>Ga0209023_10000620_pt1 | contig 52726 bp, 44 predicted proteins | sample LakOneMetagenome_FD_187468 | JGI IMG/M metagenome (GOLD analysis project Ga0209023, IMG submission 187468) | Freshwater and sediment microbial communities from Lake Erie, Canada (SPAdes) (version 2) | ecosystem: Environmental > Aquatic > Freshwater > Lentic | place: Lake Erie, Canada... | reverse complement strand
ACTGCATGTAGCCGATCGGGTTGTCGCGCTTGATCGGCAGCGTCAGTTCCTGAAGGCCGAGCCATTCGAACACGTAGAGAATGGCGAGCGGGTAGGCCAGCATCGCCAGTGCGAAGTAGTGCCCCTGCAGGCGGAAGGTCGGAAAGCCGATCAATAGCCCCGCGAGTCCGCCGATCACGGCGGCAATCGGGATCAGCACCCATGGCGACAGGTCGAAATAGATCTGGCCGAGCGCCACCGCATAGGCGCCGAGACCGAAGAAGGCGGCGTGGCCGAACGAGATCAGCCCGGTGTAGCCGCTGAGCAGGTTCCACGACAGGCCGAAGATCGCCCACACCGGCACCAGCGTCATGACGAGCTGATAGTAGGAGTTGGTCACGCTCAGCGATACCGCCGCATACAGCACGGTGAAAACAAGAATCGGAAGCAGCGATCGCCATCCGCGCATCGTCACGTCCTCTCGACCATGCGCCCGAAGAAACCTTGCGGACGGAAGAAGATGATCAGGAGGAAGACGACGAAGATCGCGGCGTTTTGCAGTTGCGTCGGCAGGATCAGCGTCGACATCTGCTGCACCAGGCCGATCGTCATACCGCCCCAGAACGCGCCGATGATGCTGCCCATGCCGCCGAGCACGACACCGGCATACATGACGATGACATATTCGACGCCGACAAAGGGATGGAACGGATAGTTGGTAGCCAGAAGACCGCCGGCGATCGCGGTGATGCCGGTGCCGAGCGCAAACGCAATGCGATGCGCGCGGTCGACGTCGATGCCCATATAGGTCGCCGCGGTCGGGTTGTCGGCGGCAGCGCGCAGCGATTTTCCGATGGAGGAACGGGTGATCAGCAGCGTCAGCAGCAGCATCGTCACCAGTGACACCACGGCGTCGATGCCGCGCGCCTTGTTGACGAAGACGCTGATATCGCCGAGCAGCGGCCCGAGCTCCCAGGCCGAACTCGATAGCGGGGTGCGGATCGAGGCCAGTACCGAGCCGAATACCAGCAGGCCGCCGTTCTGCAGGATCAGCGCGATCCCGAGCGTCAGGATGAGCTGGGCATAATGGCCTTCGCCTTCGAGCGAGGACGTGCGGGTGCCGGAGACGCGCGAGATCAGCGCAAGGTGGACGGCATAGCCGAAGGCCGCCAGCACCGGGCCAGCCAGCAGGATCGCGACGAACGGCCCAAAGGTGTTGCCGAAGGTGGCCTGCACGCCGAGCGCGGTGAAGAAGTAGAACGCCGCATACATGCCGAGCATCATGAAGTCGCCCTGGGCGAAATTGATCACGCGCATGACGCCGAAGATCAACCCGAGGCCGACGCACATCAGGCCGTAGACGGCGCCGATCAGGAGGCCGGCGGACAGCGCCTGCAGGAAGGTTTCCAGGGCCTGGCTCACCGGTGGCCTCCGGCCGTTTCCGCGTTGGGCATGACGTTCCCCATTTTCCCTTGATCGCTGATGTTCATGATGCCGGCCGCAAGCGTTGTTCGAGCGGCTCCGCCCGGCACTGGGCGGCGATCGCGCCGCTGTTCGAAAGTTCCGCGCAATTGTCGATCAGTTCTTCAAGCTGTCGCGCGCGCCGCTCGCCGATGGCGTCCTCAGCCGCGAGCCGGAAGCGGGCGCGGATTTCCTCCGGCGTTGCGGCGATGACGTTGTCGAGGCGCTGCCGGTGTGTTGTTCCGTTGCGTAGGCCGACGATAACCTCGGCGCCTTGGTTCGCCGGGAAGGCGGCGGTCAAGTCCGCATCGCTTTGCAGGTCGGAGCCGGCGACGAGGCGGAGAACCTTGTGGTCGCCGATATCTGCGTAATTGTCCTCCTCCAGCGCACCACGCACCAGCACCGCGGCGACGCAGAAGGGGATGCTCATTTTGGCTTGCAGCGCGTTATGAAAGGGTCCCCTGGAATCGCAGCCGGGATAGCGGGCCGCCGCTTCGGGGACGCGGATCGAAACGGTTGCGATATCTTCCGGCGTCCCGATCTCGTGCGCGACCCGCAACGCGGCTTGAGCCGCCGTTTGCGCGAAATTGCAGGCCGGCGCGGGCTTGTTATAGACCGCCATGATCTCCGGCTGCTCTCCGGCAAACAGCTCGATCGCGGCGGGGGCAGGCCGGCGGCCGAAGGCGGCAAACAGCCCGGCTTCGCCTTCGAGGATGGTTTCGGAGGCCAGCGCGCCAGCCTCGGCCAGCTCGATCGCGGCAATAGCGTTGCGCGCGGCAAAGCCCGGATGGAAATACATTTCAGAGCCGCCGGCGCGCGGCCATTCGTTGAGACCGGACGAGGTGTTGGCGGCAATCGCGATCGCGCTGGCGGCGGCCTCTTCGCCGAGACCGAGCGCATAACTTCCTGCGAGGGCAGCGCCGAGCGGCGCTACCAGCCCGGTCGGCCGATAGAGGCGGGCGAGGTCGGCATTGAAGAGAGTGCGGCCGATCTGGGCGCCGGCTTCATAGCCGATGATCGCAGCGGCGAGGAACGTTGCGCCCGATAGCGACTTTCGTTCCGCCAGCGCAAGAAGAGTAGGCCAGATCACCACGCCGTGATGGCAGATGCTGGCGGCGTGCATGTCTTCGCGCACCAGGCCGTGGCCCATGGTGGCATTGGCGAAGGCCGCGTCACCCGGCGCCGCAAGCTTGCCAGTGCCGACGATCGTTGCACCATGGCCGACCTCGCGGGCGATACCGATCGCCTGGCGGCTCCACGGATGGTTCCGTGCCTCGAACGCGCAGGAGAGAAAATCCAGCAGGCAGATCTTCGCCTTGGCGATGACGTCACCATCGAAACGGCCGAGGTCGACGGCGAGCGCGGCGCGGACCATTGCGCGCGCCATCGGGATCTCGTTCGTTCCGCCGGACCGGGCCGTCATGGCAACCGCGTTTCCTGTTGATGGCTTCCGTGTCAGCCGCGCATTTCCACGCCGGCCCATTCTTCCAGCACCTTGGCGATCGAGGTGAAGTCGGACGACGCGCCGTACTTTGCGTTGGTGATGGCCAGCATCTGCCGTACCGCCGCGCCGCAGACCATCGGCACCCCCATCGCCTCGGCCTCGTCGACGCAGAGCCGCACGTCCTTGTAGGAGAGGCCGGTGGTGAAGCCGAAATCGAAGGTGCCGGGCAGAACGGCGCGGGGGAATTTGTCTTCGGACGCGCTGTTGCGTCCGCTGCTGGCGTTGATGATGTCGATCAGGACCCTGGCGTTGACGCCGCCCTTGACGCCCATCGCCACCGCCTCTGACGTGATGACGAGCGCTGCCGCCGCCATCAGGTTGTTGGCGAGCTTCGCCGTCTGCGCCGTGCCCGGCTGGTCGCCGGTGTAGAACAGCTTGCCGAAATGCTTGAGGACCGGCTCGATGCGGTCATAGGTCGGCTTCGGACATGACACCATTACCGCGAGCGTGCCGTTGACCGCGCCCTTGATACCGCCGCTGACGGGGGCGTCGACCAGCGTGATCTTTCGCGCCTCGAATCCCTTGGCGATCTGCTTCGCCGCGCCGGGGCCAGTGGTCGACAGGTCGATCAATACCGTGGCGCGGTTTCCGGCGACGACTCCATCCGGTCCCAGCGCAACCGTCTTGACGATATCGGGCGTCGGGAGGCTCGCCAGCACGATATCCGCGCTCGATGCCACTTCGGCCGGAGACTTCGCCAGCCGCGCGCCACGCGCCACCAGCGCCTTGGTTGCTTCGGGCTGCGCGTCGTAGATGCAGAGCGAATAGCCGGCATCTAGCAGGCGTCCGGCCATCGGTCCGCCCATCCGGCCCGTTCCGATAAAGCCGATTGTTTCTCCTGCCATGGCCTGCTCCCTGTCGCGCCGTCTGCCCCGGCGGCTTGTTGTTGGCGGCCGGCCGGCCGCGTTTGACCAAATCTCCAGATTGTCAGTTAATCTGTCAAGCATAAGATTCTGGTCGACACGCTACGGGGCGCCGGAATAGGATTGGAAAAACGAGAGAGCCCAGGGAATTCGCTCAGTGCGGCAAGATGAAGCGCAAGGCGCCGCCACAAGGTTTGCCGATCTGGTTGCCGGCACGGTGTGGGAAGATGTCGCCGCGCAGGAACACGAAGCGAAGCGTTCGATCCTGAATTTCTTTGCGACCGCGCTGGGTTCCTCCCATGACCCGGCCGTCGTGGCGCCGTTGAGGACGCTGCTGCCGTTCAGCGGCGCTGCAACGTCTTCGATCATCGGCCGAACGGAGCTGCTCGATGCGATGGGCGCTGCGTTCGTCAACGCAATTTCGGCCAACCTGCTCGATTTCGACGATACCCATCTGGATACGATCATTCACCCGGCTGCACCAGTTGCGGCGCCGGTGCTGTCATTGGCGCAGGCGCGGGGATTCTCGGGACGTGATGTGCTGCTGGCGTTCATCCTCGGCGTCGAGATCGAATGCCGTATCGGCAATGCGGTGTCGCCGGGACACTATGCGCGCGGCTGGCACATCACCTCGACCTGCGGGGTGTTCGGTGCGGCGGCGGCCTGCGCCAAACTGCTCGGATTTTCCGCGCCGCAGATTTCAAACGCGATCGGTATTGCGGCCAGCCAGTCGGCCGGGATCGTCGAGAATCTGCCGAGCGCCGCCAAGAATGTCAGCGTCGGCAATGCGGCCCGCAATGGTCTGTTCGCGGCATTGCTGGCTTCGAACGGCTATACGGCGTCGCCGCGCGCCATCGAAGGTCCGCTCGGCTGGGCCCGCGCCATGGGCGACGTGCCCGATCTTGCGAAGCTGACTGGCGGTCTCGGCCAGAGCTGGGAGATTGCGAAGAATACCTACAAGCCTTATCCGGCAGGCATCGTGTTTCATGCCGTGATCGACGCCTGCTTCAAGCTGCGGGCCAAGCTTGGCGAACGCATCGACGATATCACTGATATTGCGGTGCAGGGTTCTGCGCTGCTGCTGGCACGCGGCGACCGGCCGGTTCGCAACGAGCGCGATGCGCGGGTCAGTATTCATCATTGCGTCGCATGTGCGCTGTTGCTGGGGGCCGCCGGCGTATCCGAATTTTCGGACGCGACCGTGTTCCGGCCCGACCTGGTGTCGTGGCGCGGCAAGGTCAGGGCGGTGCTCGACCCGTCGCTGCCCGACGGGGCCGCGCGCGTGATTATCCATCTCACTTCGGGCGAAGCTCTCGAAGAAATTGTGATGGAAGCAAAGGGCAGTCTCGCCGACCCGCTGAGCGATCGCGAGATCGAGGCGAAGCTGCGCGATGGCGCGCGGCTGGGGGGAACCGATTGGGATACCGAACGCGTTATCGACGCTGTCTGGAATCTCGATAAACTGAAGGACGTCTCGGACCTGATGGGAACGCACGGCTGAACGTGCGTTTCGCAAAGCATGCACAAAGAAAGGAAAGACGATGACTGAACTGTTCGACAAGGGGCTGAAGGTCCGTAAAGAGGTGCTCGGCGAGGATTACGTCAACAAGTCCATCGCCGGCGCCGACGAATTCACCCGAACCATGGCGGAATGGTCGACCGAGTTTTGCTGGGGGGCGTTGTGGACCCGCCCGGGCCTCGACCGCCGCACCCGCAGCATCATCAATCTGGCGATGCTCGGCGCGTTGGGCCGGCCCCATGAATTGAAGCTGCACGTCAAGGGCGCGCTCAAGAACGGCCTGACCAAGGAAGAGATCAAGGAGATCTTTCTTCAGGTCGCCGTCTATTGCGGTGTCCCGTCGGGTATCGACGCCTTCCGCAACGCGCGTGAGGCGTTCAACGAGGTCGAGGGGAAGTGACGTAGCCGTTGACCTGAGGGCCGCGGTTCAGGCAATTGCAGAAAAACGGATGCCCGGCGCAAGGCCGGGTATCTTGCCGTCACGATCGGTCTCATGCACGGCCGAGCACGCGCCGCGCGACGGCGACGAACCTGTCCGCAGGCGGCGACAGGCTTCGGTCTGCGCGCCGGATCAGCGACATCTGACGGCTGATGGACGGTCGCGTCAGCGGCCTGGCCACGAGTTTTGGAAATTGCTGCGCGGGCAGCATGTGCGATGGCAGGATCGATAATCCGAGCCCCTCGGCGGTCATCGATAGCGCCGTATTGATCAGCGACACCTCATGGGTGGGCGACAACGATCGCCCCTGCCGCGCCAGCGCTTCGTCGATCTGATGCCTGATCAGCGTATTCCGCCGCATCATGATGGTCGGATACTCCGCGACTTCATCCCAGGTCAGTTGGCGCTTGGCCGCGAAGCGGTCGCTCTTGCGGCCGATCGCACAGAGTTGGCCGCGTAACAGCGGTTCGATCACGATGTCGGCGGTCGCGCCCTCAATGCTGCCGATGCCGAACTCGGCATCCGATCCGAGCAGGCTGGGCAGGAGCTGATCGACCGCGACGTCATGCATCTCGACCTCGATGCCGGGATGGGTGGTGCGAAACTCGGCCAGGATGCGCGGCATGACGGCCGACGCCGCGCCGGCCGACGCCACCAGCACAACGCGGCCTTCCCGTGATTCTGCGATGTTGCGCATCCGGCGCGCCAATCCCGTCGTCTCGCTGAGGATGCGCTCCGCGGCAAGAAAGGCCTGCGTCGCTGCCGGGGTCGGGTGGACGGCACGCGTGGTGCGGTCGAACAGGCGGACGCCGAACAGCGCTTCGAGCTGCCGAACCAGAATGCTCACCGCCGACTGCGTCAAACCGAGTTCGTTTGCGGCGCGCGTGATGCTTCCGGCGCGGTACACCAGCACGAAAGCTTCGATCTGGCGAAGGGTCGGTTTCATGAACTATTCTTATGAATGGATATGATTTTACTGACTTCCTTTATCAACCACGCGACCTAGAATCAACAGATCGCCCGTTTTTGAAGGACGCTGCCCATTGCCCGAGTTGCAAACCCCTGTGCTCGTCGTCGGCGCCGGTCCCGTAGGGCTGACTGCCGCGCTCGACCTTGCCTCGCGCGGTATCGACGTCATCATCGTCGAACTGCGCCATGCCGGAGACCCGCCGAGCGTGAAATGCAACCACGTCTCGGCGCGTTCGATGGAAATTTTCCGCCGGCTCGGCGTGGTGCATCAGGTCAGAAGCGGCGGCCTGCCCGAAGACTTCCCCAACGACTGCGCCTACCGGACCACGGCGACAGGCATCGAGATGTCGCGCATCGAGATCCCCGGTCGTGCGACCCGCTACACCGCGACCGGCGGTCCGGATACGTGGTGGCCGACGCCGGAGCCGCCGCATCGCATCAACCAGATCTATCTCGAGCCGATCCTGTTCGCTTGCGCGGCGTCCAACCCGCGTATCACCATCCTGTCGCGCACCGAAGTCATCGGGTTCGAGCAAGACGACAGCGGTGTTCGCGTTGCCGCGCGCGACATCGATACCGGCAGTGCGATCAATCTGTCCGCATCCTTTGTGATCGGATGTGACGGCGGCAAATCCCGAATACGCAAACTGATCGGCAGCGCGTTTGCCGGGACTGCGGTCGTGCAACGCGTGCAATCGACCTTGATCGATGCGCCGCAGCTCAAGCATCTGATGCCGTACAAGCCGGCCTGGATGGTACTGTCGCTCAACCCGCGCCGCTGCGGCACGACGGTTGCGATCGACGGCCGCGACCGGTGGCTGGTCCACAATCACCTCAAGCCACACGAAACCGAGTTCGATTCCGTCGACCGCGACTGGGCGATCCGGAGCATTCTCGGCGTCGACGAGACGTTCGATTACGAGATCGTCAGCCGGGAAGACTGGGTTGGTCGCCGGCTGGTCGCCGATCGTTTCCGTGACCGCCGGGTGTTCATCTGCGGTGACGCCGCCCATCTCTGGATTCCCTATGCCGGCTACGGCATGAATGCCGGGATCGCCGACGCTGCAGACCTGTCGTGGCTGCTCGCGGCGCACCTCAACGGCTGGGCTCCAGCCTCGATCCTCGACGCCTATGAGGCCGAGCGCCAGCCGATCACCGAGCAAGTGTCACGCTTTGCCATGAACCACGCGCTGGCGGTGATGAGCCAGCGCGGCGAAGTGCCGGCCGACATCGAAGACGACGGACCTGCGGCAGCAGCCGAGCGCGACAAACTCGGGAAGGCCGCCTATGACCTCAACGTCCAGCAATATTGCTGCGCCGGCCTGAACTTCGGCTACTACTACGATGCCTCGCCGCTGATCGCCTATGATGGCGAAACGCCGCCGCCTTATACGATGGGCGGATTTACACCCTCGACCGTGCCGGGCGCGCGTGCGCCGCATGTCTGGCTGCGCGATGGCCGTTCGCTCTACGATGCCTTCGGCCCGGGCTATGCGTTGCTGCAACTGGACGATCAGGCCGATATCTCGACGCTGGTTGCCGCTGCCGCACGCCGCAATGTGCCGCTGACCGTCATCGATCTCCACGACAATGACGATGCCAGGCGGGACTATTCCGAGGAGCTGGTGCTGGTTCGACCGGATCAACACATCGCCTGGCGTGGCGCTGTTGCCCCGGGCAACCCTGACGGCTTGATGGCATTGATCACCGGGGCGGCGAAGGCAGCGCAAAAGGCTGTTCTACAAAGTGACAGCACATCCGCGACGTAACCTTCGCGAGGGCAAGAAGGCCGCGGAAGCCGGCATCCAGAGCGAATGAATCCGACTTCCGGGAAACGCTGCGTGTTCGTTCGCCGCCGTCTCCTTCACCCACCGCGGAATTGAGGTCGGCGCTTGGCGACAAAGGCGGCGATGCCCTCTTGGGCATCATCCGTGCGGCTGGCCGCGACGATGGAATCGTTCTCGGCGGAGAGCTGGTCAGCAAGGCCGGTTTCGAAAGATTGTCGGAGCATGCGGCGGACGGCGCCGAACGCGCGCGTCGGACCTGCGGCCAGTTGGGCGGCAAGAGCGGCTGCTTCGCGCTCCACGGCATCGGCAGGCGCCAGGCGCGTTACCAATCCGAATTCGAGGGCTTCCTGCGCGGTTAGCCGGCGGTTGAGCAGGAAGAGTTCCTGCGCGCGCCGCATTCCGACCATGCGTGGCAGGAACCAGGTGTTGCCGCCATCGGCCGTGAGGCCCAGCGCGCCATAGCCGAGCGCGAAGCGTGCGTCGTCGGATGCCACGACGATGTCGGCAACATAGAGCAGTCCCAATCCGCCGCCGCCGGCGCCGCCGCGCACTGCGGCGATCACCGGCGCGTCGATGCCGGTCAGCCGCTCGATCGCCAGGTGAAAGCTGTCGATCATGCGGCGCAAACGGTTCGGCAGTTGCTCGCGTGCCGTTCCCGCAAACAGGCCGAGGTCGCCGCCGACGGTGAAGTTCGGCCCGTTGCCGGCGATCAGCACGGCGCGGACGTCCGGCCGTTCCGCGATCTGCGTTGCCGCCTCGGCGAGATCGGCGGCCATGGCTTCGTCGATGGCATTGCCCTTGTCCGGACGGTTCAGCCGCAAGGTCGCTACGCCGCCGGCAAAATCCAGCAATACGGTTCGCAGCGGTCCCGCCGCGTCATGCCATCGCGCGGTGTCGGTAAATTGCTCGAGCGACCTGATGCGGCCCTGATCGATCGCGATCAGGTGCGCAAAGGCGGCATCGAGCGCGGCGCCGCCCTGTTTGCCGCGGCCGCGATAGCGTCCGGTCACCAGGAGGCGGCCGTCGGCAAGATCGAGAAACTGCTCCGGCTCGGCGCGCGCCTCGAAATGCCGGGCGATCGCGCCCCAGCCGTTACGCCGCATCGCTGCGGGGCCTTCGTGGTCGCCGCCGATGCCGAACGGCATGCCCTCGGCGGTGCGGCCGGTGAATTCCGGATGCAGCAATGCGTCGAGCTGCGCGCGGTCGCCGGCGGCCAAGGCAGCGTAGAGCGCGCGGGCGAGATCGGCAGGGCTGGTTGCTTCCATCACGATGATCTTCCTTGCAGATTCGTTGTTTCCGCGGCTGAACGGGAAAATTCCCTTGAAGCCGGGAAAGGCAGGTGCTATTATTCGAACGGTCAGTCGGATTATTTTTAGCTCAAGCCGCAGGTCTCCACAAGAGAGCCCGGCCAGCCGCAAAAAAGGCAATGGGAGATGCAGCGATGAACGTGGTGCCGCGCGCGTCGCAATGGGGCGAGTTGATCCGGCCGGACCGGGTGCACGGCTCGCTTTACAGCGATCCCGCGATCTTCGAAGCCGAATTGCAGAACATCTGGTACCGCACCTGGGTCTATGTCGGCCACGAGAGCGAGGTGCCCAACGCCAACGATTACGTCGTCAAGTCGATCGGCCCGCAATCGGTCATCATGACCCGCGACGAGCAGGGCAAGATCAATCTGCTGCTCAACCGCTGCTCGCATCGCGGCAACCAGGTCTGTTCCTACGACAAGGGCAACGCGCGTTCCTTCACATGCCCGTTCCACTCCTGGACCTTTGCCAATGACGGCCGGCTGGTCGGCTATGCGTTTCCCGACGGCTATGAAGGCCAGGACAAGTCAAAGCTCGCGCTCGGCCGTGTCACGCGCGTGGAAAGCTACCGCGGCTTCGTGTTCGGCTCGTTCGCGGCCGAAGGGCCGACGCTGAAAGAGCATCTCGGCGGCGCCGCCGAAGCCATCGATCGCCTCGTCCGGGCCTCGCCGGAAGGCGAGGTCGAGGTCACCGCCGGCTTCCTCAAGCACCGCGTCAAGGCCAACTGGAAGTTCATTCTGGAGAACGAGTGCGACGGCTATCACCCGGCCTTCGTGCACTCGTCGATCTTCGGCGTCGCCGACAGCATGATCGGCAAGCTCTACGGTGGCGCCTCGACGGCGTTGACGCGCGACTACGGCAACGGCCATACCGAGATCGATCTGCGGCCCGAGTTCCGCAAGCGCGACGCGCCGATGAGCTGGTTCGGCACCACCGAAGAGCGGTTGCCGGATTATTCCTCCCGCATGAGAGCCGCCTATGGCGACCAGCAGGCGCGCGAAATCATGATCGACGGTTCGCCGCATGTGATGATCTTCCCGAACCTGTTCATCGCCGAGATCCAGATGTTCGTGATCCAGCCGCTCGCGGTCGACGACAGCGTGCAGCATGTCACGGCGTTGCAGTTCAAGGGCGCCCCGGACCTGAACCGGCGGCTGCGGCAGCAGACCATGGGATCGGTCGGACCTGCGGGATTCCTGCTGGCCGACGATTCCGAGATGTACGAGCGCTGTCATCGCGGCGTGCTGTCGCGCAATCCCGAATGGGTATTTCTCGGCCGGGGCGAGAAGCGCGAGCGACAGGACGAACTCGGCTTCAAGGTCGGGCACGTGACTGATGAAGTGCCTTCGCGCGGCATCTGGCGCCACTATCGCAGCTTGATGGAGACGGTTTGATGTTGTCGCGCGAGAGCAGCGCCACGCTCCTGAGTGCCGTGACGGCCTTCATCTACCGCGAGGCGCGATTCCAGGACGAGCATCAGTACGAGGCCTGGGAAACCTTATGGACCGACGACGGCATCTATTGGGTGCCGGCCAACGGCGCCGATATCGACCCCGAGAAGGAAATGTCTGTCATCTACGACAACCGCTCGCGCATCGCGCTGCGGGTCAGGCAGTTGCTCACCGGTAAGCATTTCACCCAGACACCGCAGTCGCGCTTGCGGCGCCTGGTGTCCAATATCGAACTGCTCGACCAGCCCGCCAGCGGCGACATCGCCGTCGGCAGCAACAGCCTGGTGTTCGAATCGAGCTTGCGTGACGATACGATCTGGGCCGCGCGCAACGAATACCGGTTGCGCCACGTCGATGGCGAACTGAAGATGGCCTACAAGAAGGTGACGCTCGTCAACAACGACAAGGCGCTCTACACCCTGTCGTTTCTGATCTAGCGTCATTCAAAAAGCGAAAACGGGAGAAAGCATGGACGCGCCAGGGGTGGATACCGGACCCGTTCGGCTCGATATCGCCGACGGCATCGCGCGGTTGCGGCTCAACCGCCCCGACGCGGCGAACGGCATGAGCGCCGAACTGTTGAGCGCGCTGTGCGACGCCATCATGGTCTGCCACGGGCATCCAGACCTGCGCGTTTTGCTGTTGAGCGGAGAGGGCGCCAATTTCTGCGCCGGCGGCGATGTCCGTGCCTTTGCTTCCAAGGGCGAGAAGCTGCCGGACTATATCAGGCAGGCGACCGCCTATCTGCAGAACGCGGTGACCGGACTGTTGCGGCTCGAAGCGCCCGTCGTCACCTCGGTGCAGGGATTTGCTGCGGGAGGCGGTGGCTTCGGTCTGGTCTGCGCCTCCGACATCGTCATTGCCGGTGAATCTGCAAAGTTCCTCGCCGGCGGGACCCGCGTCGGGATGGCGCCCGACGCCGGCGTGTCGGTCACGTTGTCGCGGCTGGTAGGCCTGCGCCGCGCGATGTCGATCCTGCTCACCAATCCGGTGATATCGGCGGCCGAGGCGCTGGCGATGGGCATCGTCACCAAGGTTGTTCCGGATGCTGAACTCGCCGACGCATCGCTCGCGATGGCGCGTGAGCTGGCGGCCGGCGCGCCGAAGGCACTGGCGGCGACCAAGCGGCTGGTCTGGGCCGGAACGGCGCTCAGCATCGAGCAATGCCTGTCGGAAGAGGCGCGTACCGTGTCCGAACTGTCCGGGATGGCCGACGCGCGCGAAGGTCTCGCCGCCGTGATCGAGCGCCGCAAACCGATTTTTACGGGACGCTGACGATGCCGGCTGCCGGCACCCGGCCTTTCGGACGGCTCGACGGCCGCCGCGCCTTCGTCTCCGGCGGCGCCAAGGGCATCGGTGCGGCGATTGTGCAGAGCTTTACTGATGCCGGCGCCCGCGTCGTGATCGCCGATCTCGATCTCGAGACGGCATCCGCTCTGGCCGCGCGCACCGGTGCAACCGCTGTACGCCTCGATGTCGGTGATGCCGGCCTGGTGCAGCCGACGGTGTCCGAGCACGGACCGTTCGATATCGTCGTCAACAATGCCGGTGTCGATCAACATGCGTTCTTCACCGACACGACGCCGGAAGACTGGACCAGGCTACTCGCCGTCAATCTGGTCTCGGCGTTTGCCTGCACCCATGCCGCGTTGCCGGCGATGCAGTCCGCGGGCTTCGGGCGCATCATCAACATCACCTCGGAAGCGGCGAGACTTGGCTCCAGGGGCGGCGCGGTTTACTCGGCCGCCAAGGGCGGGGTAATCGCCTTCACCAAAAGCATCGCGCGCGAAAACGCCCGCTTCGGCATCACGGCCAATTGCATCGCGCCGGGACCGATCCGCACGCCGATGCTGGAAGCCGCCGTCGCCAAAGGCGGCGACAGGATATTGCACGCCATGACCGATGCCACGCTGCTGCGGCGGCTCGGCGAGCCCGAGGAGATCGCCGCGGCTGTGTTGTTTCTGGCGTCCGATCAGGCGGCCTATATCACCGGCGAGACCATCGGCGTCTCCGGCGGCATGGGCGTGGGTGGCTGAGATGGCGCGCGCGGCCGAAGATATCGTGCGGGCTCCGATCGATCGGGCGATCGAACGCATTCGGGCCGTCTACCGCGGCTGGAACCGCGAGACCACCGTGGCCCGGATGCGGAGCGACTGGGACGCGGCGTTCGGCGGTACAGCAGCGCCGGTGACATGCGAGCGCGTTTCGGCCGGTGGCGTCGACGGTGAGTGGATATCGCCGGCCGATGCGCCAGAGGACAAGGCCATTCTTTATTTCCATGGCGGCGGCTTTCGCATCGGTTCGATCGCCTCGCACCGCGACTTGATGGCACAGATCGCTGTCGCCAGCGGCTGCCGCGTGCTCGCCATCAACTATCGCCTCGCACCGGAGCATCGTTTTCCGGCCGCGCTCGACGATGCGCTTGCAGCCTATGACTGGATGATCGGTCGCGGGCTGCAGCCCGCCGACATCGCATTTGCGGGAGATTCCGCCGGCGGTAACCTCGTGCTCGCGACGATGCTGGCATTGCGCGAAGCCGGACGGCCGTTGCCGGCCGCGGCCGCGCTGATGTCGCCATGGACCGACCTGGCGGCAACCGGTGTCAGTTACGTTACCCGCGCCGAAGCGGACCCGATCCATCAACGGCAGATGATCCTGGCACTGGCGAAGAACTATCTTGGCGGCGAGGGCGATCCCCGCGATCCCCTGGTCTCGCCGCTTTATGCCGACCTCGAGGGCCTGCCGCCGCTGATGATCCAGGTCGGCGACCGCGAGACCGTGCTGGATGATTCCGTCATGCTCGTCGACAAGGCGCGCGCCGCCGGTGTCGATGTCGAACTGCAGGTCTGGGACGGCATGATCCATGTCTTCCAGATGTTCGGCGCGGAACTTCCCGAGGCGCATCGGGCCATCGCAGATATCGCCGGGTTTCTCGACCGGCACCTTCACATCGAGGCCGAAAGGGCATCTTCATGAACGTCAGGCCTGACGATCCCCGCGCTCCATCCGACAGCGAGTTCCATTTCTCCGAGCCGCCGCAGTTGCCCGAGGAATTGCGGATGCTGCGTGAACAAGTCCGCCGTTTCGTCGAGAAGGAGGTCGTGCCCTACGGCGAGCAGTGGGAGCGCGCCGGCAAGATCCCCCGCGAGATATACCGCCGCATGGGCGCGCTCGGGTTTCTCGGCATGCGCCACGCGGCCGAATATGGCGGCACCGACATGGGCCCGCTGGCGTCGATGGTGTGGGCCGAGGAACTCGGACGTTCGTCGTTCGGCGGCTTCACCTCGTCAGTCCTCGTTCATACCGACATGTCGGCAGTCCATATTACCCTGCGCGGCACGCCCGAGCAGAAGCAGAAATATTTGCCGGCGATCATTCGCGGCGAGACGATCTGTTCGATCGCGGTAACGGAGCCCGATGCCGGATCCGACGTCGCCGGGCTGAAGACGCGCGCCCGTCGCGACGGCGATGAGTGGATCATCAACGGCTCAAAGATGTTCATCACCAACGCGGTCTATGGCGACATCCTGATCGTCGCCGCGCGCACCGAGCCCGCCGCCAAGGGCAGCCGCGGCATTTCGCTGTTCATCGTCGAGCGGACGACGCCGGGCATATCGGTCACCAAGCTCGACAAGCATGGCTGGCTCTGCTCCGACACCGCCGAGATCGGTTTCCAGGACGTTCGCATTCCCGCCGCCAACCTGCTCGGCGAGGAGAACCGCGGCTTCTACGGCATCATGGAAACCTTCGAGAACGAGCGCATCTGCATCGGCGGCATCTGCGCCGGCGAATCCGCCAAGGCGATCGAACTCACCACCAACTATGTCAAGACTCGCCAGGCGTTCGGCGGTCCGTTGTGGAACCAGCAGGCGGTCCGGCTCAAGCTTGCTTCGCTCGCCACCAAGGCGGCGGCTGCCCGCGCGCTGGCCTATCATGCGGCGGAACTGGTTGAGGCCGGCAAACCGTGCCCGCGCGAAGTGTCGATGGTAAAGGCGCTGTCGCCGGAAGTGCTGCACGAGGTCGTGCATGGCTGCCTGCAACTGCATGGCGGCAGCGGCTTCATGCGGGGAACGCCGATCGAGCGGATGGTGCGCGATGCAAGGGTGTTGACCATCGGCGGCGGCGCCACCGAGGTGATGCTGGAAGAGGTCGCCAAGCGGATGTGAGGGCGTTTCGGAAGGGCGCGCTACGCTATTTTTCCTTCTCCCCTTGCGGGAGAAGGTGGCATAGGCGGCCCCCGGCCGCCGTTCTTGGAGAACGCCGATGCCTTGCATCGGCTACGGCGCCGGATGAGGGGTCTCTATCCGCGGAGACAAACCCCTCACCCGTCACGAACGCGCTATTCGCGCGTCCGCGCCACCCTCTCCCACAAGGGGAGAGGGGAGGTGCTACTGCCGGGCTCAATTCACCGGCTTGAAGCTCAGCGTCGAAAACTCCGACTGCATGATTTGCAGCTTCTGGTTCGAGAAGCGGACGCCGGGGCCGAAGCTGATCGGCGCCATCACGCCGGTTTGGACGTCCTTGGTCTTTTCCAGTTGCGCGATAGTGCAGGCCCAGGTCGGCTCCTTGCCGCATCGGCCGATCGCATCGATCAGCACCTTGGCGGCGGCATAGCCGGTCATGCTGTAGCGGTTGATGCCTTTCATCTCGGCTTCCGGCAGCAGGCCCTTGGCCTTTTCGATGAACGCCTTGCCGGCGGCGCCGGCGAACGGTTCGACATAGTCGACCGCGTAGATGCCGTCACCGGCCGGCCCCATCAGCTTCAGCACCGGCTCGACCCGCCCGGGCCAGAAGATGCCGGTAACCGGCTTGATGTTGAGTTTTTCCAGCTCCTTCATCATCGCGATGTTCTCGCCGATGATGCCGCCGGCCAGGAATACTTCGGCGCCGGAGTCCTTGAGCTGCAGCATGTCGGACGAAAAGTCCTGCTGGCCCTTCTTGTAGTTGCCGCTGTAGACGACGTTGAGCTTCTTGGCCTTGACCACGGAATCGAAGCCGTCGCGCACGGTGATGCCGTAGTCGTCATCCTGGGTGATCAGGCCCCATTTCTTGCCGGGGTTCTTGTCGGCGAGATAGTTGACGAGGTGGATGATGCCTTCCTCGTAGGATTGTCCGACCACGAACACGTTCTTGCGTGCGGGCTCCCAGAGGAACTTGACCGGGGCGACGTCTATCACGGTGGGAATGCCCGCTTTTTCCAGCACCGGCATCACGGCGATCGATTGACCGGAGCCGGAGATGCCGAGCAGCGCGAACACCTTGTCGACGTCGATCACTTTCTTGACGCCCTGGATGGTGCGGGCGGTGACGTAGCCGTCGTCCTCGAGCACGTATTTGATCTTGCGGCCGTTGATGCCGCCGGCCGCGTTGGCTTCCGCGATGGCGATCTTGTGGCCGATCGATGCGGCAACGCCGAGCAGCGCCGGCGGGCCGGTGAGGGGTTCGACGTCGCCGATCAGGATTTCGCTGTCGGTGATGCCTGGATCGGCCGCCAGCACAGGACCGGTTGTGAGATATGCGCCTGCCAGTAACAGCGATGCGGTCGCCAGATATTTGATCATTGTTTCCTCCTCCCGTTAAATTGTTCTTGTCAGTAACGCAGCGGCCAGTTCACCCACATCCGCCGGAGATCGTGCCAGGCGCCAACCAGTCCGCGCGGCTGGAACCGCAGGAACAGGATGATGACGAGGCCGTAGAGCATGCTCTTGAGTTCCTGCGCGCCGGTCGTGAATGTCGCGTCCATCTGCGCGCTGAACAGGCCGAACACCAGCCGCGTCGCTTCCGGCAGCAACACGATCAGGACGGTGCCGAGCACGGCGCCAAGCGCCGAGCCGAGACCGCCGACGATCAGGATCGCCAGCGCTTCGATCGAGAGCAGGAACGGAAAACCCTCGACGCTGACGAAGGAGAGATAGATGCCGTACAGCGCGCCTGCGAGCCCGGTGATGAAGGCCGAGGTGACGAAGGCGAACAGCTTGTAGGCGTGCAGGTTGATGCCCATGACGCGGGCGGCGGTGTCGTTGTCGCGGATCGCGACAAAGGCGCGGCCGACCCGGCTGCGGCGAATGTTGAGGGTGGCCAACAGCGTCAGCACGGCAAAGCCGAGGCAGAGATACGTGAAGGCGGCATCGCTGTCGAAGCTGACGCCGAAGATCTCCGGCCGCGGCACCGAAATGCCGCGGGCGCCGTTGGTCAGCCAGCGCGCTTCGAGGATCGCGGTGTTGATGATGAAGGAGAACGCGAGCGTGGTGATGGCGAGGTAGAGACCCCTTAGCCGCAGCGACGGCGCGCCGACGACGAGGCTGGCGAGCGCCGGCACCACGCCGGCGCCGAGGAAGCCGATCAGCGGATGCATGTGGTATTTCGAGACCAGCACGGCGTAGGCGTAGGCGCCGGTGACGAGGAAGCCGACATGGCCGAGCGAGATCAGCCCGGTATAGCCGGTCAGGATGTTCAGCCCCAGCGCGCCGGTCACGGTGATCAGGATGATCATCAGGAACGACAGCGCATAGGAATTCAGCACAAACGGCGTCGCGATCAGCGCCGCCACCAATAGCGCCGACCACGCCCATACCGGCGGCGAGTCCACCAGCGTCACCAGTTCGCCGTAGGTTTGCTTGAAATCGCCGGTGCGCATCAGACCCTCTCGATGTCGCGTTCGCCGAAGATGCCGAACGGGCGGATCATCAGCACCACAATAATCATCGCGAAGCCCGCGACTTCCTTCATGCCGGAGCCGACATAGCCGCCGGCAAGGTTTTCGGTGATGCCGATCAACAACCCGCCGAGCCCGGAGCCGAGCACGGCATCGAGGCCGCCGAGGATGGTGGCCGGAAACGCCTTCAGCCCGAGCTGGAACATCGCCGGCGAGAGGTCATAGGACAGCGCAAAGAACACGCCGCCGATCCCCGCGATCACGGACGAGGCGGCCCAGGCCAGCGCATGGATACGCGTTGCGCTGATGCCCATCAGAAGGGCCGTGCGATCGTCGGCGGCAACGGCCCGCATCGCGACGCCGACCTTGCTGTAGCGGAAGAATGCCCAGATCGCGGCAAGCAACGCCAGCAGCGTGGCGATGACGGCGATCTGTCCGGTGCGGACACCGATCGAGCCGATCCGAACGATCGAGCGGCCGAAGCCGACGTCGAGGCCGTGCGGATAGGCGTCCCAGATGAAATTGATCGACGAGCGCAGGATCACCGCCAGCCCGATGGTCACCATGACGGTGGCGAACACCGGCTCGCCCAGCATCGGCCGCATCACCAGCCGCTCGATCACGAGGCCGAGTACGACGGCAGCGAGGATGGCGCCGAGCGCCACCACGACCACGTTGCCGCTGACCGTGGTCGAGATGGTCCAGGCGATATAGGCCGTGATCATGGTCATTTCGCCCTGCGCGAAATTGACCAGGCCGGTAGACTTGTAGATCACCGCAAAGCCCATCGCGATCAGGCCGTAGATGGCACCGATGGCGAGGCCGGAGATCAGGAGCTGGATCAGGTACTGCATCAGCCCTCCGCCGGGTAAATAATGGCGAGTTCGCGCGCGAACTTCTTCTCGATCAGGGCGCGGCGGACCTTTTGCGTGGCGGTCAACTCGCCGTCGTCGTGGTCGAGTTCCTTTTCCAGGATCGCGAAGCGCCGGATATTCTCGACCCGCGCAAAGCGCTTGTTGGTCTCGTTGACGATGCGCTCGACCAGTTCGTGCACTTCTTCGAGCTGCGACAGCGATTTGTAATTGGTGTAGGGCAGCGCCTTGTCGCGCGCCCAGCGGCCGACATTGTCGAAATCGACCTGGATGATGGCGCCGAGATACTTCTTGGCCTCGCCGACCACGATCGCTTCCTTGACGAATTCGGAATCTTTCAGCGCATTCTCGATCTCTGACGGAGCGATGTTCTTGCCGCCGGCGGTAATGATGATCGCCTTCTTGCGGTCGACCACGGCGATCTCGCCATTATCGAGCACTTCGACGATGTCGCCGGTCCGCAGCCATCCGTCGGGCTCGACCGAAGCGGTGGAGGCCTTTTCGTCGAGGAAATAGCCTTTGAAGACGCCGGGATTACGCAGCAGGATTTCTCCGTCGCTGTCGAGCTTCCACTCGGTATCTGGTAGCGGCAGGCCGCAGCCGCCGATGCGGTGACGGCTCCCGGTCTGGATGAAGGCGACGCCACCGCTTTCGGTCAGTCCATAACCTTGCGAGACCGGGCGGCCGATGATGTCGAAGAAGCGCAGCGTCTCCGGCGAGATCGAGGCGCCGGCACACAGGCGATGCCGGCTGTAGGCAAAGCCGAGATGGCGCTGGATGTTGCGGAAGAGAGCGAGATACAGCAACCCATAGCTGAGCCGATCGAGCACGGTAGCGGTTCCGGCCTGACGCCGGTCCGACAGCTTGCGGCCCCAGCTGAGGCAGGCCTTGACGAAGCGCTGGCGCAACGCGCCGCTTTCGCCGAGCCGGAACAGAAAACCCTGTTGCAGCTTCTCGTAGATGCGGGGCACGCCGACGAAGAACGTCGGCGCGATCTCGCGGATATTGAGCGCGACGGTATCGATCGATTCCGCAAAACTGACGGTGCCACCGAGCACAAGATGCGTCACCTCGCCATAACAACGCTCGGCGACATGGCACAGCGGCAGGTAGCTGACGGCTTCGAACGGCTTGTCTGATATGCCGACCGTCTCGGCGTAGACGTAGGCGGCATAGACCAGGTTCCGATGCGTCAGCATCGCGCCCTTCGGCGGCCCGGTCGTGCCTGATGTATAGACCAGGATCGAGACGTCGTCGGGCGAGCCCTGCGAAATCAGGCCGTCGAGCGTGGCGTTCACCTCAGGGTTTTCCCGGGCGTAGGTCTGACCCAGCTCGCACAGTTTTTCGAACGACATCAACTGCTGCTCGCGGTACTGCCGCAGGCCCTTGGTGTCGACGCAGACGATGGCCTCGAGCGCCGGAAGGCCGTCATTGTGGCTGATGGCGTCGAGCACCTTGTCGGTCTGCTCCTGATCGCCTGTAATGACGACCCGCGAGCCGGAGTGGCGGACGATGTATTGCAGTTCGACCCATGGATTGGTCGGATAGATGCCGACCGCGACCGCGCCGATCATCTGGACGCCGAGATCGGCATAGAACCATTCCGGCGTGTTCTCGCCGGCGATGGCGACGCGGTCTCCCGGCTTGATGCCGAGCGAGAGCAGCCCGAGCGCGACCGCACGCGCCGTCTGGTAGTAATGGTTCCAGGAATAGGGATTCCAGATACCGTATTCCTTTTCGCGCAGCGCGAGCTTGTCGCCGTGCATCAGGGCGCGCTGACGCAGCAATTGCGGGACGGTGATCGCAGCGTTCTTCAGCGCGGTCTGCAGCGAACCGACGTCGGCTGCGGACGACGCCCGCGCGGGGTTTGGCCGGATCGCGGCATGCTCGGTGCGCGGGCTTTCGAGAACCGACATCACGCGCTCACCTGTGTTGCTTCGGTGCGGTGGCCGCCGAGATAGGCTTCCGCCACCGCCGGATTGGTCCTGACCTCGGCGGGCGTGCCTTCGGCAATCTTGCGGCCGAAATTCAAGACATGAACCCGGTCGGAGATATCCATCACGATCCGCATCTCGTGCTCGATCATCAGCACGGTGATGCCGAGCTCGTCGCGGATATCCAGCACGAAGCGGGCGATGTCCTCGGTCTCTTCCTGGTTCATGCCCGAAACCATCTCGTCCAGCAGCAGCAGCTTCGGCTCGCAGGCCAATGCGCGCGCCAGTTCGACGCGCTTTTGCTGGCCGTAAGACAGCGTGCCGACGACGGCGTCGCGGATATGCTCGATCTCGAGGAATTCGATGATCTCCTCGACCCGTTGCCGGGCCTCGATCTCCTCGCGCCTGGTGCGGCCGAAGAAAATCACGGCATCGAGCACGGTGGAGCGAAGATGGGTGTGCCGGCCGGTCAGGATGTTTTCGACCACGGTGCCGTGCTTGAACAGCGCCAGGTTCTGGAACGTCCGTCCGATGCCCTTGGCGGCGAAGCGCGACGGCGAAACACCGGCCATGTCGGTGCCGTCGAACAGGATTCGGCCACCGCTCGGCCGCAGCACGCCGGATATCATGTTGAATAATGTGGTCTTGCCGGCACCGTTCGGGCCGATCACGCTGCAGATTTCGCCCGACGCGACCGAAAGGCCGACGTCGGCGACCGCCTGCAGGCCGCCAAAACGCTTGCTCAGGTTCTCGACAGTGAGCAGGGCGGTCACGACAGCCACCGTTTGCGGCGCTTGTAATGCTTGACGTCGCGCAGACTCTTGCGCCCGGTGTTGGAGACGCCGAGATAGAATTCCTGGACATCCTCGTTGGCTGCGAGCTTCTTTGCGGTGCCGTCGAGCACGACGCGGCCGGTCTCCAGGATGTAGCCGTAGTCGGCAATATCGAGCGCCCGCTGGGCGTTCTGCTCGACCAGCAACACCGTCATCTTCATCTCGTCGCGCAATTTGGCGATCACTTCATAGATGCGGTCGATGATCAGCGGCGCTAAGCCGAGCGACGGTTCGTCGAGCGCCAGCAGCACCGGATCGGTCATCAAAGCGCGGCCGATCGCCAGCATCTGCTGTTCGCCGCCGGACATGTAGCCCGCGATCTGGTCGCGGCGTTCGAACAGGCGCGGGAACAGCGCGAACACTTTTTCGCGGCGGTCGCGCGCCTCGGCTGCAGTCCGGGTGTAGCCGCCCATCTGCAGGTTTTCGTCGATGGTAAGCGCCGGAAACACCCGGCGGCCTTCCGGCACCTGGACGATGCCGCGCCGGACCAACTCGTCGGGTGCAAGCTGGTGCACATCTTGCCCACGGAAACTGATGGTGCCGTTCTCGATTACGCCTTCCTCGGTGTAGAGAATCCCCGACATCGCCTTGAGAAGCGTCGACTTGCCGGCGCCGTTGGAGCCGAGCAGGGCGACGATGCCACCTTCGGGAACGGCGATGCTGACGTCGCGGATCGCCTCGATGGCGTTGTCGTAGACGACGCGGATATTGCGAAACTCCAGCAGGCATGACGGATCGGGCGCAGCGTGCGCGCCGTCGTTCGTGGCTGCAGTCGGTATTGCGGTCGGCATCACGCGCGGCTCGTCTGTGGCAGGCGCGGTCGCTGCGCCAGAATCGCGTCGGTGACGATCTTCGCGGTTTCGGCGCAGGCTTGGGTGCCGCCATTGCCGTATTGCTTGACGGCATCGCCGACGCACCACAATCCGGCGATGCCGGTCTCGCGCGGCAGGTCGTAACCGGCGCAACTGCGCTGCGCCGGCCAGTCGTCGCGCATCACCCGGATCGAGAGGATTTTGGCCTGGGCAAAATTCGGAAACTGCTCGCGCAGATCGGTCAACGCCAGTTCGACTTCGGCATCGGAGTCAAAGTCACCGAGCGCCGGGATCGGCACGGCATAGGCGACATAGAGATTCCAGCCCGGCGGGGCGAGCTCGGGGCAGGTGGCGGTGAGGTTGGCCATGTTGCAAAGCCGCCGCGTCTTGCCGAAGGTCACGATGCCGGGATGGGTGATCAGCGGCTCGCGGCTCGCAACATTGATGACGATGTTGGCGGCGGGACGCAGGCCGGTGCGCACTTGCGCGACATAGTCGGGCGGAAAGGCGGCTTCGCCGCCGAGCGCCACGGTGGCCTTGGGGCCGGCATTGCTGATGACGAGATCGGTCTCGATCCGCACGCGCTGGCCATCGCGCAGCACCGTCACGCCGTCGACGCGGCCATTGCTGCTGTGGATCTCGATCGCCGGCGTCGACAACCAGATGTCGCCGTTGCGCTTGATGGCCGTGCCGAGCGCGTTCCAGACGCCGATGGTGCCCTGCGGGCAGAAACCGAAGCGTTTGAAGGCGCCCTTGCTGGTAAAATAGGTCAGGAAGGCGCGCGCCGGCAGTTCGGCGGCGTTGCAGGCAAAGATCGCCGCACACAGGTTGCGGAAGATCGCGTGCACCGAGGCGTTGCTGGTGTAGGTCTTGAGCCAGTCCTCGGTCGACTGCCTTCCGTCGGGCAGGTTGCCGGAGCGGGCGTCGGCAAATTTCTCCAGGATGCGCGAGGCCTGCTTGGTCAGTTGTCCGAGCAGCAGCGACCAGCCGCCGCGGCCGACGTCGATCAGCTTGCCGTCGATGAAGAAGGAGCTGGCAGGCTCGGGCGTGCGGATATCGAGCGGGGCGCCGACGGTATTGAAGGTCTCTTCGAATATCCCGCCCAGTTCGATCGCGATGGCACCGATATTGACCGTGAAACCATCGATCTGCTCGGTCGAGGCGCGTCCGCCGAGCCGGTCCCTGTCGTCGACGACGATGGTATGGAGCCCGGCATGGGCCAGCCGCGCGGCGGCGCAAAGCCCGCCGGCGCCAGCCCCGATCACGACAGTATCCGCATGAACAACCGTCATTCCACCTCCCAAAGCGTGCTGCACGGTTGAGCCGGGCTGTCTTTGATTTAGATCATTGTATTATAATCCGACTGGCCGTTCAAACAATTTCTTGCGATAAGGAGACCCTGGCTTTGGGCCCGGCGGTTGCCCGTCGAAAACGGGGGCCAAGCGGAAACAAAACCGTCGGGCCTGAATAAAGGCTGCTGAATCAGCTAAGCATGGCCTTGGGAATACCAGCTGAAGCCGAATTGAAGCGGACGACATGTCATGGCGCGAACACGCTCCGAGAATTATGACGGCATCCACCTGGGGATCCTGACCAATGCCGCGAGGCTGTTCTCGGTTCAGGGATATATGCGCGCCTCGATCGCCGACCTGGCGGACGCCTGCAAGCTGTCGCGCGGCGCGCTCTATCACTACTTCGAGTCCAAGGAAGCGATCCTGTACGCCATCCTGGACGCGCATATCCGGGAAATGATCCAGCACGTCGAAACCGCGGTGGCCGCCGGCGGTCCGACGCTGACGCAGTTCCGGAACGTCATCCGCGCCATCGTCGAGGTCAATGCCAAGTCGCCGCATGAACAGCGCGTGCTGATTCACGACCTGTCGTTCCTGAACGCGGACGAGCAGCAGACCATCAAGGATCTGGAACGGCAGCTCGTCGACATCGTCACCGACCTGCTGCTGCGGCTCGACGCCGAGGGCCGCATCGTCAAGCGTACCAGGAAGATCTACACGATGATCCTGTTCGGCATCATCAACTTCACCTACACATGGTACGATCCCAAGGGCGCCATCGGTCCGCAGGAATTCGCCGATACCGCGGTCGAACTGTTCCTGCACGGATTTGCGCCGGGAGCAGCCGGCAAGGCCGCGACCGCCAGCCGCCGCGAGAAAGCCTAGCGCCGATCGAGCGCGACCGGATGCGCGCGATAGCCGTCACCGAATGACGGCAAGCCGTCACGGCCCACTTGCGTGACGAATATCAGAAACACTGAGCTCGTTGTTCTCATGGCGGTGTGCCAGCGCACACGGCTCATTTTACCGCTTGCACGGCGGGCGGTTGCCACAATCCCTTGAGGGCGGATGCTTCCGGCCAGTAGATCCGCATCACGATGTACGCGGGACCGTCGGGCGCCGGCAACCAGTTCGCCTCTTTATCCTTCCCCGGAGAGTCCTTCTGGATGAGAAGGGTGAGCGATCCGTCGGCGTTCGTCTTGAGCTCCGGGAGCATCGGCGAGTTGATGAGATAGCGGTTGACCGGATTGCCGATCAGCAATTGCGTCTTGCCGTCGTACATCGTCACCGACCAGAACGCCTTCGCCGGCGGCAGCTTTCCCTTTGGGAACGTCAGGATATAGCGCGTGGTGCTGGTGTCGGGCTTCTTTCCGCCGCTGTCGGCAGCCAGCATCGGATAGAGCGCCTCGCTGGCGTCATTGCCGTAGATTCCGGCCATGGCGGCGGCTGCGCGACGTGCGAAGTCACCGGCATACATCTTTCTGTCGCCGAACGCAGCGGTTGCTATCCGCCACCCGTTACTGACTTCGCCGAGTGCTTCGATCTTGCCCTTGATCTTCTCCAATCCGCTTTTGACGCCGGCTTCGAACTCCGCCTTCTGCTCCGGGGTGAGCCTGTCGACCGCAAAGGGCTTGCCGGCCTCGATGCCGATCCGGGCGAAGCGGGCCCGCATCGGCGCCTCGACCGCCGCGGATCCGGTCGGCGGACAGAACGTCAGCAGAAAATTCAAATAGGCGAACGGGTCCTTCGCGCCGAGTTCCTTGTCGATCTTCGGCCAGCCGATCGTGGGCGCAGCCGCCGGCGCCGGCTTGCCGAGAAACTTCGACAGCGGCACCGCGCGATAGCCGGCCTGGATCTTCTTCACATTCTCGATGTCCGCGGCGTCGAACAACTGAGTTCGGATCAGGCCGAGCGAGAACTCGGTCTCGCTGCGGAACACCACACTCACGCCCTTCGGCTTCTCGCCCTGCCAGCGCGGGCCGGCGATCATGCCGCATTGCGCCGTGTTGCCTGTCGTGCGGCTTCCCATATAGCCGTAGTTGAACGTATACATGTCGATGAGCTGCAGCGAAAAGTAGCGTGACTTCTCGATATCCGGGTTGCAGATAATGATGGGCTCGGCACGCAGGTCCATGCCGATGAAGGAGTACGGCGTGTCGCTGTTCGGCGTCACCACCGCCGTATCCGCCGGCGTGTAGACGCGGGCGGTGTTGTAGAGCTCGTTGAACGGCGCCTTGTATTGCGAGGACGCCTTGTCGACAAACGACTCGTAGTAGACGCCATAGTTCATCACCATCGGGAAGCCGTAGACGAACGCCTCCTCGGCGATCTTCTGCACTTCGCCTTTGGCAAGCTTGTCCTGGGCCATGCCGGGCGTGGCGCCCAGTAATCCGAGCGCGACCGCGACCGGCGCCAGGGATTTCATCGCCCTCATTGAATTTCTCCAGATTTGTGACCGCAGGCAACCGGAAATCCGACCCGCGTTTTCAGGACGTTCGAAATCGCTTTTCGCAGGAGTTACTTCCGCACCAGGTGCTTGGTCGGCGTCACCGTGCTGGCGGGCACCGCCTCCGAGATCGAGAATGTCAGCCAGGTGTTCCAGCCGGCGGGCCGGTTATCGGCGGCAAACTCGCCATATCCCTTCAGGCCGAGAAACGCCTGATTGCTTCCAATGGGGAAAATATAGCCGATCTGCGGGCCGATGCCGAAAACCCGCGAGCGGAAGCCGCCGAGAACGGGGGGCTGGCCGGAATCGTCGGTGATCTGCTGATAGCCGTAGCCGACGAAGCCGACAAAGACCTGCTTGGACAGAAATTGTGACACACCCCAGTCGAAATGGAAGTCGACGCCACTCTGGTATTGCGTGTCCGGGTTCTTGAAATTGTAGGTGAGGCCACCGACGCCGGAGAATTCCGTGCCGCTCGTTGGGTTGAAATAGGTGTAGCCGCCGCCGAAATCGATGGCGCCGTGGCCGATGCCGATATTTGCCAGCCGGCTCGGATTGTAGTCGCCGACCGGAATGTCACCTGCGGCATAGACCATGTAGTTGTGGACGCCGTTATTCCACTTCAGCTTCAAGGTCGGATAGAGATCGCCGTACGACGTCAGCGCGTCTTCCAGGAACCCGTTGCGCGTGACCACGAGCGGCCCGGCCATCGCCGTCAGTGTGCCGGCGATGCTCGCGGAATTCCTGCCGTAGACACTGGCGAGCGTTGCCGACAACTGGCCGCCCAGCACCGGTGTTGCAAACGTGTAGGTCGGCGCGATGAACATCAGGTCCGCCTGACCGTTCAGGGCCAGGTTGAGATTGACATTGACCGTCGGCGAGAACCGTCCCGCCTGGAATTCCCGGGAGGCCGCGGCCGCACCCGAGGCGTTCACGCTGGTATGATAATAGATCGCGGCAACCGACCAGCCGGGCGTGCCTGGCACCGCGGCCAAGCTGCCATAGAGTCCGGGAAGCCAGAACGAAATGCCGCTTTCGTCCGCGCGAGACGTATCAGGCGAGATGGCAAGAACTGCCGCTGCCGCCAACAGACTGATGCGCCATTCTTTCCGTGCCATTGGGAACCTCCAGGTGTCATACAAATCCTGTCCGGCAGTTCGGGCGCATCAGACATTAGATCACGCGCGGCGCCTGAAATCCGTGACAGAGCTACCACAAACGAGAGAAATGCGAGCCGTGCGGGGGCATCGATACTCCCGTGTCTCAATACACACATCACTCCATGCATTTCCGGACGAACTGAACGCGTTCGATCACCCCGAGGCCTTGCCCCTGCGCCTGCTTGCGGCAACCTTCCAGTTTGTCGACGCGCAGCACGACCTTCTGAGCGAGGTTGAGGCCGATGTCGCCTGAAACCTGCGGCGCGGCGCCGCCGGCCGAGGCCTTTTCGGCATCGGCGGACGGACCGTCACCGGCGGCCCGCGCCGTTGCCTGCAGACGCTTGATGTCTTCGGGCGACAGCTTCGGCCGGTCGATGTTCAGCGCAATCTTGTTCAGCTTGCCGGTAAAGGTGAACGGCGTCGCGTAATCGTTGTCGTCGACCGGCGTGCCGGTGTCGGATCCGATGTCGAGCGCTTCGTCCCATTGCAGGATGAAGGGCAGCGTGTGCTCCATCTTCTCGGTGGCCACCGCGGTGCCGTCGACCTTGAGCACCCCGGTGCCGCCGGCACCGACGCCGCTGTAGTCGCCGAACATGATCGTCGCAGCGCCGAGTCCGTCATACTTGAAGTCGAACTCGATCACGTGCTTGCCGGGCGTCAGCTCCGGTCCCTCCCAGCGCACACGCTTGAGGTCGACCAGGTTCCAGGTAAATACCGGTTTGTTCTTGAGCACGTAGAAGCCGTAACCGCCGAACCGGCCGCCCTGCGTGATCAGCATGCCCTCGGCGCCGCCCTGCGGAATCTCCACATCGGCCTTGAAGTTGTAGGAGCTGTTGAGAATACTCGGCGCGTCGCCGTTCGGCGTGCCGGTGAGCGGACGTATCCAGGTGAAGGAGGTGCGGCCGGCGCTGAGGCTCGGCCGCGGCGTGACCAGCCGCGCGGCCAGGGACGAATCCAGCGGCAGCACCTGGTACTTCTGCGCTTCCTTCCAGAACAGGTCCTGCATCTCCTTCAGCTTGGCCGGATTCTTGGCGGCAACATCCTCATACTGCGTCCAGTCGTTCTTGAGGTCGTAGAGCTCCCAGGGATAGTTCTCGGGGCTCGGCAGCTTCGCAACCGTCACCCACGGCGGCCGCATCACCTTGGTGCTCGCGATCCAGCCGTCATTATAGATCGCGCGGTCGGCGAACATCTCGAAATACTGCGTCTTGTGCGTCGAGGGCGCGTTCGCATTCTTCTTGTCGAACGTGTACATCATGCTGACGCCCTCGATCGGGCTCTGCTTGATGCCATCGACGATCTTTGGCTGCTGGATATGCGCCGCCTCCAGAATGGTCGGCACCACATCGATGACATGGTGGAATTGGTGGCGAATGCCGCCCTTGTCCGTGATGCCCTTCGGCCACGAGATCGCCATGCCCTGGCGGGTGCCGCCGAAATGCGACACGATCTGCTTGGTCCAGGAGAACGGCGTGTCGAACGCCCAGGCCCAGCCGATCGACATGTGATTGTAGGTTTGGTCGGTACCCCAGGCGTCATAGAAATATTTGAGCTGCTCGTCGACGCCGGGGTTGGCGCCATTGAACATCGCCACTTCGTTCGGCGTGCCGTTCGGCTGGCCTTCGGCGCTGGTGCCGTTGTCGCCGTTGATATAGATGACGATGGTGTTGTCGAGCTTGCCGAGGTCGTCGATCGCCTGGATCACGCGGCCTATCTCGTTGTCGGCGTAGGCGACAAAAGCTGCGAAGACCTCGACCTGACGCAGGAACAGCTTCTTTTCATCGGGGTTGAGCTGGTCCCACTCCTTGATCAGGTCCTTGGGCCACGGCGTCAGCTTGGCATCCTGCGGAATGACGCCGAGCCTCTTCTGGTTCAGGAAAATCGTGTCGCGCAGCTTGTTCCAGCCCTGGTCGAACAGCTTCATGTCGCTGATCTTCTTGACCCACTCCTGCGTCGGATGGTGCGGCGCGTGCGTCGCGCCCGGCGCGAACTTGATCAGGAACGGCTGTTCGGGCGACAGCGCGTTGATGCGGTTGACGTAATCGATCGCCTCATCTGCCATCGCCGTCATCAGGTTCCAGCCGGGCTTGCCGACATAGGGATAGATCGGCGTGGTGTTCTGCACGAGGTTGCCCGGCTGCCACTGGTTGGTGTCGCCGCCCATGAAGCCGTAGAAATATTCGAAGCCCATGCCGGTCGGCCACTGATCGAAGGGGCCTGCCTGGCTCGCCTGATATTCCGGCGTGTTGTGGTTCTTGCCGAACCAGGCGGTATGATAGCCGTTGTCGACCAGGATACGGCCGATCGTGGCCTTGTCCTTGGTGATGATGCTGTCATAGCCGGGATAACCGGTGGCCTGCTCGGCGACGACGCCGTAGCCGACCGAATGGTGATTGCGTCCCGTGATCAGCGCCGCGCGCGTCGGCGAACACAGCGCCGTCGAATGGAAATTGGTGTAGCGCAGTCCGCTCTGCGCAATGCGGTCGAGCGCCGGAGTCGGTATCACGCCACCGAATGTCGAAGGTACACCGTAACCGGAGTCGTCCGTGATGATCAACAGCACGTTCGGCGCGCCCTTCGGCGGCACGATCCGGGCCGGCCAGTAGGGCGTCGACTTGGTCGCATCGCGCTCGATCTTGCCGCCGAATTTCTGCGGCGGCGCCGGAAGCTGGTCGCCGGGAATGGTGGTGGTGGCGCTCGGCGAGCCCGGCGGCGACGTTGGCTGCACTTGCTGTGCAAACGCGGAGGTGGACATCGCTACTGTCAAAAACAGCACGGAAGCAACCGCACGAAAATTCATTGCCAGGTCTCCCGAAATACGCGCAAAACACGAACGCCTTTACTCTAGAGATGGTGCTGACAGCAACATTGACGCAGATCAAGATATCGCCAAGTGCCCCAGTTCGGTGGCGAGCCGATCCTTATGTGCGCAGATCGTTGTCGTGAAGAGCGATCCGTGCTTCGCGGGCCAAATCCAGCAGCGATACGCAGAACGTCAGGAGCGCGGCGATGAACAGTAGCGCTACCCCATATTCATGCGCGATGTTGAACATTGCGCTGATGAATGCAACGACGATGATGAGGGCCGTCAGAAACGCTGACAAGATGGAGCACAACAGCGACCGGTTGAGAAGGGTCGCCCGCTGCCGCAGGCGGGGGATGTCGGCCTTGAGGTAGGCCTTCGAGGCATCATTGTCCGTGATACCGTGAAGGAATTGGGCCCGATCAATCACCCGGTTGATGCGGGAGATCAGGACCGCGATGAACGACGCGACGGCGCCGAGCAGGAAGGCCGGCGCTGCCACGTTTCCGATGATCCGAGACAGCTGCTCGATCGAAGGCGTCACCGGCATCAGCTGGATAACATTTTCCATTATCTTTCCAGAAGCTCCTTATCTTTTCTCTCGGCGACAGACGAGATCGCATCGCCAAGCCGAGAAGGTCTCGTCGTTCAGTGCAGCCCTGGGCCACCACACTTGTCCCATCAAAGCCAGAATTCACTATCTGTCGTCATGCCGGCTTGACCCCGGCATGAGCGTCCTGCCGCGTGACCGGACAAGCCACGCTCTTTCAACGGCAGACGCGCACTCCGTTCACCATCGTGCATGCCGGGCGCACCACAAATTCGAGTTGACTGTCTGCCCCGCGGCAACCCACGCATTGATGCAGATCAACCTCTCCCGCCACGCGCAGGCATGATGGTCCGATGTCGGATCGCGCGCGCAATACCGAGCGTATTGCAGTTGCCCGAGCGCGATTGTCTTCGATTTCTGTCAAGCCGCCCTGAAATGGGCGTGGTTGCCGAACCTGAAGTCAGCGAATCCAAAATTGCGTCAACCTCGCTGGCGTTCGCACGAGTGCTTTATTTGGCCCCTGTTGATCGAGATCAAGAGCCTGACCGGTTGCATACTGGAATGGAAACTAATCGAAGAGCCTTCCGTCGATTTTTGTCCTGCAGCGATGGTATCAGCAGCCGACACGTCGAGGATGATGCAACGAACGCGGCACCATGCCGCAACAGGAGTATCCGATGAAGATTGCCCTGCTATCGGCCGCGATGCTCGCAAGCCAGCTGGTGACGCCGGTCAGCGATCGCGTTCCCCGTCTCAATGTGGAGGCAGCCTGCAAGGCGACCGCAGCCGCCGACAAGGCGATGGGTCTGGCGCTGCCTCAAAGCTATGATGATTGCATGCGGGATGAAAATGCCGCGCAAGGGCAGCTCCCTCCCGCTTGGCTCGCAGCCTCTGATTCCGTTCAGAAGCAATGCGAGGGCGAGGCCGTCGCCGCGGGAATCGAAAGCTACGTCGATCTGCTCACCTGCATCCAGATGACCGTCGACGCGCGATCCTTGTCACCGGCGGCTCCGCTCAAAGGCGCGAGCAAGAACCGAAACAGCAAGAAGCCCTGAGAGGTGCGCTTCTCCTGAAGACGGGTCTCCCCAGCGCTCGATCGGCGTCCCGGCTTGACTTGACGCGATGTCGGCCGATGATGGCTTCGGCAGTCCACAGCAGGATTGCGGGATGCCGTATCGGCGACCTCGACATTCAAGGGGCAGTTGTTGGCGCGCAGGCGGCGGAAATCCGGTGGCAAAACACCAAGAGGCGGGCCGGCGGTTCCCTCGGAGGCTGCTCCTTCCCGCACGCCGGCTCCGGAGAAACACGATAGCACCGGACTTCCAAAGCGCGCGATCTGGATTGCGGCCATCGTGACGGCGGCAGTCGTGCTCGCGACCGGTCTTGTCGTTCAAACCGTCCACCGCGGCGGTCCGGGCTCTGACGCGCGAGATTCGTCGCCTGCGGCTTACGTCGGCAGCGAGACCTGCGCCGGCTGTCACCAGGCCGAGGCGAGGCTGTGGAATGCCTCGCAGCACAAAGCGGCGATGCAGCACGCCACCGACCACACCGTGCTCGGCAATTTCAACGATGCCGTCTTCGACTATTACGGTGTGCGGTCCCGCTTCTTCCGCCGGGACGGCAAGTTCATGGTCGAGACCGACGGCGCCGATGGGAAGCTTACCTCGTTCGAGGTGAAATATACGTTCGGTATCGACCCGCTGCAGCAATACCTCGTCGAGTTTCCCGATGGACGGCTGCAGGCGCTGCCGCTGGCCTGGGACTCGAGGCCGCAGGGCAGGGGCGGCCAGCGCTGGTTGCATCTGTCTCCCGATGAGGAGATCAAGCACGACGATATCCTGCACTGGACGAAACTGAACCAGAACTGGAATTTCATGTGCGCGGAGTGCCACTCCACCGGCCTGCGCAAGAACTACGACGCCAAGGCCGATCTCTTCGCGACGACATGGGCGGAGATCAGCGTCGGCTGCGAAACGTGCCATGGCCAGGGTTCGAGCCACGCCGCATGGGCGCGCGACCGGCAGAGTTGGTGGCCATTCGGCAAGCGCGAGGATTCCAGCAAGGGATTGCTGGTGCGATTTGACGAACGTCACGGCGTCGCCTGGCCGATCGATCCACGGACCGGAAATGCGACGCGATCCGCCGCGCCGGCAACGCTGCGCAAGGAGGTCGAGACCTGCGGCCTTTGCCACGCGCGCCGCGCCAGCTTCCATGAGGACTGGAAGCCGGGTCAATGGCTGTCGCAGACCCATGTGGTCGAACCGCTGGCGCGCAACACCTATCAAGCCGACGGCCAGATCCGCGATGTCGAGGAACCGTATAACTACACGCCGTTCAAGCAGGGCAAGATGTTCGCCGCCGGCGTCACCTGCAGCGATTGCCACGAACCGCACAGCGCGAAGCTTCGCACGCCAGGCGAGGGCGTCTGCCTGCAGTGTCATGCACCTGACAAATATGCCAATGTGAAGCATCACCATCACGCCGGGACCGACCCAGCGCCAACGTGCATCTCGTGCCACATGTCCGCCCGGACCTACATGGTGGTAGACACCAGGCACGATCACACCTTCCGCATCCCGCGTCCCGATCTTTCCGTCACGCTGGGAACGCCGAACGCCTGCAACGACTGCCACCGAGACAAGTCGCCAGATTGGTCCGCCTCTGCCGTCGAGCGATGGTTTGGCCCCAACCGCAAGGGCTTGCAGAGCTACGGCCCAGCATTTCATGCCGCGCGCACGGATCGGTCCGACGCGGCTGCCTTGCTTGGCGTCGTCGCAACAGACAGAAAGGCGCCAGCCGTGGCGCGCGCCACCGCGTTGGCCGAACTTGCGCCGCGCGTCTCGGCGGCCAATGTCTCGACGGGCCGCGCCGCGCTGGCTGATCCCGATCCGATGGTGCGGATCGGCGCGCTCGATATGTTCGATAACGTGCCCACCGATCAGATATGGTCCTTGGTGTCTCCGCTGTTGTCCGATCCGGTCCGCGGCGTCCGGATCAGGGCGGCCTCGCTGCTCGCGGCAGTGCCGACCGCCAGCCAGCCCGCACCGGATCGCGCGTCCTTCGATCGAGCGGCGGCTGAGTTCGTCGCCGCTCAGCGCGCCAATGCCGAACGGCCGGAGGCCCGCACGGCGCTCGGGAATTTTCTTGCGCAGCGTGGATTGGCACAGGATGCCGAAGCCGAATACCGAGCGGCGCTCCGGTTAAGCCCGCAATATGCGACGGCGGCGATCAACCTTGCCGATCTCGATCGGCAGCGCGGTCGGGACGGCGATGGGGAAACGGTGCTACGCGCCGCTATCGTGGCGTCTCCGCGCGACGCCGCGGCCCATCATGCGCTTGGCCTGACGTTGACGAGACTGAAGCGACCCGACGAAGCGCTCGCCGAGTTGAAGAAGTCGGTGGAGCTTGAGCCGGGCGATTCGCGCTATGCCTATGTCTATGCGGTCGCGTTGCATTCCGGCGACCGCCGCGAGGAAGCCATGACGGTCTTGAAGCAAGCCCTGCGCGATCGTCCGAACGATCGCGAGATCCTTCAGGCCCTGGTATCGTTCACCCGGATGGCCGGGGATGCGACGGCGGCGCTCGGCTATGCGGAGCAGCTCTACGTGCTTTTACCGGACGATCGGAGCTTGCCGGGCCTCATCGAAGAACTGCGGCGAGCAATCAAGTCCCGGGCCCAATGACGATATTGGGTCATCGTTTGACGCTGGCGACTACTTCGGTCGCGGACGGCAACTATGGAAGGGTTGATGGCTGAGAGCGCCTTTGCACCATGGGCTCTTCAAACGAAGGGACCGCCGCTTTGCGGGACGCTCTGCGAAAAGGCAGCCAAAGCTGAAATAGGACCAGTTTCGTGCAGCACATTCATTGCCTAGGCTTGCAGGTTTGGATGCTGGATCAGTTCTATCGGACGTGTTGTCCGGTGCTTGAGTTTCTCCCGGGGAGCCGGTCGAACTGGCATCTCGTTTTCGTGCCAACGATTCAAGAGCCTGAAATGTCATGACAAGGTTGTCATCGGACCGCACCAGGCCCGATGACGTGGGCCGGTATTCGAAACGATCGCCGGAGACAACCACGATAGTCGCCGCGACCAGGCCGATCGCACAACAGGCCAGCGCCGCGACCGTCGCGGTCATCAAGCGATAATCGTAAGCTCCATCTGAGTACCGCAGGGCCCGCATTGCTTTTGCACCGGGAAGGCTCTGGTCGGCGAAGGGATCTAAGACAAGCAGGCCACTCTAGGACAAATAGACCACGCAGACCACTGTCGTGCTGAGGGCGGTCGCGATCAACCACGGTAGGGGATCCCAACCGTCGATGGAGAGGGGGCGGGCCTTCGCAGGTCGAATGGTCTGCCTCATTCGCATGGTGGCTCTCCGATCAACGAGTAAGCGTCAGATCTGCATGGGTCATCGCCATGGGTTTGCCCGCCCTGACAACAGCGGCCGTTCTTTCAGGAGCGTTGGCGGTGACGTGGGAGGATATGCCGAGTGTGGCCATGGCGATTGCGACCGCGAGTACAATTTTGAGGTGGGTGGTCCGATCAGCGCTGTACATCGTATGATTCATCGCCGCCTCCGAAGAGCAGTCTCGATTCTTCCTAGTTGAAATCTCTCTGGTCCGAAATTTCGTATCTCTTCTTAGGGCGGCTTCCCTAAGTAGTGTTCCGGAGGTGCCGCCTCACTCGTGACCGGTGTGGTCTTGTTGCTCAGCCAAGCGTGATCTCCCTGCGAGGGGCCAAACATGCACCGTACCGCATTGAACAATCCGCAAGCGTTATAGTGTCAGGTTGGGGGCGCTGGTCTCGTTCTGGCTTGACGCAGATCAATGGAGCTAGGTGTCCCGGAGTTATCCTGATTTTCAAAATCGAGCATCTAGGCGAGCATCTAAGGAAGACACTCATCCAGGGAGAGCTCTTATGAAAATTGTTTCATTTGCCGTTGCCGTGGTCGGCGTGCTTGCCGCCACCGAAGCGCCGGCGCAGTCCGTCAATCTCACCGGCAAATACAAATGCACTCAGAGTTGCAGGGATGGACTTCAGGACTATCCGGCCTATGTCACCCAGAACGGTCCTGATCTGAATGTCCTGAATGAAGCAGGGCAACCTTCCCGGGCATGGCCGGATTGGTTTGCACCTGCGACCCGCATCTGGCTCGATGCATGGAATATGGGTGCGGTTTATTCGCCGGATGGCATGCTCATCCAGTTCGATAACGGCACGATCTGGGAGCGCGACCTGGGGCTGCCGCCACCACCGATCCGACGTCGCAGGTAGGTTGTGTCCAGGAGCCGTCAGTTCCTGACAAAATAGAGCGGCGTCCGGATCGTCAATTGGTACGCCGGCTTCGGTACCCAGGATATCTGGGCAGTCACGCCGAAGAGGCGGTTGTCGTTATCGTCCATCCGGTCCAGATCGAACCTGACGATCGGTTGGGTAAAGGGCTTAATCGGCGTCAGGTTCAAGAGCTGCGCGCCTCCGAACGACTGGACGCCGACGCGACCCGTGAACTTCCAGTTGCTGGGCCATTGATAATAGCCGCCGACATAGCCAATCGTGTTCGCATTGATCCGCGCCAGCGGAGAATCGACGGCGACCCTGGTGTCCTGTACGCCGGCAAGCAGGCCCTTGGTCTCGTCTTCGTTCAGCGCATAATCAAACTCGAGAATGTTATTGAGGGACGTCGTGGCAAGCGGTGAATCCGGCACCGACCTCGTGATCGTCGTCTGCAACGTGATCGTCGGGATCGATCCGCCATTCTGTTGATAAAGGTCAGCCTGGAATCCGACATTCCAGCTCGAGATTGCAAGCGCCGACCAGTCTGACGTGCCGCTTTGCGAGGCGCTGGCCGTGAAGCCGCCATAGAGCGAGACGCGGTCGTTGACGTCGACCGTCAGCGGGACGTCGATCCCGAGGTTTTGGCTGGCTGGCGACGATATGGTCGGAAGGTTCGGAAGTGTCTTGGCAGTCAGTGTCGAAAGCGTTTGAAGGGTCGCGATGGCCGTCGACAGGGAAGGGCTGCTGAAGCCGATCGAGAGCGAATTGGCGGGTACCGTTGCCTAGTTGGACCGCATATCCAGGTAGATATTGGGTAGCGTGGAGACGGTCTTCGTCGAGCCATCATCGCCATCGTCGGCCAAAGCGAAAACGGAAAGATGCACGGATACCAGTCCCGCCAAAGTCAGGCTGCAGGACGATCGAACCACAGTCGCAAGATACGAACCTCGCGGCATCGTTTTCATGCAGCAGCTTCTCAATCCAACTACCCCATCGCAGTCCGTTTCGTTCTCAAGTTCTGATTTGTAGCGACGATGTTCGCTCAAATGACGAACTTCTGTACGTCAATCATGTACTCGTTCTTCGGCGAAAGCCAGCCATCCGGAAGCTGGACAAGAGCAAACTTAATCTTCTCGGAACTCGTTCAGGCCGTAGTTGACCTGAATCAAGACTGTCCCTGCTCAGAGGGAGCACCGTTCCGCGATTAGGCGATCTCTATCTAGTTCGGAGCCTGCACTCAGAAGGAGTTTCCGCCGTGAATATCAGTCGCAGCTTGGTTGCGGTCGCCACCCTCTTTGTCCTTGGTTGTGCTCCGGCAAAGGCGCAGCAGGTCACAGGCGTTCCGGGTTCGCCCGGTGCCACCACCACGATTGACGGAAAACAGCTTCCACCCCCGGAACCGAACTTCGGGGGAGTGATCAAGGAGAAGGCGTCGGAGTCAACGGCCTGGTGGGCTCCGCGCGTCGTGCCGCCGAAGGGCGCACCCAATGTGCTTCTCATCATGACCGACGACGCCGGCTTCGGTGCGCCAGGCACGTTTGGCGGCGTCGTTCCTACGCCGGCGCTCGATCGCATCGCCGCGCAGGGGCTGCGCTATACCAATTTCCATTCCACGGCGCTCTGCTCGCCGACCCGGGCGGCCATCATCACCGGACGCAACCACCACTCGGTGGGCACGGGCGTGGTGGGCGAATTGGCGACGGGGTATCCGGGCTACGACACGATCATCCCGATCGACAAGGGCACCGTCGGCACAATTCTGAAGGAGAACGGTTACGCAACCTCATGGTTCGGCAAGGACCACAACACGCCTTCGTTCCAATCGAGCCAGGCCGGGCCGTTCAATCAATGGCCCAACGGCATGGGCTTCGAATATTTCTACGGCTTCGTCGGCGGCGATGCCAGCCAGTGGCAGCCCAATCTTTTTCGCAACACCACGGCGATCTATCCGTTCGAAGGCAAGCCCGACTGGAACCTGACGACGGCCATGGCCGACGACGCCATCCAGTACATGAAGCAGCTCAAGGAGATCGCGCCCGAGAAACCGTTCTTCGTCTATTACGTCCCGGGCGGCACGCACGCGCCGCATCATCCGACGCCGGAGTGGATCAAGAAGATCGGCGATATGCATCTGTTCGACAACGGCTGGAACAAGCTGCGGGAAACCATCTTCGCCAACCAGAAGCGACTGGGCATCATGCCCGATTACGCCAAGCTGACGCCGTGGCCGAAGGAGCTGCCGGAGTGGGATTCCATCAGCGAGGTGGAGAAGAAGCTCTTCATCAAGCAGGCGGATGTTTACGGCGCTTACCTCGCCTACACCGACAACGAGATCGGTCGGGTGATCCAGGCCGTCGAAGACATGGGACAGCTCGATAACACCCTGATCGTCTACATCAGCGGCGATAACGGCGCGAGCGCCGAGGGCATGCTGAAGGGCACGCCGAACGAGTTCACCACCTTCAACGGCGTCCCGGTGCCGGTGAAGGCCCAGTACCTCTGGTATCCGTTCTGGGGATCGGACAAGACCTTCCCGCACTTTGCGGCGCCATGGGCATGGGCCATGAGCGCCCCGTTCAAATGGGTGAAGCAGGTGCCGTCGCACTTCGGCGGCACGGCGCAGGGCATGGCCATCTCATGGCCCGGCCATATCAATGACGTCGGCGGAATCCGTCGCCAGTTCCACCACGTCATCGACGTCGTCCCCACCATCCTGGAGGCGGCCGGTATTTCGCAGCCCGAGACGGTCAACGGCATCAAGCAGAGCCCGATCGAAGGCGTGAGCATGGCGTATACGTGGGACAAGGCCAACGCCAACGTCCCAACGCGGCACCCGACGCAGTATTTCGAGATGCTCGGCAACCGCGGCATCTATCACGACGGCTGGATGGCGTCGACGACGCCGATCACGCTGCCGTGGGAGCTCAGCAGCGCCCCGGCTCCGGATGTCATCACCGGCTACAAGTGGGAGCTTTATAACGTTCAGGAGGATCCCACCCAGTTCAACGACCTCGCGGCTGCGATGCCCGACAAGGTCAAGGAGATGCAGGCGCTGTTCGATTCCGAGGCGAAGAAGTACAATGTGCTGCCGCTCGACAACACCACGCTGCCGCGCTGGAATGCGCCGCGCCCGAGCCTCACGGCCGGTCGCACGGTCTTCACCTATACGGGTGAACTGAGCGGCGTGCCGGCCAGCGCAGCGCCGAGCATTCTCAACAAGTCCTATACCATCACCGCCGAGGTGGAGATTCCCAAGGACGGCGCGGAAGGCATGATCGTCACCGAAGGCGGGCGCTTCGGCGGCTATGGATTGTTCCTGAGCAAGGGCGTGGCAGGTATTCGCCGGGGCAAGCCGGTGTTCCTCTACAACCTGCTCAACCTCAAGCGCACGATCTGGTCGGGGCCTGAGTTGGGTGCCGGCAAGCACACCATCGTCTTCGACTTCAAGTCCGACGGTCCGGGCCTCGGCAAGGGCGGCACAGGTGTGCTCCTGGTCGACGGCAAGGAAGTGGACCGGAAGTCCATCGAACACGGCACGCCGGTCACGTTCCCGGAAGACGAGACCTTCGACGTCGGCATGGATAGCCGAACCGGGGTTGCGATGATCGAGTATCGCTACGATCCGCCGTTCAGGTTCACCGGCAAGATCAACAAGCTGACGTTCAAGCTCGAACCGGAGGTGAAGGATCCGGCGCAAGCCAAGGCAGAACTCGGACCGACACCTGCGCCGGAGCCGGATCCGATCGAAGAGGCGAAGGCCAAGACGGGCACGAGCACCGGAAAACGATGAGATGAACAGGGCGTTGGTATTCGCTGCTATCGGCGAGGGGGTCACAGGATTGGCGCTGCTGATCGCTCCCTCGCTGGTCGGTCAATTGTTGCTTGGTGAGCAACTTGCTGGAGCCGCGATACCGGTTGCGCGCGTGGCCGGGATCGCGCTGATCGCCTTGGCTATCGCTTGTTGGCCCGGTCCGCCAATCGTCGGCATGTTGACCTACAGCGTGGTGGTAACGCTGTATCTTGCCTTCCTTGGACTTGTAGGTGGTCTGGGCGGTGTCCTGTTGTGGCCGGCCGTCGTGCTTCACGCGATTCTGAGCATGCTCTTGACCCGTGAGGTTGGAGCGAAACAATGCTGATCATCCTGTGTCTCTACCTGGTTCTCGTGTGGCTCGTGTTTTCGAAACTCAAGCTGCTCAAATGGGGCTGGGGCGCGGGCTCCGTCACGGTGCTGATCGGCGCGTCCATCCTCGCGGTCTTCATGGCGATGTTCAACTATCTGACCCCGTCCGGAAGCCTGACTGTCGTCTCCAGAGTTGTGGAAATCACACCAAACGTTTCGGGTCAGGTCGTGTCTATTCCGGTGAAGACGAGCGTCCCGGTAAAAACCGGAACCATTCTGTTCCAGATCGACCAATCGCCGTTTCAAGCAAAGGTGAAGCAGCTCGATGCGTCCCTTGCCCAGGCCCAGCAACAGGCCAAGCAACTCGTTTCGAACTACCAACAGGCCACCGCCAACGTTGAGGGCTTGACGGCGCAGCTTGCGTACAACCAAAAGCGAATGTCCGATATCGAGAAGCTGACTGGAGAACAGGCCCAATCCGTATTCAAGATGCAGGATACCCAGGTTCAATACGAAACGGTGAATTATCAGTTGCAAGCAGCCAAGGCAGCCCAAGTCACGGCCAAACTTGCGATGGATTCGGAAATCGGTGGCGTGAATACAACCGTTGCGCAAATTACGGCGCAGCTCGAAAACGCAAAATGGGAGCTGGAACAGACCACGGTTCGTGCGCCAAGCGACGGTATCGTAACTTCGATGGCGTTGGCGGTGGGTGACCGGGCGCTGCAGGCGCGCTCGGCGCTGTCATTTATCCTCACCGACGAAACCGCGCTAATCGGAATGTTTTCGCCGAACGGCTTCGAAACGATCAGGCCCAAAGCAGCGGTGAAAATCGTGTTCGACAGTCACCCGGGCCGTATCTTTCACGCCAACGTCGTCGAAATACCCCTTGGGGTAGGGCAGGGCCAGGTAGCGGTCTCTGGAACGCTTGCACGCGTCGGCTCGATTGGCGGAGCCAAGGCCTATCCAGCCGTGATCTCGATTCCGGACGGAATCGACAGGGCGCAATTGAGGGTGGGTATGCCGGGAACAGCAACCGTCTTCGCGGAGAAGGCGGGCGTCATCGGGCTGCTGATGTCGATCATCGTGTGGATCAATTCATACGCTGCGTATTTATGAAGCCAATGGCAGATGTTGGCGCAAAGCTGCCGATCCGGGACGTCCGCAGCTTGCTCGCTACCGGGGGTAAACCGTACACGACGCAGACGGTCCAATTCAGTCGCGCCGGCAGCCTGTGGGCGCAAAGCCGTCGTTGTGGTCCGATTTAGATTTCGCTCGATCACGCTAGCTGGACTTAGTTCACACCTTTCCATGATGATGGAGCGAGAGAGTTTAGGCGTTCCAACTGATTAGGAGTTGGCGTTAGCGCCGGATCAGTTGCGTGGTGTCGAAATTCGACTCCTTGGCAATCGACACTCTCTTGGCAGACAGTCTCCCTGCATGGTGCGTCTCGGTCCGCTGCTAAGGCGTGACGCGAGTTGTGTTGGGGGACTGTCGTGATCCCTTATGTTGCTTAGGACAACGTGAAGCTCTTCTTTGAGGAGACGGCTACGTTTATTCGGTCGTCTTCCTCCGTGCGTTCGAAACCTTCTTCAGTTCTGTCGAGGGGGAAGCTGGCAACGGGTTTCTTCGCGATTATACTATTCTCGCGAAAGCAGTATAATCGAGCGTCAGAATGCAATTTCATCGATTTTGGAGCGGACGGGTTCGCAGTTCACCGCATTGAAAAATCTAGATAAACTGTTGAAATATCAAGACTATCGCTTTTCCGTGGCGCCCATGATGGATTGGGTAGAGAGTTTTTTAAGATCAAATAGTTAGTCGGGGGTCGTGTGCAAATCCTGTGCACGCATGTTCTACTATTCTTTCGCTTTCGTTCTCACGAAATTGCGCCCGATGACCGCCAAAAGCTCTCGATCCATGCGTAGCCTGTTTTGTCAGGGCGCTGGGCGTCGTTGGACGTAGGACAGCGATGTCCACAACACTCACCGGCGCTGAAACAAAAACGAAGAGGAAATCAATCTTCCACGAAGCTGAAATCGCCTCAGCCAGAGCCCTCAGGTAGGCTGTGTGAACAGAGACGTAACAAGCGGCGAGGCCGCCTCGACGAAAGCGCAATTGACCGGATCGCCGATCAAAAAAAGGACGGCTGCAATGTCTCGTTACGAGCTTCACTGTGCTTCGGTAAGACGCCGGCCGTGTTCAGCCCCCATCTTTCGGGGAATTTCGGAGGTGGGGCTGGCCTACTGCTTGGTTTGTAGCTTTGCTTAATACGCGTTCGCTTGGCAATTCCTGAAACTTCCGGGTGAGCAACCCGTGCATATTTCGAGATTTCGCAGAACAGGTTCTGGCAATCAATTGGTTGTAGCCGACGTCCAAACAGACCGGGAAATTCGAGGCCAAGGCGCTTAAATTCGGCCTCCTGCCGATCGGTCATCCAATGGATGACATCCTCGGCCTTCATGTTGCCGACATCCACAAAGCACTTGGAAATTCCATCGAGCGCGCCTGGTCCTGCAACTACGAAATCCGCTTCATCGAAACCCATCACAGACGAGTAGTTCAAATCAATCGTGTACTGAAATGCCAAAAATGGTCCGATTCCAGGATAAGACAAGATGAGATCGTAAACCGATCTTAACGATGGCAGCTGCCGTACGCGCTCCGGAACGCGACCATCCATCATCTGGCCAAGCAGCGCGATGTGATTGCTGTGCTTTCGCTCATGACCGAATGCCGGCGACGGCATGATGTAAGCCGCAGAATAAATCTTCCGACCCCGCAGTCGCAGATCCTCAAGAGTGCGATCCAGCTCCCCGAGATCCGCTCGACGCCATTCCAGCGGTCCAAGCCGCTTTTCCAGAGATTCCCAAGTGTCGATGCGATTGAATATCTTAAATAGCATGGTGCGGAAGAAGACTTCTTGCGGCGTTTTTGGTCGATCCGTGCCCGCCTGGACTTCTCGGATGAGATATTGGCTGACGCGATCGGCAGCTCGATAGCTATTGGTGAACCGGTACGTTCCTAAAATCGGGTCCGATGTCCATGGACCGCTCGGATTGCTGTAGCGTCGATAAAACATCGCGAGCCGCTCGGCGGCAAAACGCCAATATGAGTCGAAGACAACGGTCGGGGTCATCCCAGGGGTCTCGCCAATGGTCAAGAGGAGACGGCGCGGTTAGGCGATCAGCCTCCCCATCGAATCGACTACACGGTATACTGTGGGAGATGCGGGGTCACGATCTGCATCAGCGAGGGAGTGCGATCGATGGAAGAAAAGTCTGATCGGCGGCTTTCGGCAAAGGAATACGAGCGATTCGCCGCTGCCTCGGATAGGCTGACCGCCGATATGGACACCGCGCTGCTTGGTCTTGTCGGCGAGGTCGGCAGCCTGGTTAGCGCGCTGAAGAAAAAGCGCAGGGATACCGACGGCTTCCTCGGCTATCACGACGCCGTACTTGAAGAATTGGGTGATGTACTCTGGTACGTTTCGGCCGTCGCGAGGCGCGGCGGTACTTCATTGCAGGATATGGTCGCGCGGGCAGCAGGCGGCACTCAAGGACAAACTGATGTTACGCTGGATCAACTGGCACCATCGCCGGGTGGATCCGTCGACGAACGCGCTTTTGAAAGGGCATTGCTTGAGCTTGCCGGTGAAGCCGGCGACCTTGCCAAGCGCTTTGTGGGCGGCGCTTATCGCGACAACGTCGATGCCTTGCGTGGCGATCTGGTCAAGTTCCTACGACCTCTGGGGCGGGCGGCAGCCGCGGCCGAGGTTGCACTCGATACGGCCGGCTGGAAGAATATCGCGAAGACCCAAGATCGTTGGCCGAGCGAGCTAAAGTTTCCGCCGCTGTTCGATGAAGAGCTTCATGTTGACGAGCAGCTTCCGCGGTTGCTGCGCGTCGAAATCTATGAGCGCGAAGTCAACGGCAAGAAATTCGTCTTCCAGAAATCCGGAGGAATTCTGCTCGGCGACCGGCTTACGGACAATCATCTGCCTGAAGACGACTATCGCTTTCATGATGTCTTTCATCTCGCCTACGCGGCCGTGCTCGGATGGTCGCCGACGACGCGTGCGATCCTAAAAATCAAGCGCAAAAGCCAGGCCAAAGTCGATGAGAATGAAGATGGGGCGCGCGCGAACCTTATCGAAGAGGGTTTGGCGACATGGATCTTCGAAACTGCAAAGCGGCACCAGTTCTTCGCGAATACACCGCAGCTCGGCCTCGACCTCCTCAAGACCGTAAAGGGGTTCGTGCGTGGCTATGAGGCCGAAGAGCTTCCGCTTTGGTTGTGGGAACGTGCTATTCTTCAGGGCTTTGCGGTATTTCGAGAGCTGCAGGTCCATCGCCGCGGGATCGTAACCGCCGATCTTCTTCGACGGGAGGTTCGGTTCGAGCGCTGGCCAGCAGAGTCCTGATCGAAAGCCAAATCTCGAAAATTACGCGGTATAGGTTCGGCACTTGGTGATGAGCGCATTGGCTTCGGAAGTCGTCCAACCCTGCGTGACGCCATTACTCATTTTCTTGCCTGCATCGATCTCCGCATGCGTCGAGATGCAGGTGAGGGATCCGAGTGTGGCGCCTGATTGAGCGGCGACGAATGCCTGCAATCGCCCCAGACCAACAAAATTTCCGAGGCCACGGGCCACGTAAGCGTGATTACGATACATCACGGTCAACAGCAGGGCCTTGTCGTGCGTTAGCTTGAAACTGAGAAAGCTCAAGCACTGGCGGTTGGAAACCTTCCCCGCGTCGCGGGCCGGATCGTAGATCGTCATTTCATATGCGTTGCGGTACGTCCGGTCTGAGGCAATCTGATCGCGCATGAAGCGAACGAGATCGTCGAGTGGATTGATGATCTCCACTTCCTTTCCTTTGATTTTTTTCCACGCCGTCATGCGCTCGAAATAGCGCCCCCAGTCACGCGTCATCTGCTTCATGCGGGGCAGGACTTTGCCGTTGTAGGCGTCGTAAAGCCCATCGGCGCCGTGCCGATCGAGCAGGCCTTGCGGGAAGATTGTATTGGCAACGCCGGTAACCGTGTTGACGTTATGTTCGCGCAGGAACTGATCGACTGTTTGCAAAATGGCCTCGTCCGGTCCCGCGATGGCGATAGGATCCGCGATGTCGATTACGACGTTATGGGCGTCACCTCCGGCATCCTGCACCGCGGCGGCCGCGGCCAGCCACGCTTGAGCATTGGTTGGTTGCGGCGCAATTGGCGTGTACATGACTAAAGCTCCTTGGTCAGGATCGCCGCCCCGGTGAGCCGAGGCGTCAAATAATCAATGGAAATCCACGCGTGTCCATCAATGCCCCAAGACTCGCCCCATGAATTGCGAACCAGCACAAAGTTGGTTGAGGCGCGCTCGCCATAACCGACGGCAACAACGGCATGGCGTAGCTTTGGATCGGGAGGCTCGATTCTTTCAACGGTGCCGTCTGCGGTCGGTCTGAAGAATGCATTCGAAAGCGTCATCGTCATTAGAACCGGAGACCCGGCATTTAATTGGTCGCTGACATCATTGACCGTCAGGGCGCACAAGCCGTGATCGCGAAAGAAGAGTTGCCGGGCAGGGGCTGGCGGAGCCCATGATGCAACGTTGCTGATCGGCACGTTGCTATAAGGCCATTCCTCCTCAACGGGCTGGCCATCCGATTTGATTGTCGCGAGCATCGCATTCAGCGACGCGCCTTGGTGGGGCAATCCGCTCTCACGTTTCACAGCGTGATAATAGGCCCATTCTGCAGAAAGCGGCGTCCATCCCGAGCGAGCGCCAGCATGCGCATCGCTCGCAGCAAAGGCCATGCACGTGGGGCGTGGATTCTGATCCCGCGCCGGTCCGAAGCTGCCGCGCAGATCGACGAGGCTTTTGATCATCCGTTATGCCGCCTGTAGGACCCGCTTGAGCTCGGGCTCCCACATGCCCGGACTTTCCGGGCCACGCAGGTCGTAGCGGAGCAGCAATTCGTGCAATGGCGCATCGGCCAACCAGGGTCGGGTCTCCTGCAGCGTAATCTGGCCCTGCACCCGATCCTCCGACCTCGCTGTCACCTTCCGCGTCAATATGCCTCCAATGGCCTCCGCGTTATCTTCTTCGCGATCGTCATGAACCAGCGTGAAGCCGGCATCGCGAAGTTGGTCGAAATTCCACAGATAACCGGCGCCACTATTCTCACGAAGCCGCACAACGAATAAATCGTTGCGGCCGCCCTCAATGAGGGCACCTTGGTCGTGTTCAGTCAGAAGCCAGACATCCGACCGCCAATCTGGTGGTTCGTAGCCCACGAGAAGCTGCTGCTTAATCTCCTTTGGTTCGATATCGATCAATTGCGCACATTGATCGCGGTTAATGACTTTGTGACGTTCGAGCGCGTAACAGGTGGCGCGATAGCTGGTCCCAAGTCGAAGCGATAATTGATAGACCTGTGGCGGATCACTAAGGCCGCGAGCGGTCCAGCGTTGCCTTTCGAGGTTCAGCGCCAGTAGCCACGCGGGTGTTAGAAACATCGATGCGAAAGCGTCGGCCTCCCGCTCTTGCCGGTTGAGACGTCCAGCGGTCGAGAAAGGAGCGCGACGCAGGATATTGTCATCGTCCAGGCTTGGTTCATGCCGCATGTAAAGGTGGCCAAGCTCGTGGGCTCCCGTAAAGCGCTGCACCGGTAATGGACGCTTCGTCGTGATGAGGACACCGAGTTCGTCGCCCGGTAGATAGGCGCCGAGGAGCTTGTCGAGAGGCTGAAACATCAGCGTCGCACCAAGCTTGGCGATCGCGCCAAATACATCGACACGGCCGCCGCCGGCTCGTTCGATCTGTTCCTTGATACCCAGGTCGCGATGCAGCGTATGCGCGGCCTTGGCGCCAGTTAAGATTGCAGCCCGGTTATCGGCCATCGGACCCCGCCTTTGTGCGAGCGCGCGACTTCAGAAAGTCCGCAAATCGCGCCAATTCTTGCCGATCCTGCTGTGAAAGTGATGCCGCGGCGCGCGCCACATGCGCGACTTCCTCCGGTGTCTTGTCGGTTGCGCCGTTTGGATCTTCGCCGGTGAACCACGCCACGGGCCGCTGGTAGAGCTTCGCCAACTGCGTTAGCTCAATAGCGTCGACCTTTCTGCTCCCGGCCTCGATATTCGAAAGAGCACTTCTCGGAATACCGAGTTTTTTCGCGACGTCATCCTGCTTAAGGCCGACATATTCGCGTGCCTCCTTAAGTCGTTCGCTGAGCGCTTGACGATCTGCATCGGCTGAGGGTTGAGAAAAACCTGCGCGATCATTGGTCATTGGGCTGCTTCTCTTTTGTTACTGAGTTCCAGGTTGCTTGCGTCTCGGACATCAGATCGTTGACGCATGCGTCGACGCTGTCGTATCCGCCCTTGGGGGAAAACGTCGCGGGCAGGGTAATGCCCAGCAGTTCCTCGACGGCGCAGATCACTTCCACGACAACCAGCGAGTCGATTTCGGGCTCCCAAGCTCGCGGAGCCACGGGAGTGGCTGTAGATGCTTGACCCGGACGTAGCAAAGCTTGGTCCGCCCCTTGGTCAGCCAAGGTATTCCTGATGCAGGCTTCGACCTCAGCAGAGGGGAACACGGCACCCGGCGAATTCTTCACTAACGTGTCCATGGGACCCTCCGTCGGAATATCGGACCCACATATATATCATGTCTGAAAATCGGACAATAGGCTAGTTGCTGATTTTTGGTCAAGCTTGCGATTTCCTGGGCACCAGCCGGCCTGCCGGCTTGGCGACAGGCTGGCGCCGGCGAACATTTGAGCTGACCCTCATCCGTGCCACTCGAAACACCCGGTTATGTCGGCATCGGTTCCGTGACTGCGGCCATCCACCCGGTAAAGGCCATCCAGATATTGACGAACGACATGAATGCAGAACGCTCGCGGTTGGCATTCTCGATGAGATCGAGGACGATCCCTAGTCTCGAGCTCCAGGATCTGGATATTGCTTGAAATTTGTCATCCGCCTCTAACGGTCGAATTGGCGAGAGGCGCCGATAACGAAGACCGCGCGGCGGTGTGAGAAAGTTGTACGACAGGTGCGGCTGCGCTCACGCCATGGCTTCAATTGAATCGCGATAGTGGGCGCGTCCGCATTCGCGGACCAGGCTCTTGTGAACCGCGCCGCTAGAGCGTCGCAGCCGTGCGGCATCGATCCTGCGCACAAAAGCAGATCCTGCCCCACCGGGGCAGAAAGAGCCGGACCTTTATGCAGCCGCCGCCTGCACAAAGGTCCGACCTTACCTTGCCGATATACCGAACGGGCGCAAAAGACGCTTCATTTCGTTTGCGAGAGATTTCGCTTCTTTGCGTCCGGGTTGCGACCCGCAGGCGGCAACCTCTCAGTCGCGCATACGACTACTTCTTTTTCTTTGAAGTCTTCTTTGCCACCTTCTTGGTAGCTGCCTTCGCGGTCTTCTTTGCCTTCTTCGCTTTCTTAGCCATGTCGTCCTCTGTAAAAAACTGGTTGAATGAACATGCACATGTCGTGAATCGACATGCACAACATTGAAACGATATCACAGAAGCAAAATTGATACCAACGAGTGGTGAAGTTGTGCTTGACTCAGCTCGCCGGGGCCAGTCGGTCCCACGTCCCGCCTTCGGCGGCGCTGTGCTGACGCAATCATGCGAAGGAAGATCGAGCAGTCGCGTGAGAAAGTCGTGAGATCAGTACCGCCGTTTCGTTCTTATCCGCCGCACTGGATGCGTGCTCATTTTTCTCCAGTGGGCCGTCGCCGACAGAATCAATGCTGGAACCGTTGATAGCCTGGTCACCGCTATGGCGCGTGCGGTGAACTGCACCGGGCTCTCGTGAACCGAGCCGCAAAGCTGCGTCTCGGCCTTCGGCTTCGATCCCTCGCGCGATAACGTGTCGCTCGCCGGAGGCACTCGCCCTTGGTCCCGCCGTCATTTCATTCCGGCGTCGCTATCACTGCCCTTCGTTCGGGTGCCTTTTTAACCGGTCTCGCGACTGCCGACTGGCCTTTGCTTCGCTGCGGCACAGACGCCCTCTTTCTGTTTGGGAGCTAAGGGCTCCGCCCTCGCGCGGGCAAGGGTGAAGTCCCGGAATATCCGGGACCGGCCGAGGCGGTCTCCCCGCCCTTCCGCGCGGACGTCAAGACCGGACAGCTTCCACCATCAGAATCCGCTTGTGCAGGCCGGGTGATCCCCCTCCGCCCCGGCCGCCCTTGCCTTTGCTACCCCGGTCTCGCCGACGGGCAGGGGTGCAGGCGCGAGGTGCGCTCTGCACCCACGCCCTAAAAGGAGATTGACCATGTCTGCCAAGAATGTCGAAATCGCCACGGCGAGCGGGACTGAAAGCTTCATTCCGCTCAACAAGCTCAAGAAGTCGCCGAAGAACGCCCGCAAGACGCCGCACAGCGAGGCGTCGATTGAGGCCTATGCGGCCAGCATCGCCGCCAAGGGTATCCTGCAGAACCTTGTCGTTGAACCGGAACTGGATGCCGAGGGCGCGGCAACCGGGTTCTATTTCGTCACCATCGGCGAAGGCCGCAGGCTGGCGCAGCTTTTGCGGGTCAAGCGTAAGGAAATCAAAAAGACCGAACCGATCCGCTGTGTCATCGACACCATGAACGATCCCCACGAAATCAGCCTCGACGAAAACGTCACCCGCGAGAACATGCATCCCGCCGACCAGTTCGAGGCATTCCGGAAATTGGCGGAAGAACGCGGGTATGGCGCGGAGGAAATCGCCGCCCGATTCGGCGTGACGCCGCATGTGGTGCGGCAGCGCCTGCGCTTGGGCGCGGTCTCGCCCAGGCTGATGCAAGTCTACCGCCACGGCGATCTGGCGCTGGACCAGTTGATGGCTTTCGCCATCACCGAGGATCATGCCCGGCAGGAAGCGGCTTTCGAGCGGCTTTCCCATAACCGCGATGCCAGCACCATCCGCCGCCTGCTCACCGAAACCCACGTCGCCGCCACGGATCGCCGCGCGGTCTTTGTCGGCGCGGAAAAGTATACCGAAGTCGGCGGCACGATCCTGCGCGACCTCTTCACCGAGGATCGCGGCGGTTATTTCGAGGACGTGGCGCTGCTCGATATGCTGGTCTTGGCCAAGCTTGGCCGCGAAGCCGACGCCGTGATGGAAGCCGAAGGCTGGAAATGGGCGCAGGTTTTCTTCGACTACCCGCATAGCCATGGGCTGCGCCGCCTCTATCCGCAGACCGTGGACTTGTCGGCGGAAGATCAGGCCGCGCTGGATGCCGTGAAAGGCGAGTTCGAAAGTCTGACGGCACAGCATGAACGCGACGAGGAACTGGCCGACGAAGTCGATGCCCGTTTCGGTGAGCTTGAAGCCGAAATCGAGCGGCTGGAGGGCAGGCGTCAGGCTTATGACCCCGCCGACATCGCGCGTTGCGGAGCCTTTGTCATTCTCAACCATGACGGCAGCGTCCGCATCGAGCGTGGCTTTGTCAGGGCCGAGGACGAAAGGCAGGAGCCGGATGCGCGTGAACTGAGCGGCGAAGGCGAGGGCGGTGAAGTCAGCGATGACGGCGAAACCGGCCCGAACGGTGCCGGGGATGGGAGCTTGGACGGAGAGGACGAGGATGCCGACGATGAGAAGCCGCTGTCGGATATTCTGATCCGCGATCTCACCGCGCACCGTACCCTCGGGCTGCGGCTTGCCTTGCGCGAGCAGCCTGAGGTCGCCATCGTCGCCGTCACCCATGCGCTGTCGGCGCAAATCTTCTATCGCGGCGCGGACGCGCATGTTCTGGATATCCGCCCGACCAGCACCTATCTGGCGTCTCACGCGGACGGGATTGAGGATACCAAAGCGGGCAAGGCATGGGCCGATCACCATGCCCGTTGGGCGGCGCAGATGCCGCGCGACGTGTCTGGCCTGTGGACGTTCCTTGTGGAGCTGGACCATGACAGCCGCATGGCGCTATTCGCGCATTGCGCAGCCCTCACGGTCAATGCGGTCAAGCTGCCGATGGAGCGCAAGCCCCGGGCGATGGCGACGGCGGACCGGCTGGCGGAAGCCGTCGCGCTCGACATGACCGCGCATTGGCGACCCACCGCGCGGAGCTATTTCGGTCGGGTCACCAAGCCGCGCATTCTCGACGCCGTGCGGGAAGCCGTCAGCATCGAGGCGGCCGAGCGGATGGCGGACATGAAGAAGCAGGACATGGCGGAAACGGCCGAGCAGTTGGTGGTCGCAACCGGCTGGTTGCCCGCATTGATGCGGACGCCGGGAGCCGTGCCGGAGCGTGCCGAGCCTCCGCAGACAGAGGCTGTCACAGGGACTGACGCGTATTCCGTTGCCGCTGAGTAAGCGGTATGGCCGGGACCGCTCAAGCGGTCCCGGTGTTTATTGTGTGACTGTTCAAATTTTTGGCCGCGCGCCGTCTGGCGCGCGACCAATCCCATGATACTCACGCCCTCGATGGGCGCATTCTAAAAAAGCGAGACACTTTTTCACTGAAGGCTGGAAGGGAAGGGCGCGTTGTGGCCGGCGCCCGTAATCCCGCCCCCAAGGGAGGCACGTCGCTGCGGCTCATGTCCTGGCGCGACCGCGATCGCGGCACCCACCATTCGACATCCTCACCCTTCACAAGCGCGCCCTAGCTCGGGCCGGGGTTCAATCTTTCCCGACGTCGGAATGGCGAACGGCACGCGCGGGTCTTTGGTCGAGCGTGCGCGGATGGCGCGCCGCGATGCGAATTCATGCGCTGTCGTTTCCAGGGTCGCGCCTCGCTTGCCGTTGATGCGCGGGCGTAAGTCTTTTTGCGACCAGCGGTATCGTGTCCTTGTGCGGCGACGATGATGGCAGCCATGCTGGTCTCCATCGGTCTGTTGGAGGGGCGCGCACCTCACGCAACCCCGAATGGACGGATCAGGCCCGGGGGACGGCTACGCCTCGATCGCCTTCCCGCAACGGCTAAGCCGGCTTTTTTCCCCTGCCGCAAGAGCACGGCATTCCTCGCGAGGCAAAAAAGCCGTCTCACGCCGTCCTCCGCTGTGCTGCGGGCCAAGGGGCTGCGGGCCGATCGCTCCCCGGGCCAAGGACCGCCATCGAGGCTGCGATGGTCGCGGCCCGACAACAGAACGGAGACCACCATGGCTACCATCGGAACCTTCACCGCGGCGGACAACGGCTACACCGGTTCGGTCAAGACGCTCACCCTCAACGTCAAGGCAAAGTTCGTCGCGACCGAGAAGGACAACGACAAGGCGCCCGACTATCGCATCTTTGCCGGCGCCACCGAATTCGGCGCCGCCTGGAAGAAGACCGCCCGCGAGTCCGACCGCGAATACCTCTCGGTCAAGCTGGACGATCCGAGCTTCCCGGCCCCGATCTACGCCTCGCTGGTGAAGGGGGACGGTGACGACGGCTTCATCCTGATCTGGTCCCGCCGTAACGGCGACTGATCCGAGAGCATCGACGGGCCCCGCCTCTTCGGAGGCGGGGTTTTTCGTATGCTCATGGCCACAACGCGCGGAAAGAAGAGTGAGAAGACCTTCGGTCGCTTTGTTGGTTTAAGGGACTGCTATGGGCTCCGCCCTCGCGCGGGCAAGGGTGAAGTCCCGTAAAGTTCGGGACCGGCCGGAGCGGTATCCCCGGTCTTCCGCGCCAAACACAACTCTCATGACAACATCCATGCCAGGCGCGTGCAGACGCGCGCAAATATGCGCGCCCCTCCGGGC
>Ga0209023_10000619_pt1 | contig 52749 bp, 48 predicted proteins | sample LakOneMetagenome_FD_187468 | JGI IMG/M metagenome (GOLD analysis project Ga0209023, IMG submission 187468) | Freshwater and sediment microbial communities from Lake Erie, Canada (SPAdes) (version 2) | ecosystem: Environmental > Aquatic > Freshwater > Lentic | place: Lake Erie, Canada... | reverse complement strand
CAATTACGACCTGATCCTGCTTGACCTGCAAATGCCGGGATTGAACGGCTTCCAGGTCATGAAGGGCCTTAAGGAAATCGAACACGGCGGCTACCTGCCGGTGCTGGCCCTGACGGCCCAGCCCAGTTTCAAGATCGCCGCCCTGGAAGCGGGCGCGCGCGACTTCATCAGCAAGCCGTTCGACCTGCTCGAAGTGCACAAGCGTATCCACAACATGCTCGAAGTGCGCCTCCTGTACAAGGAACTGGCGCAGTACAGCCGCGCCCAGCAGGAACTGGCGCTGCACGATCCGCTCACCGGCCTGCCCAACCGGCGCCTGCTGGAAGACCGCATCGAAACGACGCTGCAGCACGCCAGCCGCAACCATCACAAGGCGGCCATCATGTATCTCGATCTCGATGGCTTCAAGGCCATCAACGATACCTATGGCCATGCCTATGGCGATGAAGTGCTCAAGATCGTCTCCCAGCGCCTGGTGGCCAGTTCGCGCAAGGAAGACACCGTCGCGCGCCTGGGCGGCGACGAATTCATGGTGGTGCTAGGCGAAGTCAACAGCCTGGCGGACGCCCAGGGCCCGGCCGCCAAGCTGGTCGAAGCGGTCTCGGAACCGTTTTTCATCAATGACTTGACGCTGCGCCTGTCGACCAGCATCGGTATCAGCATCTATCCGGACGACGCCGAAACGGTGGACGCCCTCATCAGCATTGCCGACTACGCCCTGTACGAAGCCAAGCGGGGCGGCAAGAATCGCTTTTGCGCCACGTCCGCCTCGCCAGCCGTCGTGCTGCCGGCCCAAAAAAAAGTTAACCTGTCCCCTACCCGCTCGTAAGCGGGATCGGGGACAGGCTGCCATCAAGCCGCTTCGCGCTTGCCCTTCTCGGTATTGATTTCCACGGTCTTGGCGTGCTGGTGGTCGGTGCACGCGTCCACCATGTCGGGCGCCACCTCGATACGGGTAATGCCGGCGTCGACGGAAATCGGGTCGCTGGCCGGGAACGTCATTTCCACTGCATCGTCAAGCAGGGTTTCCTTGGCGCGCTGTTCGGGCGTATCCGCTTCTTCGGAGGCCAAGATCTGGATGGCGCTGGCCCACTTGACGAACTTGAGTTCGGCCAGGTCGGCGATGGTGGTGATGCCGAAGGCCTTGTGCAGCGCCTCCGCATCTTTCTTGCTCAGACCGCGCAGGGCCGCCAGCGGAGCGCTGGCGATGTCGCGGAAACATTTGCCGGCATAGTCGGCGTCGACGATCGTATTGATGTTCATGAGAATCCTTTCGGTGGCAGGCCCGAGGGCCGGAAGTAGGTCGTCTTGACTATCCCACGGGCAGCAGTTTGACACTGTGCGCCAGCGAACCATCGGCACCGATTGCACCTGCGCACGATTGCTTTTTGACACCCCAAGTTGCCATTGATAAGATGTGCAAAATTTATTGTCAGCTTGCGCCACGTAGAACGTGCACGCGGCGAGAACGGCTGCGGCTCTGCTATCCTGTGTGCGAGCCATGCCGACAATAAAAACAATTGATACGCAGCACAGGACCCACGTGCCAACACGAGACAAACCGAAAATCCTCGTCGTCAACGACGATGCTGCAAGCCTGCTCGCGCTGACCAGCCTGCTCGACCAGTGGGCCGTGGATTCGGGCTATGATGTCATTGCCGCGCGCTCCGGCCAGGAAGCGTTGCGCGAAGTGCTGCTGCACGATTTTGCGGTGATCCTGCTGGACGTGAACATGCCCGGCATGGACGGGTTTGAAACGGCCGAAGCGATTCACCAGCGCGCCCGTTCGGCCGATATTCCCATTATTTTCGTCACCGCCTTCCTGGCCGACGAGATCGACCGGCTCAAGGCTTACCAGCGCGGCGCCGCCGATTTCCTGTTCACCCCCGTGATCCCGCAGATTTTGCGCGCCAAGGTGCAAGTGTTCGTGGCGCTGGCGACCAAGAATGAAGAACTCAAGCGCCAGGCGCACAAGCTGAGCCAGCGCACCACCGAACTGACCGCCACCAACAAGCGCCTGACGCGCGAAATGCAGGAACGCCAGGCGGCCGAACGCAAGAGCCACGCCAAGGATGAATTTCTGGCCATGCTGGGCCACGAATTGCGCAACCCGCTGTCGGCCATCAGCAGCGCCGCCTCCCTGATCGGCCTGCCCGGCGCCGGCCCCGACACGGTCGGGCGCGCCAAGCAAATCATCCAGCGCCAGAGCCAGCATCTGTCGCGCATCGTCGACGACCTGCTCGACCTGTCGCGCGCCATGTCGGGCAAGATCCTGCTGGCGCGCCAGCCGGTGGACCTGGCCGCGCTGGTCTCGTCGTGCCTGGACACCTTCCGTGCCACCGGCCGCACCGCCAACTACCAGCTGAGCACCGACATGGCACCCTGCTGGGTCGATGGCGACCCGACCCGCCTCGAGCAGATTGCCACCAACCTCATCGACAACGCCCTGAAGTACACCCCGACCGGCGGCAACATCACCATCGGCGTGACCGAACAGGGCGAGGAAGTGCTGCTGCGCGTGCGCGATACCGGCGTGGGCATTTCGCAGGAATTGCTGCCCCATGTCTTCGATGTGTTCGTCCAGGCCAGCACCACGCTCGACCGCTCCCAGGGCGGCCTGGGCATCGGCCTGGCGCTGGTGCGGCGCCTGGTCGACCTGCACGGCGGCAGCGTCAGCGCCCACAGCGATGGCGCCGCCGCCGGCAGCACCTTCGAAATCCGCCTGCCGCGCGCCCAGCCGGTGCTGCCGCCGGCCAGCGTGCCCGTGTCCCAGAGCGGCAACGGCAAGCCCACGGTGCTGCTGATCGAAGACAATGACGATGGACGCGAAATGATGGCCACCATGCTTGACGCCTGCGGCTACCCGGTCGCGCATGCCGCCGACGGCTTGCAGGGCGTGCAGATGGCGCTGGCGCACCCGCCCGACGTGGCCCTGGTCGACATCGGCCTGCCAGGCATCGATGGCTACGAGGTGGCGCGGCGCCTGCGCGCCCACGATGGCACGCGCGCCATCAAGCTGATCGCCCTGACCGGTTACGGCCTGGCCGAAGACCAGCGGCGCGTGCTCGACGCCGGCTTCGACATGCACTTGGTCAAACCGGTGGACATCAATCTCTTGCTCGACGCCATCAACCAGTGCGCCGTCACGCCGGCAGCCTGAGGCCGGCGCGCACGGCTGCGCGCGACAGCGCCCCATGGCTGTTGTATGATTTAAGAAACATTGAACGGATTTCCGCATGAGCGCCACCATTCCCCCCCAGCTTGAAGAGGACATCGCGCGCCGCGTGGCCGAGCGTACCGCCGACCTCGCCGAGCTGCTGGGACACGTGGCCCAATGCTGGGACGAAGAGCGGCGCCAGCTGGCGCGCCAGCTGCACGACAGCCTGGGCTCGTCGATGACGGCCCTGACCATGCATCTGTCTCTGCTGGCCCAGCAATTGCCAGCCGAGCCGGCCCTGCAGCAGCGCACCGCCCAGATGAAGACGCTGCTGATGAACATCATCAACACCAACCGCGAGATGCAGCTGGCGATCTGGAACGACAAGCTGGAATTTCTCGGATTGAAAGCCGCGCTGGCGGAACTGGTGGCCGATTTCGGCGTCAAGCATGCCCTGGTGGCGCGCGTGAGCTTGCCGGAGGACGAACGCCCGTGCGGCCGCCTGGAGGGCGTGGCGCTGCTGCGCACGCTCGAAGAAGGCTTGCGTAACGTGCTGGCCCACGCCAGTGCCAGCGAAGTCGATGTCATTTTGGACGACAATGACGACGCCATCATGCTGACCGTGCGCGACAATGGCGTCGGCCCCGGCCAGTGGGACCGCGCCGCCCTCGACTGCCACGGGCTGCGCCTGCTGCGCGAGCGGGCGCGCCACCTGGGCGGCGAACTCACCGTCACCCCCGCGCCGCAGCGCGGCACTGCCCTGACCATGACGCTGCCGCGTACGCAAGCGCTGGCCTCGGCAGGCTAGCGCCCGCTCCCGGCGCCCCGCCGCCGTATCAGTGCAGCTTGACAAGCGGCCTGGACCGCTTGATCAGGAAGCGCGCCAGCGCCAGCACCCCCGTTCTGAGCGTGCCCAGCACGGCCGCATGGTGCATCAGGTGCAAACTGGCGTACATCAGGCGCGCGAAGATTCCGTCGACAAAGAAGTTGAGCCCCTTGAGGGAACCCATCAGGCTGCCCACGGAATTGCGCTGCCCGAACGAGACCAGTGAACCGTAGTCGCGGTAGACATAGGGCTGGCTCGACGGCGTCGTGCCGGCAGCGATGCGCAGCAGGCGCGCGCGCAGATAGTCGGCCTGCTGGTGGGCCGCCTGGGCGCGCGGCGGCACCAGCTTGCCGCCGGCGCCGGTGTTGGCGGCGCAGTCGCCCAGCGCATAGATGTTGTCGAAACCAGTGGCGCGCAGCATGCCGTCGACCTCGATCTGGCCAGCCTTGTTGAGCGTCAGGCCCAGGCTGGCCAGCAGCGCCGGCGCGCGGATGCCGGCCGCCCACACGCACAGGCTGGCCGGATAGACCGCGCCGCCCGCGTCGCTGACCTGGTGGGCATCGATGGCGGTGACGCGGCAGGACGTGACCACGCGCACGCCGCGCTCCTCGAGCAGGCGGTGGGCCGCGCTGGCCACCCGTTCCGGCAGCGGCGCCAGGATGCGCGGCGCCCCTTCGAGCAGGGTGATGCGCACATCGCGGCGCGGCTCCAGATGGTCGAAGCCGTAGGCGGTGTAGACAGCGCTCGCTTCGCGCAGTTCGGCCGCCAGCTCGACCCCGGTGGCGCCGCCGCCAATGATGACGACATCGACCTTGCGGTCGCCGCCAGCCGCCGCGCGCACCTCGGCCTGGGCCAGCTCCTTGAGCAGGGACAGGCGAAAGCGCTCCGCATCGTCGGCGCTATTGAGGGAAATGGTGTGTTCGGCCGCGCCAGGCACGCCGAAGTAGTTGGAGGTGCTGCCCACCGCGATGACCAGGCTGGCAAAAGCGATGCTGCGTTCGGGAAGGATCTGCTCGCCATCGGGCAGCGTGACGGCGGCGACCGTCAAGCGCCGCTCGGCCGGCGCCAGGGCCGTCAGGGCCCCGTACACAAAGGTGAAGCCATTGTCGTGCGCCAGCATCTGGTACGACAAGCCTTCCTGGTGGATGTCGAGCGTGCCGGCCGCCACTTCGTGCAGCGACGGCTTCCAGATGTGGGTGAGGCGGCTGTCGACCAGCATCACGCGGGCCGGGCCCAGCTTGCGCCCCAGTTTGCTGGCCAGTTCGAGGCCGCCGGCCCCGCCTCCTACAATCACGATCTCGCCTTGCACATGCCGCTCCTGTCGTCTTCGATGACAAACAGTCTACACCGGCGCACCCCGCAAGGCGCGCACGGTCGGCAGCGGTGCAGCGCGATTAATGCTTGTCGTGACCCTTGCCGTGGCCTTTGCCGTGGCCATGGCCATGGTCGTCGTCACGGTCGTCGCGGCGGTCGTCGCGGCGCTCTTCACGGTAGTCGCGACGCTCTTCGCGGTAGTCGCGGCGCTCTTCACGGCGCTCGTAACCGCCATGCGCGCTGCGATAGCGCGGCGCGTAGGTATTGTTATACCAGTCGTCGCGCACGAAATATACCTGGCGGCCGCAGGCATTGTAGGCGCCGCAGTGCTTGCTCCATTTTTTCATGTGGCCAGGCGGCACGCGCAGGTACAGCGGTTCGGCGCGCACATAACGCGGACCGCGTTCGACAATGATCGGCTGGGCATACACGACCGGCGGCGCGCGGAAGTCGCCCAGCTCGATTTGTCCGTAAAAGCCCGGCTGACCGATATTGATACTGACGCCCACTTCGGCCATCGCGCTGGTGGCAGCGCACAGCAGCGCGGCTGCAAAAAGTAGTTTTTTCATGGTGTTACCTCTAGTTATATTTAGTGCAACGCCCGAAGGACGCTGACGCCGCCGTGAGCGCGGAACAGGCATAAGTTTAACAGAGGCAACATCAAATTCCGTACGCCAGCGCACACAGAAACCTTTTCTTACAAGATTACATATTGCGGAACAACGCCATGAACGGTTGGCTCACGGCCAGCGTTTCCGGCCGCTGCTTGAGCTTGACGATGCCGCGGCCGGTCTCGTCGCGGGTGATCGAGGCGATCGCGCGCAGGTTGACGATGGTCGAGCGGTGGATCTGCTTGAAGATGGTGGGGTCGAGCACATCGAGCAGTTCGCGGATGGGTTTGCGCAGCAGCGACTCGCCCGCCGCCGTCATCACCACCGTGTACTTGGTATCGGACTGGAAGTAGACGATGTCGTCCACCATGATCAGGCGCGTTTCGTTGCCGGCGCTGGCGGTGAGCCAGACCAGGGGCGGCTCCTTGCTGGTCGGGGCGATGGTCTGCGACAGCTTGGCGATCAGGTCGGCCAGTGCGCCGGCGTCGTGACGCCCGCTGGTCAGGCGCGCCTGGATGCGCGCCACCGTTGCTGCCAGGCGCGCCATCGCCACCGGCTTGAGCAGGTAATCGACGGCGCCGCGATCGAAGGCATCGAGCGCGTACTGGTCGTACGCCGTCACGAACACCGCCTGGGTGCGGGGGCTGGCCTGGGGCAGCGCGGCGGCCACCTCCAGTCCGCTCAAGCCGGGCATGCGGATGTCCAGGAACGCCACGTCCGGCTGGTGCTCGGCGATGGCTTCCAGGGCGCTGCCGCCATCGTCGCACACGGCCACGATCTGCAGTTCCGGCCAGGCCTGGGCCAGCATCTGCACCAGCGCGTCGCGCAGCAGCACTTCATCTTCGGCGATGACGCAGCTAGTCATGGCGCTCTCCCGGGGCCGCGACGAGCGGGACGGTGATGGTGGCCGCCACCCCGGCAGGGAAGTTGGCGACGATGGCAAATGCGGCGGCACTGCCGAAGGCCAGGCGCAGGCGTTCGCGCACATTGCGCAGGCCGATGCCGGTGCCGCCCCCCTCGGCCGAAAAGCCGCGGCCATCGTCGGCCACCGTGACGGCCACGCTGCGCTCGTCGGCGCGCGCCAGGATCCATACCGTGCCGCCGCCGGGCTTGGACTCGAGACCGTGCTTGATCGCGTTTTCCACCAGGGTTTGCAGCATCATGGGCGGGAAAGGCTGGCTGTGCAGATGCTGGGCCACGTCGATCTGCAGGTGCAGGCGGTTGCCCATGCGGATCTTGAGGATGTCGAGGTAGGCGCGCGCCCGTTCGAGCTCCTCGCCCAGCGTCGACAGGGCGTCTTCGGTGCGTGGCAGGGAATGGCGCAGGTAGACGATCAGATTGCCCAGCATCTCGTCGGCGCGGGCCGGATCGGTGCGCGTGAGCAGCTGGGCGCTGGCCAGGGTGTTGTACAGGAAGTGCGGTTCGACCTGGGCATGGAGCAGGCTCAGCTTGGCGACCGTCAACTCCTTCTCGGTCGCGCTCTGGGCCACGCTGGCCGTTTCGCGGCGGCGCAGTTCGGCCACGCGGCGGGTGACCGAGCGCACGATGGCCTCGGCGTTATCGAGGTTGGTACCGAAATCGACCAGGAAGCCATCGGTCCAGGCGCTGCGTTCGGGTTCGCACAGCAGCGTGACACTGCCCGCTTCGCCATTGGGCGTGACGGTCATCAGGATCTGGTTGCGGCGGGTGCGGAAAAATTGCGCGATCCGGCCCGGCGCCGCGTCGCCCCGATACGGATCGAAGCGCTTGATGCTGGCGCGCACCTGCAGGCTGTCGCGGGCACTGTCGGCCGTTTCGATGCCGGGCAGCTCGCGGATGGCCGCCTCCACCATATCGAAGGCCACGCCCGCCTCGAACGGGATTTCGATCTGGCGGCGCTGGCGGTTCGACAGCGCGGCCGCGTCAAGATGGCCGCTCATCAAGCGCACCCGGCGCAGGTGCGAAAACGCCGTCACCACCACAAACGCGCAGACAAAGGCGCCGAGCAGGACGAAAAAGCCGCCGCTGGGCTCATCGGAATTGGCGAACAGCGTTTCATGGACAAGGATGGCCGCCATGAGATAGGCGAGCAGCCAGGCCAGGGTCAAGCGACAGATAAAGAAGAGACTGGTGATCATGATGTTCGGGTTCCAGGTCGTGGGCATGGAAAAAGCATAGCAAGGCCCGCACGCCGCGCCCCCCATTATCCGACAGAACCGCCCAGACGCCGACGAAACCACCCATTGCCCCCACTTCACCGAATAAAATCGGGGTCAGACCTCCATTCTGGAATATTCCAGAATGGAGGTCTGACCCCGCTGTTTGCGCCGGTTTTGCGTTGAAAGGCGGTGCGCATCGGGGCTTTTCCTGCACCGGGAGCAGCAATCGATCGCGGTGAAGGCCCGGGGGGCGCGTCGCACCGGGGCCGGCGTGACTGGCGCGGGCCAGCACACTGGAAGATTCCAGAATTGAGGTCTGACCCCGCTTGTGGTGTATCTCGAAAACAATTCCCAAAGTGAGGTCTGACCCCGTTGTTGCGCCGATGCTGGCGGTGGCGGGCGCCGGGGGGCGCGGGGACGGGGTTATCATGGCGTTTTGGGGAGGGTTGACCATGATTGCCTTGCTGCGGCTGGTGTCTGTCTTCGTTGCCTGCGCCTCGCTCCTGGCCGGCTGCCAGGAGCGGCGCGATCCCGTCAAGCCCACCGTGCTGACGGCGTCGGCGCAACGCTGAGCCTGCCAAACCGCGCCGGGTTTCGCCCCGGTATCATCGGGACAGGGTAAACTGTCGGCTTCACCATGCTTTGCCGCCAGGCCGCTCCCCTATGCCGTTCGCTTCCCTCGGTCTGATCGACCCGCTGTGCCGCACCCTCGATGCGCTTGGTTATCGCACGCCTACCCCCGTGCAGGCGCAGGCCATTCCCGCCGTGCTCGGCAAGCGCGATGTCATGGCCGCGGCCCAGACCGGCACCGGCAAGACCGCCGGCTTCGCCCTGCCCCTGCTCCAGCGCTTGACCATGGAAGGCCCGCAGGTGGCCAGCAATACGGTGCGCGTACTGGTGCTGGTGCCGACGCGCGAACTGGCCGAGCAGGTCCATGCCAGCTTTCAGGCGTATGGCGCCGGCTTGCCGCTGCGCATGGCGGTGGCGTATGGCGGCGTGAGCATCAATCCGCAGATGATGAAGCTGCGCAAGGGCCTCGATGTGCTGGTGGCCACGCCCGGCCGCCTGCTCGACCTGCACCGCCAGAACGCGGTCAGGTTCCCCCAGCTGCAGTCGCTGGTGCTCGATGAGGCGGACCGCATGCTCGACCTGGGCTTTGCGCGCGAACTCGAGGCCGTCTTCGCCGCCCTGCCCGCCCAGCGCCAGACCCTGCTGTTTTCCGCCACCTTTTCCGACGAGATCCGCGCGATGGCCGACAAGCTGCTGCGCGACCCCGTCAGTATCGAGGTCAGCCCGCGCAACAGTACGGTGCAAAAGATTCGCCAGTGGGTAGTGCCGGTCGACAAGAAGCGCAAGCCGGAACTATTCATGCATTTGCTCGGCAAGAAGCGCTGGAGCCAGGTGCTGGTGTTCGTCAAGACGCGGCGCGGCGTCGAGCAGTTGGTCGATACCCTGGCAGAGCATGGCGTGGCGGCCGATTCGATTCATGGCGACAAGCCGCAGCCGGCCCGCCTGCGCGCGCTGGACGCATTCAAGGCCGGTCAGTGCCGTATCTTGGTGGCAACGGATGTAGCTGCCCGCGGACTCGATATCGACGATTTGCCAGTGGTGGTCAACTTCGATCTGCCGATCGTGGCGGAAGATTACATTCACCGCACCGGCCGCACCGGCCGCGCCGGCAATGCGGGCGAGGCGGTGTCGCTGGTGTGCGCCGATGAGGTGGGCTTGCTGGCCGCCATAGAAGTATTGACGAAACAGACACTGCAACGCATCGAGGAAGCCGATTTCGTCCCCGAACACCGGGTGCCGGTCACCAATACTGCGGGGGAAATCGTCAAGAAACCGAAAAAACCCAAGAAACCCAAAGCCGTCGGCGCCGTCAATCCCGTCGATGTGCGTTTCGCGCGCAACCGCTGAGGTATGATGTGACATGAATGATATAACCCCCGCCAAGCCTGTCATCAATATCACGGCCCTGAAGGCCAGTTGCGCCAATTGCAGCATGCACCAGCTGTGCCTGCCCATGGGCCTCGATGACAATGACATTTCCCGTCTCGACCAGATCATCGGCCGGCGCCGCCGCCTGGCGCGCGACGAACGCCTGTACCAGATGAATGAACCGTTCAAGAATCTGTACGCGATCCGCTTCGGTCACTTCAAGACCTACCAGGTCAATCCCGGCGGCGAGCAGCAGATCACGGGGTTTCAGATGGCCGGCGAACTGCTGGGCATGGATGCCATCAGCGGCGACCGCCACCACTGCGATGCCGTGGCGCTGGAAGACAGCGAGGTGTGCGAGATTCCTTTCGTGCGCCTGGAGGAATTGTTCGGCCATGTGCCGGCCCTGCTGCGCCACTTCCACCGCATCATGAGCCAGGAAATCACGCGCGAGCAAAACGTCATGCTGTTGCTGGGTAATATGCGCGCCGAGCAGCGCTTCGCCGTCTTCCTGGTCAACCTGTCGGCACGCTACGCGGCGCGCGGCTATTCGGCGGCGAGCTTCCAGTTGCGCATGTCGCGCGAAGATATCGGCAATTACCTCGGTCTTACCATCGAGAGCATTTCGCGCCTGCTGTCGCGCTTCAAGAAGCAGGGCTGGATCAAGGTCGACAAGCGCGAAGTCACGCTGCTCGACCCGACCATGATCCGCGCCCTGGCCGCCGGCACGGAACAATGCTCGCCCATGGCCTGAGACGACCCCGTCAGAACGGCGGGTTGTCGCCTTCGGGCACCACCAGCAGGTAGCAGGTCAGCAGGCAGCCCAGCGCGCTCAGGCTCCAGAAGCAGAAGAACCCGATAGTGTAGGCCGCCAGCGGTGCCAGGCCGCCCAGACTGTCGGGATCGAACAGCGAAAAAAACGCCCCGTCCGCCAATGCCGCCGTCAGAAACGATGGCCACAAGACCGACATCGACAGACGCATCAGCCCTTTGCCGCTCATGGCGCGCCCGCCTGGTCGGCGTGTATCGCCACGCCCGCCTGCGCCGGCCAGCGCCAGTCCGCAGCCAGACGCCATTCGCGTTCGGCGCCCTCCACCGTCACGCCCCAGCGGGCCCGCTCCAGCGCCGGCAGCGCGATGGCAAAGCGTCCCGCGGCGTCGGGCTGGGCCAGCAGCGCGATATCCTTGCCCGGCTGGGTCGAGTGGACCAGGCCCAGATGCAGCGGTTGGGTCAGCGGCCGCCCGAAGCTGCTCACCTGGCCGCGCAGCATGCCGGCCGCCGTGTCGTAGTGCAGGTCGATTGCCAGCTGCATGGCGCTGGCGGCGCGGTCGCGCCGCAAGTCCTGGTTGATGGCCTTGCCTTGCTTGTAATAGTCGTCCACGACCATCGCGTCGGGCCGCGTGTAGGCCAGGTAGCCGGCCACGCTGCCGCCGGCGATCACGAAGGCCGGGCCCATCATCAGCAGCCAGGGCCAGCGCTGCGCGTACCAGGGAGTGCTGCTGTCGAAGGCGTGGGGAACGGTGCTTTGCATGGTGCTTCCTCTGTTATCTGGGGACGATGAACACGGCTTTTTCGGTCACGCTCAGGGAGGCGTCGTCGGTGGCGATGAGCACGAAGCGGATCTGGTTCGAGCCCTTGTGCGCGGCGCCGGCGGGCGCCTGCACCCGCACCGGCACGGCGCGCGTACTGGCCGGGTCGAGCGCGGCCACGGCGCCATCGGCCAGGACGATGCCGTCGATCCCGCTGACCTGGATGCGGAAGGTGTGCGCTGTCTCGGCGGTATTCATGATCTGCAGCCGGTAGACGTTTTCGATCATGCCATCGCCCACTTCGCGCCCCATCGAGCCGCGGTCGCGGATCACGTCGAGCTTGAGCGGGGTGCGCGCGTACAGCGTCACCAGAAAGCCCGTCACGATCAGGCCCAGCAGCGCGCTGTAGATCAGCACCCGCGGCCGCAGCACCCGTCGCGCGATCTGGCGCGCATCCCAGTGCTGTTCGCGTGCGTTGTCGGTGGCGTAGCCGATCAGGCCGCGCGGCAGATCGATCTTGTCCATCACGCCGTTGCAGGCGTCCACGCAGGCGGCGCAGCCGATGCATTCGTATTGCAAGCCCTTGCGGATATCGATCCCGGTCGGGCACACCTGCACGCACAGCGAGCAATCGATGCAGTCGCCCTTGCCTTCGCGCTGGGCGCCGGCGGCGCCGCGCGGTTCGCCGCGCGCGCGGTCGTAGGTGACGATCAGGGTGTCCTTGTCGAACATGGCGCTCTGGAAGCGCGCATACGGGCACATGTACTTGCACACCTGTTCGCGCAGCCACCCGGCGTTGCCATAGGTGGCCAGCGAGTAAAAGCCGATCCAGAACCACTGCCACGGGCCCAGGCTGAGCGCAAGCACGGCACCCATCAGCGAACGGATGGGCGCGAAATAGCCGACGAACGTGAACCCGGTCCACAGAGCCACCGCGCCCCAGGCCAGGTGCTTGGCGCTCTTCCTGGCGAGCTTGTCGGCGTTCCAGGGTTGGCGGTCGAGCCGGATGCGGGCGCTGCGCGCGCCTTCGATGCGGCGCTCGATCCACAGGAAAATTTCGGTGTAGACGGTCTGCGGACAGGCAAAGCCGCACCACACCCGCCCCGCCATGGCCGTGACCAGGAAAAGCAGGTAGGCGCAGATAATCAGCAGCGCCGCCAGGTAGATGAAATCCTGGGGCCACAGCACCAGGTCGAACAAATGGAATTTGCGCGCCTCCAGGTCGAACAGGATGGCCTGGCGGCCGTTCCAGTTCAGCCACGGCAGCCCGTAGAACACGAGCTGGGTGATCCACACGCACACCCAGCGCAGGGTCGCATAGCGGCCCTTCGCTTCGCGCGGGTAGATTTCTTCGCGCGCGGCGTACATCTTGATCACCGCGCCCTTGGGGCTTGCTGCGCTCATTTCTTGGCCAGTGCTTTCTGGTCAGCCGACAGGCTCCACACGTACGCCGCCAGGACATTGACCTTGTCTTCGCCGAGGAAATCCTCGAACGCCGGCATGCGGTTGTTGCGGCCCTTGCGGATGGTTTCCATGATGGTGTCGACGCTGCCGCCATACAGCCATACCTTGTCCGACAGGTTGGGCGCGCCGATGGCCTGGTTGCCCACCCCGCCGGGGCCGTGGCACGCCATGCAGGCACCGAACTTGGATTTGCCGAACGCGGCGCGGATCGGATCGGCGGTGCTGCCCGAGAGCGTCTTGACGTAATGGGCCACGTCTTCGATATCCTTGTCCGCGCCAAGCGCGGCGCCCATCGGCGGCATGATGCCGTTGCGGCCCTTGAGGATGGTTTCCTTGATCGCCGCGGTCGAGCCGCCGTACAGCCAGTCGCCGTCGGTCAGGTTGGGAAAGCCCTTGTTGCCGCGCGCGTCGGAGCCGTGACACTGGGCGCAGTAGGTCAGGAACAGGCGCTCGCCGATGGCGTGGGCTTGCGGGTCGCGTGCCACCGTCTCCAGGTCCTGGCTGGCGTACTTGGCGAACAGCGGGCCGTAGTCGGCCTTGGCGCGCGCCAGTTCTTCCTGGTAGGCGCCGCTCGACTTCCATCCCAGCTTGCCGGCGTAGCTGCCCAGGCCCGGATACAGCACCAGGTAGCCGAGCCCGAAGGCGATGGTGATGTAGAACAGCCACATCCACCAGCGCGGCAGCGGGGTATTGAGTTCGGTGAGCGTCTCGTCCCACAGGTGGCCGGTGGTGCCGTCGCCGGGTGCGTTGGGGTCGATCCGGTGGGTAGCCTGCGACCATAGCAGGATGCCGCAGCCGGCGATCGACAGCAGCGTGATGATGCCGATGTACAGGTCCCAGAAGCCGCTGGTGAAATCAGCCATGACCGCTCTCCCCGGCCGCATCGTCGGCAAACGGCAGCGCCGCCTGGGCTGCGAAGTCGTCATTGCGCTTGAGCGCGAAGGTCCACAGCAAGATGCCGAGGAAGGTAGTGAAGCTGACCAGGGTCATGATGCTGCTCGCATTGTCGAAAAGGGTGTCCAGTGCCATGTCAGTTCCTCGCTTTGATCTGGGTGCCCAGGCCCTGCAGATAGGCGATGAGGGCATCCTGTTCGGTCTTGTCGGCCAGGGTGGCCGGCGCCGCGGCGATCTCGTCGTCGGCATACGGCACGCCCAGGCGCTGCATGGCGCGCATCTTGGGGATCACCTCGGCCGGCACCAGCTTGCTGGCGGCCAGCCACGGATAGCCGGGCATGTTCGATTCGGGCACCAGGTCGCGCGGGTTGTCCAGGTGGGTCTTGTGCCACTCGTCGCTGTAGCGGCCACCGACGCGCGCCAGATCCGGACCGGTGCGCTTGGAACCCCACTGGAACGGATGGTCGTAGACGAATTCCCCGGCCACCGAATAGTGGCCATAGCGCTCGGTCTCGGCGCGGAACGGACGGATCATCTGCGAGTGGCAGTTGTAGCAGCCTTCGCGGATGTAGATGTCGCGTCCGACCAGGCGTAGCGCCGAATAGGGTTTCAGGCCGGCCACCGGTTCGGTGGTCGATTTCTGGAAGAACAGCGGGACGATTTCCACCAGGCCGCCGAAGGAAATGACCAGCAGGACCAGTCCAATCAGCAGCCAGGGATTCTTTTCGATCCACTCATGGGAAAATTTCATGAAGGGCTCCTGGTTAAGCGTGTGAAGGTAAGAGAGTCGGGATTTTGGCGTCCTCGCTGACGGTATTGACCATGGTCTTCCAGGTATTGAAAGCCATCATCAGCATGCCGGACAGATAGAGCAGGCCGCCGCCGAAGCGGATCACGTAGTAGGGATAGGTCGCCTTGACGCCTTCGACGAAGGTGTAGGTCAGGGTGCCGTCCGGATTGACCGCACGCCACATCAAGCCCTGCATCACGCCGGCGATCCACATCGAGGCGATGTACAGCACGATGCCGATGGTGGCGACCCAGAAGTGCAGGTCCACCAGGCTGGTGCTCCACATGGTCTTTTTGCCCGCCACGCGCGGGATCAGGTAATAGATCGAACCCATGGTGATGAAGCCGACCCAGCCGAGGGCGCCCGCATGGACGTGGGCAATGCCCCAGTCGGTGTAGTGCGACAGCGAATTGATGGTCTTGATCGACATCATCGGGCCTTCGAACGTGGCCATGCCATAGAACGAGAGCGAGACGATCATGAACTTGAGGATGGGATCGGTGCGCAGCTTGTGCCAGGCGCCCGACAGCGTCATGATGCCGTTGATCATGCCGCCCCACGACGGCGCCAGCAGGATCAGCGAGAACACCATGCCGATCGACTGGGTCCAGTCGGGCAGCGCGGTGTAGTGCAGGTGGTGCGGACCGGCCCACATGTAGGTGAAGATCAGGGCCCAGAAGTGCACGATCGACAGGCGGTACGAGTACACGGGGCGCTCGGCCTGCTTGGGAATGAAGTAGTAGACCATGCCCAGGTAGCCGGCGGTGAGGATGAAGCCGACCGCATTGTGGCCGTACCACCACTGGATCATGGCGTCCTGCACCCCGGCGTAGGCCGAGTAGGACTTCATCAGCGAGACCGGCATCGACGCGGCATTGACGATGTGCAGCACGGCCACGGCAATGATGTAGGCGCCGAAGAACCAGTTGGCCACGTAGATGTGCTTGACCTTGCGCTTGACGATGGTGCCGAAGAAGACCACCGCGTAGATCACCCACACGAGCGTGATCAGGATCGAGATGGGCCACTCCAGCTCGGCGTATTCCTTGCCGCGCGTGAAACCCATCGGCAAGGTGATGGTGGCCAGCAGCAGCACCGCCTGCCAGCCCCAGAACGTCAGCGTGGCAAGCGTATCCGAGAACAGGCGTACCTGGCAGGTACGCTGCACCACGTAATACGAGGTGGCGAACAGGCCATTGATGCCGAAGGCGAAAATGACGGCATTGGTGTGCAGCGGCCGCAGGCGACCGTAGGTGAGCCAGGCGATGTCGAAATTGAGGGCGGGCCAGGCCAGCTGGGCGGCGATGACCACGCCGACCAGCATGCCGATCACGCCCCAGAATACGGTGGCGATCGTGAACTGCCTGACAATCTTGTAGTTGTAGTTTAGTGCGGTGTCCAAAAGACTCTCCTGGAAAATACATCAATGACAGCAGAAGAGTAAATTTCTGGACTTCAAAAATCCTTGATGTGAATCAAAAACGCCGGACTCACTTGTGTTTTATGCGCGATCGTCATCGTTGAGGATGTGCAGGGCCGGACCGTCGAGGTCGTCGAACTGGCCGCTGTCGGAGGCGCCGAAGAAAATCCACACGGCCAGCACCACGATGCACAGGGACAGGGGAATGAGCAGGTACAGCGCTTCCATGCTAGCGCCCCTGGCGCCGCAGGCGCAGCGCATTGATGACGACGACAGCGGAGCTGACCGACATGCCGGCGGCCGACACCCACGGATTGATCAGCCCGAGCGCGGCAGCGGGGATGGCGAGCGCGTTGTAGACGCTGGCCCAGACCAGGTTCTGGCGCACCACGCGCAGGGTGCGCGCGGCCACCTGCGCCGCCTCGGCCAGCGAACCGAGCTGTCCCGACAGGAGCACGCAGTCGGCGTGCAGCTGGGCCAGGGCGGCGCCCTCGCCCATGGCGAACGACACATCGGCCGCGCCCAGCACGGCGGCGTCATTGATGCCGTCGCCGACCATGGCCACCAGCGCGCCGCCCGCCTGCAGGCGCTGGACGTAGGCCAGTTTATCTTGCGGCAGCTGGCCGCCCAGCGCCGTGGCGATGCCCAGGCGCCGGGCTGTGTCGCTGGCCACTTGCGCGCTGTCGCCGCTGAGCAGGATCACCTGCTTGCCCATGCGCTGGAACGTCTGCACGACGGCAGCCGCATCGGCGCGCAGGGTGTCGGCCACGGCCAGGCGCGCCAGGGTGCTGCCCTCGCAGCTCAGGTAGATCAGGGTGTCGCCCGGCAGACCGGGCAGCTCGGCCGCGCCGGTGAAGGCGGCGCTGCCCAGGCGGTAGCGGCGCCCGCCGATGGTCCCTTCCACCCCCTGCCCCGGGGCGCTGTGCAGGCCGGCCGCCTCCGGCAGGGCCGGGCCGGCGCCGGCCCGGATGGCGGCGGCCAGCGGATGGGCGCTGGCCGCTTCCAGCGCGGCGGCAAGGCGCCGGCAGGACGCTTCATCGTGCTCGCCCAGCACGGTGACCTCGCGCAGTACGGGGCGGCCTTCGGTCAGCGTACCGGTCTTGTCGAACACGATGTGGGTGGCGCGGTGCAGCGTTTCGAGCACATGCGGGCGCACCACCAGCACGCCGCGCCGCACCAGCAGATCGGTGGCGGCGGCCAGCGCGCTGGGCGTGGCCAGCGACAGCGCGCAGGGGCAGGACACCACCAGCACGGCAATGGCCACCTGCCAGGCGCGCGCCGGGTCGACCAGCTGCCAGGCCGCGAACACGGCAACCGTCAGGGCCAGCAGGGCCAGCACGAACCAGGAGGCGACGCGGTCGGCCCACAGGGCCAGCTGCGGTTTGCCCAGGCTGGCCTGTTCGACCAGCGCCACCAAACGCGCCAGGGTACTGTCGCGCAGCGGGCGCGTCACGCGCAGCAGCACAGCCTGGCCGGCGTTGACGGCGCCGCCCGGCACGGCAGCGCCCGCGGCGCGCACCTGGGCACGGCTTTCGCCGGTCAGCAGCGCCAGGTCGAGGTGCGCCTCGGCGCCAAGCACGATGCCGTCGGCGGGCACGCTCTCGCCCGGCGCGACCAGCACCACATCGCCCTCGGCCAGGTCGGCGGCGGCCACCAGCACGCTGGCATGCGAGGCGGGCCAGGCATCCAGCCGGCGCGCCGAGGCCGGCAAACCATGGTGCAGCTGTTCGAGCGCGCGCCCCGCCTTGTGGCGCGCCACCAGTTCCAGATAGCGGCTGGCCAGCAGCAGGAACACGAACATGGTGACCGAATCGAAATACACCTCGCCGTGGCCGCGGAAGGTGGCCACCATGCTGGCTGCGGACGCGGCGCCGATCCCCAGCACCACCGGCACATCCATGCCCGGCATGCCCTGGCGCAGACTGCGCCAGGCGCCGACAAAGAACGGCTGGGCCGAATACAGCAGCGCCGGCAGCGTGAGCAGCAGGCAGGCCCAGCGCATCAGGGCGGCCATGTCGGCATCCATGCTGCCGTCCTCTGCGATATAGGCGGGCAGCGCGTACATCATCACCTGCATCATGGCCAGGCCGGCCACGAAGAGCTGGCGGAACAGCTTCTTGCGCGCCTGGTCGCGCTGGCGGCTCTGGCGCGTTGGATCGCAGGGATAGGCCTGATAGCCGATCGCCCGCAGGGCCGCGACAATGTCGCTCGGCTTGCACGACTGCGGGTTCCAGCGCACGCGCAGGCGCTCATTGGCGACGTTGACCTCGACCGCGGTCACGCCCGCCAGGCGCGCGACGCGGCGCTCGATCAGCCACACGCAGGCGGCGCAGCGCAAGCCCTCGAGCGAGAACACGGCGGCGCATTGCTCCTGCCCGGCGGCCGGCAGCGCCAGGGCCGGATCGCGGTCGTACAGGGCCAGCTCGGGCGGCACGAGCTGCGACGCCGCACCAGTGGCGCCAAAGGCGCTGCGGTTGCGGTAGTAATCGGCCAGGCCGCTGTCGACGATGCCGCGCGCGACCGCTTCGCAGCCGGGGCAGCACATGGGGCGCTCCTGACCGTCGATGACGACGCGCCAGGCACTGCCGGCCGGCGCCGGCAAGCCGCAGTGAAAGCATGCCAGCGGCGCCAGCACGGCGCTCATGCGGCGGCCCGGTTTACGCACAGCACATCGAGCCAGCCGTGCGGCATGCCGCTGGCGGCGCGCGCCAGGCCCAACAGGCCGAAGGCGATCACCACCGCGCCCGCCATGCGCCGCAGGGCCGGGCGCTGCAGCGCGCCGCGCACGCGCCCACCCGCGGCGCCCAGCAGGGCCAGCATGGGCAGCGTGCCCAGGCCGAAGGCCAGCATGACGGCGGCGCCGGCGCCGGCCGAGCCGCTCAGCATGGCCGTCAGCAGCACGCTGTAGACCATCCCGCACGGCAGCCAGCCCCACAGCGCGCCCATGGCGGCCATCTTGGCCAGGCTGTCGAGGGGAAGAATGAAACGCATGAGGGGGCGCAGGCGACGCCAGGCGCCCTGCCCCAGCTGCTCGAGCCGCGCCAGGCCACGCCAGGCATCCATCAGGTACAGGCCGAGCGCCACCAGCATCAGGTTGGCCGCCCAGAAAAACGCCTGCTGCCAGCCGGCCAGGCCGGCCAGCGTGCCGGCACCGCTGGCGGCGCCCCCGGCAATGGCGCCAGCCGCGGCATAACTGGCGATGCGCCCGGCGTTGTAGGCCAGCACGCGCGCCGCGCCATCGAGCGCGCGAGGGGCGCTGGCATCGACCACGGCCACGGGAAACGGCGCGGCGCGCCCGGGCGCCATCGACAACGCGCTCACGATGCCGCCGCACATGCCCACGCAATGGACGCTGCCGGCCAGACCCACCAACAGCACCGGAAGCAGGTTCACGCCCATGGCTCAGATGGTTTTCGAATGGCGCGGGCCAGGTGCGCCGGTGCCGAGATAGCGGTCGAACACCATGCAGACGTTGCGGATCAGCAGGCGGCCGCGCGGGGTGATGGTGATCCAGCCCGGTTCCAGCGTGAGCAAGCCGTCCGCCGCCAGCTGGGTCAGGCGCGCCAGCTCGGGCGCGAAATAGGTGGCGAAGTCGATCGGGTAGGCTTGCTCGATGGAGGCGGTCGACAATTCGAACTGGCACATCAGGGTCTGGATGATGGTGCGGCGCACCGCGTCGTCCAGGTTCAGACGGATGCCCCGTTCGATCGGCAGTTCGTTGCGGTCGATCAGGTCGTAGTAGGCTTCCAGCGTCTTGACGTTCTGGCTGTACGTGGTGCCCACGGCGCTGATGGCCGATACCCCGCACGAGACCAGGTCCATCTCGGCGTGGGTGGAATAGCCCTGGAAATTGCGGTGCAGGCGGCCCTGGACCTGGGCCACGGCCAGGTCGTCGCCGGGGCGGGCGAAATGGTCCATGCCGATATACACATAGCCGGCCGCGCACAGCGTGGCGATGCACAGTTCCAGCATGGCCAGGCGGGTGTCGGCGCTGGGCAAATCGGCGTCGAGAATGCGCCGCTGCGGCTTGAACAAATGCGGCATGTGGGCATAGTTGTAGACCGCGATGCGGTCGGGTCCGGCCGCAATCACCTTGGCCAGGGTGCGCGCCATGGTGGTGGTGTCCTGCTTGGGCAGGCCGTAGATCAGGTCGATGCTCACCGACCGGAAGCCGGCCTCGCGGGCGGCGTCGATGATGGCCTGGGTTTCGTGCTCGGGCTGGACCCGGTTGACGGCCTGCTGCACGTCGGGATCGTAATCCTGCACGCCCAGGCTGATGCGGTTGAAGCCCTGGCGGCGCAGGCTGTGCACGCGCTCGCGCGAGACCGTGCGCGGATCGATTTCTATCGCGTATTCGCCCACCGCGTCGGGTGCGAACTGGAACCAGCGGCGCAGGTGCGCCATCAGGTCTTCCATCTGGCTGTCGGACAGGTAGGTGGGCGTGCCGCCGCCGAAGTGCAGCTGCTCGATCTGGTTCATGCCCGAAAACAGGCGGCCCTGCATCTCGATTTCGCGCTTCAGGTAGCTCAGGTAGACGGCCGCCTTGTCGCGGTTCTTGGTGACGATCTTGTTGCAGGCGCAGTAGTAGCAGACCGTGTCGCAGAACGGAATATGCACGTACAGCGACAGGGGGCGGGCATTGCCGCGCGTGCGCAGCCCCGCCACCGCCTGCAGGTAGTCGCGGTAGCCGAAGTCGGCACTGAAGCGGTCGGCCGTCGGATACGAGGTATAGCGCGGGCCGGACTGGGCCAGCTTGCGGATCAGATCGGCGTCAAACTGCAGCGGGCGGACGGGAATGGGCGCGCGCGCGAGGGGGATCGATGTTGCTAGCATGCTAAGAGACTCCTGATCTGACATGCTGCGAGTCTAGTGATCAGGGTCGCCGAAATCCTTGACGTGCATCAAAAACGCCAGCATTGCCCTATGCCAGCGGCAAGCGCAGGTGCACCGTGTCGTCGGCCGTCCCGGGGGTGACCTCGAAACCGAGGCTGCGCACCAGCCGGATCACCCGGGCATTCTGGGGCAGCGCCTCGCCCACGATGGCGCCGGTGCCGCGCGCGCGGCAGTAGGCGATCAGCTTTTCCATCAGGATCCGCCCCAGGCCATGGCCCTTGAGGTCGGAGCGCACGGTGACGGCGAATTCGGCGTCGATATTGTCCGGGTCCGCCACCACCCGCGCCACGCCCAGCGTTTCGGGCGCGCCGTCCGCCCCGGTGCGGGTGGCGATGAACGCCATTTCGCGGTCGTAATCGATCTGGGTGAAGCGCGCCAGCTGGGACGGCTGCAGCTGGCGCACCCGCACGAACATGCGGTAGCGCACATCGTCATCTTCGAGCGCATCGAAAAAGGCCTGGTGGGCAGCGCCGTCTTCCGGGCGGATCGGGCGCAGCAGCAGGGGCTGGCCATCCCAGACGATGGTCTGCTCCAGTTCTGGCGGATAGGGGCGGATCGCCAGCCGGTCCAGGGCGCTGGTGGTGCGCTCGGCCGGGGCGACGCGGATGCGCGCGTCCAGCGCAATGGCGCCGCTGGCGTCGGCCAGCAGCGGGTTGATGTCGAGTTCGACCAGTTCGGGCAGGTCGGCCACCAGCTGCGACACTTGCATCAGGGTGCGCACGATGGCGTCGAGGTCGGCCGGCTTGCGGTTGCGGTAGCCGGCCAGCAGGCGCGCCACCCGGGTGCGGGAGATCATGTCGCGCGCCAGCACCACGTTCAGCGGCGGCAGCGCCACCGCATGGTCGTCCAGCACCTCCACCGCGACGCCGCCCTGGCCGAACAGGATCACGGGGCCGAACACGGGATCGGTGGTCACGCCGACGATCAGTTCGTGCGCCTCGGGGCGGCGCGCCATCTGCTGCACCGAATAACCCTGCAAGCGCGCCTGGGGGGCCAGCTGGGCCAGGCGCTGCTGCATGCGCCGGGCCGCCGCCCGCACCGCCGCGGCGCTGTCGAGGTCGAGGGCGACGCCGCCCACATCGCTCTTGTGGCTGATGTCCGGCGAGAGCACCTTGAGCGCGACCGGATAGCCGATCGCTTCGGCCGCGCTCAGCGCCTCGTCGATGGTGGCGGCCGTGCGCGCCGCCACCACGGCAATGCCGTACGCTGCCAGCACGTCCTTCGATTCGGGCTCGCTGAGCATGGAACGGCCCGCCGCGAGAGCGCCGCGCACCACCCGCGCAGCCCGCTCGCGGTCGGCGGGCACGCCGGTGCAGGCGGCCGGCGGCACCTGCATCAGCAGGTTCTGGTTGCGCCGGAACTGGACGATCTGCAGATAGGCGGCCACCGCCTCTTCGGGCGTGTCGAAGGTGGGAATGGCGGCCGCCGCGCAGATCGCGCGCGCCTCGGCCACGGCCTCGCCACCGAGCCAGCAGGCCAGGATGTTGCGCGATGATGCCGCCGCCACCGGCGCGATGGCGCGCGCGATGTCGGCGCTGGACACGATGGCGGTGGGCGCGTGGATGAACAGGATGGCGTCGGCCTGGGGATCGTCCAGCAGCACTTGCAGCGCACTGACATAGCGCGCTGCAGGCGCGTCGCCGATGATGTCGACCGGGTTGGCGCGCGACCAGGTCGGCGGCAGCACGGCATCGAGCCGGGCCAGCGTGTCCTGCCCCAGCTGGGCCAGGATGCCATTGTTACCCACCAGGGCATCGGTGGCCATCACGCCCGGGCCGCCGCCATTGGTCAGGATCGCCAGGCGCTCGCCGAACAGGGGGCGCGCGCGCGCCAGCGTCTCGACGGCGGCAAACAGGTCTTCGGTGGTGAACACGCGCAGCATGCCGGCGCGCCGGATGGCGGCGTCGTAGACGTCATCGGCGCCGGCCAGCGCGCCCGTGTGCGAAGCGGCCGCGCGCGCCCCTTCGGCCACCCTGCCCGCCTTGAGCACCAGCACCGGCTTGCTGCGCGCCGCCGCCCGCGCGGCCGACATGAACTTGCGCGCGTGGCGCACGTCTTCCATGTACAGCAAAATGGCGCTGGTGGCGGCGTCGCTGGCCAGGTAGTCGAGCAGGTCGCCGAAATCGATGTCGGCGCTGTCGCCCAGCGAAATGAACTTGGAAAAGCCGATCCCGCGCGCCTTGGCCCAGTCCAGCACGCCCGTGACCAGGGCGCCCGATTGCGACACGAAGGCAATTTTTCCCGGCAGCGCGTTGGTGTGGGCGAAACTGGCATTCAAGCCGATGCCGGGCACCAGCATGCCCACGCAGTTGGGGCCGAGCAGGCGCAGCACGAAGGGCCGGGCCGCGTCCAGCGCCGCCTGGCGCAGCGTGCGCCCCTGGGCATCGTGCTGGTGCTGCAGTCCGGCCGTGAGGATGATGGCAGCGCGCGTGCCGCGCTCGCCCAGCTGGCGCACGATGGCCGGCACCGTCGCGGGGGGCGTGCAGATGATGGCCAGCTCGGGCGCTTCCGGCAGCGCGCGCACGTCCGGATAGGCGAGCAGGCCGGCCAGGCTGTCGTACTTGGGGTTGACCGGGTAGATGTGGCCGGCAAAACCGCCGCCAATGACGTTGCGCAGCACGGTGGCGCCCACGCTGCCGGCGCGTTCGGACGCGCCCACGATGGCCACGGAAGCGGGGGAAAACAGGTGTTGCAGGTTGCGAATGCTCATGAGGGGATGACTTTCGGTAGGGGCACAGGCAGGTTAGTCGGCACCGTCCTGAATTAAATTGATCTACATCAAATTGACCAAAAGATTCGCTTGGCCAAGCCATTTGCCGCTGGACTGCCTTCCTGATACCGCCTACGCTGAGTGGGTCCATTTTCCGCACCGGAGCTGCCATGTCCTACAAGACCATCCTCGTCCACGTCGACCCGTCGCCCCATTGCGAACAGCGGGTGCGCCTTGCCGCCGCGCTGGCCGTGCGCCACGGGGCCCACCTGATCGGCGCCGCCATGAGCGGCATTTCGCACTACATTGTCGAAGACAGTAACATCGATTTCAGTCAAATGGTCGTTGCCATGCATGTGGAAGCGATGCAGGAGCGGGCCCAGGCGGCGCTGCGCCGCTTCGAAGCGATCGTGGCCGAGGTCGGCGTCGACTCCTGGGAAGCGCGTTTTCTCAACGACGACCCCGCCAGCGCGCTGACGCTGCAGGCGCGCTATGCCGACCTGGTGGTGGTCAGCCAGACCGACGGCGACGACGCCAGCGCGCGCGTCACGCCCGGCCTGCCGGCCTATGTGATGCTCACCAGCGGGCGCCCGGTGCTGGTGGTGCCGTATGCCGGCACGTTCACGTCGGTGCCGACGCGCGCGCTGGTGGCCTGGGATGGCGGCATGGAAGCCACGCGCGCCCTCAGCGCCGCCCTGCCCCTGCTCAGCCAGGCCAGCGCGGTCACGCTGGCGGTCTTCAATCCGGGCGAGGCGCATGGCCAGCAGCCAGGGGCCGACATTGCCCTTTACCTGGCGCGGCACGGTGTGCGGGTGGAGGTCTCCGAGCAGCGCACCAGCCTCAATATCGGCGACGCCCTGCTGTCGCTGGCGGCCGACCAGGGCAGCGAGCTGATCGTCATGGGCGGCTACGGCCATACCCGCCTGCGCGAACTGCTGCTGGGCGGGGTGACCGAGACCATCCTGCGCAGCATGACGGTGCCGGTGCTGATGGCGCACTGACGCTGGCGCACGCTATGTGAAGCAGCGCATGGAGTGTGCTGCTGAACACGGTTACACTAGCGGGATGAATCATTCCAAAAAAGTGGCCAGTGTTGCCGGTGCGCTCAGCGTTCTGTGGGTGGGTCTGACTGCGGCCATTGCCGCCAGCCAGCGCCGCCTCGTGTTCAACCCCACCGTCAAGCGCGAGGTGGACAAGCCCCGTTCGAGCGGCCACCGCACCCGCCCCATCGTGCTGCGCGCGGCCGACGGCATCAAGCTGTCCGGCTGGCTGATGACGCCGCAGGTGGTCGGGCCCCATCCGGCCGTGATCTATTTCGGCGGCCGCTCCGAGGAAGTCTCCTGGGTCGTGCGCGACGCCGGCAAGCTGTTTCCCGGCATGGCGGTCCTGGCCGTCAATTACCGCGGCTATGGCGCCTCCCAGGGCGACCCGGCCGAAAACCACATGGTCGACGACGGGCGCCTGCTGTTCGACTGGCTGGCCGAACGTCACCACGTCGATCCGGCGCGCGTGGCCGTGGTCGGGCGCAGCCTCGGTTCCGGGGTGGCGGTGCAGGTGGCACTCGAACGGCCCGTCCATTCGCTGGTGCTGATCACGCCATACGATTCGATTCTGGCCATCGCCAAGCGCAAATTCCGCGCGGTGCCGGTCGAATACGTGCTGCGCCATCGCTTCGAGTCGGTCAAGTACGCGCCATCGCTGACCGCCCCCACCTACGTGCTGCGCGCCGCCGCCGACGACGTGGTGCCCCATTCGCACACCGATCTGCTGGTGGCCAAGCTGGGGCGCCTGCACGCCGACGAAACCGTGCCCGACTCGGACCACCTGAACATTCCTTACCTGGAAGCGACCCAGGCACGCATCGCCGCCTTCCTGAGTGCCCAGTTCGCCCGTCCCCATCCACCGGCCGAGCCCGCCGCCGTGCTGGCCACCGCAGACGTGCGCCCCCTCTCCTGAGCAACAAAGGGCGTATGATCAAGTGATGGCCGAGGACGTTCGGCTTCGCGTCACAGCAAGGTGGACATCATGATTGAGCAAGAACTACGCGCGCGCTTTGTGCGCATGGAAAAGGCGGCGCCGGGGCTGCAGGCAGCCTTCAAGACACTCACGGGCGCGCACGCCTACTTCCAGGGTTCGGGTGCGCTGCGCTCGATTTCGGTGTCCGACGTGCTCGACAACGGCAGCATCGAAGCCACCTTCCAGGGCGTGCGCGTCAAGTTCGAGCCGCTGCTGGTGTTCGGCACGGACCGCCGCCCGCGCACCCGCGTGCTGTGCCTGCACTGCCACTGCACCTTCGGCGTGGCCGTGCAGGACAGGCTGGGCATGTTTTCCTATGGCGAGGATGGGATCACCGATCTCGATCCCGACCATGACGGCAACTTCCCCCGCATCGACGAGCAGGCGCCGGAGATCGTGCTGCACTTTCTGGATGCCGCCCTGCAAGCCCAGCGGACGCTGTAATGAAACACCATAGCAACAAATTTGCTATTGCATAGTAAATTTGATTGCAGTTAATTGGCAGTCCGGGTAGTCTGAAGCTGCATCGACCGATGCGACAGCGACCAACCAGGGGCTCCCATGCGCAAACCTCCCGTTTCTCTCTTGTCCGGCCAGCAGGCAGCGCCGGAACCCATGCTCGAATTGAACATGACGCCTTTGATCGACGTCATGCTGGTGCTGATCATCATGATGATCATCACCATCCCGCGCATGAACCACACGACCGCGCTCGATCTGGGGCGCAGCCCGGCCGACGCGACCATCCCGCCGGTGGTCACCATCGATGTCGACTTCGACGGCGCGCTGTCCTGGGACGGTGTGGCGCTGGACCGGGATGGGCTGGCGGGCAAACTGCGAACGCTGGCGCGCGCGGCCACGCCGACCCAGGTGCAGGTGCGCCCGAACCGGCTGGCGCCTTACAAAGTGGTGGTGGCGGTCATGGCCAGCGCGCAGCGGGCCGGCGTGCGCGGCCTGGGCATCGTGGGCAACGAGCAGTTCCTGTAATCAGCCGGCGGCCGCCTGCCCGACGCCCGCCAGCCAGGCGCGCGCGGCGCGGGCCATCTCGTCCATTTCGGCCGCGAGTTCGTCGAACAGGGCCGGCATGCCGGCGCCACCCTGGCGCAGCTGTTCTTCCAGCTGCAGGCTGACGCGGATGGCGCGGCGTGCGCCCACCACACCGACGGTGCCGCGCAAACCGTGCAATTCGCGCGCGGCCTCGCCACTGTCGCCGCGCGCATGGGCGGCGCGCGCCAGCGCCAGTTGCGGGCCGGCCTTGTCGAGCACCCGGACGATCAGCGCCAGCAATTCCTGACGGCGCGAGGGATCGCGTTCGTTCAGGCGCATCAGGGCTTGCACATCGAAGACGTCCGACACCATGCCGTCGGCGGACGGCGCCGGGATGGCCACCGTCTTGCCCGCCGGCGCATGGCGCTTGAGTACCCCAAACAGCTGGACCGCGTCGATCGGCTTGGGAATGAAGTCGTTCATGCCCGCCTCCAGGCAGCGCGCGCGTTCGGAGGCCAGCACGCCGGCACTCATGGCAATGACCGGCATCGACAGTTTCAGGTCGCTGCGGATCAGGCGCGTGGCGGCCAGGCCGTCGAGCACCGGCATCTGCACATCCATCAAGACCATGTCGAAGCGCGCATCGCGAGCCAGCAGGTCGAGCGCCTCGCGGCCGTTGCCGGCGACCGTGACATGCATGCCCTCCCCTTCGAGCATGCCGCGCGCGACGATCTGATTGAGTTCGTTGTCCTCGACCAGCAGCAGGCGCATGGCGTGCAGGTGGGCCGGGGCCTGGCCCGATGCCAGCGCGGCCGGTCCGGCCGGCGCCGGCGCCAGCACGCGCGCCACGGCGTCGGCCATGGCGTCGCGCGTGACGGGCTTGAACAGGAAGGTGCCGCGCGCGCCGATGCCGTCCAGGTCGCCGGCCTGGCGGCGCTGGCCGGCGCTCGAGAGCAGCACGAACGGCAGGCCGCGCACGGCTTCGAGCCGCTGGCACGCGCGCAGCGCGTCCATCCCGCTCATGTCCGGCAGGCGCGCGTCGACCACCAGGACGTCGTAAGGACAGGTGATGCCGCCGAAGGCTTGCAATTCTTCCAGGGCGGCGGCGGCGCTGCCCACCGCGTGCGGATGCCAGCCCAATGCCTGCGCGCATTCGGACAGGCCGCGCTGGCTCATCGGGTGGGCATCGACGATCAGCAGGCGCACATCGCGCAGCAGCTCGGGCAGCGCCGGTGCGGCCGCACCAGCGACGATGGCGAACGGCAGCGTGACGCTAAAGCAGCTGCCATGGCCAGGCTCGCTGGCAATGGCAATCTCGCCCCCCATCAGCTCCACCATGCTCTTGCTGATGGTCAGACCGAGGCCGGTGCCGCCAAAGCGGCGCGTCATCGACGCGTCAGCCTGGGTGAAAGGGGTAAACAGCCTGGCCTGCTGGGCGCTGTCGATGCCGATGCCCGTATCGCGCACCTCGAAGCGAATGCGCACGCTGCTCCCGTCGCGCCCGGTCTGCTCGGCAAACAGCGCCACGCTGCCATGGTCGCTGAACTTGACCGCGTTCGAGATCAGATTGGTGAGCACCTGCTGCAAGCGCAGGGCATCGCCGAACAGGCGCGTTGGCAGGTGCGGATCGGCCGACACTACCAGGTCCAGATCCTTGTCGCCCGCATTGACGGACATCGTGGTGGCGCAGTTGGCCAGCACGGCGTTCAGGTCGAACTCTTCGGGAGCGAGCTCCATGCGCCCCGCTTCGACCTTGGAAAAATCGAGGACGTCATTGATGATGCCCAGCAGCGACTGGCCGGCATTGCGGATCATGTCCAGGTACTTGCGCTGTTCCGGCCCCAGCGCCGTCTTCGACAGCAGGTGGGTGATACCGAGTACGGCATTCATGGGTGTGCGGATCTCGTGGCTCATGTTGGCCACGAAATCGCTCTTGGCCCTGCTGGCCGCCTCGGCCAGTTCCTTGGCCTTGACCAGCGAATCTTGCAGAAAATGCTGTTCCGCGATGTTGTGGGCAATGCCCAAAAAGCCTACGACACCGGCCTGGGCATCGCGGATCGCCGTCACCACCAGGCTGACGGGAATGCGGCTGCCATCGCGCCGCACATAGGTCCATTCGTGGCGCTCGGCCTCGCCGCGGCGGGCCATGGCCACGAACACATCGAAACCGCTGGCCTCGATGCCCTTGTCGCGCTTGAGTTCGGCCGCACGCGCCTGCACCTCGGACGCCAGGTGCAGGATGGCCGGGGTTTGCTGGCCGACCATCTCGTCAGCGCGGTAGCCGAGCATGCGCTCGGCCCCCGTGCTGAATACCCGGATCACGCCATCGAGATCGGTGGCGATGATGGAAAACTCGAGCGCGGAATCGACCAGCGACTCGAACTTGCGCTCCGACTGGACCAGGGCCGACTGCATCTGCACGGCGCGCGCGGCGGAAAACTCTTCCCGCGCGGCCAGCGCCCGCACCACGCCGAAGAACAGCAGGCTGATGATGGTGCCGGCCACCAGCACGATCTGCGCCTTCTGGCGGTCGACCGCGTTCTCGAATGCCGACAGGGACGTGACGCGGATGGTCCACTGGTGCTGCTGCAGCGTGATGGGCACGACGGCGGTGAAGGGATTGGGATAGTCGCGCCGCTCCTGGAGCGAGCGCACCGAACTGGCATACATGAGCGCGGCCGGTCCCGGGCGCTCGCCATCGAACACTTCGAGCGCGATAACGTTGACGGCGCCGCGCAGGATGCCCTGCATCAGGTCGTCCATGCGTAACGGGCTGTACACCATGCCCATCAGCGCCACCTTGCGCTGTGCCGGCGTGGCCACGGGATAACCGGCCCGGTACACTGGCATGAACATGAGGAAGCCGGCCTGCGCCGTCGCCTCGCCCTCCTGGACCAGGGTGATGCGGGCCGACAGGGCCGGCTCGCCCGAGCGCTCGGCCGTCAATGCGGCGCCGGCGCGCACCGGCTCGGACAGCAGGTCCAGGCCGAAGGCGCGCTGGTTGCGCGCGGTAAATGGCTCCAGATAGACGATCGGCAGCGCCCGCTCGCCCGGACGCTCCGGCCAGATCGTGAAATCGGGGTAGCCCTCGGCGCGCACTTCCCGTTCGACCTGGGCGCGCTGGGCCGGTTCGACCAGGCGCGCGAATCCGAAGCCCTGAATGCCGGGAAAGTTCTGGGAAATGGCCATCCCCTCGACGAAGGCATGCCACTCCTGGCGTTCGACAAAGTCGGACGCGCTGTACAGCGCCTTGCCCGCGCGCAGCCCCTGCTCATAGGTACGCATGCGTTCGACGATGCGCTGTTGCACGCCGGCGACGCTGACATTGAATTGTTCGCGCGCGCGGTATTCGGTCGAGGCCGACACCATCTGCCACACCAGCACGGTCATGCCGATGCCGACAAACAGCGTCATCCAGTGGGCGAACAGGCGCTGCGGCAAGCCGCCGCCGACCTTGCGCTCGCGCGCTTCGACCAGGTCGGCGCACAACACCATGCCCAGCAAGGCGCACAGGGCAATAAAGGTCTGGATGCCGAACAGGGCATCGTTGAGGGTGCCGGTGGCAAACGGGCCATAGCCCTGGGTGGTGCCGGCCACGGCGCCGGCCGCAATCACCAGGCAGGCCAGGGTGGCGCCGCGCCGCCCGTAGCGAAACGCCGCCCAGCCCAGCGCCGGCACCAGCAGGTAGGCGAACCACCGTTCGGCCTGTTCGGGCTCGACCTTGCGGCCGAAAATGAGGTACAGCCCCGTGCCCAGGGCCAACAGCGACACCAGCGATTGCCAGGAAAACAGACGCCGCAGCGTGGCGCGCCCGGTCGCGCGCCAGGCGAACACCAGCGGCGCCAGCACCAGCACGCCGACGACGTCGCCGAGCCACCAGGTGCTCACCACAGTCCAGACCACTGCGCGCGGAATGATCCCGCCGGCCAGCAAAGCCGCCGTGCCCACCAGCGCGCTCACGGCGCAGGCGATGGCCGTGACGATGGCAAATTTGTAGACCAGCTGAATTTGCGTGAGCGGCACGCGCGCGCCTGCGCTCCTTTGCACCAGCCAGGCACCCAGCACGGATTCGGCCGTATTGCCGGCGGCGATGACCAGCGAGATCAGCACTGCCTGCATGCCGTGGGCGACGCCATTGGCATGAAACACCACGAGATTGGCCGCCATGGCGCCGGCGAACACCCCTGGCCACAGGCGCAGTCCGCCAATGAGCAGCGCGCCGCAGGCGATGCCCGACGGCGGCCAGACCGGGCTGGCGTTGCTGTCGGCGAAGGCAAGCAGCAGGCCGAGCCGCGCCGCGCCGTAATACGCCAGCCCCAGGACCAGCATGGGCACGAAGCGGCGCACGGCGGGTGGCAGCATGCTCAGCACGTTGCCGCCGCGTTCATGAACGGTTGCTCTGGTCGGCGCGCTTGCGCAGGAGATTGGCGATCGATTTCTTGACGGCGTCTTCGACCGTACCGGCGCGGAAAGGTTTGATGATAAATCCGCTGGCGCCACCCTTGACCGCCGACTCGATTGTGGCGCGGTCATTGCTGGCGGTGACCATCAGCACTTCGGTCAGGGGCAGCGCATCCTTGATCGCAGGCAGAACGTCGAGGCCGCCCATGCCGGGCATGACAATATCGAGAAACACCAGATCGGGCTTGTAGCGCAGGCAAATCTCCAACCCGGTCTGGCCACTGCTGGCCTCGCCCACGACTTCGGTCAGTTCCAGCGGCAAAGCCAGGCGCAATGCGGAGCGGGTCAGATCGTTGTCGTCAATCAATACCACTTGGATACGGCTGGATGCGCTCACAGGGTCCTCGGTTTGACGGCGGCGCACTGCCCACCATGCGTTCAATCGTAACAATAGGGCTATGTTCTGGCAATCATTTCCAGTGAATGTCAATTTTGACAATCAGTTGCGCTGACAGATTGCCAAGCTGACCATGCATTTCGCAGGCTGCAGGGTAAAACGGGCAAATTTTCGGCGGCTCGCCGTCATATGTTTGATTTTAGAAACAATTCTCTAGTGACGGCTATTTACATAATTGTCGCTATGCAGCATGATTGACCTGTCTCCTCCAATTTCTCACAAGATTTTGGAATTTGCCCACCCTCGCGGTGGGCTTTTTTTTGCTTATTGGCATCTCCCAGCGTGTAAAATCGGGCAAGACCTGTTTTTGCAGTCCCCTCATCCCGACCGGAAGGAGCCGCTGTGGTATCCGCCTATGGCATGCTGGCCGCGTTCTTGCTGACCGTTTTGCCGGCGAGCGGCGCGGCCTGTACCAAGACCGTGCGCTGGTTCGACGACCCGCCCTACTCGTTTCGCCAGCCGGACGGCCAGATCGTGGGGCTGGACGCCGACCTGGCGCGCGCAGTCCTGCAGCGCATGGGTTGCCATGCCAGGTTCGTCAACATGCCATGGGCGCGCGCGCTGGTGGAACTGGAAACCGGCCGGCTCGACATCTTGCCTGGCACCTTGCGCAGTGCGGCGCGCGAGCGCTTTGCGCATTTCTCCGATCCCCTGCCGACCGCGCCCAATGTCCTGTACCTGAGCCCGGCCGCGGCACGCACCTATCGGCCCAGCACGCTCGGAGAGCTGGCCGGCACCGGCTTTCGTCTGGGCGTACAAATTGGTGTGTCGTACGGTGCCGTTGTCGACGCGCTCAAGGCCACCCGCTTCAAGGACAATCTGGTGCCCGTCACGCTGCGCCGCAACGCCTGGCGCATGATGGAGATGGGCCGCATCGATGGCATGATTGCCGACGAAGCCAGCGCGAATGTCGAATTGCGCCAGCTGGGTCTGGAAAAAATTCTGCTGCCCAGCCGCGTGATGGTGGCCACCGCGCCCGTGACTTTTGCGTTCAGCAAGACTTCGATCGAGCCGGGCTTCGTGACCCTGTTTAGCAAGCACGTCAGCGAGATGCGCGACGATGGCAGCTATCGCGCCCTGCGCGAGCGCTATCTGCCCTGCGCCAGCGGCGACAAGTCCGCCGTGTGCAAGTGAACGGCCGCTGGCCTGTTCCGCTGGCGGCCAATGTGCGGTATCGTTGGTTTCCATTTACTTGACGGCACCCACCATGACGACTTCGGGTTGGCTGTACTGGGCGCTGCTGTCAGCGCTGTTCGCCGCGTTGACGGCCATTTTCGCCAAGCTGGGCGTGCAGGAGGTGGGCTCCGACCTGGCCACCCTGATCCGCACGATGGTGGTGCTGGTCGTGCTGTCGCTGTTTGTCGGCTTGACCGGCAAATGGCGCAATCCCCTGCTGCTCTCTCCCCGGACCTGGGTTTTTCTGGTGCTGTCGGCCCTGGCCACGGGCGCCTCGTGGGTATGCTACTTCCGTGCCCTCAAGCTGGGCGACGCGTCCAAGGTAGCGCCGGTGGACAAACTGAGCCTGGTGCTGGTGGCCGTGTTCGCGGTGGCATTCTTGGGGGAACGCCCGTCGCTGCGCGAATGGGCCGGCATTGCCATGGTTGCGCTGGGCGTGCTGCTGCTGTCCTGGAAATAAGCGCCGCCCGGGCGCACAGGCGGGCGTCGCCGGCGATGACGATAGCGCACGATCATGAACCGATGCGGCGTTCTGTCATCAAGCGGTCGTAATGCCGTGCTAGCGTGGGAGGTTTGCAGCGCTCGAGACAAACATGCACGGCTTTCCGACACCGCCTTCCCCTTCCATTCGCCCGCGCCAGGCTGCATGCTGATGCAAGGCAACAGCACCGCCGTCGGCATGCGTTACGGGTCCGATGCCGCAGGACTGGTTTGGGGATACCTGTTCGGCTCCCCATTGCAGCCGGCAATGCCGCTCGACTCGGCGCAAGCGCTCGCCTGGCTGCATGCACCGGCCCGCCCCGACGGTGAATTTGTCTGGCTCCATTTCAACCTCTCGCACGCCGCCAGCGAAAAGTGGCTGAAGGCCCATGCCGGCTTGCCCGACGAATTCTATGAAACCTTGCATCAGGGTTCGCGCTCGACCCGCATCGAGCTGGCCGACAATGCGCTCGTTGCCGTCGTCAATGACGTGCTGCATGAATTTACCTTCGAGGCATCCGACATTTCCACCCTGTGGGTCGCAGTAGCGCCGCACCTGGTCATCAGCGCGCGCCGCACGCCATTGCAATCGATCGAGCGACTCCATCAGGCGGTGCGCAACGGCGAACCGGTGCGCTCATCGGTGGAGTTATTGGTGCATTTATTGCGCGATCAGGCAGACGTGCTGGTCAACATCGTGCGCAAGGCGGTGGATCGGGTCGATGGCATTGAAGACTCCCTGCTGGCCGGGCGGGTGCGCGCCAAGCGTGCCGATCTGGGCAGCATGCGCCGCGTGCTGGTGCGGCTGCAGCGCTTGCTGGCGCCCGAGCCGGCTGCCTTGTTCCGCCTGCTGCAACGGCCACCCGCGTGGATGGCGGAACGCGATACCCAGGAGTTGCGCCAGTCCAGCGAGGAGTTCTCGGTGGTGTTGAGCGACATGTCGTCGCTGCAGGAGCGCATCAAATTGCTGCAGGAAGAAATTGCCGCGCGCGTCAATGAAGAAACCGGCAGCAGTCTGTTCGTCCTGACCATCGTGACGGTCCTGGCGCTGCCCATCAATATCATTGCCGGCCTGCTCGGAATGAACGTGGGCGGCATTCCGCTGGCTCAGCACCCTGACGGCTTCTGGATCATTGCTGCGGTCGTGCTGACGTTTACCGTCGTGGCGGCGTTTTTCGTGGTCAGGATGCAGCGCAAGAACTAGTGCGGTACGGGCTGCGCGGTAGCATCGACCGCCTCGCGCGCGGCCAGTTCGCGGTGCACCCGGCTGGCCAGCCAGGCCGCCACGATCGTGCTGCCAATGACCACGTAACCGACCTTGGGAAAGCCTTGCAACTTGCCATCGGCACCGGTGCTGACCAGATGGCCCGCCACGACCGCCGCCAAGCCGCCCGACAATTGCTGGATCGCCGCGCCGATGGCGCTGAAGGCGCCGCGCATGCGCGGCTCCGGCACCGAAGCGGACATTGCCTGGTAAGGAATGATGCGGGAAAAAATACCGATGAACAGGACGACGTTGACGACAATGACAACCGGCAGCGGCACCGGTCCCAGGTGGGTGTAGATCAGCACCATGAGCGAGGTCAGCACGCTACCGCCGAAAAAGACGCGCATCTTGCCGATCCGGTCGGCCAGCTTGCCCACCAGGGGGCCGACAAAGATGGTCGCCAGGCCGGTCACCAGGTAGATCGTCGGCAAATGGTCAATCGAAATCCCCAGATTGTTGACCGTGAAGACGCTGCCGAAAGGCATCAGCATGAAGCCGCCTGTCGTCAGCAAGGCGGTGGTGGCGAAAGCGGGCAAGTGGCGCCGGTCCGTGACGGTATTGAGCAGATGGCGGAAGGCGCTCGCTTCGCTTGGCAAGGCCAGATGGGCATCGACCGGCTTGAGGCGCCAGGCCACGACGATGCCGCCGAGAATACCCACAATCACGATCATGAAGAATGGCGCATGCCAGTTCCAGCGGCTCGACAGGTAAAGGGCAATCGGCAAGCCCAGCACCTGGCTGCCGGCAAAAGCGGTCTGCAGGATCCCCATGGCGCGGCCGCGCAGCGCCGGTGCGAACAGGTCGGTCATGATAGCCAGCAAGACCGAGCCGATGACACCACCGAACAGCCCCGTCACGATGCGCGCAGCGAGCAGCGATTCGAACGATTGCGACAGGCCGCACCACAAGGTCCCGCCCAGGAAACCGATATAAAAAAACAGCAGCAACTTTTTTGCGGTCGAAGCGGTCGGCGAAACCGGCCGCCAGCAAGCCGCTGATGCCGGCACTAAATGCGTACGCCGAGACGACCATACCGAAACGCGCCGGGGTGATGTCGAGCGCCGGCATGATCATGGCGCCCAGCGGCGCCATCACCATGAAGTCGAGGATCACCGCAAATTGCAGGAAGGCGAGGATGGCGGCAACGAATTTCTGATAACCGGTAAATGCGACGGGCGTGGCAGGTGCGGCAGGAGGTGCGGAGTGCTCGGCCATCGGAATCCTGGTAGAGGTGATTGAAATGCGATCGCGCCGACAAGGATATCCTAAGACCCGCTCTTTCCGGAAAAGATACCGGACACGACACTGGGGCCCTGTGGGGGCTGCGGGTCGGAGTCGGTGTCGCGGATGGGGTCCGGCGACGGCGCGGGAGCGCTGGCAATGGCGATGGATCCCGAACCTGTCCGGCGCGGATTGCCAACGCGCCCCTTGCCGACTTCACCCCGCCGGAGGTTGACGCCAGGCGTGTGTATGCCGCACAGCAATCCCCAGGCTGCGGCCCAGCGTGCCGCGGTGCTTTTTTGATTGGCGGCACCTGCCGAGACGGCGCGCGCCAAGGCCATACCCATGCGCTGCATGGCGTACGACTTCCTGATCAATCGGGTGCTGCCGTTCATGGCAATCCTGCTAAGGGCTATTCCGCTGAGCGAGCTCTAGCGAGCTGTTCAATTGGCGGAGGGTAACATACATGTTCACCGTTCAATGTGCGCCAACTAACATAGCGCCCCCACTGCGGGCGCCGACGGCCAGGCGCGCATCGCCGTGTCGACGACCGCCAGCAGTTTGGCGCGCGGCGCGCCGTCCCGCGCGAGCGTCGACATGCCCTGGATCACCGCCATGGTCATGCCGGCCAGCGCGCCGGCGTCGGTGTCGGGCGGAAGCTCCTGCGCTGCCACCGCCTGTTCGATCCGGGCGCGCAGGTGCAGCTCGATCGTGCGGCGAATATCGGCCAACGCCAGCTTGACGTCGTTGGCACTGTCCGAGCAGCTGATGGCCGAACTGGCCAGCAAGCAGCCGGGCGGCGTGTCCGTCCCCGTAAAACCGATGGCTGCCGCGTGCATCAGCGCGCGCGCCGCCTCCGACGCTGTACCCGCCTGGTCGATCAGGGTCGCCGACGTCACGGGCCCGGACAGGTAAAGGCCGACTGCATCGAGGAACAAGCCCTTCTTGTCGCCAAAGGCCGAGTAGACACTGGACGGCTTGACCCCGAGCGCGGCGGTAATGTCGTGCAACGATGTCGCCTCATACCCGTGCTCCCAAAACAGCAACATGGCCTTGTGCAAGGCGGCGTCGCGGTCGAAGGACAAGGGCCTGCCCTTTTTCTTGCCTGCCTGATTCATATTTTTTAGTGATCGCTAGGAAATAGATGGTAACGCGTGCAAAACTCGGCTATGATTTTCCTATCAATCACTCGGAAAGTAAAGTCATGCCGCTCACACATTACCGCACCCTGGGTCGTTCCGGCCTGGCTGTCAGCCCGTTTTGCCTGGGAACCATGACGTTCGGCACCGCGCGCTGGGGCTCGGACGAGCGCGGCTCGCGCGCCGTATTCGACGCGTTCCTCGACGCGGGAGGCAACTTCATCGATACCGCCGATGTATATTCGGGCGGACAAAGCGAGGAAATGCTGGGCAAATTCATTGCCGATGGCGCGTTACGCGAGCGTATTGTGCTGGCAACCAAGTCCGGATTCGCCGATGGCCAGGGGCCGCATGCGGGCGGCAATGGCGCCAAGCACCTCCACACTGCCCTGGACGCATCGCTGCGCCGGCTGCGCACCGACACGATCGACCTGTACTGGGTGCACGTGTGGGATGGCGTCACTCCGGCCGAAGAATTGCTGGAGACTATGACCACCCTGGTGCGATCAGGGAAGATCCGCTACTGGGGCATGTCCAACACCCCGGCCTGGTATGTGGCCAAGATTGCCACGCTGGCAGCGGTACGCGGTGTGCCGGGCCCGATCGCGCTGCAGTACTTTTATTCCCTCGTCAACCGCGACATCGAAGATGAATTCGTTCCGCTGGCACAGGAATTCGGCATGGGGATCGTGCCCTGGAGCCCACTGGCTTTCGGCCTGCTGACCGGAAAATATGACCGGGCGGCGGTGGAACGCAGCGCCCCCCGTGCAGGCGGCTTGCCGCGCGAGGCCGCCGCGCAGGGAGCGCAACGGGCCGCCGGCGACAAGCGCCTCGATGGCGCCAACCCGTTCGGCGACTCCCTATTCACCGAGCGTAATTGGGCGATCGTGGACAAGCTCCAGGCGGTTGCCAACGATGCCGGACTCAACCCCACAACGGTGGCGCTGGCGTGGATCACGGCCCGTCCTGGGGTGACGTCGACGCTGATGGGTGTCAGCCGCGCCGCACAAGTGGCCGACAATGCTGCCGCGCTCGATATTGTGCTGGCTGCGGAATGGCGCGATGCACTTGACCAGATCAGCGAGCCGGAAAAAAAGATGCTGTACAGCCTCTTCACCCCATTGTTACGCCAGCAAGCCGTGTTCGGGGGCGCCATGGTGAGCCCGTGGCGGGCATGAGGTGGGCACACCACAGCGATGTAAATATATGTAGCGCAATAAGTTTCCTTGAGATAATATCTGTTAATAGAATTTAATTCAAATCCACTCACAGGGCAAACCCGTCGAAAGGCGGGGACGCAAAGCCTCCGGCCTAACGCGCAATAGCGCCACGGCAGCGGGGTTGCCAACAGGTTCGCCGGAGCAGTCTCGTCACCAGCCCATCTTGTTGTCATTGCGCCGTCCTTGCAACCAAGGAAACAGCGGCATGAAGATCGATAACACCTCCACCGTCACCTACCAGCGTCGCCTCGGCGCGCGCCTCAGCGCCTGCGCAGCCCTGCTGCTGGCCGGCTGCGGCGCCGGCGAGGCGCCGCCTGCGGTCGCGCCGGCACTGCTCGCCACGCCAAGCAATACCGTCGTCGCCTTTCATCTGACGCCACCGCCCCTGTCCGGCGCCGCCGGCGCCTTCGTCGCCAAGCCCATGTTCGATCTGGCGCCAGCGTTACTCGAAGCACCCGACGGCCGCGACGCACAGCAACCGAATGAATCGGCACACCGGCGCCCCAGCACCTTGCTGCTCTCGCCGGAGCAACGCCAGACCGCCACCCGGCGCCTGACGGTCCAAGCCATCCGCCAGGGTCGCATCTTCCGGCCGGTGGGCGACGACACTGGCGCGCCCGCGCTGGCGCAAGCTGCGCCGATGGCCAGCGCATCCGTCGTGGCAACCTACACGCCCGCCCAGATTCGCGCCGCCTACGGCATGCCAGCCCTGCCCGCGCTGACCAGCGCCCTGAGCGCGGCCCAAAAGGCCCAGCTGGGCGCCGGCCAGACCATCTACATTGTCGACGCCATGCACGATCCCAACGTGGCAGTCGAACTGGCCGCGTTCAATGCCAAATTCGGCTTGCCGACCTGCACTGCCAAAGTGCTCGCGGCCGGACAAACGCTGCCATTGGCAGCGGCTGGCGCAACGTGCGAACTGGTGGTCGCCTACAACACCAGCGGCGGCGGCATCACCAATACGGTGCCCGCCTACGATGCCGGCTGGGCCACCGAAATTGCGCTGGACGTACAGTGGGCGCATGCCACCGCACCGCTGGCGCGCATCGTCCTCATTGAAGCAGCCGACGCCTCGCTCGACAGCCTGCTGGGCGGTGTGAAACTGGCCAACGCCATGGGCCCCGGTGCCGTCTCGATGAGCTTTGGCGCGCTCGAAGGCAACTACACCGCTGCCGTCGATGCCGCGTTCTCCAACACCAAGATGACCTACCTGGCCGCCACAGGCGACTCCGGTTCGGCCGTGTCGTGGCCATCGGTATCGCCCAATGTCCTGGCGGTCGGCGGCACCACACTCACCTATACCGGCAGCGGAACACGCAGCGAAGTGGCCTGGTCGGGCACGGGCGGCGGCGTCAGCGCCTATACCCCGACCCCGGCCTACCAGAACAGCACCGTGCCCGGAGTCGGTTCGCCCGTGCGCCGTACCGTGGCCGATGTCGCGTTCAATGCCGATCCGTCGTCGGGTCAGTACGTTGCCGTGATCGCCAGTGGCAGCACCACCGTCAACTGGGTCAGTGCCGGCGGCACCAGCCTGTCGACGCCGCAATGGGCTGGCCTGATCGCCGTGGCCAATGCCCAGCGCGCGGTGTATGCCAAGCCAGTCCTGGGCCCCTTCCATGCCACGGTATATGGCCAGGTGGCCGCCGTGCCGGGCTTGTACGCCAGCGCGTTTGCCGACATTACGCAAGGCGCCAATGGCGGCTGCGTCCTGTGTGTCGCCAAGACCGGCTACGATGCCGTCGCAGGCCTGGGCACGCCCAATGTCGGCAAATTGATGGACGCACTGACCGGCGTGGTCGCCGCCCCCGTGGCGCCCGTCGTCAGTTCGGCCAGCATCAGCGGCAAGGTGGGCAGCGCCCTGTCGTTCACGGTGGCCGTCAGCGCCGCCAATCCCGTCAGCTACAGCATGACTGGCGCGCCGGCCGGCATGACCATCAGCAGCGCCGGCCTGGTGGCTTGGCCCACGCCGTTGGCCGGCAGCTACGCCGTTACCGTCAGCGCCAAGGACACCAAGACCGGCCTGACTGGCAAAGGCAGCTTCGCCATCACCGTGGCGCCGCCGGCACCGCCCGTGGTCAGCGCCGCCGCCATCAGCGGCAAGGTGGGCACCGCCCTGAGCTTTGCCGTTGTGGTGAGTGCGCCCAATCCGGTCATCTACAGCCTGGTCGGCGCACCGGCCGGCATGACCATCAACACCAGCGGAACGGTGAGCTGGCCGACGCCAGTGGCCGGCACCTACCGGGTCACCATTGTCGCCAAGGACAGCAAGACCGGCCTGAGCGGCCAGGGCGTCACGACGGTAGCCATCGCGGCGCCCGTGGCGCCCGTCGTGACGGTGGCGGCGATCACCGGCAAGCCGGGAGTGGCGCTATCGTTCAGCCCGACTGTGGTGGCGGCCAATGCGGTGGTGTATTCGCTCAGCGGCGCGCCGGCCGGCATGAGCATCAACAGCACCAGCGGCGTCGTGAGCTGGGCCAGCCCCGTGGTCGGCAGCTACAGCGTCACGCTCATTGCCAAGGATGGGAAAACCGGCTTGTCCGGGCAGGCGGTAGCCAGCGTCAAGATCAGCGTGGCCGGCCCCGTCATCACGGCGGCGCCCATGAAGGGGGTGGCTGGCAAGCCCATGAGTGGCACGATCGGTTTCGCGGCACCGGGGTCGACGTCGTTGCAGGTGGCGATTTCTGGCATCCCGATGGGCATGGGTCTGTCCATGAGCGGCATGACCATCACCGCCACCTGGCCCAATCCGGTGGCAGGCAGTTACACGCTGGCCGTCACGGCCACCGATTCGGCCGGGCTGACTGCCAAGGTGAATGTACCGGTGACGATCTCTGCTAAGTAAAGCCTGGCACGTATCGGGATGCTGGCGCGCCGCATGGCCTTCCCTGGGGGAAGGCCCGTGCTCTACACGCTGGACTCGCGCAAGGCTGCGGTCAGTCAGAACTCGAGTCTCGCATGGTCCTGCGCGTCAGGCGCGCGCATGCTCGCCTTCAAACGCATCCGACACTTGGACCTTCAGACAAGCCTCCTCCGCTGCCCGCCGAATTTCTTCCGATTTCTCCGCCAACACCAGGAATGCGTAGTAGGCATCGTGCCCCAAGTCGAGATGCAGCAAGCTCAACCCGCGAGGTTTCACCCAGGCGCTAAACTGCATCAGCGCGCGCAACACCGTCATCTCCGTCTCACCCTGCAGATGCCAGGTTTCGGTGATCCCGGCAACGGTCAGCAGTTCATTCGCCTGCCATTCCACTTCCTCAACGGCATTCCAATCGACCTGTATCAAGAGCCATTTGCCCCGACGCTGTCCGTCATCGAGCAGGCCGTTTTGGATTGCTTCACTTGGCGTATCGCCGGGCTCTAAATTCGACATGACAGCTGCAATCAAGCGCTGGCTTTCCACTGCGCCCAACTGGACAGTGATAAGGGCAATGAAACGTTTGAGCGCTTGTTTGACCTCCTTTGAGACAGAAAAAAATTCTTCTCGAATTTGCGCGTCAGAGACGCTTTCGTCTTCCTCGATGGTCGGCTCACGGGGGGCGGTCAAATCGCGTCCCAATAGTTTGCTAAGCAGCTTGAGCATCGATCGCCTGGTAGAGGTGGTGGGGAGTGGTCACGGATGAAGTCTGCGTTTAGCAGATAGTTGACTATTTTACTAGACCGTTCGCTGTCCCCAGCAATTTCTGGATTTGGGGCTGCGCTGGCTCCTATGAAGGAGCAAAAAAAAGCTCCCATGCGGGAGCTTTTTCTCTAAAACTGGCGGAGACGGTGGGATTCGAACCCACGATAGAGGTATAAGCCCTATGCATCCTTAGCAGGGATGTGCCTTCGGCCACTCGGCCACGTCTCCTTTCTTACCCGGAAAACCTCACCAGATCAGAAGACCGCAATGGTACCGGCTGCGGGGTCGTTTGGTCAATGGAACGCACCCATTTTTTTTGAAAAAGTTATGCTTTTTCCAAATCGAAGGCCTTGTGCAGGGCCCGGACCGCCAGTTCCATGTATTTTTCATCGATCAGGACCGAAATCTTGATCTCGGAGGTGGAAATCATCAAAATATTGATGCCCTCTTCCGACAGCGTGCGGAACATCTGCGAGGCCACGCCCACGTGCGAGCGCATCCCCACGCCCACCACGGACACTTTCGACACCTTGGCGTCGCCCACCAGGGTGATGGCGTTGACTTCTTCCTTGACGCCCTCGAGCACGGCCATGGCCTTGTTGTACTCGCCGCGGCTGACGGTAAAGGTGAAGTCCGTCTTGCCTTCGACCGACTGGTTCTGGATGATCATGTCAACTTCGATGTTGGCATCGGCGATCGGTCCGAGGATGTGGTACGCCACGCCCGGCTTGTCCGGCACGCCCAGCACGGTGATTTTTGCCTCATCGCGATTGAACGCGATACCAGAGATGACGGCTTGTTCCATGTGTGTATCTTCCTCAAACGAAATCAGGGTACCCGAGTTGGCTTCTTCTTCCAGCGGCATCAGGGGATCGGTCAGCGACGACAGTACGCGGGTCGGCACGCGGTAGTTGCCCGCGAATTCGACCGAGCGGCTCTGCAGCACCTTGGAACCGAGCGAGGCCAGTTCCAGCATTTCTTCAAACGTGATGGTTTTCAGGCGGCGTGCTTCCGATACCACGCGCGGGTCGGTCGTGTAGACGCCGTCGACATCGGTATAGATCAGGCACTCTTGCGCCTTCATCGCGGCGGCGATCGCCACGGCCGAGGTGTCCGAACCGCCGCGGCCCAGCGTGGTCAGGTTGCCGGCGGCGTCCACGCCCTGGAAACCGGTGATGATGACGATCTTGCCGTCGGCCAGATCGGCCTTGACGCGCTGATCGTCGATCGATTCGATACGCGCCTTGGTGTAGGCCGAATCGGTCTTGATGGGAACTTGCCAGCCGGCATAAGATACGGCTTTCTTGCCGATGGCCAGCAGTGCCATCGACAGCAAGCCGACGGAAACTTGTTCTCCGGTGGAGGCAATCATGTCCAGTTCGCGCGGATCCGGCTGCTCCATGATCTGTTTGGCCAGGCCGATCAGGCGGTTGGTCTCGCCCGACATGGCCGACGGCACCACGATGATCTGGTGTCCTGCGTCATGCCACTTGGCGACGCGCGTGGCGACGTTCTTGATGCGGTCAGTCGAGCCCATCGACGTACCGCCATATTTGTGGACGATTAAAGCCATAAGAGTGAAGTTTCCGCTCAAGAAGAAAAAAGGAGGAGCTTTACTCTACATGCTGCGCTGCAAAAAAACAATACGCCCTTCGGGCTAATTCTATACGGAATTGGTATAAGGTAATTACTACAGTGCGCAGTGCTCAGGCGGGCTCGGCGGTCCAGCGCAGCACGATGTGGGGGCCGGCACCGGCCTGCACATGATGGCAATCCATGCCGATTCCGGCGGCAAACAGCAAGTCCTTGCCGGCGCTGACAATGGGCAAGCGTTCGCGTTCCCAGGCGGGCACATCGCAGGCTTGATAATGGTATTTGAGCGCCCGTGTGGGCCGGTTTGGCGCCGGCTTCAAGCGCTCTCCCCCCTTGCGGAAGTCGATTTGCAGGGGTTGGGCGCGCAGCCAGCCGGCATCCAGTCCCTGCTCGGCCTCGTCGAAATGCAGCATGCCGCCATAGGCTGGAAACGCCAGGCTCGATTCGCCGTTCCAGCGGAACCGCTCGCCCTCCTTGACCAGAACGCCCTCGTCGTCCGGATCGCGTTGCCCCGCCAGCTCGGCCAGTTTCGGCGTGATATGCAGGCGGTCGCGGTAGCGCCGGATGTGGCAATCGGGATGGGTCACCAGCAACTGGGCGTCGACCCGCGCCTCCACCAGCTGGGTGACCATTTCGGTCAGCCAGGCGGTCGATGGCATGCGCAGGCCGCGCAAGGCGAACCAGTGGCGCAGCATGTTATAGGCGCGGTCCAGGCTCATGGCCCGCAATTGCGCCACGTCGACGCAGCCGTCGACCAGGCAAGCCGCCAGATCCTGCTCGGCCAGCTCGGTCAGCAGGCGCTGGGCCGACTGGGCGTGGGCGGCGCTGCGCGCGAACCGTTCCTGGTAACCGGGAAAGGCCTGGGCCAGCGCCGGCATCACCTGGTGGCGCAAGGCATTGCGCGCGTAGCGTGGATGGGTGTTCGATTCGTCTTCGACGTAGGCGATGGCGTGCGCAGCGACGTAGGCTTCGAGTTCGCCGCGCGAGACCGGCAGCAAGGGGCGCGCCATCGTCAGATCGGGGTTGCCCAGCAATTCAGGTGCCGCGTTGGCCGCGTCCATCCCGGACAAGCCAGCCGTGCCCGAGCCGCGCAGCAATTGCAGCAGCACGGTTTCGGCCTGGTCATCGAGATGATGGGCGGTCAGCATCAGGCGCACGCCGTGCGCGCGACAAAGCGCGCCAAGTGCCGCGTAACGCAGCTTGCGCGCGGCCGCTTCGACGCCGGACTTGGTCGATTCCAGCACCACGCGACGGGCCTCGAAGGCCAGGCCGAGCGTGGCGCAACGGCTTTCGCAGTGTGCCAGCCAGGCATCGGCATTCGGGCTCAGCCCATGGTGAACGTGAAAGGCGAACACGGCAATGCCATGCTGGCGGCCGTAGCCATGGGCCAGGTGCAGCAAGGCGGAAGAGTCGAGGCCGCCGCTGTAGGCGACGGCGATAGGATCGGATGAGGCGCCGCGCAGGGCGTCGAGCGCCCGCGCGAACTGCGCCGGCAGGGTGCCGGCTTGCTGCTGGCTCACTCTTCGGCCGGCGTCGTTTCTTTAAACTTGCCGTAGCTCATGAGCTTCTGGTGTCGCGCTTCGAGCAAGTCCTTGGTTTTCATGCCCTGGAACTGGCGCAGCGAATCGGCCAGCGCGCGCTTGAGCATGACGCCCATCTGCTTCGGATCGCGGTGGGCGCCGCCCAGCGGCTCGTTGATGATCTTGTCGATCAAGCCCATCGCCTTGAGGCGGTGCGCCGTCAGGCCCAGCGCGTCGGCCGCGTCGGAGGCGCGTTCGGAGGTTTTCCAGAGGATCGATGCGCAGCCTTCCGGCGAAATCACCGAGTAGGTTGCGTATTGCAGCATCAGCACGGCGTCGCCCACGGCAATGGCCAGCGCGCCGCCGGAGCCGCCTTCGCCGATGATGGTGGCGATCAGCGGCACTTTCAGTTCGGCCATGACGTACAGATTGTGGCCGATCGCTTCGGACTGGCCACGCTCTTCGGCGTCGATACCGGGGAAGGCGCCCGGGGTGTCGACGAAGGTGAAGATTGGCAAGCCGAATTTTTCAGCCAGCTTCATCAGACGCATGGCCTTGCGGTAGCCTTCCGGCTTGGGCATGCCGAAGTTGCGCATGGCGCGTTCTTTGGTGTCGCGGCCCTTCTGGTGGCCGATGACCATGCAGGCCTGGCCATTGAAGCGGGCCAGGCCACCGACGATGGACAGGTCGTCCGCATACGAGCGGTCGCCGTGCAGTTCGTGGAAATCGGTAAAGATTTCGTTGACGTAGTCCATGGTGTACGGGCGCTGCGGGTGGCGCGCGATCTGCGACACTTGCCACGGCGTGAGCTTGGCGTAGATATCCTTGGTCAGCTGCTGGCTCTTCTTGGCCAGGCGGTCGATTTCTTCCGAAATGTCGACGGCCGAATCGTCTTGCACGAAACGCAGCTCTTCAATCTTGGAGTCGAGCTCAGCAATTGGCTGCTCGAAATTGAGGAAAGTTGTTTTAATCATTCTACCTCCGGGTGTTATTTTAGCCGCAACAAAACTTGCCGCGCGGCCGATACAGGCGCTATTCTACCGGAACCAGGGTACGGCAGGAAACTTGCACGGCATGCCACGCCCCTGCCCCGCGTCAGTCTTGCGTGACCGGGTCCAGACTACGCCACAAATACCAGGTGGCCACCGTCCGGTAGGGCTCCCAGTTGGCCGACACTTCGCGCGCATCGCTGCGCGACACCGGCTCGCCCGAAAAATAATTCTGGCTGATCCCCTGGATCAGACCCGGATCGTCGAGCGGCAGCACGTTCGGCCGGAGCAGATTAAATATCAGAAACATCTCCGCTGTCCAGCGTCCGATGCCGCGAATTTGCACCAGTTCGGCAATGACGGCTTCGTCGTCCATCTCCGCCCACTGGTTGGCATGCACCCGCTTGGCCTTGAAATGGTCGGCCAGATCGAGGATGTATTCGGTCTTGCGCTTGGACAGGCCGCAGGCGGCCAGCTGCTCGGCGCCCGCCTTGATGACTTGCGCCGGGGTGATCTTGGGGCACGCCGTCAGCAGCTTGTTCCAGGCCAGATCGGCCGCCTTGGTGGTCACTTGCTGGCCCACCACCGAGCGCGCCAGCGTGGTGAACGGGTCGCCGTGGCCGACCAGGTGCAGGTCGCCGAATTGCGGGATCAGCTTTTTCATGATGCGGTCGCGCTTCATGAGTTCGGCTTTTGCTTCTTCCCAGTAGGCAGGCACCTCGAGTATCAGCGAGGTGGTCCCCGCGGTGTCCTTGTGCAGCGCCATCATGCGCGGCGCCAGTTGGTGGTGCCGTCCGGCTTGTCTTCCAGGACGATGCCGGCAGCGAGCAGGTCGGCGCGGATCTTGTCGGACTCGGCAAAATTGCGCGCCTTTTTGGCAGCGCTGCGGGCCGCGATTTGCGCTTCGATCGCGTCCGGCGTGTGCGCGCCCTCGCCCGCGCCGCCTTGCAGGAATTGCTGGGGCGTGCGCTCGAGCAGGCCGATCACGGCGGCCAGCGCCTTGAACTGGCGTGCGTGTTCGACCGACTTGGTCTTGTTCAGTTCCGTGGCCAGCTCGAACAGCGCAGCCAGGGCTAGCGGGGTATTGAAATCGTCGTCCATGGCGTCGCGGAAGCGGATCGCGTGCGCTTCGTTCCAGTCCACCGCCACCGGTTCGCTGCCCAGGTCGATCTCGGCCAGGGCCGTGTACAGGCGCGTGAGCGCGCCCTTGGCGTCTTCCAGGTGCACGTCGGAATAATTGAGCGGGCTGCGGTAATGGGCGCGCAGGATGAAGAAACGCACGACCTCGGCGTCATACACCTTGAGCACGTCGCGGATGGTGAAGAAGTTGCCGAGCGACTTGGACATCTTTTCGCCATCGACGCGCACGAAGCCGTTATGCACCCAATAATTGGTCATCGGGTGGCCATAAGCGCCTTCCGACTGGGCGATTTCATTTTCGTGGTGCGGGAATTGCAAATCGGCGCCGCCGCCGTGGATGTCGAACTGTTCGCCCAGCGTCGCGCACGACATGGCCGAGCATTCGATATGCCAGCCCGGCCGGCCGCTGCCCCATTTGGAGGCCCATTTGACTTCGTCCGGCTCCGATTCCTTGGACGATTTCCAGAGCACGAAGTCGAGCGGGTCGCGCTTGCCCGTATTGACATCGACGCGTTCGCCGGCGCGCAAATCGTCGATCGACTTGCCCGACAATTTGCCGTAAGTGGGGAAACCGCGCACCGCGTAATTGACGTCGCCATCGTCGGACTGGTACGCCAGGCCCTTTTGTTCCAGCAGCTCGATAATGCCCAGCATCTGCGGCACGTACTGGGTCGCGCGCGGGACCACGGTGGGCGGCAAAATGCCGAGCGCGCGGGTGTCTTCGTCCATGTACTGGGTAAAACGCGAGGTCAGCGAATAAATCGATTCACCATTCTCCACGGCCCGCTTGATGATCTTGTCTTCGATATCGGTGATGTTACGCACGTACGTCACCTGATAGCCGGACGCCCCGAGCCAGCGGTAGATCACGTCGAATGCCATCATCATGCGCGCATGGCCGATGTGGCAGTAATCGTAGATGGTCATGCCGCACACGTACATGCCCACCTTGCCGGCTTCGATCGGAACGAATAACTGCTTGTCGCGGGCAAGCGTGTTGTAAATCTTAAGTTGGCTCATCGAGTTTCTACTGTTTACAGCCAGCGCCGCGCCCGGGCAATACGACAACCCGGCGCCGTCGCCTTGTGGGCGCGCACCTGGGAAACCGGGAATTGCAGCGAGATCGTCAGCGCCCTCTGTCTTGTTCTTCTTTGATAGAATGGGGCGTTCTGCGCAAAGTATAGCATTGATAAAATCCCGACTGTCCGCATATGGAACAGGTTTATTTTTGCGTCAAAGGCTTGACAGCCGATTCGCGACTTTACCTCAAACAGTTACCTTCAAGGAAGCCATAATGCAAGAATCGCTCATGTACCGTATCCCGCTGCTGGCCCGCTTCCTCACCGTTTTTTGCGGCCTGACCCTGAGCCACGCCGTGCTGGCGGGCGAGGCGCCGCAAGTCACGCTCAAGACCACCATGGGCGACATCGTGCTCGAACTGGACCAGGAAAAAGCGCCCAAAACGGTCGCCAACTTCCTCGGCTACGTCAAGAATGGCCATTACAAGGGCACCATTTTCCATCGCGTGATCGATGGCTTCATGATCCAGACCGGCGGCCTCGACGACAAGCTCAAGACCAAGCCGACCGGCAAACCCGTCAAGAACGAAGCCAAGAACGGCCTGAAAAACGTGCCGTACTCGGTGGCCATGGCGCGCACCGCCAATCCGGATTCGGCCACCTCGCAATTTTTTATTAACGTGGCCAACAACGAAGGCCTCGACTACCCCGGCCAGGACGGTTACGGCTACACCGTGTTCGGCAAGGTCGTGTCCGGCCAGGAAGTGGTCGACAAGATCAAGGCGGTCGTCGTGGATGACGTCAAGGGCATGCAGAACGTGCCGGTCGTGCCCATCTATATAAAGAACGCAACTGTCGTCAAGGCGGTAAAATAACGCCGCCTGCATTACGCATCGCCAGACTCTCACTCATCACACAGGAATACCATCATGACCGTACTGATCACGACCAACATGGGCACCATGAAAGTGGAACTCGACGCTGAAAAAGCACCGAAGACCGTCGCCAACTTCCTCGACTATGTCGCCAAGGGCCACTACAACAACACGATCTTTCACCGCGTCATCGCCGACTTCATGATCCAGGGTGGCGGTTTCGAGCCGGGCATGAAGCAAAAGCCTGCCGACCAGACCGTGGAAAACGAAGGCAAGAACGGCCTCAAGAACGATACCTACACGCTGGCCATGGCGCGCACCTCGGACCCGCACTCGGCATCGGCGCAGTTCTTCATCAACGTCAAGAACAACAGCTTCCTCGACTATCCGGGCCAGGATGGCTATGGCTACGCCGTGTTCGGCAAGGTGGTCGACGGCACCGATACGGTCGACAAGATCCGCAAGGTCAAGACCGGCCGCAGCGGCATGTTCGCGGACGTGCCTGCCGAACCAGTCATCATCGAAAAGATCGAAGTACTGTAATGCGTCACGGGCATCGGACCTCGGCCACACTGCGATGACGATGCCCGCGCGCACGCTTGCGCTTTTCATTTCTGACCTGCACCTGCAGCCATCTCAGCCGCTCACCGCGGCTGCCTTCTTCGCCTTTCTCGAAGAACGGGCCATGGCTGCGCAATCGCTGTACCTGCTCGGCGACGTGTTCGAGTACTGGGCCGGCGATGACGATCTTGCCGAACCTTTCCATCAACAGATCGTGCATGCCCTGCGCCGGGTGGCCGATGCGGGCGTCAAGGTGTACTGGATTGCGGGCAACCGCGATTTTCTCGTCTCGCACGGCTTCGCCGCCGCTGCCGGGCTGACCTTGCTGCAAGAACCCCATGTCATCGAAGCGGCCGGCCAGCGCGTGACGCTCGTGCATGGCGACGCCCAGTGCACCGGCGACAGCGCGTACATGGCTTTCCGCGCCCAGGTGCGCGACCCCGCCTGGCAACAGCAGTTCCTGGCCATGCCGCTGGCTCAGCGCAAGGGCATCATTGCAGGCATGCGCGAAGGCAGCCGCCAGGCCCACGCCAGTAAAGCCATGCACATCATGGATGTGGCACCAGCGGCGGTCGACGCCCTGTTCGCCGCCAGCGCCAGCGACATCATCATCCACGGCCATACCCACCGGCCCGCCATGCACCAGGACGGCGCCAAGCGCCGCTACGTACTGCCGGACTGGGAACCGGACGCCGACCCGCCGCGCGGGGGCTGGATCGGCATCGCCAGCGACGGCACCATCACCCGCCACGACCTCGACGGCAAGCCTGTCTGAGCGCGGGCGCCCCGCGCCCGACCACCGAGTTCGTCCCATGCATATCCAAAACTTGTTGACTCTTACAATTTTGGTGTTATAGTTCACTACAACACCACTTCGATACCTCACCAACAGGGAGGCTGTATGTTTCAACACGTAGCAAGACACCGGGAGTGCAAGCGATGACTGCCGGCTGGAATGACAACACACCGATTTACCGCCAGCTCAAGGACCGGGTCATCGGCATGATGCTCGACGGCGCGCTCAAGGCCGGCGACGCCCTGCCCTCGGTCCGCCAGGTGGCGGCCGACTATCAACTCAATCCGATCACCGTCTCGCGCGCTTACCAGGAACTGGTCGACGAGAACCTCGTGGAAAAAAGAAGGGGAATTGGCATGTATGTGACCGAAGGCGCGAGCGAAAAACTGCTCGCCAGCGAACGTGAGCGCTTTGTGCGCGAAGAATGGCCGGCCATGCTCGAGCGCATCCGCCGCCTTGGCCTCGATCTCGAGCAATTGCTGCAGGCGGCTGCGCCGGGAGCGGCCACATGAGCGCCGTTCTGTCCGCCACCAATTTGAGCAAACGCTACGGCAAGCATGTGGCACTCGACAATATCAGTTTCACTGTTCCCGCCGGAAAGATCGTCGGCTTGATCGGCCCCAACGGTTCCGGCAAGACCACCACGCTCAAGGCTGCGCTCGGACTGATCCCGTTCGAAGGCCAGTTGTCCGTGCTGGGCATGGATCCGCGTACCCAGCGCGACGCCCTGATGCAGGACGTGTGCTTCATTGCGGACGTGGCGATTTTGCCGCGCTGGCTGCGCGTGGGCGATGCGATTGATTTTGTTGCGGGCGTGCACCCCCGCTTCAACCGCGAAAAGGCTGAACGCTATCTGGCCAATACCAAGCTCAAGCCATCCATGAAGGTCAAGGAAATGTCCAAGGGCATGGTGGTGCAATTGCACCTGGCCCTGATCATGGCCATTGACGCCAAGCTGCTCGTGCTCGACGAACCGACACTGGGGTTGGACATCATGTACCGCAAGCAGTTCTATCAAAACCTGCTGGAAGACTATTTTGACGAGAACAAGACCATCGTCATCACCACCCACCAGGTCGAGGAAATCGAACACATCCTCACCGACCTGATGTTCATCCGCGACGGCAAGATCGTTCTGTCGGCCAGCATGGATGAACTGGGCGAGCGCTACACCGAAGTCATGGTGGCTGGAGACAAGCTTAACGCTGCCAACGCCCTGCAGCCGATCGACCAGCGCACCGTGTTCGGCAAGTCGGTCATGCTGTTCGACGGGGTGTCGCGCGCCCAGCTGTCCGCCCTTGGTGAAACCCGCAATCCCAGCGTCGCCGACCTGTTCGTCGCGACCATGAAAGGAACCTACGCATGAAAACGATGAAATGGCTGCTCCGGCGTGAATTCTGGGAGCACAAGGGTGCCATGGCGTGGGCTCCGCTGATTGTCGGCGCCCTGATGGTGCTGCTGGTCGGCACCATGGCGGTGTATGGTGCGAGCCAGGGCAAGTTGACCGGCAATATCACCATCGTGCGCGACGATGCCGGTGCAACCACGATCAGCCACGCGATTCCGCCGGAACAGTTGCAACAACTGGCCGTGACGGTGTCGGACATGTATATCGTGGCGGCCCAGCCACTGCTCCTGATGATGAGCGTGATTGCCTTCTTCTACTGCCTGTCGGCGCTGCACAGCGAGCGCAGCGACCGCAGCATCCTGTTCTGGAAGTCGCTGCCCGTCTCCGATACCCAGACCGTGCTGTCGAAAGTGGTCACTGCCATCGTGGTGATCCCGCTGATCGCCATTGCGGCCGGCATCGTGGTGGCGCTGCTGCTGCTGGCCATCATCGGGATCGTGTTTGCCGTCAATGGCGTGAACCTGTTCGGCATGGTGCTGTCCAACCCCAACTTCTACCTGGCACCGCTGCGCCTGATCGGCCTGCTGCCGGTCTACCTGGTCTGGGCCTTGCCGACGGTTGGCTGGCTGCTCATGGTATCGGCCTGGGCCCGTTCCAAGGTTTTCCTGTGGGCTGTCGGCGCACCTGTCATCGTGGTGGTGATCGTCAAATGGGCAGATTATCTGCTGCAAACTGGCATCAATATCGATTGGCTGGTGCAAAACGTCATCGCCCGCGGCCTGGCAGGTCTGATTCCCGGCAACTGGCTGGCGCTGACCCATGTCAACCCGCATGCTTTGGCAGGCAACAATAACATCGTCGCCACGGGCAATCTGTTCACGGAATCCTGGATGACGCTGGCAAGCCCGCAGGCCGTCATCGGCGCCGTTGCCGGTGTCGCCATGATCGTGGTGGCCATGCGTCTGCGCCGCTGGAAAGATGAGGGATGATGGCCCGCCCTCGCCTGTCCCTGCTGGCCATGGCACTGTGCGCCGCAATCAGCGCCCAGGCCGTGGCCCAGGATGAACCGAAGGAAGCCGCGCTCAAGGATGTCAATCATCCCCAGCTGCGCTCGTTCCGCACGGTGACCGCCGGCCTCGATGCCTTCGACCAGTACCACCAGATGGCGCCCGCCGTGGCGGCACTGCGGTTCCGGGTGCGGCCGCGCGGCACCAGCGCCGATGCAGTCACGCTGAGCAAGA
>Ga0209023_10000618_pt1 | contig 52797 bp, 52 predicted proteins | sample LakOneMetagenome_FD_187468 | JGI IMG/M metagenome (GOLD analysis project Ga0209023, IMG submission 187468) | Freshwater and sediment microbial communities from Lake Erie, Canada (SPAdes) (version 2) | ecosystem: Environmental > Aquatic > Freshwater > Lentic | place: Lake Erie, Canada... | reverse complement strand
GGCACCCGGCCAGCCGCGAGATCGACGATCGCAGGCACGATATCCAGGGTGGTGCGCGACGCGCCATGGCCGCCGGCTTCGGTTCCCTGCGCGATGAGAATGTCGGCGCCGGCGTCCAGCGCCTGCTTTGCCATCGCCTCATCCTGAACCTGGCAGATCAAGAGCGCACCCGATGACTTGATGCGCGGCGCAAACGGTTTGGGATCGCCGAACGAGAGCATGATCGCGTGCGGGCACGCCTTCAAGGCGATGTCGAGCAGATCGGGTTGCTTGGCGAGGCTCCAGGTGATGAAGCCGATGCCGAACGGCGCCGACCGACCGGCGAGCTTGGCAGTCTCCTGCTCCAGCCACGTCCTCTCGCCATAGCCGCCGCCGAGAATGCCGAAACCGCCGGCGGCGCTAACGGCCGCGGTTAGCCGCGCGCCGGCGATCCCGTCCATCGGCGCCGACAGGATCGGATGCTGGATGCCCAAACGCAGGGTCAATGGCGTTGAGATCGTCATGTCCGTCCTCGTCCGTTGCGGGCCATCTGGACAACGAGCCTAGTCCGAACTAGCATTCTGGAATAGTGATTACTAGCGAATGCTGCCATCTCTAAAATGAAACGGAATTCGCCAAGATGGAACTGAGCGATCTCCTGACTTTTTCGGCCGTGGCCCGGCTCGGCGGCATTACGCGTGCTGCTGATGAACTCAACACCGTGCAGTCCAACGTCACCCAACGGGTGAAAGCGCTCGAGGCCGAGATCGGCACGGCGCTGTTCGAACGCCACAGCCGCGGCATGACCCTGACCGGCGCCGGCCGCCGCCTGCTGCCCTATGCCGAGAAGATGGCCGCGCTTTCGCGCGAGGCGATGCTGGCCGCGCGTGACGATGGCGAGCCGAAGGGACCGCTCTCGATCGGTTCGATGGAAACCACCGCCGCCGTTCGCCTGCCGTCGCTGCTCGCCGAATTCCATCGCCGCTATCCGGCGGTAAAACTCAGCCTGCGCACGTCAACGACCGCGGACCTCGTCGCCGGCGTGCTCGACGGTACGCTCGACGGCGCGTTCGTCGCCGGTCCGATCGAACATGCCGACCTGGAAACCCGGATCGCGTTCCGGGAAGAACTGGTGCTGGTTTCCTCGCGCCGATGGCTGAGCCTCAAGGCGCTGCGCAACGGCACGCCGGAATCCGGCCCCACCGCGCTGGTGTTCCGCACCGGCTGCACCTACCGGCAGCGGCTCGAACAGGTGTTTACCGAATTCGGCTGGCCGTCGGCCTCGCGCTTCGAACTCGGCACCCTCGACGGCATGATCGGCTGCGTCGCCGCCGACATGGGCGTCACCATGCTGCCGCGCGCCGTGGTCGGACGCAACGACACCGTCACCGTCCACGCACTGAGCCCGCTGCAGTCGCGGGTCGATACCCTCTTCATCACCCGCAGCAGTGCGCACCAGTACAGCGCATTGCAGGGATTCGTCGGTTGCCTGGACAATAATGGCGCGGTCATCGCCGCCTGACCAACCAGCCCACGCTTATCTCTTCCCCGGCTTCCGCGCCGCGTGGTAAGCGGAGCGATGCCTGCCCTCATCCTACCCCTGATCGAAGCCGCCGCGCACTGGCCCGAACGTGGCGCGCTGGTCGGTCTCGATCTCGGCACCAAGACCATCGGCGTTGCCGTGTCCAATCCCGACCGCCGGTTGGCGACCGGCGTCGAGACCATCCAGCGCAAGGCGTTCAAGGCCGACGCGGCGCGGCTGCTCGCCATCGCCGCCGAACGCAATGCCGTCGGCTTCGTGCTCGGGCTGCCCATCAACATGGACGGCAGCGAAGGACCGCGCGCGCAATCGACGCGGGCGTTCGCGCGAAACTTTTCCAAACTCACCGATCTCGCACTTGGTTTGTGGGACGAACGGCTGTCCACCGTCGCCGTCGAGCGCGAACTGATCGGCATGGACATGAGCCGCGCCCGCCGCGCCGAGGTGATCGACGAGCACGCCGCGATCTTCATCCTGCAGGGCGCGCTGGACCGGCTCGCCACCCTGCGGCGGAAAAGCTGACCATGGCGGTGGTGATTGCGGCGCTGCTGCCGGTGTTTTTGCTGATCGTGCTCGGCTTCATCCTGAAGCGCAGCCTGATGCGGCTGGAGACGCAGTGGCACGGGCTGGAACGGCTCACTTATTACGTGCTGTTCCCGGTGCTCTTGGTACAGACGCTGGTCAAGGCCGACCTCACCAAAGTGCCGGTCGCCGGCGTCGGCGGCGCGCTGTTCATCTCGGCGCTGGCGATGTCGCTGTTATGCCTGGCGCTGCGGCCCCTGCTCGGCCGGCTCGCCATCGACGGCCCGGCCTTCACCTCGATCTTCCAGGGCGCGACGCGCTGGCAGACCTATGTCGCGCTCGCCGTCTCCGGCAATCTGTTCGGCGAGACCGGCCTGGCGCTGGCGTCAGTGGCGATGGTCGCGATCATTCCACTGGTCAACGTCTTCAGCGTCGCCGTGCTGGCGCACTATGCCTCGACCGAAAAGCGCTCGGTCGGCTCGATCGCGATGACTGTTATCGCCAACCCGCTGATCTGGGCCTGCGTGATCGGGATCGTCGTCAACGTCACCCACATCCCCTTGCCAAAGCTCTGGCATGAAGTCGCCGACGCGCTTGGACGTTCCTCGCTCGCGATTGGCCTGCTCGTCACCGGCGCCGGCCTGCATCTCGAAGGCATGTTGCGCCCGCGCGTTGCCGCCTGGGTCGCGGTGTTCCTGAAACTGATCCTGATGCCAGTGATTGGCGTGGCACTGGCGCTGTGGTTCGGGATCTCAGGCAACAACCTCGCCATCGTCACCGCCTGCTCGGCGGTGCCGTGCTCGTCAAGCGCCTATGTGCTCGCCCGCCAGATGGGCGGCGATGCGCCGCTGCTGGCGCAGATCATCACGCTGCAGACCATTCTGGCCGCGATCACGATGCCGGTGGCGATTGCGCTGGCGGCGATGTTCTGATTGATCAGGCAGGCTTTGTCAGTCACCGCAATTAGGCCGTTCCTGAACAACTCCTGCGCGGTAGCGACGGAATGGTCCAGATCGCTCATAAACGCGAACGGGCGCATGGAGCCGTCGGGCTGCGAGACGAACAGCTCCAATGCGAATTTTTGCCCAGTGGCATTCGTCAAACTCGTATTCGTCCGAACTTGGCCGCGGGCCAGAGATCCCACCTAATTCCCCGCCAGCCAGAACGTTTGCACCGTCGCCGCGAAATTGTTGAGGCCGTGGAGAACAATGGTCAGCCAGGTCGATCCGCTGCGGTGGCGGAGATAGCCGAGCAAGAGGCCGATGGTGAATATCTCGCCGAAGAAGAACCAGTCGTATTGCAGGTGCATCGTCGTCCACACCGCCGACGAAAGGACGATGGCGCCTGTGACCCCGAGTTTGGATTCCGACCAGCCGCGGAACAGAAAACCGCGGGCGAGGATTTCCTCCGACATCGGCGCCGCGACGCAGAACGCGATCACCAGCAGCCACAGCGCGCCGTCGGCCTGCGCCGACTTCAGCACGTCACCCATGAAACCCGGCGTCACTTCGCGGCCGAGCATACGCGACACCCCGTCCCAACCCAGGACCAGCACTGCGAGCGCGACGGCGCCGATCAAGAAGTTGCTCCGTGACGTCCAACGCAGCGCGAGATAATCGGTAAAGCGAGTGCGGGTCGGGCGGATCGCAATCCATGCCGCCGCCAACACCGCCGGCAATCCCATGATCACCGACAGCGTGATCGTCAGCCCGCCGCTCACCACGTGGACGGCGGTCGCCATGTCGTAGGGGCCGCCCTTCCGCACCAGGAAAAAGCCGATCACGGCAAGCTGGCCGACGAACATGCCGGCAAAGATGAACAGGCCCCATAGCGCGGTGCCCCAGAACTTCCAGATGCGCGGCGGACGCTCCGCCGGCGTGACGACGAGCGGCGGATTATCGGGATAGAGGGAGTCCATCAATGATCTTTCGTTGTGTGTTCGGTCGGTGGCGTCACGGCAGCGCCCGTTCCAGCAACGCGCGGACCTCGGCTTCCGCAAGGTCGACGGCGCCGTACATGCTGGCGTGATTGCCGGCAAGCCGCGTCATCGCAAACAATTCGGCATGACGCGGCGACACCGCGTTGAGCGCGGCGGTGGCGGCGAGCAGCGCCAGTCTCTCGACCGCGAGCCGCGCCACGCGTTCGCCGTCGGCGCGGCGGAACGCCTTGGCGATGAACGCGACCGCCTCGGCGGCGCCGGACAATCCCTGCGTCTGCCCTGCCAGTTCCTGCAGCACGGCGAGCGCTGCGTCGGCCTCGCGCGCCAGCGCGCGGAGCACGTCGAGGCACATCACATTGCCCGAGCCTTCCCAGATCGCATTAACCGGCGCCTCGCGATAATGCCGCGCCAGAATCCCCTCCTCGACATAGCCATTGCCGCCGAGGCATTCCATCGCCTCATAGAGAAAGCCCGGCGCGCTCTTGCAGACCCAGTATTTGATCGCCGGCGTCAGCAATCGCATGTAGGCGGCCTCGGCCGCATCGGCTGGCGCCCGGTCGAACGCACGGCACAGCCGCATCACCAGCGCAATCGAAGCCTCGACATGCAGCGCCATGTCCGACAGCACCGCCTGCATCAGCGGCTGATCGGCCAGATGCTTCTGGAACACGCTGCGATGGCGCGCGTGATGCAGCGCATGCGCCAGTCCCGACCGCATCAGGCCGGCGGAGGCGATCGCGCAATCCTGCCGCGTCAACTGCACCATCTGGATGATGGTGCGGATACCCTTGCCCTCGGGGCCGATGCGTTCGGCATAGGCGCCGGTGAACTCCACTTCGGAGGACGCGTTGGAGCGGTTGCCGAGCTTGTCCTTCAACCGCTGAAACCGGATCGCGTTGATCGATCCGTCCGGCGCAAAGCGCGGCATCAGGAAACAGCTCAAGCCTTCCTCGGCCTGCGCCAGCACCAGGAAGGCGTCGCACATCGGCGCCGACATGAACCATTTGTGCCCGGTGATGCGATAGGCACTGCCGTCGCGCTCCGCCCGCGTCATGTTGGAGCGAACGTCGGTACCGCCCTGCTTCTCGGTCATGCCCATGCCGAGCGTCATGCCGCGCTTGGTCCACCATGGCGCAAACGAAGGATCGTAGCCGCGCGTCCCCAATACCGGCATCACCTTCGCCAGCAGATCCGGCTGCTCCGCCAGCGCCGCCACCGATGCGCGCGTCATGGTGATCGGACAGAGATGGCCGGTCTCGACTTGTGCGGCCATATAGAATTTGGCGGCACGAATGACTTCCGACGCGCCGCCGGCGGCCCGGCCGTCCGCGGTCCAGGTCGAATTGTGCACGCCGCCATGCGCCGAATGCGCCATCAGTTCGTGGTAGGCCGGGTGAAATTCGACCTCGTCGCGGCGATTACCGCGGGAATCGAAGGTCCGCAGTTTCGGCGTGTTCTCGTTGGCGAGGCGGCCACGCTCGGCCATCGCAGCCGAACCCCAGTGCCGGCCGAAATCGGACAATTCGCCCGCAGCCGACGCGCCGCCATTGGCAGCCACCGCGTCCACCAGCGGCCGGTCCAGCGCAAACAGGTCGACGTCTTCGAACGGCGGCGACTGGTTGAAGACCTCATGGGTCGCGAATGAAGCCTGGCTCATGATGGGTCCTGACGATCCGGAATCAATTGCGTCGCGGAATCGGGAAATCATAGGCCTGCCCGCCCGCGCCCGGCAGCGAAAAGTGCCACCACTCCTTCGAATAGTTCACAAAGCCTTGCCGGGACATCGCAGCCACCAGCAGGCTGCGCCATTTCCGCTGTGCCGGCGTGATCGAGGGCGCTGCCGTATGCGCCTTCACATCGGAACAGTCGTAGCCGGTGCCCATGTCGACGCTGCCCTCGGGCGCGCGCGCCGCTGCGGGCGCCGTGCAATCGGCATAGGCCTTGGCCGGATCGAACCGGCCGGAATTATCGGCAGCGAGGTCTACCAGCGTCAGATCGAGCGCGGCGCCGGTGGAGTGACCGGATCGCTCGGCGATATAGCCGAGCCGGAACAGCTCCTGCTTGCTGAAGGCCGGATTATAGCGCCGTTCGGCCGCAGTCTCGCGGCCGTTCTGCGCCCACAGCACCATGTCGTGGGACGCGCGCGCCGGGCGATAGCAGTCGAACATTTTTAGCGACAGTTTCTGGCGAGCGAGTTCCTGCTGGATCGCTTTCAGCGCCAACCCGACCTCGCGCTTCACCACGCATTCGGCGGCGTCGTAGCCCGCCAGCGGCCGGCCCATGAAATTGTTCGCGCCGGCGTAGCGGATGTCCTGGAGGATGGAGGGATCGATGTCGCGCAGGTAGGCGAAGCCGCCCGGGAGGGTTTGGGCGATGGCCTGCGAAACCGAGGCCGCTAACGCGAGCGTGACCACAATTGCTTTCACGAAACTCCCTCAGGCGTCATGGCCAGGCTGGTCCCGCCCTCTTTACCCTGCCCAGCGACAGACCGGGGGATAACTCGGAACCGCTTTATTCCCGCTTGCCCCACCGGTCATCCGCCCCTATAGCTCTCGCTTTAATGACCCCTGTATCGAAATCGACCTTCGTCCTCGGTCACCGGCATCTGCTGGGAATCGAGGGGCTTTCCGTTGCCGATATTACCGGCCTGCTCGACCTTTCCGAGGAATATGTCGAGCTCAACCGCCAGGTGGACAAAAAGCGCACGAGTTTGCGCGGTCGCACCCAGATCAACCTGTTCTTCGAGGCCTCGACCCGCACCCAGTCCTCGTTTGAGCTCGCCGGCAAACGCCTCGGCGCCGACGTCATGAACATGTCGGTGTCGTCGTCCTCGATCCGCAAGGGCGAGACCTTGATGGACACGGCGGTGACGCTCAACGCCATGCACCCGGATATCCTGGTGGTGCGCCATCACGCCTCCGGCGCGGTGGAACTGCTGGCGCGCAAGGTTGACGGTTCCGTGATCAATGCCGGCGACGGCAGCCACGAGCATCCGACCCAGGCGCTGCTGGACGCGCTGACCATCCGCCGCAACAAGGGCCGGCTCGAAGGCCTCGTGATCGCGATCTGCGGCGACGTCATGCATTCGCGAGTCGCCCGCTCCAACATCCTCTTGCTCAACACCATGGGCGCCCGCGTCCGCGTGGTGGCGCCCTCCACGCTGCTGCCGCCCGGCATCGAGCGGATGGGCGTCGAGGTGGCGCGCGACATGCGCGAGGGCCTCAACGGCGCTGACATCGTGATGATGCTGCGGCTACAGCGCGAGCGCATGAACGGCTCGTTCGTGCCTTCATCGGGCGAGTATTTTCACTACTTCGGCCTCGACCAGAAGAAGCTGGCTTATGCCAAGCCCGACGCGCTGGTGATGCATCCCGGCCCGATGAACCGCGGCGTAGAGATCGATTCAATTGTGGCGGACGGCGCGCAATCGCTGATCCGCGAACAGGTGGAAATGGGAGTGGCGGTGCGGATGGCGGTGCTCGAAGCGCTGGCCCGCAACCTGCCGAACGCTTGACATGCTGACTGACCGCCGCCCGATCCTGCTCGCCAACGCCCGCGTCGTCGATCCCTCCCGGGATTTCGACGGTCCCGGCGACGTCCTCATCGCCGATGGCGTGATCCGCGATTCAAAGCGCGGCATCGGCGCCGCGGGCGTGCCTGAAGGCACCGACATCATCAACTGCGCCGGCAAGATCGTCGCCCCCGGCCTGGTCGACATGCGCGCCTTCGTCGGCGAACCCGGCGCCAGCCATCGCGAGACGTTTGCTTCGGCGAGCCTGGCCGCCGCCGCCGGCGGCATCACCACCATCATCTGCCAGCCGGATACTTCGCCCGTCATCGACAATTCGGCCACGGTCGACTTCGTGCTGCGCCGCGCCCGCGATACCGCGATCGTCAACATTCATCCGATGGCTGCGCTGACCAAGGGCCTGCGCGGCGAAGAGATGACCGAGATCGGCCTGTTGAAGGCCGCCGGCGCCGTCGCCTTCACCGATGGCGACCACAGCGTCACCAATGCGCAGGTGATGCGCCGGGCGCTGACCTACGCGCGCGATTTCGACGCGCTGATCGTGCATCACACCGAAGACCCCGATCTGGTCGGCGAAGGCGTGATGAACGAAGGCGAGTTCGCCGCGCGCCTCGGCCTGGTCGGCATTCCCAACGCCGCCGAAGCCGTGATGCTCGAGCGCGACATGCGGCTCGTCGCGCTGACCGGCGGGCGCTACCACGCGGCCTCGCTGAGCTGCGTCGAGTCGCTCGAAATCCTCAAGCGCGCCCGCGACGCCGGCCTCGACGTCAGCGCCTCGGTCTCGATCAATCACGTCACGCTGAACGAAAACGATATCGGCCCCTACCGCACCTTCCTGAAACTCTCACCGCCGCTGCGCACCGAAGACGACCGGCTGGCGCTGGTGCAGGCGGTGGCCTCCGGCCTGATCGACATCGTGATGTCCGACCACAACCCGCAGGACGTCGAGGTGAAGCGGCTGCCGTTCGCCGAAGCCGCCGCCGGCGCGGTCGGCCTGCAGACCATGCTGCCGGCGGCGCTGCGGCTCGTTCACAATGGCGAGATGGACTTCAAGACGCTGATCCGGGCGATGTCGACCCGGCCGGCGGAACTGCTCGGCCTGCCCGGCGGCACGCTGCGCGCGGGATCGCCGGCGGACCTGGTCGTGATCGATCCCGATACGCCCTGGGTGCTCGATCCCGCCGACCTCAAATCGCAATGTAAAAACACACCGTTCGACGATGCCCGCTTCTCGGGTCGCGTCGTGCGTACTATTGTGGGCGGACGGACGGTCTACGAGCATGTCTAGGACCCCTTTGAGTCATGCGCGGGAAATTTGTGGCGACGGGAGCAACGGCCATGACGTCTGACGCCTTTCTCGTCGTCGCGTTCGCCTTCGGCTATCTCTGCGGCTCGATCCCGTTCGGACTGATCCTGACCAAACTCGCCGGCACGCAGGATCTGCGTTCGATCGGCTCCGGCAGCATCGGCGCCACCAACGTGCTGCGCACCGGCAGCAAGGCCCTCGCCGTCGGAACCCTGCTTGGTGACGCGCTGAAGGGCACCTTCGCCGTCGTGGTCATGGGCTATTACGCCGGCCCCAATGCCGCGATGCTGGCCGCGCTCGGCGCCTTCCTCGGCCACCTGTTTCCGGTCTGGCTCAAGTTCAGGGGCGGCAAAGGCGTCGCAACCTATATCGGCGTATTGATCGGGCTGTTCTGGCCGGCCGCCATTGGGTTCTGCGTGATGTGGCTCGCCGTAGCCTTTGCGACCCGCTACTCGTCGCTGGCGGCGCTGGTCTCGGCGTTCGTGACCCCGCTGTTCCTGTGGTGGTTCGGTCACCCGGCGCTGTCGTCGCTGTGCGTGGTGATGACCTTGCTGATGTTCTACGCGCACCGAGAAAACATCAAGCGGCTGCAGGCCGGCAACGAAAACAAGATCGGCGCGAAGTAAATTGGGCTGTCATTCCGGGGCGCGCAAAGCGCGAACCTCAGATGCGCAATTGCGCATCGGGGAATCTCGAGATTCCGGGTTCGATGCTACGCATCGCCCCGGAATGACGTTGGATTCATTTGCGTGTCAGCGCCTGTTCCACAAACCTCGCCGCCGCCAACGCCTCTGCATCCGCGCCGTAACGCGCAATCACCTGCACGCCGACCGGCAATCCACCGTCCGCGACATAGGCGGGCACGTTGACGCAGGGCACGCCCATCAGCGTCCATAGCCGGTTGTAGCGCGCGTCCCCCGTCGAGCCCAATCCCTTCGGCGCGGCGCCGGGCGCCGACAAGGTCAGCAGCACGTCGACCTCCTCGAACACTTTTGCCAAGGCGTGGCGCGCACGGCTCGTGACATGGATGGCCTCGTCGTATTCGGCCGGCGTGCCGCTTTTGCTTTCGTCGAGCCGGCCGCGAAGGTTCGGCGCCACCGCGTCGTAATGTTCTGTGTATTCCCAGGCCAGCGCCTGATGCGCCTCGAACTCCTGCACGACAGGGTGCAAGCGCCACGCCTCGGCGATGATCTCGGGCAAAGCGAGCGCGCGCACCTTGGCGCCGGCGCGCTCCGCCGCCGCGGTTGCGATCCGCAGCGCTTCGGCGCCTGATACGTCGGGCGCACCGGCAAAATCCTGTGTCACGATGCCGATACGCGGCGTCGGAATCGTTGCCGGTAGCAGCAGTTCCGGCCGTCCAGTCATCGCGGCGAGACCGTGCGCGACATCGTTGACCCCGGCGGCAAACAGGCCGGCGGTATCGAGCGTCCACGAATAGCACTTGATGCCGACCATCGGCAGCAGGCGATAGGACGGCTTGATGGCGGCGACGCCGCAGAACGAGGCCGGCCGGATCACCGAGCCACCGGTCTGCGTGCCCAGCGCCAGCGGGATCATGCCGGCCGCAACCGCCGCCGCCGATCCCGACGACGATCCGCCGGGCGTGTGCGCGTGGTTGTGCGGATTGACCGTCGCCGTCGGATCGCTCGAAGCAAACGCCGTCGTCGTGGTCTTGCCGATGATGCTGGCGCCCGCCTGCTTCAGCAGCATCACCACGGCTGCGTCGCCGCGCGGGCGATGGCCGCGGTAGATCGGCGAGCCCATCTCGGTCGGGAAATCCGCGGTATCCATGATGTCCTTGATGCCGACCGCGATGCCGCGCAGCGGGCCGGCGCTCGCCGCGCGAACCTTGTCGGCATGGCAGACAAAGGCGCCGATGGTCTTGTCCTGTGCGGCAATGGCGTCCAGCGATTGGGCAACCGCGGCGTCGGCGGAAAGATCGCCGGATGCGATGCGGCGCTGGAGATCGGCGAGTGAGATCATGGGCGGCGTTTCCTGCGATGACTGATCGGGGTTTTACGAAGCGAGTTGGGATCGGGCAAGCACGAGCAGCACACTGCCATCAAACCGGTTGATCACAATCTCCGGTTGGGCAAAGCTGGCTTCATGCACGACCGGACGCCCCAACCACTCCACCTCACCGAAGCCGACCGGATCGACCGGCTGCGGCTGATACGGTCCGACAATGTCGGGCCGCGGACGTTCAATTCGCTGCTGAACCATTTCGGCGATGCCCGAACGGCGCTGGAACGGCTGCCCGATCTGGCGCGGCGCGGCGGCGCGGCGCGCAGTGGGCGCATCTGCAGCGAGGAAGATGCGCGGGGCGAAATCGCGGCGTCGAGGAAAATCGGCGTTTCGCTGGTCGCGCCCGGCGAGGCCGCCTACCCGCCGCGGCTGGCGATGCTCGACGACGCACCGCCGCTGCTCGGCGTGCGCGGTTCGCCCGACGTCCTGATGCGGCCGATGATCGCGATCGTCGGTTCCCGCAACGCGTCCGGCGCCGGATTGAAATTTGCGGGCCAACTGGCGCGCGATCTCGGCGATGCCGGCTTCGTCGTCATCTCTGGGCTGGCGCGCGGCATCGATCAGGCCGCGCATCGCGCGACGATTCAGACCGGCACGGTCGCGGTGCTGGCCGGCGGCCATGACCGGATCTACCCGCCCGAACATGGGGATCTGCTGGCCGCGCTGCTCGACCATGGCGGCGCGATTTCCGAAATGCCGCTCGGCCACGTGCCGCGCGCCCGCGATTTTCCGCGCCGCAACCGCCTGATCTCGGGAGCCTCGCTCGGCGTCGTCGTGATCGAAGCCGCGCATCGCTCGGGATCGCTGATCACCGCGCGGATGGCCGCCGAACAGGGCCGCGAGGTGTTTGCCGTGCCGGGCTCGCCGCTCGATCCGCGCGCCGCCGGCACCAACGACCTGATCAAGCAAGGCGCGACGCTGACCACCGAAGCCGCCGACGTCATCAATGCGGTGGCGCCGATCATGGAGCGGCCGGTCATGTTCGGCGCGGGCGAACCGGACGGCGAGCCGCTCGATTTCGACGCCGGCGCCGGTGAACGCAAAGGCATCGTCGACCTGCTCGGGCCGAGCCCGATCAGCCTCGACGACCTGATCCGGATGTCCGGCGCCTCGCCCACGATCGTGCGCACCGTGCTGCTCGAATTGGAACTGGCCGGACGGCTGGAGCGTCACGGCGGCGGGCTGGTGTCGCTGATTTAGGGCACGCGCCCGTCGAACTTCGTCCGCGCGCCTTCGATCTGGTCGCGATGCTCGAACGCCCACTTGCCGAGCGCCTCGACCGGCTTCGACAGACCGCGTCCGAGATCGGTGAGCTCATAGTCGACGCGCGGCGGAATCGTCGGAAACACCGTCCGCGTCACCAACCCATCACGCTCGAGGCCGCGCAGCGTCAACGTCAGCATCCGCTGCGAAATGCCGCCGATCATGCGCTTGATCTCGTTGAAGCGCTTCGGACCGTCGCCCAGCATCATGATGACGAACACGCTCCATTTGTCGCCGACCCGCGACAGGATCGAGGCGACGCCGCGGCAGTCGCTGTCCTGGTGCGGGCTCGGCGGCAGGACAGGCACATGGATGTGCTCGGGTTTCATTTTGGTGCTCGGGTTTCAAAATTGTGCGTTCTTGCGGGAGATATAGGCGGTCACCGATATAGCGCCAGTTACAAACCAATACCAACAACGGTGACCTCCATGAAACTTCTGCATATCGATTCCAGCGTGCTGGGCCCCCACTCCGTCAGCCGCCAGGTTTCCGCCGCGATCGTCGATCGCCTGCGCAAGGCAACTCCCAACCTCGACGTCAGCTATCGCGACCTGACGCTGACGCCGCTGGCGCACCTGTCCGGATCTCATCTCGCCGCGGGTCAGGGCGCCGTGCCCGAGGCCGCGTTGCAGCCGGACATCGCCGCCGGCCAGGCTGTGCTGGAAGAGTTTCTCGCCACCGACATCGTCGTGCTCGGCGCGCCCATGTACAACTTCACGATTCCGAGCCAGCTCAAGGCGTGGATCGACCGCATCCTGGTGGCGGGCAAGACGTTCAAGTACGGCGCCGAGGGCGTCACCGGTCTCGCCGGCAACAAGCGCGTCATCGTCGCGATCTCGCGCGGCGGATTTTACGGCGCGGGTACGCCGACGGCCGTCGGCGAACATCTGGAGACCTACCTGCGCTGGGTGTTCGGCTTTATCGGCGTGACCAATCTCGAATTCATTTCCGCTGACGGAATACAGGTCGGCCCCGAACATCGCGAGAAGGCAGTCGCCGACGCCTTGAAGGCTGCAAGCAACCTCAACGCCGCATAATGAAGACAAACGTCGGCCCCGCCCGCGATGACGGCGGGCGGGGTCACATTCCGAAGTTCGTCAGTACCAGACGCCCTGCACGCCCATGATGACGGCAATGAGCGAGATCAAAAGACCGATGCCCGAAAACAGGGCGATTGAAGCAAGTTGGGCTCTGTCTGAATTCTCTGAAACTGGCGACGTGGCAATCGGGTGAGAGATGCGGGCGGCTTTTGGCATAGCTGCTCTCCAATGATTTCGTAGATAAAAATCCCGGCCCTGAGAAAGAGTCTGGTCACCCACTACGAAGGTTCAATGTTTTTGCGCGCCGCGCGAAAATACGTCCGCAGGACGAGGGAGCCGGCCAGCGCAACCACTGATGAAAAACATCAGCCATCGCACTGACCGGATTCGATAATTTCCCTGGAACCTAGCCGCGATAGATCGGCGCACCGCTCGGCGACGCCGTGGAACCGCCATCCACGAACAGCTCCTGGGCTTGAACATGCGAGGCGTCATCGGAGGCAAGGAACAGTGCCGCCTTCGCGACCTGATCGGCTTCGCCCAACCGTCCGAGCGGCGTCGACAATGCAATCCGCTTTTCGAACGCCTTTTCCGCTTCCGGCGTTGCCACCGCAGCACCCCAGATCGCGGTGCGGGTCGCGCCGGGAGATACGACATTGACGCGAATGCCGCGCGGCGACAGTTCCGATGCCATCGAACGCGCCATCGCGCGGACGCCGGCCTTGGCCGCGGCATAGGCCGACTGGCCGGGAATGCCGAGCACGGAAATCACCGAGCCGTTGAGGATGATCGAGGCATTGTCGTTGAGGTGCGGCAGCGCCGACTGCACCGTGAAGAACACCGAGGTGAGATTGGTTCGAATGACGTTCTCGAACGCTTCGAGCGTGGTGGCTCCAACCGGCGTCGGTCCGGCGATGCCGGCATTGGCGAACACGATATCGAGCTTGCCGAACTTGGCGACCGCCTGCTTGAGCGCGGCGTCGTTGGCGGCGATGTCGGTGGCGTCGGCGACGACCGCGAGCACGTTGGGCCCGAGTTCTGTGGCTGCCGCTTCCAGCGTCGCCTTGTTCCGTCCGGTGATGAGGACTTTTGCCCCCTCCGCCACGAACGCCCGTGCGGTGGCCAGCCCGATCCCGGCATTGCCCCCGGTAATCCACGCCGTCTTGCCTGCCAGCCTCATGATCGTCTCCATTAGTTGCATTATTAAACTAGATTGCCTATCTAGAGCCGATGGTTTTATAATGCAACCACACAAGGCCGTGATCGGCCTGCTGTCCCGCTGGAGCGATGGCGATGGTGAAACGCACGAGCCTTGAACACGACAACTGCCCGATCGCGCGATCGCTGGATGCGATTGGCGACTGGTGGTCGATGCTGATCATCCGCGAAGCGTTATTCGGCACCCGCCGTTTCGGCGAGTTCCAGAAGAAGCTCGGGCTCGCCAAGAACATCCTCACCGTGCGGCTGCGCGCGCTAGTCGATCAGAATATCCTGGAGACGGCGCCGGCCTCCGACGGCAGCGCCTATCAGGAATATCTGCTGACGCCGAAGGGCCGCGGCGTATTCCCGATCCTGGTGGCATTGCGGCAATGGAGCGAGGAGTTCGACGCGCATCCGGAGGAGATCTCCACCATCCTGGTCGACAAGGAAACCGGCCGACCGGTGCGCAAGCTCGAACTCCACGCCGAGGATGGCAGGCTGCTGGCGCAGGCGGATACGGCGCTGAAGCCAAGGGCGGACAAGCAGGTTTCGCTCCCGTCACCCAGAGGATGACGGATCAGGGTGAAGTGAAGCCCTCACGACAGCTTGCGCTTGCTGCGGGTGCGCATCCGCTCTTCGGCTTCGAGCTGCGCCATGCCGAGCAGGTGGCCGAGAACTTCGAGCCGATGGTTCCTGGCGAGCCTGACCAGTTCGGCCACGGTTTCGGCGATGAAGGCCACGGCCTCATCAGGACCGCCCTCCCCACCGCTTTCATCCCCCGAAAATCGATCTTTCCCGCCTGAAGCCATGCGCTTCCGGCCGCCCCGCGCTTTGTTCAAAAAAACGGCACTCCAGTCCACCACAATATGACTCCCGGATAGCCGGTTTATTCCCACAACTACAGGACGTATTTTATAACAATAGCCATACGAAGTGGCATCCCGGGCCGCCCGCCTCAATATCTGCCGATTTGACAGGGGGGCCCTACCACCCCATGTTCGGTCCGAAACGGCTGGCGCGAATCTCGCGGTCCCGGCCTTTACCTGTTCCCGTAAGTTATTGGAATGACATGAATATCGTCATCGTGGAGTCGCCGGCGAAAGCCAAGACGATCAACAAGTATCTAGGCGCCTCCTATGAGGTCCTGGCCTCGTTCGGCCATGTCCGCGACCTCCCCGCCAAGAACGGATCGGTCGATCCGGAGGCCAATTTTCAGATGATCTGGGAGGTCGACCCCAAGGCGGCCGGCCGGCTCAACGACATCGCCAAGGCCCTGAAGGGCGCCGACCGCTTGATCCTCGCAACCGACCCCGATCGCGAGGGCGAAGCGATCTCCTGGCACGTGCTCGAAGTGCTGAAGGAGAAGCGCGCGCTCAAGGACCACAAGATCGAGCGCGTGGTGTTCAACGCCATCACCAAGCAGGCGGTGACGGACGCGATGAAGGCGCCGCGCCAGATCGACGGCGCGCTGGTCGACGCCTATATGGCGCGCCGCGCGCTCGACTATCTCGTCGGCTTCACGCTGTCGCCGGTGTTGTGGCGCAAGTTGCCGGGCGCGCGTTCCGCGGGCCGCGTGCAATCGGTGGCGCTGCGGCTCGTCTGCGACCGCGAACTCGAGATCGAGAAATTCGTCGCCCGCGAATACTGGTCGCTGGTGGCAACGCTGACGACGCCGCGCGGCGAGGCCTTCGAGGCTCGTCTCGTGGGCGCCGACGGCAAGAAGATCCAGCGGCTCGACATCGGCTCCGGCGCGGAAGCCGAAGAACTCAAGAAGGCCATTGAAGCTGCTAACTTCACGGTTTCGACCGTGGAAGCCAAGCCGGCGCGCCGCAATCCGCAGGCGCCCTTCACCACCTCGACCCTGCAGCAGGAAGCCAGCCGCAAGCTCGGCTTTGCACCTGCGCATACGATGCGGGTCGCGCAGCGGCTTTACGAGGGCATCGACATCGGCGGCGAGACCACCGGTCTCATCACCTATATGCGAACCGACGGCGTGCAGATCGACGGCTCGGCCATCACACAAGCGCGAAAAGTGATCGGCGAGGACTACGGCAACGCTTACGTGCCGGAGGCGCCGCGCCAGTACCAGACCAAGGCCAAGAACGCGCAGGAAGCGCACGAAGCGATCCGCCCGACCGACCTGTCGCGCCGGCCCGCCGAAATGCGCCGCCGCCTCGATACCGATCAGGCCAAGCTCTATGAACTGATCTGGATCCGCACCATCGCCAGTCAGATGGAGTCCGCCGAACTCGAACGCACCTCGGTAGATATCGCCGCCAAGGCAGGTTCGCGCGTGCTGGAACTGCGCGCCAGCGGCCAGGTCGTGAAGTTCGACGGTTTCCTCGCGCTCTATCAGGAAGGCCGCGACGACGACGGCGATGACGACGACAGCCGCCGCCTCCCCGCCATGAGCGAGGGCGATGCGTTGAAGCGCCAGGACCTCGCGGTCACCCAGCACTTCACCGAACCGCCGCCGCGCTTCTCGGAAGCATCGCTGGTGAAGCGGATGGAAGAGCTCGGCATCGGCCGTCCCTCGACCTACGCCTCGATCCTGCAGGTCTTGAAGGACCGCGGCTACGTCAAGCTCGAGAAGAAGCGGCTGCACGGCGAGGACAAGGGCCGCGTCGTGGTCGCGTTCCTGGAAAACTTCTTCGCGCGCTATGTCGAATACGATTTCACCGCCAATCTGGAAGAGCAGCTCGACCGCATTTCCAACAACGAGATCTCGTGGCAGCAGGTGCTGAAGGAGTTCTGGACCGGCTTTTCCGGCGCGGTCACCGACATCAAGGACATCAGAGTCTCCGAAGTCCTCGACGTGCTCGACGACATGCTGGGCCCGCACATCTATCCGCCGCGCGCGGATGGCGGCGACGTCCGGCAGTGCCCGACCTGCGGCACCGGTAAACTCAATCTGAAGGCCGGCAAGTTCGGCGCCTTTGTCGGCTGCTCGAACTATCCGGAATGCCGGCACACGCGTCCGTTGGCTGCCGATGGTGAAGCCAGCGCCGACCGCGTACTCGGCAAGGATCCCGAGACCGATCTCGACGTCACGGTGAAAGCCGGCCGCTTCGGCCCCTACATCCAGCTCGGCGAGCAGAAGGATTATGCCGAGGGCGAGAAGCCGCGCCGCGCCGGCATTCCAAAGAACACGTCGCCGTCGGACATGGAGCTCGAGCTTGCGCTCAAGCTGCTGTCGCTGCCGCGCGAGATCGGCAAGCATCCGGAAACCGGCGAGCCGATCACCGCCGGCATCGGTCGCTTCGGTCCGTTCGTGCGCCATGAAAAGACCTACGCAAGCCTGGAAGCCGGCGACGAAGTGTTCGACATCGGCCTCAACCGCGCGGTGACGCTGATTGCCGAAAAGATCGCCAAGGGCCCGAGCGGGCGTCGCTTCGGCGCCGATCCCGGCAAGCCGCTCGGCGAGCATCCGAGCCTCGGCGGTGTCGCGGTCAAGAACGGCCGCTACGGCGCCTACGTCACGGCCGGCGGCGTCAACGCCACGATCCCGAGCGACAAGACGCCGGATACGATCACGCTTGCAGAAGCGATCGCGCTGATCGACGAGCGTGCCGCCAAGGGCGGCGGCAAGCCCAAGCGCGGCGCCAAGAAGGCCGCGCCGAAGAAAGCTGCTGCCAAAGCAACCGATCCCGATGCGCCGAAGCCAGCCAAGAAGGCGGCGGCGAAGAAAGCCGCGGCGAAGCCGAAGGCGGACGCCGCCAGCAAGGCGCGCGCGCCGGTGGCGTCAGCCGCCAAGACGTCGGCGGCCAAGCCGGCAGCACCCAAACCGCCCGCGAAAAAGAGCGCAGGCAAGGCCCGGGGATAAGTGAAGACAAAACACGACAGTGGTTTTCCGAGCCGGGACGCCATCGTCGCCTTCATTCGCGCGAATCCAGGCAAGATCGGCACCCGCGAGATCGCACGCGAGTTCGGCCTGAAGAATGCCGACCGCGTCGAACTGAAGCGGATTTTGCGCGAGCTCGCCGATGACGGCACCGTCGCGAAGCGCGGCCGCCGGATTCAGGAGCCGGCCGCCCTGCCCCCGACCGTGCTGGCCGACATCACCGGGCGCGACACCGACGGCGAACTGCTCGCTGCTCCCACCGAGTGGGACACCGAGCAGGACGGACCGGCGCCCAAGATCCGCATTCACGTGCCGCGCCGACCGCAACCCGGCACGGCCGCCGGCGTCGGCGACCGCGCGCTGCTGCGCGTCGAGAAAATCAACGACGGCGACGGCACGCCGTATCGCGGCCGCGTCATCAAAGTCATCGACCACGCCCGAACGCGAATTCTCGGCATTTTTCGCACGCTGCCGTCAGGCGGCGGCCGCATGGTGCCGGTCGACAAGAAGCAGGCCGGCCGCGAACTGAACATTGCAAAGGACGACACCGGCGGCGCCGAGGATGGCGATCTCATCAGCGTCGACCTGGTGCGCACGCGCGGCTATGGCCTTGCTTCCGGCAAGGTCAAGGAACGACTCGGCTCGCTCGCCACCGAAAAGGCGATCAGCCTGATCGCGATCCACTCCCACGAGATCCCGCAGGCGTTTTCGCCGTCGGCGTTGCACGAGGCTGAAGCGGCGCAGCCTGCGACCCTGAAGGGCCGCGAAGACTGGCGCGACCTGCCGCTGGTCACGATCGATCCGCCCGACGCCAAGGATCACGACGACGCCGTGCATGCTGCGCCCGATCCCGATCCCAACAACAAGGGCGGCTACATCGTCCATGTCGCGATCGCCGACGTCGCCTTCTACGTGTGGCCGGGTTCGGCGCTCGATCGCGACGCGCTGACCCGCGGCAATTCGGTCTACTTCCCCGATCGCGTGGTGCCGATGCTGCCCGAGCGGATCTCCAACGATCTCTGTTCGCTGGTCCCGGGCCAGCCGCGCGGCGCGCTCGCGGTGCGGATGGTTGTTGGCAATGACGGCCGCAAGCGCTCGCACAGCTTTCACCGCGTGCTGATGCGCTCGGCCGCGAAACTCAGCTACGCGCAGGCCCAAGCCGCGATCGACGGCCGGCCCGACGACACCACGGGGCCGATCCTCGAGCCGATCCTGAAGCCGCTTTACGCGGCCTATGCGCTGGTCAAGCTCGCGCGCGACGAACGCGATCCGCTCGATCTGGATCTGCCCGAGCGCAAGATCCTGCTCAAGGCGGACGGCACCGTCGATCGCGTCATCGTGCCGGAGCGGCTCGATGCGCACAAATTGATCGAGGAGTTCATGATCCTCGCCAACGTCGCCGCCGCCGAAATGCTTGAAAAGAAGGGCTTGCCGCTTATCTATCGGGTGCACGACGAACCTTCGCAGGAGAAGGTTCACAACCTCCAGGAATTTCTGAAGACGCTCGATCTGCCGTTCGCGAAAGCCGGCGCGCTGCGCCCGGCACTCTTCAATCGCGTGCTGGGTCAGGTTCGCGGCGAAGACTACGAGCCGCTGGTGAACGAAGTGGTGTTGCGCTCGCAGGCCCAGGCGGAATATGCCGCGGAGAATTACGGCCATTTCGGCCTGAACCTGCGCCGCTACGCCCATTTCACTTCGCCGATCAGGCGATACGCAGACCTGATCGTGCATCGCGCGCTGATCCGCGCGTTGGGCCTCGGCGAAGGCGCGCTGCCCGAAACCGAAACGCTGGAAACGCTCAGCGAAGTCTCGGCGCAGATTTCTGCGACCGAACGCCGCGCCATGAAGGCCGAGCGCGAGACCGCGGATCGCCTGATCGCACATTTCCTCGCCGATCGCATCGGTGCTTCGTTCCAGGGCCGCATTTCCGGGGTCACCCGCGCCGGATTGTTCGTGAAACTCTCGGATACCGGCGCGGATGGCCTGATCCCGATCCGCACGCTCGGGACCGAGTATTTCAACTACGACGAGACCCGCCACGCGCTCATCGGCACGCGCAGTGGAGCCATGCACCGGCTCGGTGACGTCGTTGACGTACGTCTGGTAGAAGCAGCACCGGTAGCGGGCGCGTTGCGGTTCGAGCTGCTGTCGGAAGGTAACGTCATTCCGCGCGGCAGAAAACGCGATGGTTCGGGGCCAGCGCGTCCGGGCCGCAGCTCGCGCGACAAGATGGGCCAGCCGGACAAGCGCAAGCCTGGTGAGTTCAAGCCTGGCAAAGGCAAATCCGGCAAGTTCAAGGGCAAGTCCAAGCCGGGTAGATCGAAGCCCGGCAAATCGAAGAAAGGCAAGTCATGGTAACGGCAGGCACCGCGACAACCACGGCTACGACCAGCGCTATGACCACCTGGACCCGCGACACCGCCACGGGCGAAAAGCGCGACGTCTGGACCGCGATGAAGCGCGGCTTTCGTGGCCGCTGCCCGCGCTGCGGCGAAGGCAAGCTGTTTCGCGCTTTCCTGAAGGTCGATAACGAGTGCTCGGCTTGCGGGCTCGACTACACGCCGCACCGCGCCGACGACCTGCCGGCTTATCTCGTGATCGTCATCGTCGGCCACATCCTGGTTCCGATCATCCTGTGGATCGAAACCGATTACGCGCCGCCGGTCTGGCTGCAGCTTTCGATCTATCTGCCGTTCACCTTGATTGCTTCGCTGGCGCTGCTGCAACCGGTCAAGGGCGCCGTGGTCGGGTTTCAATGGGCGCTGCGCATGCATGGCTTCGACGAGAATGCCCCGAGCGAGATCCCGCCTGTCTAACTAAACCAAGAATAACAAAAGAACGAATGGGGATGGAATGACCGACGCAGCGACCGCGCCCAAGGAAGAAAAAGAAGCCGACCACCATCCGTATTTCCGGCCGAAAGACGCGGCGACGCTGATCCTGATCGATCGCACCAGTGAGAAGCCGAAGGTGCTGGTCGGCAAGCGCCACGACAATGTCGTGTTCATGCCGGGCAAGTTCGTGTTTCCCGGCGGCCGCGTCGACAAGTCGGACAACCGCGTCCCGGTCGCCGCTTCGATCACTGCGGAACTCGAGGCCAACCTGCTCAAGGGAAGCCCCAAGATCGCAGCGTCGCGCGCACGCGCACTTGCGGTCGCCGCGATCCGCGAAGCCTGCGAGGAAACAGGTCTCTGTCTCGGCCGCAAGGTCGACAAGCCGGTCAAGCTCGAAGGTGCGTGGTCGCCGTTCAGCGACGCGGGCCTCTTGCCCGATCCGTCGAGCCTGTTCCTGATTGCGCGCGCCATCACCCCGCCCGGCCGCGTCCGCCGGTTCGATACCCGCTTCTTCACGGCCGATGCCTCAGCGATCGCCCACCGTGTCGATGGCGTCATCCATCCCGATGCCGAACTGGTCGAACTGGTCTGGGTCGAGATCGGCTCCAAGCCGCTGGCCGACCTGCATCCGATGACCAAGAACGTGCTCAACGAACTCGACAAGCGCCTTGCCACCGGCCCCCTGCACCACGACGCACCGGTGCCGTTCTTCCACTTCTACGGCGGCAAGATGCAGAAGGATGTTCTGGGCGCGTAAGGCCGGCCCCACCCGTCATTCCGGGGCGATGCGCAGCATCGAACCCGGAATCTCGAGCTTCCGGGTTCATCGCTGCGCGATGCCCCGGAATGACCATGTTGCGATAACGTGCAAAAACAAAATATTCTTCCGTCACTCGCACAGTGGCGCAGCCGCCCGCCGTCCCTATCTCTTTCCCAACAATAACAAGTACGGAACGGGGCAATGGCGAAACGGCAACTCAAGCTCGGCGCATTCATGCGGCCGGTTTCCATCCACACCGGCGCGTGGCGCTATCCGGGCGCCTGGCCCGACGCCAATTTCAATTTCCCGCATATCAAGAAGCTGATCCAGAAGCTGGAAGCCGGCAAGTTCGACGCCTTCTTCATGGCCGACCATCTGGCGGTGTTGAACATGCCGGTAAATGCGCTCAAGCGCAGCCACACCGTGACCTCGTTCGAACCGTTCACGCTGCTGTCGGCACTGGCCGGCGCCACCGAACATATCGGGCTGATCGCGACGGGATCGACCACGTTCGACGAGCCCTATCACGTCGCCCGCCGCTTCGCCTCGCTGGATCATATCTCCGGTGGCCGCGCCGGGTGGAATATCGTCACCACCTCCAATCCGGATGCGGCGCTGAATTTCGGCCTCGACGACCACATGGAGCACGCCGAACGCTACAAGCGCGCGCGGGAGTTCTATGACGTCGTCACCGGGCTGTGGGATTCCTTTGCCGACGACGCCTTCGTGCGCGACGTCGAACAGGGCCTGTATTTCGATCCCGCGAAAATGCACGTGCTCGACCACAAGGGAAAATATCTGTCAGTGCGCGGCCCGCTCAACATCGCCCGCCCCGTCCAGGGCTGGCCGCTGATCGTGCAGGCCGGCGCCTCCGAGGACGGCAAGCAGCTTGCGGCGGAGACCGCGGAAGCGGTGTTCACCGGCGGCGGCAGCCTTGCCGACGGACAGAAGCTTTACGCCGACATCAAGGGCCGGATGGAAAAGATCGGCCGCGATCCCGAGCACCTCAAAATTCTACCCGGCGCGTTCGTCGTGGTCGGCGACAGCGTCGAGGAAGCCAGGGAGAAGCGCGCCAAACTCGACAGCATGGTGCATTACGACTCAGCCATCGCCTCGCTCTCGGTGCAGCTCGGCACCGATGCTTCCGGTTTCGATCCCGACGGGCAGTTGCCGCCGATTCCCGAGACCAATGCCAGCAAGAGCGGCCGTCAGCGGCTGGTCGACGCCGCCGCGCGTGACAAGCTGACCGTGCGCCAGTTGGCCCAGCGCGTCGGCGGCTATGGCGGGTTGTCGTTCGTCGGCACGCCCGTGACGATCGCCGACCAGATGGAGGAATGGCTGACCAGCCGCGGCTGCGACGGCTTCAACATCATGTTCCCGTTCCTCCCCGCGGGCCTCGACGATTTCGTCGACAAGGTGGTGCCGGAACTGCAGAAACGCGGGATTTTCCGGAAAGAATACGAAGGCCGGACGCTGCGCGAGAATTTGGGGCTGCCGAGGCCGAAAAATCGGTTCTTTGAGGCCTAATCCGCGGGAATCAGGCCGGTTTTTGCCCCGAAAACCTTGACTTTGGGCAGATCGAAGGTAGGTTGCGGCGCAAATGCAGGCCGATTTGGCCGGCGCCTGACACCCCCATTTTTGAGGTTTCGAACATGGCCAAAGCGGTCACCATCAAGGTCAAGCTCGTTTCCACGGCGGACACCGGCTTCTATTACGTCGCCAAGAAGAATTCGCGCACCATGACCGACAAGATGGTCAAGAAGAAGTACGACCCGGTCGCGCGCAAGCACGTCGAGTTCAAGGAATCGAAGATCAAGTAATTTTCGCTGCACGATCGGCGGAATGGAAACGGGACCCTTTCGGGTCCCGTTTTTGTTTCAACGGTGCACGCAATGCCATCGATCAATAGTGATGAATGATGACGCGTGATTGCGGGTGGTAGATCACACCCCGGCCGTTAGCGACGCTGTAATGGTAGCCGGGAACGCCGTAACGATCCGGCACCGGGTAAGATTCGTAGTGGCCCCGCGGACGAAACTCACGTCCCACCGCGATCTCGTCCTCATATACGTAAGACGGCCGGTTCTCCTGCACGATGTATTCGCGCAGCGGCGCGCGATGTTGCTCTGGAACGCTCGATGCGATCGCGGCACCGACGATGGCAGCGCCGACCAGGCCGCCAACGACGGCAGCCGTATCATCGGCCTTGGCCCCGACCGGCATCGCCAACGTGCCCACGGCCACTCCAATGATCAGAAAACGACTAAACATCTTTACCTCCAAAACGATGGATCAAATTCAGTTTGCTCGCAGGACAAGCAAGCCAATTTGCCGCACGCCCGCGGCGCAGGGTCGCAATTTGCCGCGAGCCTAACAACCCGTGCGCACTTCTTTGGCGGCAAATGCACCAAATTTGGCGGACTATGCACGCCTGGAATTTATTGATTGAGGCGCTAGCGCGCGACCGCCAGCGGCGGTCCGCTCGGCCGGATCAGCGCGAAGGCGACCTGGATGATGCCGCCGGCGAGACCGAGCGCGACGCCGACCCGCCACGCCATGGTGTAGGAGCCAAGCTGGTCGTAGATCAGCCCGCCGCCATAGGCGCCGAGGAACGAGCCGAGCTGGTGGCTCATGAAGGCCAGCCCCTGGATCATCGCCTGCCATTTCAGGCCGAACATTTCGGCGACGGCGCCTGCGACCAGCGGCCCGACCCCCATCCACAGGAAGCCCATGATGGCGCCGAACAGCAGCGTGGTTTCCGGCGTCGCCGGCAGCGTGAAATACCAGGCCAGCACGATCGAGCGGACGATGTACATGCCGCCGAGCAGCGCCAGCTTGTTCCAGCGCTGGCCGGCCCAGCCGAAAAACAGGCTGCCCAGCACGTTGAAGCCGCCGATCATGCCGAGCGTCTGCGCGCTCAGCATCGGATCCAGACCGCAGATCAACAGATAAGACGGCAGGTGCGTGGTGAGGAAGACAAGCTGCATGCCGCAGACGAAATAGGCGCAGGTCATCACCACGAATGAGGCGTTGCTGAAGGCAATCTTCGCAGCGGTTGCGGCCGAAGCGTCGCCGATGTCGTCGGCGGCCTTGGGCGGCAGCGGGATCTTGTCGGCCTTTCCCGCGTACCAGGCCGCCGGCAGCATGAACAGCGAGAGCACGATGAAGCCGGCGACGCCGACGCGCCAGCCGAAACCTTCGTTCAGCATCTGCCCGATCGGCGCCGAGACCAGCGCGCCGAGCGAGCCTGCGGCCGAGACCATGCCCATCACGGTGGAGCGCACCGTGGCGGGCACCGACCGCGCCGACACCGACATCGCCATCGCGTTCGCCGTGCAGGCCAGCGAGATACCGATCAGCACGCCGGCGCCGACCAGGATCGGAACCATGCCGTGCGCCGTCGCCATCAAGGCGAGGCCCACGATGTAGAGCACCGAGCCCACCATCATGATCGGACGGAAGCCGTAGCGTACCGTCAGGGCGCCGGCCACCGGCTGCAGGAATCCCCACGCCAGGTTTTGCACGGCCAGCGCCAGCGTGAACTGCGACACGGAGATGCCGATGTCGTGGGTCAGCGGCTGCATGAAGATGCCAAAGCTCTGCCGCAGGCCCATGCTCAAGGTCAGCATCAGCGAGGCGCCGATCAGGATGGGCAGAGTTGGACGCAGCGCTTGCAGCAGGGGCATTGTTCTTATTCTCCCTCAAGGCCGCGGCGCGATAGCCGTGTCCTGAATCTGGCACCCGATTTAGGTACACAGACCTGTGTAATTAGTCTATAGGGTAGTCCTGCAGCCAAGACGAACGGACCCTGCGTATTCGCATGCCTCCTCAACCCACCAAAGCTTCGGCATCGAAGCCTTCGTTGCAAAAGCCTTCGATGCAAAAGCCTTCGATGAAGGACCGCATCCTCGAAACCGCGGACAGGCTGTTCTATCTGCAGGGGATTCGCGCCATCGGCGTCGACACCATCGCGGCCGAAATCGGCATCAGCAAGCGCACGCTGTACAACCATTTTCCGTCCAAGGACGCGCTGATCTCGGCCTATCTCGAACGCCGTTTCGTCGCCCCTCGCCCGTCGGACAAGCCGCCGGCCGAACAGATTCTCGCGACCTTCGATTCGCTGGAGCGGCGATTCTCGGCCAAGGATTTTCGCGGCTGCCCGTTCGTCAATGCGGTGGCCGAACTCGGCAGCGAGGACAAGTCGGTGCGCAAGATCGCGGTCGCTTTCAAGGAAAGCCGCAGGCTGTGGTTTCGCGATCTTTTGAAGCAGACCGGCGTTACCGATGCCGAGGGGCTGGCAACGCAACTGGCGCTATTGGTCGACGGCTCGATCGCGCAGGACCTGGTCCGCAACGACCCGGCGATGGCGCGCGCGGCCAAGCAGGCGGCTGCGGTGCTGCTGGCGAATGCCGGGGTGAAGATCGGCTAGCAGAACGGGCCAACCTAGGCCGTGATCGTACCCTGCTCCGGTCGCCTGGCAGGACTTGCGTCCTGACCTTCCGGCGGGGCCCCCTCCTCGGCTTCATCGTCGGATTCCTCGGCAACCCCGCCTTCGGCATCCCCGCCCCCTTCTTCTTTTTCCTCTTTCGGTTTCTCGTCCTTGTCCTCGGACTTCTGTTCCTTGGACTCCGTTTTCGACACGATCGAAAGCTCAAGGTCATCGTCAAGTTCTGCCGCCTGGACGAAAAGGCCTTTCAGTTTTTTGTAGATCGACCGCTCCTGTCCAACGGTTTTCGGGACGAACCCGATCTGCCCAAGGGCCGCGAGACGATACATATCGATCAGTGACGTCATCTTGATGGACAGAACTTCCAACGCAAATGCCGCTCCACGATAGACCAGCAGGACGAGGATCCCTGCGGCAACCAGGAAAATGACCGCGCGTGTCCCGTCGCATGTTCCGAAAAGGGGCGACTTGAATCCGCAAACAGCAACCTGCGAACCAGCAATCGTGGCAAGCGCCAAGAACAGTGCTATCAGAAGATTCAACAGCGCCTCCAGCGCGAGACGAGCATCGCTCACTTCCGCCTTGACGTCCTTCGGCAGCACCCACCACAGGCGATCCCAAAACGTAGCGGTATCGATGCCGTATCGCTTCAACCCGTAATCATCCAGCGCAGCTATCAGGTTTCCGATCCTGGTTGGAAAAATATAGGGCCCCTCGCCGTATCGCGACGAAGCACGAAAAGCTCTTGCCACCTTTCTTTCGGTGTCCTGCCGGACGAACGCCATGATCGCCCTGGCTTCCCGGCTGGCAAAAGCGAAGCGCCAACCGGCGATTTCGGCGCTGATCGCCAGTTCGACGTCGGGATCGCGGCGGTATTTCGCCAACTGGAACAGCGCGAATATGCCAGCCGCAATGGCGTCGCTGGCATCGACAGTAAGCGTAAGCACATCGCCCACAGTACGATCCACCTGCAGCAGCCGTTCGCGACCGGCCCTGGATTGCTGAATGGCCCGTTCGTGTCCTTGATAGGAACGCGCGAGCCAGAACGGTATGTCACCGATTTCCGCGCGATCCAAGCCCAGGTTTGTAAGCCAATTGATAGCCGTAATCACTCGCTCTTGTTCGATACGGGCGCGCTTCAGCCTTTCGCGCTTCGCAATGCGCCGGAATAACACGCGCCGCCCCACAGCACTCGAGGGCGCAAGCTGAAACAAGCTGAGTATCGGCGCACGTAGCGAATAGAGAAGAAACCCGATAGCGAGCCAGATGCAACCGAGCCAAGCCAACGATTTCCACGAGTCGGGTTTGGCGAGAAGGTCCTGCTCGATACGAGCCAGCACTGCGAAAGGCGTGAAATATAAAAGGACCACCAGCAGCAATACGCCCGACGGAAGTAGACCAGCAAATACGAAGGTCTTTCCGAGCGAACTGGTTACCTTGCCAAAGATCGAAGCCAGCACGACAACCTCACTGACTGTGATCTTCCGTACAGTTCTTTTCGGTCGTCATGTGCTTCCCCCTGTCACACCAATAGAGATCGGGCCCGCGCGAAGTGAGCCAATCGAATCCGGCGTGGCCGCCGGGGGATCGACGTTTGATGATCTCGGATACGATGTTGGAAAAGTTGCCCGCCAGGGCCACTCCAGGGAGGACTTGCGCCGCACGCGCGCGCACGGCTTGCGGAACGATAACACCTTCAACGGCATCAACCTCATTGACGGTCAAAATCAGACTCATGTTGTTGAGGTCCACCAAATCGGCGACCTGAAGCGCGGGATAGTTTGAACGAACCACCAGCGCCTTCGCCCAGCTCTTCGTCTGGCCCAGCCGATCCAGCTCGTGAGGTTCCATCGGCCGATACGCAAAGTCAAAAATCGGCAGGTCAGCGCTTCCAAATGGGCGACGCATGAAATTTGTCCTCTATCGATTGCTCCAAATATGGCCGCGAACGCATCCACGGGCCGGTAGATCGCATCGGATCGTTCTATGGTAGCATCTTTCTATAACTATCGTCACGGTTGATCAACGGCGATCCCCGGTTCGAATCGACTTGTCCTGCGCCACGTCCGACCGGCTTTCTGAAGCTCGCTTAAGCTGCTAGCGTCCGTCTCCGAAACCAAGCGAGTGAGATAGAAAACACCATGGAAGACCTGAAAGTGACCGGCACCGGTTACGACTTCAAACCGGCCCGCGCGGCCATGCAGCGCTATGTCGACGACAACCTGCTGTCGGGCATTTCCTGGGCGGTCATGGTCGGCCGCGAACTCGTGGACGTGAACTGCGTCGGATTTGCCGACAAGGAAGCCGCGATCCCGCTCCGCACCGATCACATCTTCCGGGTGTTCTCCAACACCAAGCTGGTCACCTCCTGTGCCGCGCTGCTGCTGATGGAGGAAGGCAAATTCAAGCTCGACGATCCGATCGAGAAGTTTATTCCGCAGCTCGGAAATCGAAAGGTATTGCGCAAGGACGCGACCTCGATCGACGATACCGAGCCGGCGAAGAGTTCGATCACCATCCGCCAGTTGCTCAGCCACAGTTCGGGATTGAGCTACGGCTTTTTCGATCCCGGCACCGTGATGTTCAAGGCGCTCAACGAGCGCGGCGTGCACAATCCCATGACCACGCTGGCGCAGATGGTCGACGTGCTGGGTGAGCTGCCGCTGATCTACCAGCCGGGGACGTCCTGGGAATACTCGCTTGCGATCGACGTGATCGCACGCCTGATCGAAGTCATCAGCGGACAGAGCTACGACGCCTTCATCAAGGCCCGGATCTTCGATCCGCTCGGCATGGTCGATACCGGCTTCGTCGTGCCGGAGAAGGATCATGGTCGGCTGGTGGCCTATTACGCCGGCGCCGACCTGATGGAGCCGATGAAGCCGGGCCTGACCCGTACCGACAACGCGCCCTTCCCCGGCGCCTATCTGCATCCGGTTGCAAGGCTCAATGGCGGTGGCGGCCTGGTCTCGACCATGCCCGACATGGTGGCGCTGATCCGCAGCCTGCTGCCCGGCGGCAAGACCTTGCTCAAGCCGGAAACGATCGCGCAGATGATGAGCAATCAACTGCCCGACGGCCAGTGGATTCGTTTTGCGTTGATGGGCGAACAGGTCGGCAAGGCGCATGGCCTGGCGGGCGGATTGATCCTGAAGCCCGGCCCGTTCGATCACCCCGATGCGTCAGGCGAATTCTACTGGGGCGGCGTCGCCGGCACGCAATGGTGGATCTCGCCGAAGCGCAACATGGCCGGCGTGATGATGGCGCAGCGCCAGATGGCGTTCGTCCATCCGTTCTCGTTCGAGTTCAAGCGGCTGGCCTATGAGGCGGTGAAGCAAGGCGCCAGGGCTGTCGCCTGATCGCTTCTGCTCGCACTGACTGTCGTCACCCGCATTAGCTGTCATCACCCGCGCATGCGGATGATCCAGTATTCCAGAGACTGAGGTGATTGACCGAGAAGCCGCGGCGTACTGGATCCCCGCCTTCGCGGGGATGACGTCCGAGGGTGTGGCTGCAGAATCGGCTCCTACGCCGCCGCGGAAACCACTCTGTTCCGGCCGTCATGCTTGGCACGGTACAGCGCGGTGTCGGCGCGCTTGAGCACGTCGGCGACCGGTTCGCCCTTCTGTTCCAGCGTCGTCAGGCCGATCGAGATCGTGACCTCGATGCGCTTGGCGCCCTTGTTGATGGCGAAGGTTTCGCCGGCAATCGAGCGGCGCAACCGTTCCGCCACCATGCCGGCGACGTGGAGATCGGTTTCCGGCATCACGATGACGAATTCCTCGCCGCCGTAGCGGCAGGCGAGATCGATGCCGCGGATCGACTTGCGAATTCGCACCGCAAATTCGCGCAGCACGTCGTCGCCGGCGTCGTGGCCGTAATTGTCGTTGATCGACTTGAAGAAATCGATGTCGAGAATCATCAGCGCCAGCGGCTTGCCGCGGCTCGAGGCCTGTTCGGCCAGCGTCAGCAGATGGCTCTCCATGTAGCGGCGGTTATGCAGGCCGGTCAGCGCGTCGGTGATCGCCATTTCGATCGAGTTCTGCACGTTGTCGCGCAGATGGTCGGTATAGCGTCGCTTGCGGATCTGGGTGCGCGCCCGCGCCAGCAATTCGTTCTTGTCGACCGGACGCAGCAGGTAGTCGTTGACGCCGATCTCCAGCCCGCGCAGCAGCCGCGCATTGTTGTCGGCGTCCGAGATCGCGAGAATCGGCATCTGCCGGGTGCGCTCCAGCGAGCGCGCCTGGCTGCACAGCCGCAGGCCGTCGTAGTTTTCGAGGCTGAGCGAGACGATCAGGAGGTCGTAATTGCCGTCGGCGGCGTGAAACAGTGCTTCCGCCGGATTGGTCTCGACGTCGACGGTGTGCTCGGTCGCAAGGATCGGCGCCAGCCGCTCATAGGATGACGGCCGATCGTCGACCAGCAGGATGCGTCCGCCGACGCCCTTGTCGGCGACGGCGCTGCGCTCCGGCGCTTCCATGCCGATTTCCAGCGAAGTGATGGCGCGCATGCGCAGCTCATCGGTCATCATCTTCAATCTCGTCAGCGACCGCACGCGCGCGATCAGGACGACGTCGGATACCGGCTTGGTCAGGAAATCGTCGGCGCCGGCTTCGAGCCCACGGACGCGATCGGCGGCGCTGTCGAGCGCGGTCACGATCACCACCGGAATGTAATGCGTCGCCGGATTGGACTTCAGCCGGCGGCAAACCTCGAAGCCGTCCATGTCGGGCATCATGACATCGAGCAGGATGATGTCGCATTCGGCGCGCGAGCAGATGTCCAGCGCCTGGGCGCCGTTGGACGCCGTCAGCACGTCGAAATATTCGGCCGACAGACGGGCTTCCAGCAGCTTGACGTTGGCGGGAACGTCATCGACGACCAGGATACGCGCAGACATCGAAACTCACTCCTACCCGATAAAACGCCTTACAGTCTCAATGAACTTGCCGACTGAAATTGGTTTGGACAGATACGCCTCGCAGCCGCCCTCGCGGATGCGTTCCTCGTCGCCCTTCATCGCAAACGCCGTCACCGCAACCACCGGAATGGCGCGCAATTCCGGATCGTCCTTGATCCAGCGCGTCACTTCGAGGCCGGAGACCTGCGGCAACTGGATATCCATCAGGATCAGGTCGGGGCGCATCTTGCGCACGAGATCGAGCGCCTCGAAACCGTTGCTGGTGCCGGAGGTCTGATAGCCGTGTGCTTCCAACAGATCGCGAAAGAGCTTCATATTGAGCTCGTTGTCCTCGACGATCAGGACGGTCTTGGCCATCCCGTCCCTCCCTTGTCCCAGAAACATCCGGCCTTTCGGTGCATCCCACACCTCGGCCGCCCCATGTCGAAAAGTGAATTCAAACTAGCGACAGATTCGCTCTAAGCCGTTAAATCGATGCGCCAAGTTTTCGCGAAGCGGTTTCCACTTGCTTGAACACGTTCCGCAGACTCGGGCATGATGGTTTCAAAGTAGAGCCCAGAAGTTAACGGAAAGGCAAACCGCCTGTTGAAAAAGCCTGTTCACAACCCCCGCGAAGTAGCTGAAATCGTTGCGATTCAGGCGCTGTCCTTCGTTGCCGGCGATCCTGAGCGGCTGGGACTGTTTCTGGCCGAAAGCGGCCTGGGCCCGGAGACGCTGCGGACGGCGGCGGCCAATCCCCAATTTCTGGCCTCGGTGCTGGATTTCGTCATGCGCGATGACGCAACCGTGAAGGCGTTTGCCGACGCCTCGCAGCTCCATCCGACCAACGTCGCCGCCGCCCGCCAGGTGCTCGGTGACCCGGACTGGGAGCGCGACGTGCCGTGAGCACGCCGGCGCAGGCGGTGGACGGTCCGCGCTGCTTTTGCCGGGATTGCCTCGGCGATCTCGATATCAAGGTCAGACGATGCGGCAAATGCGGCTCGCCCCGGCTGGTTCGCCACCGGGCGCTGTCCTCGCTGACGCTGGCCCATATCGACTGCGACGCGTTCTACGCCACGGTCGAAAAGCGCGACAACCCTGACATTGCCGACAAGCCCGTCATCATCGGCGGCGGAAAGCGCGGCGTGGTCTCGGCCGCCTGCTACATCTCGCGGACGTTTGGCGTGCGCTCGGCGATGCCGATGTTCAAGGCGCTGGAGTTGTGCCCGCAGGCGGTCGTGATCCGTCCCGACATGGCCAAATACGTCCGCGTCGGCCGCGAGGTGCGACAGGCGATGCAGACGCTGACGCCGCTGGTCGAGCCATTGTCGATCGACGAGGCGTTTCTCGATCTTGCCGGCACCCAGCGCGTCCACGGCATGATCCCGGCGAAAGTGCTGGCGAAATTTGCCCGTGACGTCGAACGCGACATCGGCATTACCGTTTCCGTCGGCCTGTCCTGCAACAAGTTCCTGGCCAAGATCGCCTCCGACCTGGACAAGCCCCGCGGCTTTGCCGTCCTGGACCAGGACGAAGCGCGCGGGATGCTGGCCGACAGGCCGGTCGGTTTCATCTACGGCGTCGGACCCGCCACGCAGGAAAAGCTGATACAGCGGGGGTTTCGTATCATCGCCGACCTGCAGCGCGCCGACGAAGTCGAACTGATGAAGCAGTTCGGACCGGAAGGCCGCCGGCTATGGCGGCTGGCGCGCGGCATCGACGACCGTCTGGTGGTGGCTGATCGCGGCGCCAAGACAATTTCCAATGAGACCACCTTCGAAAAGGACATCAGGGATTTTGCGACGCTGGAAAAAGTGCTGTGGCGGCTGTCGGAAAAAGTGTCGTCGCGACTGAAGAACAGCGAACTGTCCGGCCTCACGATCACGCTGAAACTGAAGACCGCCGATTTCCGCCAGCGCACCCGCTCGCAGTCGATCCAGACCCCGACGCAGCTTGCGGCGCGGATCTTCTCGGTGTCGCGCGAACTGCTGGCCAAGGAAATCGACGGCACGGCCTTCCGCCTGATCGGCACCGGCGTCAGCGCGCTGCGGCCGGGCGACCAGGCCGAGGATTCCGACATGCTGGATCGACGGTCGGCCCACGCCGAACGCGCGATGGATAATCTGCGCAAGAAATTCGGCAACGCCGCCGTGATCCGGGGCATTGCGTATGAGGGGCCGGAGAAGGAGATCGAGGTCGAGGAGGATGAAGAGGAGGAGTAGCTCCCCTCTTCCGTCATTCCGGGGCGCGAAGCGGACCCGGAAGTTCGAACTTCCGGGTTCGATGCTTCGCATCGCCCCGGAATGACGGACTCAAATTACTTACACGGCTTCGCGTCCTTGACGTCGAATTTGCCCATCGCGCCTGAAATCACGAAATCATTGTAGTCGAGCACCAGCGCGCGGGAGACGCCGTTTTCGAACAGCTCGAACGACATCGCGTAAACCGGCGTCTGCTCGCCGTCCTTGGCCTTGGCGTCGCGGTCGTAATAGCTGACGGTGACCGGCCAGCGCGTCAGCGTCTTCATCTGGTCGTTGGCGGTGGAGGGATCGGGTGTTGCGATGTTGCGGGTGCCCGGGATCGGCTGTCCGATGACCGACAGCGTGTTGTAGACCTTCTCGCCGTTGTCGGAGCCGTCATAGACGGTCAATTCCAGCACCGACTTGCCGTCGCGGGCGGCGGCGATGATGTGCTGGATCTGCTCGGTCGGAAACAGCACGTTGCCGTCGAGGTTGAACGTCTTCGCCGCCGGCTGCTTCAGCTTGACCGTGATGTGATCGCCGACCCGCTCCGCCACGCCGTCGACCGGCGCCGAGTCGGTATCGTTCATCCGCGTGTCGATCTTGAAGCGATAGCTTTTGCCGGCCGCGTCCTCCCAGGACGACGAACGCAGATCGCTGAGCGTCAGCTTGCCCTCGCCGCTGTCGAGCTCGGAGACCTGGCGGAATTCGCTGGTGTAGCCCTCGCAGGAACTGCCGGAGAAATTGTACAGGATGCGCCCGCGCGCGTTGCTGATGGCGTTGGAGCCGCGCGACTTGACGAGGCTCAATTCATACAGCGCCTGATGGGACAGAAACGGCCCGCTGGCGGCGGCCACCGCCGGCGCGTGGACGAAGCCGGCGCCTGCGACGGCAACCGAGAACATCAAAGCGCGAACCGGATTCGGGAGCGAGCTGGCCATGTTCTGTCATTTCCTCGGGTGGAGATTCGTCACATTAGTGACGGCTGTATTGCGTCGCAACTAGGGCGGCTTCACGAAAACGTAGTATTTTGCCGCGGCCGGCCACGCTTTTCAGCGATTCCAGAGCGATTTTCGGCATGCGTCGCTCGCCTGCCGTCAGCTTGCAACAGACGGCGCGATGCGCGAAACAATGCGCGCCTGACGTGACGTCAGGATAGGCAATCAACCGGGGACGGAACATGGCGGGTACGGTCGAACAGAAGCTGGCGGCACAAGGCATCACGCTGCCGGAGCCGCGCACCGCCATGGCCAATTATGTCGGTTTCGTCCGCACCGGCAATCTGCTGTTCGTATCGGGCCAGGTGTGCGCCGATGCCGAAGGCAAGCTGATCGCCAAGGGCAAGCTGGGCGCCGGCGTCAACATCGAACAAGGCTATCACGCGGCCAAGGGTTGCGGCGTCAACCTGCTGGCGCAGGTCAAGGCCGCGCTCGGCGATCTCGACAAGGTCGTGCGCGTGGTTCGGCTCGGCGGCTTCATCAACTCGGCGCCCGATTTCCTCGACGGACCGAAGGTGCTCAACGGCGCTTCCGACCTGATGGTCGAAGCGTTCGGCGACAAGGGCCGCCACGCCCGCACCACCGTCGGCGTCGCTTCCCTGCCCTCGGACGCGGCGGTCGAGGTCGACGGCATCTTCGAGGTATCCTGAGCGGAACCGCGGATATGCGCGCCCCGGACTGGCTGACGGCACGACCGGTCGCTCACCGCGGCCTGCATGACATCGCACACGGCATTGTCGAGAACATGCCGGCGGCGGCGAAGGCTGCGGTCGCCGGCAATTTCGCGATCGAATGCGACATCCAGCTCACCGCCGATGGCGAAGCCATGGTGCATCACGACGACGCGCTCGGTCGCCTCACCGAAGGTTCCGGCGCGCTGCTCGGCAAGACCGCGACTGAGCTGAAGGCGGTCAAGTTCAAGAATACCGACGAGCGCATGATGACGCTCGCCGGTCTCTGCGCACTGGTCGCCGGCCGCGTGCCATTGGTGATCGAGGTGAAGAGCCATTTTGACGGCGATCGCAGACTGGTGAAGCGGATGGCGGAAGTGCTGTCGACCTATTCCGGGCCTGCGGTCGGCATGTCCTTTGACCCCGACCAGGTGCTGGCGCTGCGCGAGATCATGCCCAACCTCGTTCGCGGCATCGTCGCCGAGCACGATTATACCGAGACCGACTGGCCGGAAGCCTCGCCCGCACAGCGCCGCGGCATGACCCATCTACGCCACGCGTTTCGCACCCGGCCGCATTTCGTCGCCTACTGGGTCAATGAACTACCGTCCATGGCCCCCTGGATCGCCCGCAACGTCTTCGGCCTGCCGTTGCTGAGCTGGACCGTGCGTACGCCGGAACAGCGCGGGCGCGCCGCGCGTTACGCCGATCAGATGATCTTTGAAGGGTTTGTGCCGGGAACCTGATCCGCTTGCGGTGGACTTGAAGTCGTCGCTGCAATGCACGATCTTTCGGAGGGTTGGTCGCCCTACGCGCCGGCTAGAGCCTATCGGCTCTACTCTTTTGTTTGACGCGTTTTCTTCACGCGAACCGGCGTCCACTTCGCTGGAAAACGCTATGTCAATTGATGGGACCGGTCTAAATTCTCGATGGCGTCATCCGAAATCACCCTCGAAGCCGTCCCCGCCGTCAGCGATATCAAGGCTGAGGACTGGGACGCCTGCGCCAATCCCAAAGCGGACCCCGACAGCCTCGATAACCTCGACACGCTGGCCTCACCCGGCGCCGCAGGCGATTCGACCGCTTGCTCAAAGCAGGCCTATAACCCCTTCGTTTCCCACGCTTTTTTTGCCGCCGCCGAGGCCTCCGGTTCGGCCTGCGCACACACCGGCTGGGGCCCGCGACATCTCGTGGCCCGGCTCGACGGCGCCATCGTCGGCATCGTGCCGTGTTACCTGAAATCGCACTCCCAGGGCGAATACGTCTTCGACCGCGGCTGGGCCGACGCCTATGAGCGCGCCGGCGGCCGCTATTACCCGAAGCTGCAGGCCTCGGTGCCGTTCACACCCGCTACCGGGCCGCGGCTGTTGATCCGCGGCGGCGTCGACCGCGAGGCGATCGGCACCGCGCTGGCAAGCGGGCTGATGGCGCTGTGCAACGCCACCAACGCCTCCTCGGTCCACGTCACCTTCGCGCCCGAGGCCGAGGCCAAGTTTCTGGGCGAGCACGGGTTCCTGCGGCGCCACGACCAGCAGTTCCACTGGCACAATGACGGCTACCAGACCTTTGACGATTTCCTGGGCTCGCTGAACTCGCGCCACCGCAAGGCGATCAAGCGCGAGCGGCGCGAGGCGCTGGCCTCCGACATCACGATCCACCGGCTGACCGGACCTGATATCACCGAGGACGCGTGGGACGCGTTCTTCGAGTTCTACATGGAGACCGGATCGCGCAAGTGGGGCCGGCCGTATCTCACCCGAAGCTTCTTCTCGCTGATCGGCGAGAGCATGAGCCGGGACGTGCTGCTGGTGATGGCCAAACGCAACGGCCGCTGGATCGCCGGCGCCATCAACTTCATCGGCTCCGATACGCTGTTCGGCCGCAACTGGGGTGCGGTCGAGCACCACCCGTTCCTGCATTTCGAGGTCTGCTATTACCAGGCGATCGAGTTTGCAATCGATCGCGGCCTGAAAACCGTCGAAGCCGGCGCGCAGGGCGAGCACAAGCTGGCGCGCGGCTACCTGCCGCAAACCACCTACTCCGCGCATTACATCGCCGATCCCGGCCTGCGGCGCGCGATCGCCGATTATCTCAAGCGCGAACGCGAATATGTCGCCGAGGTCGGCCGCGAACTGACCGAGGCCGGACCATTCCGCAAAGCGCCGGTCGACGAGGCCTGACCGGTTCTGCTAACGAGACGACGAGAGACGAAACGTGAAGGGAAGACGCCATGCCCGCTGCTTATGATCCCAACAACATCTTCGCAAAGATCCTGCGCGGCGAGTTTCCCTGTCACAAGGTCTATGAGGACGAGCATGTGCTGGCCTTCCTCGACATCATGCCGCGTTGCCCCGGCCACACGCTGGTGATTCCGAAAGCCCCTGCCCGCAACATTCTCGACATCACGCCGGATGATTTCGCCCACGTCGCCCGCGGCACCCAGAAGATCGCCACCGCCGCGATGAAGGCATTCAATGCCGATGGCATCACCATCGGACAGGCCAACGAAACCGCCGGCGGCCAGGTCGTATTTCACCTGCACATGCACGTGATGCCACGCCACAACGGCGTGGCCTTGTCTCCGGCAGCCAGCCGCAAGGAAGACGTCAAGGTGCTGGAAGACAACGCGACCAAGCTGATCGCGGCGTTGAAGGGATAGTTTGCAACAGCTTCGCAGCCCGGAGGGGCGCAGCGACATCCGAGACCAATCGCAGAGATGACCCGGATATCGCTGCGCTCATCCGGGCTACAAGCTCATCACTCCGTCTCAAAATCCCCGGCCTGCGGCGGCGCCAGCGGCGTGAATTCGCAACGGTCGGGCTTGACGTCCAGCAACGGGGTTTCGTCGAGGCAGTCGAGACCGCGCACCAGGATCGTATTGCCCTCGATGCCGACCAGCTTGACGATCGAGGTGGCGATCGGATTGGGCCGCACCGGCGAGCGCAGCGAAAACGTGCCGCGAGTCTTCTGGTTGTTCTTCGGGCTCTGCAGCACCAGGTCGCGCCGCGACTGGTGCAGCCAGTAGATCACTTCGAGATTGGAATAGAAGTCGACGCCCTTGATCGCGGGTACCCAGGGCTCGAAAATCTCCAGCCGGCAGACCGGGCCGTCGAGGCGCCCCTGCCGCGGCGTCTCCAGGCGCGAGGTCCAGGGCGTACGGATCCTGCCGATGAAGTAGAGCGCGGCATCCCGTGGCGGCGGAACGTCGACGGTCAGTTCGCCTTCGCGGGTTCTGTTTTCGCGAACCATTCTCAATACTCTTGCGTTGTGGTGCGTTTGTCGCGCGAACTGATACAAACTTCGCAGGAAAACGCTAGTCCAGCGAGATGTTGAGCGCCTTGATCACCCCGGTCCACACGGCGCGGTCGTTGGTGACGAACTTGTCGATCTCGGCCTGGCTCTTCGGACGCAGCGGCTTGAAGCCGACCTTGTCGAGCGAAGCGCGGAACACGTCGTCGCTCAGGGCGCGATCGAGACTGGCCTTTAGTTTTTGCAGGACATCATCCGGCACCCGGGACGGCGCGGCGACGCCATACCAGACGCTGACGGCATAGTCGGGATAGCCGCTCTCGGCGACCGTCGGCACATCGGGCAAGTCGGAGATGCGCTCCTTCGAGGTGACTGCCAGCGGCCGCAGCAACCCGCCCTTGACCGGCGGCAGCGCGGTGCCGAGCGTGTCGAACATCAACTGGATGTTGCCGGACAACAGATCCTGCAGCGCCGGCCCCGCACCCTTGTAGGCGACGTGAACCATGTCGACGCCGGCCATCAGCTTGAACATCTCGCCGGCGAGATGGGTGGTGCCGCCAGTGCCGGCCGAGCCGAAATTGAGCTTGCCGGGATTTGCCTTGGCGTAGGCCACGAACTCCGCCACCGTCTTGGCCGGCACGGAAGGATGGACTTCCATGATCATGGGAATGTCGGTGACGACCTCCAGCATCCGGAAATCCTTGTCCGGATCGTAGGGCAGCTTCTTGTAGAGCAGCGGGTTGAGCACGAACAGCGAAGCCGCGGTGAAGAACAGCGTATAGCCGTCGGGCTCCGAGCGCGCCGCAGCCTCGGCGCCGATCGCGCCCTGTGCGCCGGCCTTGTTCTCGACCACCACCGTCTGCTTGAGGTCGCGACCGAGATAGTCGGCGACCATGCGGCCGAGCACGTCGGTCGGACCGCCGGCCGCATAAGGCACGATCAGCTTGATCGGTCGCGCCGGATATTCCGCCGCGTGAGCTTTCGGCGAGGCCAGAGCGAGGCCACAGACCAGAGCCGATAAAATCCGCCAATTCATGCCGTTTCCCCAACTTTTTATGCGCCGAACCCCAGAGCTATGTCCGTTCCGATGAAATCGGAACGCAGCTCCAGAATTTAGTCCAGTGAAATATTGAGCGCCTTGATCACACGCGTCCAGCGGGCACTGTCGGCAGCCATGAACTTCTCGATCTCAGGCTGGCTCTTCGGGCCCAGCGACGTGAACCCGATCTTGTCGAGGGAGGCGCGAAACGCGGCATCGTTCATGGCGCGGTCGAGGCTGGCCTTGAGTTTCTGCAGGACATCGTCCGGCAGGTTCGACGGCGCGGCAATGCCGTACCAGGTGCTCGTCACGTAATCGGGATAGCCGCTCTCGGCGATGGTCGGCAGGTCAGGTAGTTGGTCAACGCGCTTCACTGAGCCGACCGCGATCGGCCGCAACAATCCCGCTTTGATCGGCGGCAGCGCGGTGCCGAGCGAATCGAACAGCACCTGGATATTGCCGGAGAGCAGATCCTGCAGCGCCGGAGCCATCCCCTTGTAGGGAATATGCACCATATCGATGCCGGCCATCTGCCTGAACATTTCACCGGCGAGATGCGCGCTGCCGCCGGTGCCGGCCGATCCGAAATTCAATTTGCCGGGGTTCTGCCTGGCGTAGGCTACCAATTCCGCCACTGTCCTGGCCGGCACCGACGGGTTGATCTCGAGGACCGACGGCTGGTCCGTGACCACGGCCAGCATGCGAAAATCCTTGGCCGGATCGTACGACAGTTTCTTGTAAAGCAGCGGGTTGAGCACGAAGACCGATGCCGCCGAGAACAACAGCGTATAGCCGTCAGGCTCGGATCGCGCCGCCATTTCGGTGCCAATGGCGCCCTGCGCACCGGCCCTGTTCTCGATCACAATGGTCTGCTTCAAATCGCGACCGAGATAGTCACCAACGATACGCGCCTGAACGTCGGATGGGCCGCCCGCGGCGTAGGGAACGATCAGCTTGATTGGTCGAACAGGGTAATCGGCCGCCCAGCCCTGCGGCGCGGCGAGGACGAGGCCCAAGCCAAGGCCGAAGCCAAGGCCGAAGACCACGGCCGAAACTGCGCGCCACTCCATGCCGCTCCCCAGGTTTTCTTATATCCGAGAGTACCGTATTAATCCGCCGCCGCAATCAACCGAGCCACCATTTGCCGGCCAGCACAACGATCTCGCCGGTCACCACGCCGGCGAAGATCGACCGCCGCGACAGCATGAAGACGAGAAAACCCGTAGCCACCGCGCCGTAGCGCAGCCAATCGGGCACGCTTGCCAGCGCACCGGGCGGCTGAACCAGGATTTGCGCAATGACACCGGCGAGAATCGCGGTCGCCGTCGCCCTCACCCAGACCAGCACCTCCGAGCCTTCGTCGACGCCGCCGCCGAGCCAGAGCCCGAGCATGCGCCAGACCTCGTTGGGCAGGAATCCGGCGACGACCAGGATCAGCAGCGCGTGGGGATCGCCGAAAAAACCGCTCATGCCGGCTCCCGCTCCCGCCACCAGTGAACGCCGTAGGCGACGGTACCTGCCGTGATGCCGCTGATCAGGATGTCGACGCCGGTGTGCAGCATCGACATCAGCGGAAACAGCGCGAGCCCAAGCAGCAGCGCCAGCAGGTCGGAAAGCTGCCTGCAGTTGCGCGCGGTGGAAAGCAGGAACGCCAGCGGCGTCAGCATCAGGATCGCCGCCGCGAACAGTTGCGGCAGGTTGGCGGCAAGGCCGTAGCCGAGCGTGGTCGCGACCAGACACACCGTGAGCAGGCCGCAGCCGAGCCCGTGCGTGAACGCAATGCGCCGCTCGCGCGGCACCTGCGGAAACAGGCGATAGCATTCGACCCACAAGGTGACGGCGATGAAATGCGCCGCCAGCACCAGATGCCGGCGCTTGGTATCGGTGGTCTTCATCATCGGCAGCACCGACACCACCATCGGAAACAGCCGGATCGCGCTGACGGTTACGGCGATTGCGGCTTGTACTGCCGTCGCGCCGGAGCCGAGCGTCGAAATCAGAATGATCTGCGCCGGACCGGCCCAGACCAGCAGCGTGCTGCCGAGCACCCAGCCGAGGCTGAAATGGCTGTCATGGGCGAGCGCGCCGATGCCGAGATAGGTTGCAAACAGCACCAGCGTCAAAACCGTCGAAGCGACCGAAACCATGCCCCATGCGAACGCGCGAAGCGGGCTTTGCCAACTGGGTGAATCGAGCGGAGGTAGCGCCACGGGAACCGGATCAAACGTGAATCTTCGCCGGCATAGGGCTGGGGAAACCCCGCGGCGTCAAGCAAACCGGGCGTCAGGGCAGTCATGCAGCGTCCCGCAACGCCTCACGCCCGGTTCTTCAGCACAAAGCACGCCCCGCCCGCCTTGCGGATACGATTACAGAGGTCGTCCGCGGCGGGCCGCGTGTCGGCGCCGATCCGCACCTGGTAGAAGGCGCGGCTGCCGCGGCTACGCATGATCGACGACAGCAGGCTCGGGTCCTGGTCGCCGATCACGGCTCGAAGCTGCTTCATGGCGCGTGCATACATCGCCAGCGCCTTGTCGCGGCTGAAGCCGGCGGCGAGTTGCACGCCCCACAGTTTGGCGGCGGCCAGCGTGATGTGCTGTTCGAGGCCGGCCACGAACGGATTGGGCGCACGCCGCAGCAGCGCCATCAGTTCGCGGCAGCTCGACGTCGCCACGCGCTGCGGCATCTTGCCGTTGCGTCCGGCCTCCTTCCAGTCCTCGACCGTTGAGCCGGTGATGGCCGAGACGTAGTTGCGGGTCTCCGCAGGCATCGGGCCGGTGCCGGCCAGCCATTCCTGCACCCGCCGCGGTCCGGCGTTATAGGCCGCAGCGGCGAGGCCGAGATTGCCAAATTGATTGCGCAACTCATCGAGAAATTCCGCAGACTTCGGCAGCGCCTGCACGGGATCGAAGGGATCGAGCAACCGCCGCTCGCTGGCCGTTCCCGGCATGAACTGGGCGATGCCCTGGGCGCGCTGGCCGTTGCGCGTCACCGGACCGATCGCATCGGATTGAAACCGGCTCTCCTGCCAGATCACGCGCGCGAAGAATTCCAGCGGCAGGCTGGCCGCCTTCGCCGCCGACTCGATCATCAGGCACATCGCCTCGCGCGCTTCGCTCTCGCGCGTGGCCTCAGGCAGCTTCGGCAGCGGGATCGCCAGTTCCTCGACGCTCGGCCGGACGACCTCGCCGATCGACGGCGCCTCCTCAGCGACTGCCGGCGACAGTGTCAGTGCCAGCGCCAGCGCGGCGAAGCACAGGATGGCGCGGATGGGATGGACTGATCGCATGCGATGTATCTAGGGTACTGGACTGTGCATGACACCGGAAGGCGCCGCCCGACTATTCGCGATAATAATGGCGCGCAGATGAGAGGCCACAGATCGAACCATGATCATCGAAAATCAGGCAGACGTTACCACGGCCGTCATTCAAGCGTTTGGACGCACGGAAGATCCGCGCCTGCGCGAAATCCTGCTGGCGCTGGTCAAGCATCTGCACGGCTTCGTGCGCGAAGTCCGCCTCAGCGAACGCGAGTTCCAGGAGGCCGCGCGGATCATCGCAGCGTTAGGCCAGAAGACGACGCCCTCGCACAATGAGGTGGTCCTGATGGCGGGTTCGCTCGGCGTGTCCGCGCTGGTGTGCCTGCTCAACAACGGCGACAACGGCCAGACCGAGACCCAGGCGAACCTGCTCGGCCCGTTCTGGCGCGACGACCAGCCGATCTGCGCCAGCGGCGACACGCTGGTGCGTTCGCCGACGCCCGGACCCGCTCTCGCCGTCGATGTCCATGTCACCGACCGGGACGGCCGCCCGGTGCCGGGCGCCGAAGTCGACGTCTGGCATTCCTCGCCGGAGGGGCTGTACGAGAACCAGGACCCGGCGCAGGCCGAGATGAACCTGCGCGGACGCTTCATGACCGACGCCGCCGGTCGCTTTCATTTCCGCAGCGTCAAACCGGCCGGGTATCCGATCCCGATCGATGGCCCGGTCGGCGACCTCGTCAGGGCGACGGGCCGCCACTATTACCGGCCGGCCCACCTGCATTTCATGATCCACAAGCCCGGCTTCAAGACCATGATCTCGCAGATCTACTCGCCCGACGACGAGCATCTGGATTCGGACGTGCAGTTCGGCGTAACCCGTGCGCTGATCGGCGACTATCGGCGGCACGACGTGGCTTCGGACGGCTTTGCGGCCCCCTGGTATTCGCTCGACCAGCACTTCGTGCTGGAAGCCGGCGAAGCCCGCCGGCCGGTGGCCCCGATTCGCGCCAAGGCTACGGGATAACGTGAACGACAAGCCCTAAAAGAGCGATGGATCGCCAGAAATCCGCCTGATCGCATCCGCCGTTAATTTACGTTAACGGCGCTTTTTGCCTGCCGCGCCCTTACGCGCGCGAGAAACCGTCGTAAAACACTAGCTCTTTTCCGGGGAGTTTTGATCAATGCTGGACCGACGCCAGAGTGCGCGCAACAAGGTAATGTATGGCGGCGTCGCCAAGATCGACGACGACGCCACCACGCGCGACTGTGTCGTTCGCAACATCTCCGACCATGGCGCCACCATCGAATTCAGCAACGTCGTCCGGCTCCCGAAGGAACAGTTGTCGCTGCGTATTGCCCGCAAGGGCCGTTCGTTCCTCGCCAAGGTGATCTGGTGGCGCGACAATTTTGTCGGCGTTGCCTTCCGCGCGGAGACCCCTGCCGAGCCCGTCTCCGATATCGAGGAGCGCTTGCGCAAAAGCGAAATCAAGAAGCGCCAGTTGCAGCGCCGCATCCAGGAACTGCTGGGCGACCGCTGAGGCGTACGCCCTCGCCCTCTGCTCTCCTCAATTTCAAGGCGGCGGGTCGACGTACTGGTCGGCGACCGGCCAGAATTGTGCCGCGTTCAGCCCGCAGGATGAGATGAGGGCTAATCACATGGGACTGAGATCGACAGGTCGGCTGACGCTTTGCCTGCTGCTTTGCCTTGGCGTCGGAATCCTGGAGTCGACGGTAACGCGAAGCGAGATACCAGGCTGGTATGCGGGACTGGTCAAGCCGGCATGGACCCCGCCCCCGCTGGCGTTCCCCATCGTCTGGACGCTGCTCTATATACTGATGTCCGTGAGCCTGTGGCGGCTCTGGGATCGTGCAGCACCGTCGGCGGCGCGGACGACCGCAATCGTCTGGTTCGCGGTGCAGCTTGCGTTCAACGCTGCGTGGTCGCCGGTCTTCTTCGGTTGGCACGCCATCCAGATCGCGCTGATCGTGATCATTGCCCTGTTGGTTGCAATCGCGATGACCATCATCACGACGTCGCGGGTCGATCGTTTCGCAGCATGGCTGCTGGTACCCTATTTGATCTGGGTCGCCTACGCGACCACGGTCAATGCCGGCGTTGTCGTCATGAACTAGGCGATCGCGCCGACGATATCGCTCAGCAAAAAGCCGGCGGTCTTGCGACACGCCGGCTCTTCATTTCGAACTTTCGGACGATCAAGCCTTGACCAGCGGTCCCTTGGAGGCCGGCCCCTTGGAGCCGCCGCCGCCATTCGGGCCACCCGGCTTCGGCTTGCGCTTGCGTGCGCCCGGCAGCTTTTCCGGCTTCGGCGTGACCGGGCCTTCGACGAACTCGAAGCCGATCTTGTCCTTGGCCTCGGCGCTCGCTTCGTCCTTGACCAGGACGACGCGGACATGGCCGCCGCCCTTGAGATGACCGAACAGCACTTCATCGGCCAGCGGCTTCTTGATGTGCTCCTGGATCACCCGGGCCATCGGCCGCGCGCCCATCTGTTCGTCGTAACCGTGCTCGATCAGCCAGGCCTTGGCGGGCTCCGACAGTTCGATGGTGACGTCGCGGTCGGCCAGTTGCGCCTCGAGCTGAAGCACGAACTTCTCGACCACCATGCCGATGACATCGACATTGAGATGGGCGAACGACACGATCGCATCCAGACGGTTGCGGAACTCCGGCGCGAACTGCCGGTTGATCGCTTCGTGGTCGTCACCTTCCCGCTTGCTGCGCGTGAAGCCGAAGGCCTGACGCGCGAGGTCGGCAGCGCCCGCGTTCGTGGTCATGATCAGGATCACGTTGCGGAAGTTGACCTGCTTGCCATTGTGGTCGGTGAGCCGGCCGTGATCCATGATCTGCAGCAGCACATTGTAGAGATCCGGATGCGCCTTCTCGATTTCGTCGAGCAGCACCACACAATGCGGATGCTGATCGACGCCGTCGGTCAACAGGCCGCCCTGGTCGAAGCCGACATAGCCGGGAGGCGCGCCGATCAGGCGCGATACCGTATGCCGCTCCATGTATTCGGACATGTCGAAGCGAATGAGCTCGACGCCGAGCGAGGCCGCGAGTTGCTTGGCGACTTCGGTCTTGCCGACGCCGGTCGGACCCGAGAACAGGTAGGAGCCGATCGGCTTCTCCGGTTCGCGCAGACCGGCCCGCGACAGCTTGATCGAGGCCGAAAGCGCTTCGATCGCCTTGTCCTGGCCGAACACCACCCGCTTCAAGGTCGTCTCGAGATGCTTCAGCACCTCGGCATCGTCCTTTGACACGCTCTTGGGCGGAATCCGCGCCATGGTCGCGATCGTGGTCTCGATTTCCTTGATGCCGATGGTCTTCTTGCGCTTGTTCTCGGCGACCAGCATCTGCGCCGCACCTGACTCGTCGATCACGTCGATCGCCTTGTCCGGCAGCTTGCGGTCGTGGATGTAGCGCGACGACAACTGCACCGCGGCTTCGATCGCCTCGTTGGTGTATTTCAGCCGGTGGTAATCCTCGAAATAGGGCTTCAGGCCCTTGAGGATTGCAATCGCGTCTTCCACCGTCGGCTCGTTGACGTCGATTTTCTGGAACCGGCGCACCAGCGCGCGATCCTTTTCGAAGTGCTGACGGTATTCCTTGTAGGTGGTCGAGCCCATGCAGCGGATCGTGCCCGACGCCAGCGCCGGCTTGAGCAGATTGGATGCATCCATCGCGCCGCCGGAGGTGGCGCCGGCGCCGATCACGGTGTGGATTTCGTCAATGAACAGGATGGCGTTCGGATGCGCCTCGAGTTCCTTCAACACCTGCTTCAACCGCTCCTCGAAGTCGCCGCGATAGCGCGTGCCGGCGAGCAGCGTGCCCATATCGAGCGAGAACACGGTCGCAGCCGCCAGCACTTCCGGCACTTCACTGTCGACGATGCGCTTGGCCAGACCTTCCGCGATCGCGGTCTTGCCGACGCCGGCTTCACCGACGAACAGCGGATTGTTCTTCTGGCGGCGGCACAGCACCTGGATGGCGCGGTTGATCTCGGCATTGCGGCCGATGACCGGGTCGATCTTGCCGTCACGCGCCTTCTTGTTGAGATTGACGCAATAGGTTTCGAGCGCCTCGCCCTTTTTCTTGGAGTCGTCGCTGCCCTTGGTCTCGGTCTCCTCGTCGACGCCGCGCACCGGGCGCGCTTCGGAAACACCGGGCCGCTTGGCAATGCCGTGACTGATGTAGTTGACGGCGTCATAGCGCGTCATGTCCTGCTCCTGCAGGAAGTACGCGGCATGGCTTTCGCGCTCGGCGAAGATCGCGATCAGCACATTGGCGCCGGTCACTTCCTCGCGACCGGAAGACTGCACGTGAATCACCGCGCGCTGGATCACGCGCTGGAAGCCGGCGGTCGGCTTGGCGTCGTCGGCGCCGTCGGTCACCAGATTTTCGAATTCGGTCTCGAGATAGTTGACGAGACTGGTGCGCAGCTTGTCGAGATCGACGCTGCAGGCACGCATCACCGCCGCCGCATCCGAGTCATCGATCAGCGACAGCAGAAGGTGTTCGAGCGTGGCATATTGGTGATGACGCTCGTTTGCAATCGCCAGCGCACGATGCAGGGATTGTTCAAGGCTTTGGGAAAAAGTTGGCATTCGCGTCCTCTATGGCCCCCAGTCATCATGATCGCCATTACCCGCTTGGGCAACAACAACCTTCGTCTTCCCCTGTCATATAGTTACACACGTTCGTGGCGAAAGACCGGTTCCGCAAACGTGGTTTTCCTCTAAAATCACGCATCACGCACGCGAAACACCTCCGGAAAACTACCGGAGTGACGCTCGGCTTTCGTCAGCGAAAATCGATGCAAGACCCGTTCCTTTTTCGGCCGGGTCGGTCATGTCAGCTATTTCTTTTCCATCACGCATTGCAGGGGGTGCTGGTGCTTGCGCGCAAAATCCATCACCTGCGTGACCTTGGTCTCGGCAATCTCATAGGTAAACACGCCGCACTCGCCGATCCCGTGGTGATGAACGTGCAGCATGATCTTGGTGGCCGCTTCGGCATCTTTCTGGAAGAATTTCTCCAGCACGTGAACCACGAACTCCATCGGCGTGTAGTCGTCGTTCAGGATCAGCACGCGATACAGGTTTGGGCGTTTGGTCTTCGGCTTGACCTTGGTGATGACCGAGGTCGACGGCCCGTTGGTGCCGGGATTGCGGTTCTCCTCGTTGCTCATTCGAGGAGCAAAAGCGGCTGACGTCGCCGGCGCGGACGAACGGGCTTTGAAAGTTAACTGCAACATGGCTCAGGCGTTCGAAATCCCCAGGAGAGATGGGTCGTGTATCCAGTCGGAGAAACCAGTCAGCATGGACAGGCACCCGTCTCAGGCCGAACCGGCCGTCGCAAGGTACCCGGCAGCATCCCGGATCGTCGCTCCCGGTCCGACCCTTGACCGGATCGGCGGCCGGATCGGCTTACCGAATATGGGTCCGGAGCCGGGTCCCCGCAAGCGCCTAACCGCAGCCCCGGCGTGACCTGCAACCGGCCCGATTCCCGGTCCGGCGATCGGCCCAAGGTTAATCGTTTCTGTCCGGTTTGACAAAGGAAGTAACCCTGCCCGTTTAACGTCCATTGAGGATAGGAGGCGCTATCAGCGACCGATTCGCGCACCTATGGGCTTTGACCCGCTTTTATCGGAACCGGTTTACCACCTGTTTAGCCGGCAAGGCGGAAATGACCGTAGAAACCACTTTGCGGTGAAAGCCATGCTCGAGACCACCATTTTCAGTCGTTTTCGTGCTGCCGCCAGCCGGTTTGCAGGCGCCAACGGGGGCAATATCGCAGTACTTTTTGCCATCGCCACCGTGCCGATCATCAGCTTCGTCGGCGCTGCCATCGACTATACCCGCGCCAACGCCGCCCGCTCGGCGATGCAGGCCGCGCTCGACTCCACCGCGCTGATGCTGGGCAAGGATCTCACCGACGGCACCATCTCGACGTCGCAGATCAGCGCCAAGGCAACCGCCTATTTCAATGCGCTCTATACCAATACCGACGCCAAGTCGGTCGCGATCACCGCGACCTATACCGCCGCCGCCGGCAACGGTTCGACGATCCTGCTGAACGGCAGCGGCCTGGTGAACACGGATTTCATGAAGGTCGCGGGCTTCCCGAACCTCAACTTCAACACCAGTTCGACGGCTGCCTGGGGCAACGTGCGCATGCGCGTGGCGATGGCGCTCGACAACACGGGATCGATGGCGTCCGACGGCAAGATCGCAGCGCTGCGGACCTCGGCGGCGTCGCTCGTCGACCAGCTCAGCGCGCTCGCCAAGAACCCGGGTGACGTTTACATCTCGGTGATCCCGTTCGCCAAGGACGTCAATGTCGGCGCCAGCAACTACACCCAGAGCTGGATCGACTGGACCGACTGGGACAACAACAACACCAGTTCGGCCTGGGGTAGCTGCAGCAACTCGAGCTACACGAACAAGAGCAGCTGCCAGTCGGCCGGCAAGACCTGGACTCCCGATCACTCCAAGTGGACGGGTTGCGTCACCGACCGTACCCATCCTTACGACCAGCAGAGCACGGCGCCGACGGCGGGCAACGCGCCCACGCTGTTCCCTGCCGAGGAATATTACGAAAACAGCCAGCGCTATTGCAAACCGGGCAACACCCCGCCTCTGCAGCAGTTGATGCCGCTGAGCTACGACTGGACAGCAATCAAGGCGACGATCAACGCGATGCAGCCGACCGGCGGTACCAACCAGCCGATCGGTATTGCCTGGGCGTGGCACTCGCTGCAGCAGTCCCTGCCGCTGAACGCGCCGGCCGAGGATTCGAACTATACCTACAAGAAGGCACTGATCGTGCTGTCAGACGGTCTCAATACCGAAGACCGCTGGCCGGCTAACGGCAACGGCATGACCCAGTATGGCGGCGCGATCGACACCATTCAACAAACCCTGTGCACCAACATCAAGAATTCGGGTGTCACGGTCTACGCGATCCAGCTCAACACCGGCTCGCCCGGCGATCCGACCTCGACCGCCCTGCAAAATTGCGCCAGCAGTGCTGACAAGTTCTACCTCGTCAGGGACGCGAGCCAAACCTTGACGGTGTTCAACTCGATCGGCACGTCGCTTGCCAAGCTGCGCGTCTCGCGATAGTCGCCAAAAAATCTACCCAAGAAAAAAGCCCGGCCGTCACGGCCGGGCTTTTTGATTCCTGGGTCGCAGCCTGCGAAAGATTACTGCGCAGCCGGGACGAACTTCGAGACCAGGCCCTCGTAGGGCTTGAAGGTCTGCTTGGCCAGATCGGTGTAGAGGCCGGCGATCTTCTGCGACTCGGCAACGAAGGTCTCGTAGGCGGAACGCGCGAATTCGGTCTGCACTTCGAGCACCTTGTCCACCGACTTCACGCCGGAGAGCTTTTCGACGAACGATTTGGTGTCTTCGAACGACTTCTTGGCGTAGTCGCCGTAGGCGGTGGCGATCGCCTGAACGCCGCTCTGCAGGTTGCTCGCGGAAGCGGCGACCGACTCGAGATGCTCTTTGCCGTAGCTCTGAATGTCTTCAACCTTGACCATGATGGTATCCTTTTCCCAGATGAAACATGCAACCGGGAGGTCCCGGCTCCCTAGACACAGTCTGGATATAGTGCACTGCACAAATATGTCAAGGAATATTGTGCGTCGCACAATTGAAACGTATTTGCCGAGAACCCCGGGGTGTTACGCAACGGTTCGTTAAGGTTTTGGAAACTCGCTCCGCCTAACCTCATTCCCGGACTTGTTCGCCTTCCGACAGACAGCCTGAAAGCTGTTTGTGAACAGCACCTTAGCTAGAATAGCGACCTGATCGGCCAGCCGGGCCGCGCGTTTTGTCCGGATCCAGGCTTCGAGCAGGAAACCACCTGATGTCGTTGGGCACAATTTCGCCTCACGAACCGGTGATCAAGATAGAAATTGGGACGGGGAAGTAAATGCTTCGTACAACCTTGGCTTCCTCGCGCTCGTTGCGAGTTTGCGTTCTCGGGCTGGCTACCTTCACGACAGCGATCCTTATCACCAGCGACAGCGCCGAAGCGCGCCGCTACCGGCATCGTCACGCCTCCAGCCATCATCGCAGCCACGTTGCCAGCGAGAGCTACAGTCCGCAATTTGCGTCGATCATCGTCGACGGCAATTCCGGCACGGTGCTGACCTCGAACAATCCCGACGGCAGCCGCCATCCGGCGTCGCTGACCAAGATCATGACGCTCTATCTGCTGTTCGAGCGCCTCGAATCCAAGAAGATGACCCTCGACACCCAGATGGAAGTGTCGGAGCACGCGTCCGAGCAGGCGCCGACCAAGCTCGGCCTGCGCCCGGGCGGAACCATCAGGGTCGAAGACGCCATCAAGGGTCTCGTCACCCGCTCCGCCAACGACGCTGCGGTCGTGATCGCCGAAGCCATCGGCGGCGATGAAGACGATTTCGCCAAGATGATGACGCGCAAGGCGCGCGCGCTCGGCATGACCAAGACGACCTACCGCAACGCCTCGGGCCTTCCGAACGACGAACAGGTGACGACGGCACGCGACCAGGCCACGCTCGGCCGCGCCATCCAGGATCGCTTCCCGACCTACTACCGTTACTTCTCGACGTCGGTTTTCAACTATCGCGGCCAGTCGATCCGCAACCACAATCACCTGCTCGGCAGTGTCGAGGGCGTGGACGGCATCAAGACCGGTTACACCCGCGCCTCCGGCTTCAACCTCGTGACCTCGATGCGCCGCGGCAACCGCCATCTGGTCGGCGTGGTGCTCGGTGGCCGCAGCGGTGGTTCGCGTGACGCCATCATGCGCAACCTGCTCGCCGAAAACCTCGAAAAGGGCGCGACCCGGCGCACCGTCGCCGCGATCAGCGAGCGCAACCCCGCCGACGCCAATGCCGATGTGGCCGAAGCCGAAGCCGCTTCCCGGCCGACCGAGATGGTGCAGGTCAATGGCGCGATCTCAGCCTCCGAGTCCGGCGACGTCATGCGCCCGGTCACCCCCGCAAAGCCGTCGCTGATGGCCGCCGCGGCCGCAGCCCTGCCCCCGGCGCCGGCCAAGGTCGCTCCGCAAGCCAAGCCCGAGCCCGCGCAGTTCACCAGTGGCGTGATCCAGACCCAACAGATCGCGGCGATCCCCGGCTCCGCCGAGCCGATGAAGCCGGTCAAGGTCAAGACCGTTCAGGTCAAGGCCGGCGGCATGAAGCTCGCTTCCGCCGGTCCCTCGCAGCCCGCACCAGCCATCACCAGCACCGTTCCGGCCCGCGCCGAAATCGCCGAAACCTCCACCGCCGTCGTGGCGAAGGCGACCGAGACCAGCAAGACCGAGACCGCCCGCGCCGAGATGCCGCCGCAGCCCGCCAATTTCGGCACCGGTCATGGCGTGCTGGGCGTCCTGCCCGGCTCCGGCGCAGCGGCGAAGGCCAATTCTTCCCAGGCCAATTCTTCCCAGGCAATGGCCTACGCCGATCCGACGCCGCGCGCGGTGCAGGACAACGGCGCGATCAAGCCAGCCGTAGCCGCCGCCGTCCACTCGGGCTGGATCATCCAGGTCGGCGCGCTGGAAAGCGAAAGCGAAGCCAAGCAGCGTATCGACCTCGCCCGCAGCAAGGCTTCCTCCCTGCTGAGCAAGGCCGATCCCTTCACGGAGCCGGTGGTCGCCAAGGACAACCGCAAACTGTTCCGCGCCCGTTTCGCCGGCCTCGAGCGCGACCAGGCCGAAGCGGTCTGCAAGACGCTGAAGCGCGCCGACATCTCCTGCATCACGGTTCGCAACTAACCGGTTGCCTCCTCCGAAATCGCAAAGCCGGCGCCCCAAGCGCCGGCTTTGTTGCTTTCAGGGCACGGCAAGGGGCGGGTTTCACTCGCGACCGCAATTCGGCGCCGTGAAAACTTCTCGTCAAGATTTTACGGTTAAGTTTTGGAGAACAAGCGATCGACCACGCCGGGCAACGGCGGGCGATATGGGGCCTCGATCAGAGACTAGACGGAAGCAGCTCTCGGTCTGTTGCGTTTGTAGCGTGAGCCGGAGTTAGCTGAGATGCGTGCGAAGCAGAGTATCCTTGGCCTCGTTTACACGGGCGGCGAGGTACGTAGAGCCCCCCTGGTCGGGATGCAGTTTCTTCATCAGGGCGCGATGCGCCCGGCTGATGTCGTCACGCCCCGCCCCCGGCTGCAGGCCAAGGATCTGGTAAGCCTCCTC
>Ga0209023_10000617_pt1 | contig 52806 bp, 35 predicted proteins | sample LakOneMetagenome_FD_187468 | JGI IMG/M metagenome (GOLD analysis project Ga0209023, IMG submission 187468) | Freshwater and sediment microbial communities from Lake Erie, Canada (SPAdes) (version 2) | ecosystem: Environmental > Aquatic > Freshwater > Lentic | place: Lake Erie, Canada... | reverse complement strand
CAATCTTCCATACGAAAATAACACCCGACCATGTCCGGATGAACCCATTCTCCAAATTCTTTTTTACTTGAAATATGATGTTTAATAGTCTTCGTATAACAGTGCATGTGATAATAAGCATAGTAAGTCAAATACTTATGTAAATCTTTCTCTAGAAAATCAAACTTTTTCTTGGTGGGTAGCAATACATCATCAGGAACAGTATTATCATCAAGATTTAGATTACTAGCCAGCGATTTTAAATAAAATTTTTTAGGTCGTGCATCTGTCTTGGCAAAAAGTGATTTCGGATTATCTTTAGCGTTTACATATATCTGAGCTCCAAGAGTTGCCCAAGGCGTTTTTCCTTCAGAGTTTAACTTCGTATCATAGCCTTTTTTCACGGCAATACTCCAGATTTCTGTTGAAGTTAGAGGCTTTTTTTCTTCACGTAAAATTGATTCTGCTAATTCAAGAAATGTCATTTTTGTACGATTTATGGTTATGTTTTTTATAACGTTCCCGCTCTCAAATTAGGCGCGGCCTGTAAAATGTGGTTTCGTCATTTCGAGAAAACGAATTTAAGAAATTAATAGTACAAGCAAATTAAGACTTGGCAATTCGGTTAATGGCTGAAAGCAATAGCTTTTAATTCGTCATTTCTTCGATTTTACCGTCTTTAACTGTTAGTTTTCTGTCGTCATTTAAATAATAATATATACCATCAGGAGCTATTACTTCGTTAATGAAAACGCTTGCGCCAATCGTTTGATAATTTTTCGAAATAATTTTTAGTATTTGTTTGTCTTTCGTTTCACGATAAACTGTTTGTGTATGTTTATTAGAAACCTCATTAACTGGAATCTGTAGTCTTGCTTTTACAAGAAGATCGGATGCTTTTTTGTTATGATTGTCCAATTCAATAGCTTTTTCAGTAAACCTTATGCACTCATTGTATTTGTTGTCATTTAGAAAGGCTTGAGCTTTTTCTGTAAGTATCGAACTATTCACTTCATTGCCCAATGAATAATCAAGATCTAATTTCGCAAATAATTTCTTTTGTTGACCAATTGTAATTAGTGCTAAAGAAGGTAGGAAAAAGGCAAAAAGACCCCACCCAAAAGTTTCTCTGTTTTGATTCTTGGCGATATTTACTACCCAAATTATTATAAAAACTCGCGCTATCAATGCAACAATTGAGGCTATCATTCGAAATTGACTGTATGAGTCAATATTATCAAACTTGAATGGCTGAAAAAATAGTAATAGAAGTGAAATAACTAAAAAGATTGAGCCAATTACCGTTGCTTCAGGTTCTTTTACATATGTTGGGTCATATTTGGGTTCAATATATGCCTTACTTATTTCTTGATTTGACTTTGTATTTATTTGTCGACCAAACGAAAGGTTTACATTAACCGTTTTGCCTTCTTCTTGAACAAGTGCCTCGTTGCTTCCCAATATCGGTTTATTTGTTTCTGATTGTTTAGTACCACAATATGAACAAAACTGGCTGTCATTATCTATTTTATTCCCACAAGATTTACAAAACATATTTTTCTTTTTTTTGCAGCTCTAAAATTATTTCTAACGTTTCCTCGATACGCAATTTTTGCGGCTTTCGAACGAGTTTTTGCGTTACTAAAAAACGAATTTAAGAAATTAAACGTTCCGACTTGGAAAATTTTAACAATAACAATTAACGGCACTTATTTATTTCTTTTTTGCTTTTCAAGTAGGCTACAATTTGATATATTTCAGTCCCGATGGTTTATCAGTCAGTTTGAAAAATGGAACTTGTGATAAAATTAAAATTACTCCCGATGATGCACGTCCTACATAATTTTGGTTTATGTAGTCACGGGTTATTAAGCCGTCAACCAAAAGTTTGTTAATTGATTGTCTAAATATTTCAACTTTAATTTTCCCTTTGTTTCCGTTTGACGTTAGTCGTTCAATTTCACTCCAATTAACTTTCAAAATTTCATTTATTTCGCCGTTTTCTCTTGTCAATGTTTTACCTTGTAAGGGAATGATATACTTTTCCCAAATGCTGTCAAATGTTTTTTCATGTGTTGATGATTTTTTTATAGTTGTCAACGATGAACTATCAATATAGAGGACCTCAATTTTTAGTTTTCTCGCTACTTCCTCAGCATCTAGCAATAATGCTCCGTCGGTGGCAATAACTGCTTTGGTGCAATCAAAATAATCTTTAGCACCGTGCAACTCCATAACCATTTGTCTGTTAATCTTTCTTGTTCCGCCACCATACATTTTTACTTGAACCGCTACTTTATCTTTTCCTTTAGTTGCGAAAACATCAACACCATAGTCGCCAACGTATGAATTTGTTTTGGCTTCATAACCTTTATTGCGATAGTATTCGCAAACGACCTCTTCAAATTGTCTTGGATTCATTAGGCTTTCAAATTTGCAAATGGTCGGTGACCGTATATAGCTACAAATTGTCTAATAAGGTCAGCTTCAAATTCTCTAGGGTCGGTCGTTATTGCTTTCCAACAAACAAGTAAGTCCCTTGAATACTTTAATTGCCAGATAATTCTGCCACCGTAATGTCCAATATTTCTACCTTGACCAAAACCAAAGTATTGTCGCAATCGAGATTTTAGTGAAGTCGCTTTGCCAATGTAAACAACTTTTGTATTGTCAACCCAGTTTGATTTTAGTTCAGTTATTGAGAGATTAGGATTTTTGCCCTTAAAGTGTCCGCCAGAACCTACAGCCAGGAATTCTGCTGATTTATTATCAGAGTTAAGAATAAGGTAAACTCCGCTGCCATCAGGAAGCATTGAACTGTCCACGAATAAGTCGCTCATTTTTTTGAAGCCTATAAAACCTGCTTTTTTTAATACCTCAATGTTGTTAAAGGTCATATTATTTGTTTATTAAATGTGTGCTGGGACTAAGCGCTAGTGGCAGTGCACGATTTAATGATAGAGCTCGTGGCGCATTACGGAATGCTTTTTTTCATAATCGTCACACCGAATTTATAAAAAAGAAGTGAACAATTTACACAAAGCGCAGCAATTGCTTGTAACCGCTGTTATGTGCGGTTTAATAATTTGACTTCCCGGAGGTCCACTTATTATCAGTTGGACGAAGTCGTTTACCAATGATAGGATGTCGCAACTCTTCGCCATTATCACGAACTGAATATTGTTCTTCTTTATACGTACAATTTACCTCTTTCATTAGTTTTATTTGGCACAATCATTATCCCATGTTACTAAAAATGTTTCTTATTAGGCCAACCTTTGGAGATACATAAATGAATGACTTTTATTGACTTGCGATGCTGCAATTTAAGAAAATGTAATGAATTGTAACTTTGTAAGTTTTCTTTTTTAGCATTTCAATTAGTTTTTTCAAGAGTGAAAATTATATTCTATTTTACTCTGATCCAATAACACCTTCAAATCTTTTGAGTTCTTAAAAATGAGTAGCACTTGATATTTTTCCCGGGTACTAAAGGTCTCTGTAAGTTCCTTAATAAAATGGATGCTGCCTTCAAAAATCACTTGTTCTTTATCGGCATTCACATTATAAAAGACGGCACAATTGTCTTCATTGGTTTCCCACTTGCTTTCATCACCTATTTCTTTTTGAGTATATAAATTTGCTGAGCTCAATGAAAAACAGACTTTCGTACCATCCAATAGTTTTGTTTTGATTACAAGTTTTTCTCGAATTTCTGACGTAAGATCGAAGTATCGTCCTAGGATGATTGGATTCATTTTTGTAGGCTGGTGAAGTAATAAATGGTTAGCACCTTTATATCTGATAATCATTTTACCCAGCATAGCTGTTGGATTGTTTATTTTAGGCATGTTACTCAATCTTTAGAATTAAATTGTGAAAGTTATCATTAAACCCCTGACTTTTAAAGAAGTGCAAAGCGCTGGTGTTCTTTGAAAAGACATTCAATATAATATTATTTGATGCTTTCGATTTTGCCCACTTTTTTACTTCTTTCAATAATAGTTGACCGATTCCTAGTTTTTGATATTCGGATTCAATCATGATGTCGCCAATGGTGCAGTATGTTTCTTGATTGTAATTGGCCAACCCACCATCACTGCAACTGCAGGTGACGAAACCAATAATTTTGTTTTTTAGAACAGCTATAAATATTTCTTCTTCAGAATTATCGAGGCTCCAGTTTAAAGCCCAACGGTATTGTTCTATACTACTATCTGTATTGGCAAAAAAGTCCTTGTCAAAGTCTTTGTGAATGTTCATTAATTTTACCCATAATGAGACTATTTGCTCAAAATGTTCTGTGGTTGCTTTTTGGATATGATATTCTACTTGGTTAGTCATCTTTCTTTTCTATAAAAATTGGTTCTAGGAATGAAAAAAAATCACTCTTAATCATTTCCTTATTTTTCCATTTAAATTTAAAATCTGTTCCAATTTGCATAGTCTTAACATTTTTAGTATTTACTGGATAATTTTCGCCTTTTTTATATTTTTTTCCATCGCGTATATCAAAATTCAGTTCATCGCGTATTTTACCGGAAGGATAATATTTCTCATTTGTAGCACAAATAAAAACCCCTAAATCAATCTTATCTTTACTAATTAGATAATCTAATCTTTTGATATCATTAATAATTTTTTGCCTTACTTCTTTACCACCAGAGTTTTTATCTTTTTTGTTTGGAAATTTGAACTCAAGACCAATTCTATATGATTGTTTGTGAATTTCTAAATCTAAAAATAAATCTAAATATTTACCATCTGAAAATTTTTTATCGAAAAGAACTCTTTCAAAATCGGTAACATTAATTTTAATATTTAATTCTGAATTTAGCAGCCAAGCAAATCTATAAACAAGTGTTTTTTCTGATGAAAGAATATTTTTCTTTATGTTAGTTTCAAACTCTATTAAATCCACAATTTCTCTAATAATCACTTTTATTTCTTCCATGTCGATTACTTCTTTTAGCGTCATTTTTTGTTTTTTAGTTAGTTTGTTCTTACCATCAATATGAAGTTCTAAGACCTTATTATCTTTGACTTTAGTTGATAATTTTTTGTTTTAGTGACATGTAATTATTGTTTTTAAAATCTTTTTTGTTTTCACTTTTCGTTTTTAAAATAAACTTAGTTTTTGTTAAGATTTCTACGTTTTTCGAATCACGTTTATCTACTTTAGAAACCATTAAACTGTAGTTGCCTGGTTCGTGATAGCAGAACCCTCCTTTTGAAAACATACAACTACCGACAGGGTTACTGGATACTCGTTTTTTAATTGTTTTTCCGGATTGATCTTTTTTAATTTGGAATACTTCAATTAGTAATATTTTGTCTTTGTCGCTTAAAGGTTTAATTTTTGCAAATTCAATTTTATTGCCTGAAATAATCATTTCACCATTTAAAAAGGAGATTTTTTGATTGTCGCTTTGACCATAAACCTGATTGTAAAAAACAAGAATTAGGAATGCAAAAAAGATTGATTTTAGCATTTAATTTATTGGTTTTAAGTGTAAAATATTAAATATATAATTTTACTTTTTAAGAAAAAAAACATTATTTAAAAAATATTACAAATAAAAAATCAATCTGTTTTATGATAAATTTAACAACATTAGAATCTCTCAAAACAGGATTGGTACGTGATGACTGTATCCTTTTTTATAAACTGTAAATTTTGATTTTGGTACTTGATGTTTTTTACAAAAGGAGCGGCGAGAAAACTAGCGAATTCGAAGGTGAAATCATCAATATTAAGAGAATCTGAGTGGACCATTAATTCATAAGTTCCAATGTTGCCTATTTCGTTTTGAAGGATATAAATTCCTTCGGTATCCATAAATGGTTGTCGCATTTTCTCTATGTTGAATAGTGGAAATAATGTGTTTTGATTAAATAGTTCTGGTGTATTTAGTTTGTACACTTTTTTGCGGTTGAACCAAAATTCTATTTGACTTTTAGGGTGATTTAAAATGCCGCTGCCTATTTCGGAAGGCAAATCTTCTAAACTGTTGTATTGCTTGTCTTTTAATTTGTAGTAAAAGAAAGGATCTAATAAAGCATCTGTGATGGTTCTTTTTATTCCAATTATCTGTTTCCAATTTTCGATTACCTCGTTAGGCACCAGAATTCGTTTGATTTCAATACCAGTACCGATGAAGTTAATTTTGAGTTTGTTCAATGGAAACGTAATTGATGGATTAAGGTGTAAAGATAGTGAAGCTTTAAATTAGGATCGTGGAATGTACTATTTCTTCCTTGTTTTTGCCAAGATTAAAGTATACATACTTTAATTCAATACACCTAAAAAGCAAATCAATCGGCACTTTACTGTCTCGCCAAAGCGCTGCTTCGTTCTTTGTAATTCTATAAAATAATCTTCTCCTAACCATTCTTTGTGCGTCATTGTTTGTTTGGTTTTGCCGAAGCCTTTAGGGAAATATCTTTTGAATTGTTTGTTAGTGACCTCCATAAGATTGATGGTTTTGTTGTAGTCAAAAAGAAGCAAGTCTGATAGGCTTTGACAAGTTATCTTTTGGCACACTTTTATTTCTTCAAAATAAAAATGATGTGCTTTTTCGATAATTTTGGAACAATCGTGAAGCAAACCATTGTTTACAATTGAGCGATTAAATTGGTCTTCGGTTGCGATTGCTTGCAATAGAAAGTACAAATTAAACTCCTCGAAAAAAGGCTCTAGATTATTGAACCAACTATTGATGGCTTTCGGGACGTTACTATTTGCAACGTATTCCCATTGGCTTGTTTTATCGTTTAAAACCTCCAAATAGCAAATGGTAAAATCCAATGAATTAGTTTCTTTTGTACCAGGAGATGCCTTTGTTTATGGAATAGAAAAGCCCTTTGGAAGTGGTTAGTAAAATTTCTTTGCCATTGTCGGTTAAATCTTGCATAATGCCAATAGTGGGCGTAGCATTCGCTCTGTTGTACCAACTGACACCATTGTTAGTGGAGTACTCAATACTGTTTTTACTGGTGTTGATTCGGATTAATTCTTTTTGGTGTTGGATCATTTGTCCCATGGTTTTGTTTTTTTAGGTTTATTAGGCACAAAGAAAAGTACCAGTCCGGACAAACTATGTCGTTTAAGAGTTGGGTTTTGAAATTTGTTTACTTCTTGTGCTGCATCATTTGTCTTTTTTCGTAAAGATGGCAATCTTATTAAAATCGATTCTGCTGTGAGTGTCCGATTTCATTTTACTGAAGTTACGGGAATTGAAGAGGAGCTTTTTGTGTTGTAATGAAGCATGGTTCATTTTTATGATTCAGAAGAAATGTATTTTTCATTTTAAAGATTGATTACTTGTAGGTATTATTTCTTATAGTGTATTGACTTGTTTATCTTCAAGCGTTATGATAGCCTGCTAAATAGTGCCGCACAAGCCCTAGCATCGCTGAGAGCATCGTGATGATTTAAAGGAATTTTATGTTCGCTACACAAATCAGCTAAGTTGGACTTGTAAATTTTGTATGTACAAAACTTATGGTATTCAGGAGTTGTTAAACCATAATATTCTAATGTATTTGATAGTACCGGAAAGTCAAAACTAAATCCTTAATGTGCAAATACGTTTTGGTTTTTTGATATAGGGTTCAATTTGATGCCATATCTTATTAAATGTTGGGGACTTAAGTGTGTCTTTAGATGAAATCCCATGAATATCTGTAAATCTATTCCAATAATAGTTATTTGGTGGTTGTACTAAAATATCCAATTCCATCGTGACGATACCATTTTCAACTCGAATTAATCCCACTTGGCATATACTCCATCGGTACCCTTGAGCGGTTTCAAAATCTATGGCAGTAAATGTTTTCGTATTATTAGTATAATGCAGCCATGTTTAGGATTCGCGCTTTGATGTTTTGTTTTAAGGTATCTGGTGCTATTACAGTAACTTCGTCACCATATTTGAGAATTTCCATGACGAAATCATTAGTGGGATGCATAAAATAAGCAAAGTGACAATTATGAGCATCTTCAAAAATAAGCTCTTGGGAAGGGTGTAGTGGGAGTGACTTGATGTATTTTGCTTGGTAAGGTGTGAAGTTTAATACAATTATTTGAGCGGGTTCGTAGGTTTCTACTCCAAAAGCATGTTGGTAATATTGAATTACATCGAAAGCGATAGGGCTGAATTTATCTGCGGTTATTTTTAAATTGGTGATGCGGTCTAAGCCGAAATTTCTGATTTCTTGCTTAACCACATCGTGGCACACTAAATACCAACGGTTTTGGGATTCTTTGATGGCAATAGGGCGGACGGCACGATTTTCGGGTTCGTCTTTCCAAAAACTCTGGTGTGTGAAGGTAACTTCAAACCTGTTTTCTATAGCATATAACAAACCGTGTAGGTTTTCGGTACCTTGGTTGTTTCGTTGTTCGAGATATAGTTTCTGAGAGACGCTGTTGGAATAGTTTAGGGCGTTGATAATCTCATAGGATTCTATGATGCGTTCAATGGGTTTTTCGGTGATTGCTTCGACTATTTCATAAGCCCCTTCTTTACGATTGTATTGGATGTCAATATCAAACAGCGAACGAATTTCGTTTAAATCGCGCTGTAATGTACGCTTGCTTATTTCGAGTTTATCACCCGTTATCTGCTGTTGTCTGAGCAAATAATCTTGCAGCTCTTCAAAAGTGGATGCTCTTGATTTTAATCGATTGATTATGAAAATGTATCGTTGAATGAAGTCTCTTTTTGCCATGAATCAATATTTACTTTTCAAATATACTTTAGTTCGGCAACAAAAGATGATGTTGCTTTTGCATTTCATATTTTTAGTCACTACCTAAAACGGAAGCTCATTTTTCGTCTCCATATAAAAAGGAATAGTAATTCCGATTTCTTCTAGCGCCTTTCTTTTTTCTAAATGAAAACGCAGTGAGGTAATATCGATGCCCTTTCTTTGACTTTCTCGGTCATTGAAAGCTTCATCACGTTCTAGCATCGTGTAGGTGGTGTATTTTTCCAGTAAAGGATAATAATGTTCTTTGTAAAATTCAAAAAAATCAAAGGCATTTTTAAATTCTGGACCGTGAAAGTAGAGGGTATTCTTACCCTTAATTTCGTAACGCTTATTTTTCTTTTGTAAACCGTAAACCAGTTCGTACGGTGCTTCTTCATAAAGTGCTAGATAGTCCAATATCCAACCGATTCGTTCTTCTTCAGTAAGTTTCTCGTTGGCCTCATTCATTGCTTTAGCTAGCAAAACATTTTGTTTCTTAAGGAAACTTCCTATCCGCTCTAATTCAAAAAAAAGGAGTAGAAAAGGAGTCCACTTCATCGTAGGACCAAAAATAGGATCGCCTCCAATATGATCATTGACGACAGTGTTTTTGTTTATCCAATAGTACAATGTTTCATAGTCAACCCAACTGGGCGGTGAAGTAACGATTTCATCCATCGCTTCATGGGCAGCATTGAGCCTCGACCAATATTCGGTTGTTTTTTTAAAAGTCACTTTTTCGTCCGCATCAACATAAATTGAGAATTGATTGGCTAAGTCCTCTATGGCTTGGTCAGTTTTCAATTGCGAGCAATGGTAAATGTCTTTGATGTCGTCGCCGGCTAGGTCAAAAATAAGATCAGTGTAATTAGCAGAGTTATTCCCAACGAAACGAAACCCACTTTTACCGCAATTCTCGCATAAAGTACAATCAGCATTGCAGGTTCCAGGGTAGGTGCGCAGCTCCATATCACCTGCCTTTTTGTAGGCTTCAAAAAGGGTTTGTACTTTGTTTAGGAAGATTTCTTGGGTGGTATCTTGGTAGGAGTAGACTTCTTTTAAATGCAATCGCAGTTTTGCTATGTCCATAGTTTGGAAATAGATGAGGATTTCTTTAAAATATGAGTTGTGCGCCATAATATCGAGTTGGACAATAGATGATGTTTTTAAGCTCTAACCTTTTTTATCATTTTACTTGAATTGCAAATTGATGATGATATTTATTAAGATTAGATTGAAATTAATCTGATTCTCAAAAAATATCCAAGTACTGCTAATAACTTATTTAAAAAATCCAAGCTCATTATCAATTAGTACTCTTCTATCCAAGAAACTATTGAACATTTCACAGGATGTTTCAGGCAAAAGTGAACAACTAAAACATGCTGATAAATTCAAATTTCCAACCCCTTGACCACTTGTATGATAGCAAATTGGGTCTGTTGCGCAATCTTTTGCTCTAATCATAGCTGATTGAATTAATTTACCAATTTTTTTGTCATCACATAATGAGGTTAAACCACCATAACTTCCTTCAGAGCCTGCAATTGTATATATTAGAACTCCATTCATATTTGGACTTTCACTAACATATAGTCTCTCCTGAAGCGAAGTTGAAGGGTATCCACACAAATATTCTAATTCTTTAATAATCAAATGAGAAAAGGTGTGAATTAAAATAAGCTTAGGGCTTATGTCCAAGTTTTTATTGAATATCGAATCAAAGTTATAGTAGTTTGTTACGATTGGATGCACTCTGTCATTTACTTTTGCGTTTTCATCCATCCATTTATTCAACATTTCGTTGTCAAACTCAAAGAATATCCCTTCGCCATAACTTTCAACTGCTGGTAGATACATTGTTTTTATCCCTTTTTTTGAAGTGTATTTTTTTCTGATTGCATTTACATTGTCGGTTTTGAAATTTTCTTCCCTTAATGCAGCATCTAGTGATATAGGTTCTTGTCTAGTATAAGATGTCTGTACAGAGGTTATTTTAATTTTATCCATTCTAAAGATGGATTTAATAACCTCTTTCGGAAAGTAATCGGAATTGATTTTATCATAGATTAACAAGTTTTTGATATCTGCTTTTTCATTCCCGGTGATGAATTTAAATTCATCATATCTGTATTCATTTTCGGTTTTTGAAATTTCTACATCACGTTCAATAAAATTATTATCTATCAATCTTTGAATAACATTTGTTTCAATTACAATTTTATTGGTTGTCTGCAATATTGTTGCAATTAGTTCGGCTGTTAATCCTTTTGATTCTAAATCCTTTATCAAATTTATTTTGTGAGTATTTAATTCATCATTAGCTGGTATGTAAATACTTGAAAGGATGTTTGGATAATACACACTATTACTAGAGCGAATAACCGGTTTAAAAAGAATGTCAGGTATCTCGGTGTTTGGTTTTAACTCTTGAATTTTAATTCTAAGATTGAACAAACCTGATAAGGTTGTGAAATTTAAAGTTTCTCCTTTATCATTTTTAGCGATTATGTTAATTCCGTTCAAATCATCTAATTTATCGGAGGTTTTATACTCCAATTCCAGACCAGCGGGTATTTCAATGTTAGTTAATGAAATAGTTTGTTCTTGTGTTTCATTATCACCTTCAGTTGACTTCTCTTTTTTGTGTTTTTTTAATAGTGCCCATTTATCCCATGGTATATCAGCTATTTCACCATTAGGAGCTGTTAAAATGAAACGAACCTGTTCTAAATCGTAAAATTTTTTTCTTTTGCCTCTATTCCTTGAGTAGCATTTATAACACTTAGGAGGAAAGAAATTTTCTTTGTGTATCACTTCAACATTATTCTCCCAATTGTATTTCCATTTTGAAATCTTATCGAATTTATGACAATTGCTGCAATAAAACCATTCTGGAAAATAAGAAGCCGCTATAGTTACTTGTTCTCCCTTTTGAGTTTCATAGCCATTTTTTAAATCATTTACAGGGACTTTAACCAAATGTTCTAGATTTTGGAAGTATTTGCTTAATCTGTTTTTGAATCGTTTATCTTCAATAATATTATGATTTTCGAAATCACCATTGACACTCATGAAAAAAGGCCATTCATCAAATGGTTTTATCATAATTGAACCATCACGTGTTTCAATTATAGAACTAACGCCACCATAAGCACTAATGGTTTTTCTAGTTTGAATTTGTTCAAATTTTCCCATTCTCTATGCTATTTTAATTATACTATTTGTATCAATTTCTCTCATAGACATCATTAAACTCCATTCATCTAAATCTGCTATTTTTTTGATTAACAATTTATATGTTAATGCATCCTCTTTATCCATCCATTTTTTAACATACTCATCAAGTTTATCTAATGCATAATTTCTTTGTTTAGAGTTTTTGATACGTTCAATTAGGAAGTTTTTGAGTTCATTTATATCACCATCAAAATCTTTTGCCTGTTTGTCTTTGAAAAACCCTTTTTTATGTCTTACAAATGCAACTAGAAGACTTGCCATAACTTTATCAGTTGCAATTTCTGTAAATGGCGTTACACTCAGAGGTTCTACATATTTGTAGTAAGCATTATGAAAGCTTACATAGTTTTCAAAATAGGATTTATCTCTTGAACGATTGGCGTCGAGAAGATTAATAACAATTCCCATATCGTCGCGACCAACTCTACTAGATGCCTGGATGTATTCAGCAACATTTTTAGATTGTCCATTCATTAACATCACATTTAATCTTTTTATGTCAATACCCACAGAAAACATATTTGATGCTAATACTAAATCTACTGTGTTTTGAACATAATCTCGTCCTTCATATCTGTTTAAATTAAAAGGTTGTTCTAAAGCATCTAACAATTTTTTAATTGAATTACTCTCAATTCTACTAGTTAACTCCTTTGTTCTTGAAGGAAGTCCTATCCAGTTAAATGCGTATTTTTCCCTGCTAATATTATATCTACTGTGCAACAACTTTATTAGTGAAAGAATTTCTGCTGGAACTTTGTTGTAGATTTTCCCAACATCCTTTAAACTATTGTAAAAGGAAACAATAGTCCAGAAGTAATTCATTTTAATTATACATTCTTCTTGTGTCAAATTTTCTTCTTCTAACAAATACTTTAATAATTCTATTCTAGCTAAAAATAAATTCCCCATTATTTGAATTTGCGTGTTAAGCCCAGTTTTGCCTGTAGGCATAAACCCAATGTGCTTTCTTTTACTATCTTTAGAAACATAAGAAAAGAAATTATCATTGTAACTTAATCCCAAAGGAGGAAATATATTTAATTGTCTGTTGCCATATAACATTTCAATTTGATGAGCTGTATTTCGGGTTGTGGCTGTAGAAGCGATTATCTTCGGCTTTCTGTTTCCTTTAGTGGATAGCAATTCTACAATGGACTCATAAATACCAGTAATGGAACCTAATGGACCACTCAATAAGTGCAACTCATCCTGTATTATTAAGTCAGGAGGCAGTTTGTCTTTTTCGAGTGAATTAAATAACTTATTTCCTTCTTCACGATGAGAAATCATTGCAAATTTATCTACCGTTGCAAATAGTAATGTTGGAGGAGTTTGATAGATTTTATCGTCAACAAAATAAATAGGAAGTTCACTATTAAAAGTGCAATTGCTATTTATGCACTTAATTTTAAATGAATTTGGAGTTGCATGGTATCCTTGCTCATAAAAATTAAATTTGTTCTTTGAAATAATTTTACAACCACACCAAGAGCAATTTTCTATAGGAAACTTATTAGCTTTGTTAATATCAGCATTTTGACCTCCGTTAGATCTGATTATGTTTTGAGTAATATTTTTATAAATTTTGTTGGCATCTTCAAATGAGTTTGGTGTTGATGAAGCACCTACCCACATACCAATAGAAACATGTGTTTTGCCAAAATAATATTCTTCTTTTTCAGTAAATTGTTTTCTTAAAAAATCTAAAGATAAAATCAGTTTTGTTGCTCTTTCAAACTGTTGCGCTGTTAACAATCTTAAAGTATAACGCATAATTACTGCAACACCATCCGCATTTTCTCTGTATAATATTCTTCTACTTATTATTGTAAAAGCAGTTAATGCTAAATAAGCTTCTGTTTTACCACCTCCAGTTGGGAACCATAATAAATCTACTATTTTTTCTCTATCTTCTGACTTAGGACTTATTATTGATTCTAGGTTTAACAGAAAGAATGCCAACTGAAAAGGTCTATATTTTGGAGTGAAAGAGTTATTGTTTTTAAAATAATCCAAATTATTGTAATTGATACTTTCATCCAATTCACTTAATTCCACATTCTTTTTACCGAAGTTTTTTTCATTTGACACAAGCATTTGAATAAACATTGCTGTATTTGCCAATTTGAATGATTTGAATGCTATCTTATCTTCTTTTAAAAAGACAATATTCTTAACCAATCGATTATAAGTATCAATTTGATTTGTTATTAAATTCTTCTTGGTTTTTTGAAAATTTGGAGCTATTTCTATTAATTGTTGCGTTTCAATCCATTTTTTATATTCTTTAGCAAATGATAAAAGTTGACTGATTATTTCATCATCATTTAATTTTGACCAAATTGAAAGTTTTTTAAGTTCTGTTATAGATTTTATTTCTTCCGGGAAATCTTGTTTGAATTCATTACTAAAATTTTTAATATCCACCTCTGGCAGAAATGTTGTTTTTAACTCTGTTGGGTTTTTATCATTATCCCATTCTACAGCACAACCATGACCTATAGCGAAAGAAAGTTCTTCTCTGTACTGGAAATTAATTGTGTTTAATTCTTCATCGAATGGGTTGTTCTCACTTAACTGTTTGTAAGGTAAAAATGTTGCTCCACTTACTTTTATATGAGCCTGAAACATTGCCTTTGTATTTAGTCTTTCGTTGCTAAATGAAAATTTCTTTTTTGTATGTTGCAGTCTGTTTGCTAAAAGTATTTTTATGAATCTTCCATGACTTGTCTGAAGTACTTTCTTAAAAAAACAAGTAATAGTTTCTGCAGTCTCTGGTTCTATATCGATTGGAATTGGAATAGCTTCGTCAGTATTGTTATCCAACAAATTAATTTTAATTATTTTCTGTTCACATGGTACTCTTTTCCATAGTCGACCTAATAATAGTTCAACTTTTCTGTATCCAATAGAATTAATTAGTTCTCTCTGTTGTTCTTGTTCCTGAAACTTTTTCTTGAGATTTCTGACATTTAAATCTCCTTTTGGAAAGGTGTCTTTGTTAAATATTATATAACCATTTTCAAACACTATGTATTGTTTTATTGGATTGAATGGATGATTATAAAATTTATCAAAATCTTCCTGAGCTATTTCGACTTTACTTTCAAGCGCTTTGAGTTGTTTGTATTTAGCATAATTAAACTCAATAGTAATTTCATTTTGCTCATTAGGAACACAAAAGGTTAAACCAAAATTTGTTGGAAAATATTGATTGGCTTCGGCATATTCATTTTCATTATCCTCCTTTGCTTTTTTTTCAGATGTATCTTCTACGTTCGCTAATTCGGGTTCATTCTCGAATTGATCTTCTGCTACTTCTGTATCGTCATCAAGTATTTCTGCATTTGCGTTTGTTTCATTGTCAAATCCAAAAGAATCTTGAATAGGTTCAATTATTCTTTCAGGAAAAACAATTCCGGAAAAATATCTACTCAAAGGATAATCAGAAATTATCTCATTTTCAGAATCACTTATTAATATATCAGAACCGGGACCAATTAAATTGTTTTTAATTGTATCTCTGAATATCAGTCTGGGTTCATTTATGTATTTACTCTTCATCTGAAATTGTTTTCTTTTTAATTATTTTTTCAACTATAGTGTTCTCTAATTTTTCAATTATATCGTCACTTAATTTTGCTAGCGAATCGCTTTTTTCTGACCTATTAGAAGCCACATAATCAATTAAATCACTTCCTAATAATCGTCCAGCCTGCTGCCTTATTGAATGGTCTTTTTTTGAATACACAACAAACTTGTCATAATCTGTAACTATTAATTCGTGATTTAAATCTGCTTTTTCACACAATGTTTTTATTGCATTTAATACTTTAATTCTTGGAAATCGAGTAGCTGAATCGTGTTCGAAATATTTTTTAAAAGTTCCAAAATTTATTCTATTCGAGTCATCAAACAATTTATTATATAGTGCTTCGATATCTTTAAATCTATGTACTAATTTTTTTAGTGTCTCCTTCCAGCTTAATGCAAATTTGTCGAATGATTCCAATAGTCCATCTGTATCAAATATTTTAAATATTCGTTTGAATTCAGTTGGATTATTATTCTGATAAAATCTAATTTTAGCTCCATCATATAATTCTCCAACTGAGGTTTTAATCTGTTCATTATTATCGATTAAGAATATTCCTTTTGTAGATTCAAACCTTTCAGCAGAACCATCAGTAAATAGGATGTCATATATGATTTTTTCCTTTGGCAGCTCCGAAATTTCATTACTGATGTTGATGTTTTCAATAATGTTATTATCAAATTCAAACAATGCAATTAAAGGATTTATTTTTGTTTCTTTTTCGTTAAATGTAATTTTTGTTTTAACAAACTGTTCTCTGTCTTTGTGTGTTATTCTAGCTTTTTCATTAGCTAATTTGTTTTTCAAAATTCTGTTTAAAACAATTTCATCAATATCTTCATAGCATAATACTTGTGTTTTTCCTTTTAATTCATACAACCTATTTAATAACAAAGCATTGTTTAAATGTGGGATGATATAGGTTTTATTTATTGTATTAAATTCATCATTAAAACATTTATCTAGACAAAGTATTTTACTATCTATTCTTTTATCACTAACGAGAATTATGTTATTGATTCCTTGTCTTTTTAGCTGATTAAGCATTATATCGTAACTTTTCTTTTCTACTAGCAGGTATAAACTTGGAATTTCTTTACTTTTCTGTACTATAAAATTCCATTTAGGATTATTATTTTGTACTGTTTCGGAAACAGTCTTGTAATGCTCAATAATATTGTTTTTGCACTCACTTATTTGATTGCGATTGTATATGTCATTTTTAAAAAAAGTCTGATTTAGTTCTTCATCGAATTTTTCACTTGAGAAGTAATGCAACAATCTATCTACATAATCCTGATACATCCCTTTTGCGATATTAGAATCTACCACAATTATCTTATAGAAGAAGTTTAGATATTTAAGAACGAAAGATAAATCCACTCCCAAATCTTCTTTGTATTGAGTTATTTGGTCTGTCAGTTTTATTAGTTCATTGTAGAGTTCCTCAAATTTAATTTGCTCTTTTTGAATTATTTTAAATCCCTCTTGATTTGCAAGTCTGATTTCCTGATTAGACCATAACCATTGAATGAAAACGTGGTCTTCAGAAGGTTTTTCAGTGCCTATGGCAATAATGTTTTTTACTTTACCATTCCATTTACATTCCTGAAGAATTTCATAAAATGAATTTCTATATTTTGTATCACCAATTATGATTATTTCATCAAAAGTCTGATTATTATCAAGTAGATATTGACTTGCAGTATTGAAATCATTGCAGCATTCAATTAAGTAATTGAAAAATGGTAATTCGTTTTTATTCTTTCCTTTTTTATTAGTATAGTTTACAGGTAAGCAATCATTTTCTTTAAAAAATTTCGTATCGGCAATTACTAAAGATCTTTTCGGGAAATCTGTAATAAATGGGAAGTCTTTGCCAAAATTATTAGTTAAGAATTCTTTATATGCATCAATATATTTTACGGTATTTCGACCATTGGAAAGATTGGGATTAATTTTAGTTTGATTTCTAAATGGTATTCTGGTATCTATAGCACCATTTTCATTTCCTTTGGGAAATTTAAGGTTGATTTTGATTTCTTCAGGACCGACACCTTTAATTATAAGAATTCGATTTTTACCACTTAGTTTGCCATAAACTAAGTCATTTACCATTAATTTTGGTTTATTAGTACTATGATAAAAATAGTTCTGAAATAATTTGATTAAGACAAGTGAATGAAAAATTGAAGCAAAGAAATTTGGTCTGTACTCGTCTTCTGGTATACTTATAAAGAAATCATCCTTTTTTTCTTTTAAAATGTATTGATAAATCAAGTAAAAATTTACATAATCAAAACTTGAAAAATCTTTGAATACTCCGTCATTGAAGTTAAAATCGCTTTCAATATTTGATTTTACTTCAGCAGTTAATTCTTTAATGTATGATATAATATTCATCTAATTTTTTTACAAATCCATTCCTGCACCATTTAATTTTAGCCATTGTACTTGTTTATGGTAGCTTGGCATCACTTTATCTAATTCATTCCAAAAAGCTGCAGTATGGTTTGGATGGATCAAATGAGTAAGTTCATGAACAACAATATAATTCAAAACATCTATAGGAGCCATAGCACATTTCCAATGAAAATTTACATTGCCACTTGCAGTGCATGATGCCCAGCGATTTTGAAGTTCCATAACTTTAATTTCTTTTGGATTTACGCCCAATTGACCTTTGAATCTTTTTAAAATTGGTTTTAATTTTTCGTTAAGCTTCTCCTTGTAAAATTCTATAAACATTTCACGTGCGTGGTTCTTATTAGATGACGACAAATGAAAATATCCTTTACTGAAAAGCAAGGCGCCAAGTTTATCTTCTACAAATAGTAATCTATAATTTCTACCTAAATAAAGAAAGGATTGCCCATTAACATAATCTCTTTCGACTTTCGTTTGGTTTAATTGTGACCACTGCGCTAAATTTTTATGTATTTGATATTCTTTTGATTTTAACACTTTTAGAATTTCTTCTTCGCTAATGGTATCTGGAATACGTGCCGACACACTACCATCTCTTTCGATATGGATGCTAACCGTTTTTCTTTTACTTCTGATTAATTCAATGTCTAATTCTGAAAGGCGCATATATCTAATTATTTTATCAGTTCGTTATGTCTCCTTTTCGCAAGATTCATAATTTCAATACTTAATCTTTCTTTTTTATTGGAAAGTAAGTCAATTCCAGAAAAGTCAAGCATGTCATCAATTTCGCCCTGTAGTTTTCTTATTTCGGCATCCCTTTCTCTCCAAAAATTTGGTTTGTTTATTGAATTTTGAAGCATGCCAATTAATTCAATAATTAACTCGATAATGATCGCATTTTCTTCTTCACTTGGTTTCTCATCTCCATAAGTATTCATTACAATTAAATCATAGAAAGGAAGCTCTTGTTTACTCAAACCAAACTCCGAATCATCTTGTCTTCCAACTTCAATTTCTTCTTTTAATTTTCTAAATTCATCAAAAATTTGTTCCCAGTTCCCTTTGTAACGTTCCATGATTTGATTAATCCTTTCTATAAAACGAGTATACAAAGCGGGGTCTTTGTCTATATTGACTTTAATGTGGCGTCTTATAGCGTGTTCCATTTCAGAAGCTTTTGATTTTGTGCTTCCTGCATTATTTACTTCTTTTTGGAAATCGTCTGACAATAAGCTAACAGGTGGAATTTTACTATTTATACCCAATGTTTCCAGATATTTATCAATGATTTTTCTAACCTTAGGCTTGGCCCATTTTAAATCCATTGTTGGGTCTTTGTAACGATTTCTAATTCTCATTAAGAGATAACCAAATCGTTTTGCGGGGATATAGTATTTTTTCGCAACTTCACTATTGAATAGTAAATCTAAACTATCAAAAAAGGATTTTAGATAAGTATCGAATTGTGCTCTAAAAGGAATAGCTTCCGCAAGTTCAATGCATTGTTCAGCTATTCTAAATTCTACATCTTTATCTGTGATAGTTTGTTCAGCAAAAGCCTTAAAATTTATAATTCCATTATCTTCAAACAACTGAATCATTCTATTATATCTAGCTTCGAGAACGGGAATTTCTTTATTGATATCTCTTAAATAGTTCAATAGTTCTTTGATATCTTCTTCATTTTCCGCACCCCAAATGTTTAAAGCATCTTTTAAGTGGTTAGAAACGCCATAGTAGTCGACGAGAATTCCGTATTCTTTTTCGCCTTTCGTTCGATTTACACGAGCAATCGCTTGAAGCAAGTCATGTTCTCTGATGTTTTTGTCCAAATACATTACTTGTGCAATTGGAGCATCAAAACCAGTTAATAATCGATCGCAAACACAAAGGAAAGCATAACCTGTTTCCGGTTTAGTATAGTTTCCATTGTCATCAACAGTGTAATCAAAATCTTTTTTGAAATTATCTACCGCATTGAATTCTTTAGCTCTTTTTCTCGCTGCACTAATAAAAGCTTCTTCATTATTATCTTGTTGAGTGACTATTGTACCAACTTTAAGAAATTCAATTTGTTTTATTAATTCTTCATCAATCTCGATTTTATTTTTTTCTAGTTCTAATCGTTTATCAATAGCTTGTTGAATAAGATATTCATAACGTGCTGCTGCTAAAACAGAACTAGCGACAACCATTGCTTTATAGCCATTAGGAAGGATTTCATCAATGTAATGGTCTACTAAATCAACAGCAATTTTTCTAAGCCTATCCATATTTTCAAGATAAGCGTGCATGGTTCCATACCGTTTTTGAATCTCTTCTTTCTCTTCTTTGGTTCGTTCTTTAAATACATCTTCAAAAGCACGGTCCATTTCGTCACGGTCAATGATGTTATCTTTAGTAGTTTTACCTATGTAAATAATATCCAAAGTAGCTCTATCATCGACTGATTGACGTATTTTATAGGTATCGATAAATTCCCCTTTACCACCAAACCGTTCGTGTGTTTTTTGTTTGTGGCGATCAGTTAGTAGCGGTGTTCCTGTAAACGCAATTTTAGTAGCATTTGGAAAAGCAGTAAATATATTATCTCCCATATCTCCGCCTTGCGTTCTATGAGCTTCATCAATCAAAATAATAATTCTATCGGATTTATTGATTACATCAAATGGTTTGAATTCTGGCACGACTCCTTCTTCTACAAAGGCTTTCATTAAGGCTTTTGAATGTCTTAATTCTTCTTGCACAAATTTATGCACCATAACCATATGTAAATCGGAACTATTGTCACTTAACTTTGGTATCAAATCTTTTCTTGAACTAACGACATTTTTTTCTTTGAACTCTCCTGTTAACTTTGCTACGTCTGATAGTTGGGTTTCTAAATCTTTTCTATCGACCATCAAAATTACCTTATAATCCTTTAGGTCTTTTTGTGAGCGTAACTTTCGAACAAAGAAAACCATTGTCAATGATTTTCCAGAACCTTGAGTGTGCCAAACGACACCTGAACGTTCCTGTGGACTATTACCTGTGCGCAACCTGTTCAATATTTTTCCAACGGCTCTATACTGCTGGTAGCGGCAAATTACTTTTACTTCTACACCTTGTTTAATTTCCATAAACAAAGTAAAATGTTGTAAGACATCCAAAAGAATTTCTTTGTTTAACATTCCTTGAATGACAACTTCTTGTCTTACATCTGGATTTTTAAATAAGCCGTTGTTTTGATAACGAACTCTTTCTTCCTCATCATAGTTTTTGAGGTCAAAAGTTTTGTATTCTTCAGGAAATATGTCTTTCCAGTTCAAGTAATATTCATAGCCTCCTGTTATGGTACCAAAACGTGCTTCTTCGCCGTGAGTAGCTATAGAAAATAAATTATAATGAAACAATTTTTCTTCTCCTTCTTTGACTCCAAAATCATCATCTCTAGTGTTAGAATATCTTTGAATTTGATTTACCGCTTCTGAAATAGGGTCATTTACATCTACATCTTTGCATTCAATGACTACTACGGGTAAGCCATTGATGAATAAAACAATATCAGGAATAATTCCTTCTCTTGGGCCACCTGGTGTAACTACTCTGAATTGATTAATTGCAGTGAACGTATTATTATCCCATTTATCAAAATCAATGAGTTTAATGGCCACATTCTTATCCCCAGTAGTTTCATTTATGGCTAATGTTGTCTTTGTTTTTCCAGTTAGTTTTTCAAAAACAGCTTTGTTGACCTCTAGTAGTGAAGCATTACTTCTTTCAAGAGCGGTAACTTCATGAAACAAGTCGTCCAACTGTTTATCTGTTAACCATTCTACTCCATTAGTTGTATTAATCTTGCTTACGGCAGACGTGAATCGTTCTTTTAGGGTTACCTCTCTAAAAGAACTACGCAAACTTTTAGAAGGATCTTGTGGAATGCCAAAACTTCCTTGGTCAATAACCTCCCAGTTTAATTGTTTTAGTTTTTCAAGAAATGGTTTTTCAACGTTTTTATATTCTGCCATTTTTCAATAAATTTCTAATTAAATAAAGTAGTAAGATATGTTTTTATTACATCAATTCTATCTTCAATATCAATCCCGTTTTCTTGTTTAATATTAATTGTATCGGTACGTTCATCATTCCCATTATATATATTCCAGCCGAAATTTGAAAGTCTTATTTTTTCGCCTGTTTTATTTATAATAAGAGGAGCATTATAATCTTCTAGTGAGATTTGACCACTAAATTCATCATTATGAAATATTTCATATAAGAAAGGATTCCAATGTTTTCCTGAAGTAGAATAAGCTGTATTCATCATGATAACTTCGTATTGATTTTCTCTCATTCTTGACGGGTCATCTAGCCAATAATACACACCACTATTGCCATCTCTCATTCTAGGGTATTTTATAAAATAGTATCGCCAATCTAACAGATGATGACTGGTGTTTAAATAGACTGAGACTAATTCATTCAAAAAGTTGCTATAATCACCAGATATTGTCCTTAGCAGCACGTTTATAGCCTCTTTTGTTTTTTCAAACCCTTTAACATTTCTTGATATTGTAAATAACTCACGCCAAGAAGAGTCATTTGTATTGCCGAAAAGATAGCGCCAAGAAGCTAATTGTGAGTAGTCATTTATTGTTAATAAAGCCCTGCTTATATCTCTGTAAGATATTTGCTTATCGTCAAACAACTTTTTGAAGTTTGTTGCCAACAATTCAAAATTTTCAGTATCCTCTAACCCTATAATTGAAATATTTCCCTGCAATAAGAAATGATCTTCAAGTTTGTCAAGTTCCTCTTTGAGTTCTCTATTCTCAATTCTCCAAGCCACTTTTTCAATTTCCTGATTCTTTTGAATCTCATTGAATCCCAATGAGTTTACAACAACTTCACCATTAACCATAACGCTCCAGGCGTCATGGATCAATGCTTGCAACCTAGTTTCACGAATTTCAAATGGAGAATTATTTATTAAATTCCGAATGATTCTTATACGTTCCATAAATTGCTCCCTGCTAATCTGTTTTTTATTTATTAAATATTGTAAAACAGCATATAATAGTAAGGTATTGTTAAAACTAAACTGACGTCTACCGTTCACTACTTCGCCATAGAAGTTACAGCATAAGAAGAAAAGGTCAGTAGTATCAGAATACAAAAGAACTTTATCTTTTTCAAATTCTGTTTTTGAAAATACCCCATCAAAAAAATCTGCAATATTTTCCAAGTTTTTCCAGCAATCGAATGCATTAAATAAGAATTCTAAGTTATTAACTGCTTTTTCATTTTCTACGCCATAAACACTATTTCCCAAATCAAAATCGTTTTCAACTATTGTAATGTTTTGACCATAACAAATCATCTCGGTTACAAAACGATAGTATCTCATAAATTCGTCATCAATAAGATTATCATCACCGCGATATTTCCAAAGCATGTCTACCCAATCCACATCAACTTTTTTGATGAATTCATTGTATAAGTCTGTAGATACTGCTTTTATTATTTTTTCGAATTCCGCTTTGAAATGCTCAAATTCGGTCAGAGGTTTCCCTCTTGAATTCATTTTTATATAAAGATTATCCGTTAACCCCATATCTTCTAATGGTAAAAAATAGAAGCTTATTGGTGGATTTTCTGTCTCAATTAATTTATCCCAAAGATCAAATTGATTTCTGAAAGTGCTATGAATCTTATCTAACATAACAAGCATCGAATTCACCGTCGGGTCTTTTTCCCAGGAGTACATAAACCAATTTTGGTCTATTATCCACTCTGACAATGTTTCTTTACTAAAATCTGGAATTGATTGCACTAGACTTTCACAAAAATGTTGTGAACTAAATCTGGTTTTATAGGTAAAATTATTCAGGAACAAAAATTTGCTCTCATCAATCTTTTCATGCTTTGCAATGTACCAATGCAACAAAAACAGGGTTGTTAATCGTTGTTGACCATCTAGCGGTATTAGTTTACCTTCTTCGATGTTGCCATAGACAAAATCTAATTTGACTGCCTCATCAGTACTTCCCGTTAAAGCATTTAAAAGCACATCAATAAATTGTTCGCGAATTCGATTAACTTCCTTGGTTTCTCTACCTTGAGCGTAATCTCTTTGAATTATCGGAATCTCAATTTTGTTTATTGTTCTCCCATCAGAAAGTTGTTGTCCGAATATTTGGCTAAAAATGGATGGTGTTGAATTCATCGACATGGTTTATACGTTTACTGTTATTGGAGTTAAATAATTTGCAATGAGTCCTTCGTCTCCAACCATTGCATCAACATAGGCCTCTCTATCTTGTCCTCCCCAAAAGTGAAGTTGATGGTTGCTCGAGTCGGTGTAGTATTTTAGAAAAACACGTCGGGTACAAATAGGAATATATTCCCCTTTTTTATCCATTTCTAGGATTTTATTTCGTTTTACATCAAATGTTGAGTTGTTTAATGCGGCATTGTTCGCAACACTTAGTAAAGCCATATTTGTAATGGAATCGATATAACTTCTTTCGTCATTTTCGGATAATAGCTCAAAAACTTCATTGAAAATGAGATCAAATATTACTTTAGTAATGGTATCAAAATTATCATCAATCTTTTGAATCACAATTCTAATTTCTGCTTCTTTTGGGTTGTTGATTGCAAAATTCTCTAATGAAATTTTGTGCAATCGTAACCATTCTTGTTGGTCCTCTTTTTTATTCAGTCCAACCGATTGTTGCGCATGAATGTGTTCTAAACTCCACTTACTTCTTTTATGACTTTCAAAAGAGTATTTTTCAGTTGAATCTCTTAGCAATCTGGTTGTTTCTACATTAAACAATAAAAGTATATTTTCTATGGTTGATTTATCAGCTACTTTGTCATAACTGAGTTCTAAAAAACTATCTTTTGTTAAATTCAGTTTTTCTCTAATCTTGTTGTCTAAACTTGTCTCAAACTCCGTTTTGGTTAAAGAACCTGAGTCATCAATAATAGTTCTTAAACTAACTCCTATAGCCACTAAATAGCCTACTTTATGATAAATGTCTCTTTTATCAAACCATTCTTTTAAGATTAGGTAATACTCTTGAATATGTTTCCAAACCTTCAATTTAGACTCTAATTTCATTTGTGAAATGAAATAGAAAAACGTAAAGAACTTTTCTTTGTCCTGTTCTTGCTTGTTGGCTATTAAATCAAAAATTAATTCAATTCGAGTTGCATATTTTGAAGTTGGCGCATTTGTTAGAAATGCCCAGAAATCTTTATCTTGAAGTTCTCTTTCAATGATGTCCCAACTGGTTGCAATTTCTAATTGTTTTTCTTCGGTTATATCATTTGAATCTTTGGATAGAAAAAGCGCTTTAACCAATTCAGCATTAGTCAACGGGATTTTTCCAATATTTAAACGAGTAAATAATTCTGTAGAGTCATCGATATCCTCCTTACTTGAATCAGTTACTGTATTTACTTCATACCAAATAACTTTAACTCGTTCGCCAAAATATTTGTACAAATTGATTGCCTTTAGGTTTCTATCACCTGTAGTTGTATCATCAAACCATTGAGAAATAGTGCTGTAGGCATTGTACATGTGAGAAAAGTCTATATTATCCTCAGCTAAATTGGCGTCTAATGACTCCAGAAATTCTTCGCTTCTTTTTCTGGTTTGGTATGTCAATGAAAATTTTAGTTCTATAAATGGTAAGACCTGCTTCATATATTTTAAAATAAGAAACAAGCTAGTTAACCTTTGTTGCCCATCTATAAGCTCAAATGTATCCTCATCGTCATTAATATTTTTTACAACTATGGGTTGTAAACAATAATTGTTATCTCCATTTTCCCAAATGTCGTTTAGTAACATTAAGATGTGTTCGCTATCCCAACGGTATCCTCGCTGATATGCCGGTATAAAGAACTTCCCTTTGATATCTCCAACTAGTTTTGGCTCTAATAGTGCATTATCGGTCATTTTGGCTTTTGTATATTTATTAATTTATTGTTTCAATCGTATCTCTAAGAAAACCTTTTGTCATTTCTGTGTAAAAACCTGTCTCCCTGCTCATTGATAGAATTCCACCTGATGGCACCCATTGCTCTATAATTATCGGTCTGTTATAGAATGAATTGATGAACTCAACAGCTTTACTCATTTCCTCTAAAGATGCGCTAATTCCAATTTTTTCTTGTAAAACCGACTCGAAAGTGCTTTGTAATACTAACGCATCACCATCTTCATGTTCTTCTATTAAAAAATGAAGCAGGGCTAAAGCAATGTCCTTTTTGGTTAATTTTGTTCCCTCTTTTTTTCCTACTTCTTTTAAATACTCAATATCAACTCCTCTATCATGCATATGTAAAATGCATTTAGCAAGGATATCATCATCATAAATAAGTGACATTCCATAATCATCAAAGGTATTCCCCATACTATCTGTTCCAAAACCTCTAAGTACAGTTTTATCATCCTCCATTTCGATAATTTGCATTTGTTTAGGTGCCATTTGCATATTGTTTTGCCATACCGGATGATCTCCATCTATATTATATAGTGTAACAATATGAACGTTATCTTGGGTTCTATCAGTGGCTATTTTAACCATTCTTCTTGCCCCTCCGTGCGGACCAGAGACATGATTTCCATTTTCATATCGAATATGGTCGGCAGATTCAAATTCTATAGAAAGGTCTACATTTTCAAAATCTTCTTCTTCATTTTCCTCTTCTGTTTTATTACCATCGTTGTAAAACTCAATCAGTTTTTCAGGGTTACTGAATGAAAAAGTAATTTTTTCAATATTCCCATCTATTGTAAATAAATTACAGCAGTAAGCTTCGTTGGCACTAAAGTTTTTGAAGGCACGTGTAGTGCCAATCGTCATCTTGAACATTTGAATGGCCATAGTATTTTCGGCATTGGTTTGCTGGGGTACTGTTAACAGCATAAGGCGATCAGCCGAAGTAACAAAATCATCATAATACTGCTGTGGCGCTATTTCATTATTTAGTTTGGGATCTACAAACATGACCCCAACAATGTCTTTCCCGTCTTCTTGCAGTACCTTAGCCACTATAGGCATATTCGTTTTACCACTTTCGGTAATTTGGCCGGCTTTCCATATTTCATATCGGGTAGGAAGGAAGCCGAAATCCTGTTTGTCTAACCTTTGTAGTGAGGGATATTTATCATACATAAGCGATATTTTTTGGTCGGTTCATAAACTTTTTCAATTCTTAACATATAACTTCCCATCACCATCCCGATTATCAAAAATAAAATCAATCGGCTTTTCAAAAGCTTGTTTTATTTTACCTCTTTCTATTTCTAATTCGGTAATGGTTTGAGTTAGGGTTTCTATATTTTCAAATTCAGTATGTAATTCTTTTTCTCGTTCGGAAATGCTCGTTTTATTAAGCTTGCTATTTTCTTTGTGTTTATTTATTACTTCTGTCAACTCTGATTTAAAGTTTCTTAAAAAAAGCGTTATTTCGTCATTAATACTGTCATTTTGTTCTTGATAGTTTGAAATAGATTTATAAAGTTGACTTATCTTTCCAATACGGTTTTCGTCTGGATTCTTGTAGCACAGATTTGCCTTCAGTTCTATTAGTTGGGAATATTGATATAGTTTTTCAGCTTCTAAAGCAGCTTTTACAAAGTAGAAAAACTGACTTTCGTTAACCTTTTTTGCTAATTCATCTACTTTGGCTCCCGAATGTTCAAGAGTCGATTTTAAAACACCTAATATTGAGTTTACACCACTACTTTCAACTAACAATCTAAAATTGAATAGAAGTTCATTTAATGCTTTTTGTGTTTTTATTTTTAATTCTTCAGCACTAGTAATGTTGGTCACACTTTGAATTTGATTAATGGAATTTCCAGTCTTGTTTATAGGAAATAAGGCACTTTGCAACTGTTGTTGCCCTGCTAACAAGTATTCATAGCGAATCGTAGCTAATTCCATTTTCATGTTATCGAGGGTTACAAAATCTTCTAATGTGTAGAATTTGTTTTGTTCTAATTCAATCAGCTTAACAGTGATACTTTTTATCTTGGCAATTCTTTCGTTTTGATGAAAGGCCAATAACTGAGTGATTCCTTTTTGAATAGTTTGCAACTGATTGTTAATGCCATTCATGTAGTATTGTCCCGTTACAAAAGAAGCAAACTGAAACGCGAGGACAGGAGTAAAAACTTCGGAGCCTGCTTTCACAAAACCTGCATGATTGCTAAAACTCTTCCCATTTAAAGTAATTGAGCTTGTTGTACCATTGTTATACATCATTAATTTATCAGGGCTAACAGTGGCTTTATACAAGCCATCGGCAGCATACATTGTACTTCCTGCTACTGCTGATGTTCCAGCAAGTTGAGAGAAAAAGTTAGCATTCTTATCTGAACTCAAAGAGCTCCAATTTTGATCAAACTCGAACGCAGAAATTCGGTTTAATACAATGGCGTCATGAGCTGAGCCAATGACAATTTCGTTCAGAATTTCTATTGATTGATTATTTTCAGTTGGTTGATTATTTTCAGTTTTGCCTTCCGTCATGAACAGAACAGGAGAGTTATCCGTTTTTGAAAATAACCCTTTTACTTTTTGTATTAGTTTTTGAATCCAGTTCATTTGAATTTTTAATTTATAATAAAGAATAATTCAACATTCGGTTTAAATCGATTTAAATACCTATCATTTGAACAACCAACATATTGCTAAAAAAAGTTTAAAGCACATCAATCATAGTACTTCTTGAATCTCATCAGAACGACTTTCATTGTATAGCTCTACCTGAGCAATCAAATTTTTAATAATATTTTGAGTAAAACCACTTTTGAAAACGGCGAGAAGTTTATCTTGAAGCATTTCTTGACTATTAATTTCTCCCTCATTATGTGGGAAATTTTGAAACAGGATAAGATGAACTGGGTAAGGGGCATCTGCTTTTTTGGGAACTAATTCAAATAATTTATAAGTATAACCTTTACCTATAAAAGCAATTAAATAAAATGAATAGCTTAAAACTTCTATTCCATTTTGCTCAATTCTTGTTGTTTCTGTTGTAAAAGCACTTAGATAATTTGGATAAGATTCTTTAATTGCTTCTTCAAATTCATTCATTACAACTCTAGGAGAAATTTGCTTTAACTTAATTTCTTCCTCGCTACCAATTTTTGGTAAAATATTTTTAATTTGTTCCTTATCCATTATATTTTTAATTTAAAAGTTATAGGCAAGTGATCCGAAAATTTCCTCTTTTTAATCGAAAAATCATCATTTATTAGCGACTCTGTACCATTATGTTCAATAATTTTCAATGACGAAAAATCAAATTCATCCATTATATTTGGTCTCATAATAACTTTGTCGAACATATTCCAATAAGTTAATGTTGTGTCTCGGGTTTTACTTAAAAAGTATGTTCCAGGTATTTTCTCTGCACCTGTATTATGATTTCTATCTCCAAAAAAAGACCACATTGGATTATAGAAATAATCAAACTTTTTATACCAATCTGTTCTTTTCTCTTTAATTGAAACTTTTGTTGAAAGTACAGCATTAAATGCATCTGGCTCAATCATTCCATCTTCAAACGGATTCATATTAAAATCTCCAAAAAGTAAGAATCTATTATGCTTAATATCAATTCTTTCTTTCATCGTTTTCAGGTCTGCAGCAATTTGTCTAGCATCTTTATATTGGGTCTTACTGTTTACTTCTAATTTACTTGGAAGATGTAAACCACCAATTATAATTTCTTTTGAGCCTTTTTTATTAAATCGTGCAAATACGATTCTATGTGTATAATAAACTTCTAGTAACTGAAATTCATTTATTGATAATTTACTATAAAACCTAGGTGTTAATTCTTTATCAATACCTGTATTAACATTAATTCTCTTTAATCCCGTCAAGCTTTCTATTTCTTTGTCATCAACTTTTGATGCTTCAACCAATAATAAAATATCCGCATTTATATCTGCCTTTGAAGTTAGTTTAGCTATTTCTTGCTCAAAACCTGATTTCCTATTTATATTCCAATATAAAAAACTTGTTCCCATATATTTTTCTTTAAACTTTTACCTCCACTTTACCACTCAACAAATCCTGCATCAAACCCGTTTTGAGCTGCTGGTATTTGGATAAGGCAGATTGCTCGGTTTGGATTCTTAAATTTATTGATGAAAATTTTGCTGAAATAATCTTTTGTTCAACATCATTAGGAAGAGAAACTTTTAACTTTAAAATTTTATTTACTGACAAACCTGGTTGTGCAGATGCCTCAGAATATTGGTTTAAATTCATATATTGTAGCTTCTCGTATAACCAAAAAATGCAACTTTTATCTAAAATTGTTACGACTATAGCATGCTCTGATGCATAAAATCTTTTATTTGCTATGACAACATTTCCACACAATGCACCTTGTCTGCCAATTAAAACATAATCTCCATTATGAGTATAATTGTTAGTATATCCTCTTAAACCATTTCCACCATAAACTGGATATTCAGAAGAACTTTCAATATAATCAGAGGTAATGGTTTCGCCGCTTTTCATTTCTAAAAAATCCTCCAACCTCTTCACTTCCCACTCCTTCGGAATCCAACCCAACTCACTTTCTTTATACAAGTGTTTTGCATCTTCTTGTTTTGGACGAAGTTTACCTGTGTTTATATCAATACCACGAGTAAACAAATCGTGCATCAAGCCTTTTTTCATTGCTTGGTACTTGGCAATGGCTGCTTCGTTTTTTTCGATTACAGCATCGCAAGTTGAGAGTATTTGAGCTATTTTTTGTTGTTTGTCGGGATTAAAATAATTGAATTCTAATTTATATAAACTTTGAGTATTTACACTAGGAACACCAGTAGCTTCATTTAGCTTATTTAAATCTGTGTTTTTAAGATTATAAAAAAGCCATTTTGGATTGACTCCTGATTTTGCTTTTACACAAAAAATAGTATCTACATGCCAAAAATCTCCTTCAATGTAAAATGGTTTGTTAATCGAGCCTTTCCTTCCAGTTAAAATTGCAGGTCCAGAATTTAATTTAACAGAGGTGTACCCCATTAGACCACCCGTGCCATAAATAGGAAAAGTATCACCATTTGGATTTGATTTATAATCCTTACCGTATGTTATTAATGCTAAATCTTCTAATGATTTATTCATATCCCAATTCAATTAAATAGTTCTCTAATTGGTTGGCGGCTTGGTCGCGTTCGTCTAATATAGCAGTTAGCGTTTCGCAGTATTTGGTAAAGCGGTTTTCTAATTCTTGTATTAATGCTCGTTCGTAACGGCTTACGTATTCCATCACAGTTGAGTGCAAAATGGTTTTCCATCGTGCCATAATCAATTCTTTAGCTTCGTCGGGCGTAATTTTTTCACGCGCTTTTTCTACCAAGTCGTCTTTTTTGTCTTTAATTTCTTTAATCACTTTTTTACATGCTACCAATTCAGCTTCCAGTGCTGTGTGGTTGGCTAACTTGGTTTCTATTGTTGTGGCTTGTTCTTCAAGTTGTTGTTTTTTGGTTTGCAAATTCTGCAACTGTATTTGCAAATCCGCTTTTTCGGTATTGGCTTTAATACGAATGGTTACCGCTTTTATATCTTTGGCAATGCCTTTTATTTCGCCATTATAGGTTTTAAGTGTGGCTTTGTATTCTTGCAGGGTTTTCTTTGGGAATACTTCAAAATCTTCTTCGCTGTATTCTTCCTCTTCGATCTCGTTAACTTCTTTAAATTGTGCTTCGAGTTCGTCTCTACGGGCTTCATTGGTTGCCAATTCTTCCAAAATTTCTGGAAACTGAGATTGCAGTATTTCATCAGCAGGAATCAATTCGGCATTCCAACCACTTGCCGCCACCGATTTTAAATCGGTTTCCAAACTGTCCCAATAACTGGCAAATGCACCACGGCTTTTGTGCAAATCTAAAATCCCCAACGCACTAAAATCAGTCGCAATAGTTTTGGAGAAATCACGATACAATTCAAACACGTTTTGTTTTTGTGGTAAGGCTTCAAGCTTGTAGAGGTTTTGTTGCCACCATGTGTTTACAGCATTTTCATATTTGGTGACATTGGCTTTACTATCATAATGCGAAATAACAAAGTCTTTGATGTCTTCTTTTTTGGTAATGTTGTCTGCAAATGAAAGATAGCCTTTTTTAACATCTTGGAACAATTCCAAACGCACATTGATGTAGTTTTTCCAATACGGAATAAGTGCATCAATTTCACTCACCGGAATATTGCCATACAAATGCGCTACAATATCTTGCGGTTCAGCTGGTGGAGAATTATCTACATAACGCCGAATATTGAAATTGAAATCTTCTTTTTCTAATTGCTCTTTTGTAATCAATTGCGAATAGCCCGGTGCATTTTCTTTCTTGCGAAATACATAGCTAATTTTGGCAATGTCTTCTGGTCGTATTTTGTTTTGGTTTTTGCCTTCTTTGTATTCTCTATCAGAATTAATAAACAAAACTTCTTTTCTTGTAGAAGCATCTTTCTTATTAATGATTAACACCGAAGCTGGAATTCCCGTACCATAAAACAAACCTTGTGGTAAACCAATAACAGTTTCAAGATAGCCACGTTCTACCAGCCATTTACGCATACTGCGTTCTTCTGAAGCACGAAACAGTACCCCGTGAGGCATTACCACAGCCATTCTTCCGTTGTCTTTGAGCACACTAATCATGTGTTGGACAAACATAAAGTCGGCTTTTTTCTTTTTTGGCATCCAATAATGAAAACGGTCACGGAATACTTTAATATCCGAGTAATTTTCAGAGAATGGAGGATTGGCTATAACAATGTCGTATCGTTTTAATTCTCCTTGGTCAATATGCTGTGGCTCTGCCAAGGTATCTCCTTGCAAAATTTCCGCATCATAAATATCGTGAAACAACATATTCATTTTACAAAGCGACCATGTAGTTCCGTTTTTTTCTTGACCGTAAAAACTAACTTTTGAAGCATCGCCATAACGAGCTTGAACATAGTTTTTGGCTTCAATTAGCATACCTCCCGAGCCACAAGTTGGGTCATAAATAGCAGCTTCTTGTTCAGGTTCTAATAGTGTTACTAAAAGTTTAACCACTTCGTTAGGTGTGTAGAATTCACCACCTTTTTTTCCGGCGCTATCAGCAAAATACTTAATTAAATATTCATAAGCTGCACCCAATAAATCAGGAAATTCAAAATTATCATCCGTCAATTTTACTTTATTGAAATGAATAATGAATTCTACAAGCGTTTCATCGGTCAACGCATTTTTACTTTTACCAATGGTTTTTAAGAAATTGATGTTGGTTAAAACACCTGTTAATTTATCAGGATTGTATTCTTCTAGAGCCGCAAGGGCTTTATTCAGATGGTCTCCTACATCTTTTTTGACGTGCAAAATTCCTTCATCAATATAAACGTCTGAATCAAATTTTACGACATGACTCCATCGTGCTATAGGCGGAACAAAGTATTCATAAGCATTGGGTTTTTCAAGTGCTGAATGGATTTTGTCAATTGCAATTCCTTTTTGTTTTAATTCTTTTTCACGATTGGCTCTGTCAATTTCAAATTTGTCGCTGAGACGTTTTAAGAACAACATCCCAAAGATGTATTCTTTAAATTCGGAAGCGTCCATGTTGCCTCTTAAAATATCACAGGCATCCATTAGGAAGCCTTCTAGCCAGGAAAGGGTTAATTTTTTTTTCATTATTTATTTTAGTGCAATTATTGTGATTGTTGCGAGCAGGATTAACGCCCAAGTTATATAGGTTTGTATTTGGTGCTTACTTTGTGATTTTTGTATTTGTGATTGAATTGATTTAAAATTTGATTCAGCGCTATTTTCTAATTTAGTCAATTGAGTTGTTACGGATTCATGATTTTTTTCAATGCTTTTTAGCAGTGCTTCAATATCACCTAGAGTTTGCGTTGTTTTAATTACATTTTGAGATAGGGTAGTTAGAATACCATTAATTCCATTTATTGAAATGAAGATTTCAGAAAGCTTGTTTTGATGTTTTTCGTAGAGGCTTTCTAAATCAATTTTTGAAAGACGAGAAACTTCATTTTCTAAATCTTTATTTATGGATTTCAACGTGGCTGTTTTTTCATCCAATTGTGAGAACTCTTTGTCAAATTGATTTTTCGTGTTTTCTAAGAATTTGTTTCCTAATTCGTTAAATGAAATGGTGAAATCAACCTTTCTTAACCTTTCAATTTCGAGACTTAACTCGGTTGTTTTTTGGACGATTTCAATGATTCGCTCTTTGAATAAATCATTATTGCCAGAAAGATAGTTTTCGGAAGCGTTGTTTAAATCACTTCCCAATTTTTGAAACAATCCTGGTAGTTTCGCACTCTCGGCAATAGATTGTTTGATTTGATTATGAAGGTCGTCTAAATCATTGAGTTTTTTATTCAACGCTTCTACGTTTTCTAATGAAGCCTTAATGATTTCTTCTGTGTTATATTGTGACATTTGTAAGTGAATTAAATTTGTTCAAAAGGTCTTCAATACCCTTGAATTGTAACTGTTGTAATAGTTTGTTTTTTATTAAAGCAATATCTTGAAACGACTCATTTTCTTCCTGAACATTGTTATTTAATGATTCAAAGTAATTATCAAAAACCGTTTTGATATTGTTATAATTCCCATTGAAATACTTTTTGTCCTCAAATAAATTGATAAAACCCACCTCCAATTCCTTATTAGCCTCTGAACGGTAAGATTCATTATTAGTGGCATACATTGCAAATGCTTTAGTAAGAGGCAAAACCCATTCTTTTTTTAAGTCAGTTTCAGACAACGATTGCATTATTTTCTTGCAAGAGCCTATTAGATGCTTGTAATTGTTTTGTTCAGTACCGGATTTTAGTATATCGTCTTTAAGATATTTTTGTAAAAGCAGTGAAGGTTCAAAGTCATTTAGTAGGTATTTTTTATGATCATCTAAAAGTGAGCAATCCTCTCCATTAGATTTGAAACCAGGTCGCGCATACTTAGCATTAAAGTAAAAATAGATTTCTTCTTTTAGAAAGCAATTTTTTTGGAAATCATTCCCCGTTAATGCTATCATTTTAAGTAACGTATGTTCAATTTCATCTGTAGCTCTTTTTCTTTTATCGACCACTTCATTGTATGAAAATTCAGCAATGAAGTATAACGATTCAATAATATCATCAATTAATTGTTGATTGTTGAAGCTTAGTCTGCTAGCCAAAGATTTAATAGATGCTAACGCCGAGTTTTCGGAAAGGTACCTTCTTAAATATTTTTCGATGATATCAACGTAGGATTGAATAGTTGCATATTTTCGGAAGGTACATTTGTATATTTTTTTGTTGTAATCATAAGTGTAATCTTCAAGAAATCCTATGGAATGCAGTCGATAAATCATTTTTCCCGTATCACCCTGATGCCGGTCACGATAGAATATCCTCTTGAGAGCTATTTTATTATCTTCACTGATATGTTGTAGTTCTCGGATTCTGAATTCATCTAATTTATAGATAAAATCTTCAAAGCTTGAAGCATATGCTATTACATTAGATATAGCTTGATCTTGGTTACCATGATTGATAAAAAACATTTTTTTTATTTCCTCAATACCGTATACTTTTCGATGGCTAATAGTAAAGTTGAAAGTGCCGTTTTTAGACTCTAAAAATATCCTTCTTAAAGTAGGTTGTTGACCAAATCCTAGTGTCTCTGGTTTGAATTCTGGTTCTTGAATGAGATGGTAAAGTTGTTCTTTTTCATAATCTAACCCTTTAAAAGACAGTTTAAAAAAGTAATCATGAACCCCTCTGTCCTTGTATTTCTCCAACAAATAGTTGCCATGCTTTTCAAGAATTTGTTTCTTTATTGCTTGGGTCTTATCTTCGGCAATATTTACTTCCCTACCATCTGAGGTAGTAAAGCCAAAACGGGTATTTTCTATGAAATCGTTGAAGTTTTCTTTCGATTTAAAAGTAATATCGATTTTCTGATTTTCTTTCCAAGTTGATTCAAGATTTCTTCTAATGCAATTTCTTTCAAATGAATTAAGTTTTTTAAAATCGTTAAAGAATGGCAAGACATCAAAATAATATTCCAAAGATGTATCCATTAGAATATGCGCAATTGCGATTTTTTTATCGCGACCTGCACGTCCGCATTCTTGTATAAAACTTTCCAAAGAACTAGAATAGTTGTAATGGAATGTACTACGGATGTCACTTTTGTCAATTCCCATTCCAAAAGCTTTGGTGCAGACCATTTGATGAAGTTTTCCGGTAGTGAATGCCTTAAAGTAGGATTGTACTTCTAAACTTTCTTCATCAGAATCGGATGCATAATAAAAACCTTTGCTAGTTGATTTAAGATTATCATGTACGTACCTAACTCCATTTTGATTTATATACTGCCCTTCAATATTTTGTTTTGTACCTCTTACTGGACAAAAAGTAATGGTAAAGAAATCATCAGCATTTAACTTTTCAATATCCTCCAGCAAAAAAGTCTCGTTGTACTGATAAATATACTCTCCATTGGTAATGATATTATTGTCATTAGAATTTTTGACAAGGCCAAAGTCTTTGGGTTCAAATTCAAAAAAATGGTGCTTTTGAGACTCTTCCAAAAACTTTCTGGTGTTGATTTCGTAAAGACCTTTATTTAGATTATTTAGTTCTTCATTGAGAATTTTAATGCGATTTTTACTAGTTACATCTATGACTTTGAAATAAAGTTCAGGGCGAATTGTATTTTCAATCATAATGATTGCATTAGCTACATCGTCATGTTCAATTTGGAGCTCTCGCTCAATATCAGTTAAGACGTCAAAAGACGCTGTTGCTGTTAAACCAATCAAGGAAACTTTTTTCTTTTTGTCTCTGGTATAACAAAATTTTTGGGCATTGATACCTAACATTAAATAGCTATATCTAAAATCATGACCCCATTCTGAAACACAATGAACCTCATCAATTACACAATATGAAAAACCTAACCCTAGATTAGAACTACTTATATTGCTGATAACATTTCTAAAATCTTCCATTACGAATCTTTCAGGCGACACAAAAAGGAACATCGTTTCGCCCAATCGGAAGTCAATTATTTTCTTTCGCTTTTGTTCAGCAGTAATCGTTGAATTAATAAAATCACAACAATCTATCCAGTTTTCTTTTAGGACCCTGACTTGGTCTTCCATTAAAGACTTAATAGGGTCTACGACCAGACATAATCCTGGTTGTAAAAAAGCAGGCAACTGAAAAGCAAGTGATTTACCGCCTCCGGTAGGAAGTAAACCTATAACCGGTTTTTGCTGTAAAGCCCTTGAGATAATTGGCAACTGACCTTCTCTGAACCTTTTCTTCCGAAATATATTTTGTATAAAAAAATTAATTGGTGGTTCTAATTCAGCTATTGGGGTGTATGAACCATCTTCATTTCGATTAACTAATGCCTTATAATTCAGGAGTTTTGAGCAATATGCTTTGCGAGAATTATGAGAATTATTATCCACAAAATGACATGATCTAATTATTATAGATTCTCGCAGTGTATAGTTATTTTCTTTGTAGATGTTGCTTCTTTTTAAGACAGAATGATCAATAATAATATCGAAGTCATAAGTCCCAAAAAAGGTTTCGTTATGCACTTCGAATCCACAATTAATTCTTTGATCGTAAATCCATTTTTCATCTTGAAAAATACTCAGCTCGATTTTCGGGAGGTTTAATTTATCCTTGTCTTCTAAAATAGCATTAATATTGAGGAAATATTCTTCCAAAATTTTTATTGCAAGTGCAGCTCCTGGTATATCTCGTTCAATTATGGCTATACATAAAGTTTCCTTTTCAAAGGAATTGGGATTTGCGATCAAATACTCTAGTAATGTTTTCTGAATACGAGCAACAGCAATAGGAACAAACAGTAGTGTATATTCTTCTAAATAATTGATTATTTTTCGTGAAAAGTTTTTTTCAAAAATCTTATAGATATTATTTTCAATAAGCTTTTCAAATTTCACTTCATTTTTTTGAACCTCTTGTATATTGAAGCGATACGTTTCAACATCAAGTTCTTTTGCATCTAAATCTCTAGTGTGATCATAGTAGAGATATTCATTAAGTAAGTGATGTGGTCCGTCTACTTCAAATATTCGGGTTTTATTCTCAAAAGTACTTTTAACATTATTCCAATGTAAATAAGGAGATGTAAAACTAAAATCTACAGTACGTCCCCCAACCATGTGCGAGGAAATGGTACTGAAGTCTCGTTGACTTTGAAGAATTTGTATTAAGAACGGGTTTCGTTTTATAAACTGCCATTCTAAATGACTTCCTAAACTACCGCCATAATTTTCTCTAATTATTGATAAATTTGGTTCAATTACGTGGAGTAATTCAAAAATAGTACTATAGGAAAATTCTTTTTTAGATTTTGTATAATTAAAATCAGTTAGGTCACTATTTGGTTCTATCAATCCAATTTCCACAAATTTTTCCTCGATCAGAATCGGTGCTTTTGTCGGTAACCCTCGCGTAAGGATATTATTTAATACAGCAAGAATAGGATTTATTTCTTGATTACCTCCGGCGTTATTATGATTGGGAAAGTTAACATCAAAGGTTGTGTAAAAATTTAATAAGCCTTTTAGAGAATTAATTTCATTTGAATTCCTTTCACTATCTATAAATATACTCTCATTTTCAAATTCATTACTAATGATTGAAATGATTGAATCAAGAATATATCCTGCTTGATATTGTTTCATTGTTGAGTAAAATTGTGGGAACGACAATTTGTAAATCTAAGATTTAAAAAAAAATACCTATTCAAGAATCAGTCTACTTATAAATCTATTTTCTACATTTTTCATAATTTATTAATGTTTAACTGATCACCATTCTATCTCAATTTATACAAATTAATCAAATAATTTTTAATCTCTAGGAATAGCCACAAGCAAAATATGGTGATAGATACCATCATTTGTAGCTAGTGCAAGGTTTTTTTAATGTTCTGCTTAAATTGCTTCAAAGTTTTTTGACTAAACACAATTAAAACTAGTTACGATAGATGCCAAACAATCCTAACACACAAAAATCTTCACAATTACCTCAATCCAAAAGCACCTTTCAAACATACCACTAAAAACCCAAACCAACAACAACATATGCCAGTGTTTCCCCTAGAAAAAAATAGGGTTTCCCCTAACCAAAAACCAATTATTTCTCTAGACAACAGTCAAAATACGCTAACCTGCAAGAGACAAAGTTAAGATAACACCCTACTTCTTATGCTAGGCACCGACGCTTAAGATTCCTTGAAAGGTACTTGGAAGAAAAACCTTATCGCTTGGGTTTTTAGTGATGGCTTCCATACCATCGATATATTTTTGCGCAATCAAAATTTGCCCCGCTGTAGATGCATCGGTTTTCTCTTTTAATTGTGACAAATAGTTGATTTCTGCTTCAGTGATCATTTTCAAAGCGTTTGCTTGTGCTTCTGCTCGAATCAAAGTCGATCTTGCTTCGCTCTCTGCCTTTTTGGTAATGGCAAATGCTTCTCCTTCCGCTTCCGACACTCTGGCTCTCTTTTGTCTTTCAGCGTTCATCTCTTGAAGCATTGCATCGGCGGTATCTTTAGAGTAGGTGAGTTCTTGAATTTCAACTCTGGTAAAAGCAATTCCCCATTTACCGGCAGTCTCCGCTAGCTGCGCTGAAATTTTTTGATTTAGCGTTTGCCGTTCTGAAAGTACTTGGTCAAGGGTGATAGTCCCAATATTGGCACGCAAAGCATTAAGAGCTATGTCTGATATAGAGGAAGGAAGAATGTCAACATTGTAAACGGCTTTAATCGGGTCAACAATTTTCCAATACACAGAAGCATCCGCTTGAATGGTTACATTGTCTTTGGTCTGACACTGGCGGGCAGGGGTATCTGTTTTTTGTTCAGAGAGTTCAATGAGATAGCCTCTCTTATTGGCTTGCCCTTGCCAATTGCTGAGGTACTTTTTATTGTCAAGAAACGGAATTAAAAAATTTAATCCTTCGTTTTGAACAGAAGAAAATTTTCCAAAGCGTTCAATGATGACGCAGTGATTTTGAGGAACGGTGTAAATTAATGACATGGTTTTAAGGGTTTAGTTTGATTATTAATTTTTCATTTAAATAGTTTATAATAGAGGCGTTATCGCCTGCTTTACATTGCTTATCGTCTTGCTCTATGAAAAAATAGAGCTCATCTTCAATTTGAAACATCAATTTGTTTTCAATCAGAATGACTTGTCCGGTCTTACCGTAATGAACTGCAATTCCGGATTTTATTTTTGTAGGCGCAATAAACCTATCGGTTAGGGTGCGAATATGTTTTCTGAAAAAATAGTAGTGCAAAACAACCATTCCCCACCAAGAAAGGATACCGATAATTATTTGGTAGAGTATCGGTACATCAATGTTATGGGCAATCAAATAAGAGAAAATAATATAAGCTATAAAGGTGGTGATGTCTGTTGGTATGAAAATGTCAACAAGCATCAAAATGATGGCGATTAAGATAAGGCTCTGGTTACTGATCATAGGAGTTCAAATATCTTTTTATTCGTTTTAATTTTATAAAGTAGGAGGGAAGCAATCTTCATCAACTAGTTACTAACTTTGGATGATGTTGTTTCCAAAAGGGACTCCTTTCAAAGTTGCATTACTCCTCAAATAATGATTTTAATGTATTATATGATGTTTAAATAGTAATCTTCCTCTGCACGACATCCTCTATTTCGGCACTAGTTACCCCATAAACACCCAATATTTCTTTTGTTTTTCTAATTCTTGACCTCAGGTTCCTTTTAGCACAATAGAGTTCGTAGTCCAGCTTATTGAAAAGGATTTCTTCTGGAGTGAACCCTCTATGCTCTAATTGTAATAAATGCCAATCGGTATAATTGATAGGCAATTTTATACTTCTGAGAATACTATCGTTTTCAAAGAATGTGGTCTGTGCATTAACGGTAGTGACCCCAATAGTGATGGTGTTGTCGTTAATAGTACATTCAAATTTCAGTGTGTTCCACGATTGTATAATATCTTTAAAATAATACAAACTTAGCGATGCTTTTGCAGTACCAATGGTTTCACAGTCTAATTCTAAACGGACTCCCGGAATCACTAAAGTCAACAAGCGATCAGTAATAGTAATTTCCAATTCGGTGTTTTTGTTCCGTTTTGAAATAGCACCAAGCGTTTTGGTCATTTTCTTTAGCTCAGTTAAAAGCTTTGACCTTCTTACTTGGAATGAGGCTTGGTTCATGATCATGTAAATTTTGTTTCACCGGAAGCGTTACTATGGCTTAAGGGATTGGTTAGCAATGATAAAGTAGAATGAAACAGCTCCATTTTTATTCATTAGAATTCTTGTTAAGGCAAATCTATACGGTTATTATTAGACTTCTTTACGGGTTTCCGTAATGATGAAAAGGGATGTTAGCTTATGTTTACCAAAGAATTGTAATTGGACTGATTTATTCGTTTTTCAACGATTAACAAGAGGGTTTGGTTTTATTAGTTTTTTATTTTTTGTTTCTTGCTCCCGAAAAGCGACCAAATACCACTTCACGCTTTTTTTTAGCCATTCCACGGCTATCATTTTGTAAATAAGCTAGCTATTTGCAGACTGAAAGATAATTGGGTTACTACTATTAAACAGCAAGGCATTGCTCTTAAATTATAGATATGAAGTTTCTTTTTAAAATAAGTATTGTTGTATTTTTTCTAACTATCAGTTGTGGATTGTCTGCTCGAAATAGCAATCCTAAATCAGAAAAAGCCTTAGCTTTTGTAGCTAATTTAGTTTTGCCCTCAGCCACGATTTCTGGTACTACCACAGTTTGCCAAAGTGCTCCTAGTCCGGTTATTACTTTTACAGGTAGTGGCGGAACTGCTCCTTATACTTTTACATACACAATTAATGGAGGGTCTCCTTTGACTGTTTCAACAACTGGGAGTAATAATGCTGTTACAGTTGCGGTAAATACCACTTTTGCGGGAACTTTCGTTTATAATTTAACAAATGTGATAGATACTGTGAGTCCTATTCAAAGCGTCACAGGGAGTGCAACTGTTACAGTTAAACTTTCTCCTGAAGCCAGTCTTGGAGGAACGGGAGCAGGAAGTAACTTTAACGGAATTCCTGTTTTTAGAGTTTGTAGCAACACTATTTCTAATTTTACTTTTACAAATACTTCGACTACTACTGCAATAAATTCAAACTACATTATTAACTGGGGGGACAGCTCTCCAAATTTTGTCTCAACTTCTTGGACGTCAACAAGCCATACTTATTCCATAGGGCTGTGGAATTTAGTTTATACAATTCAAGGGAATAACGGATGTACTACAACTAAAAATTACACAGTATTTGTTGGTTCTAATCCAGCTGTTTCATTAGGGAATCCGGGGAATACAGATATTTGTAATTCCAGTTCCCTTACTTTCCCTATTACTGGTACGTCTAACAATCCTCCTGGAACAACGTATACAGTAACCTTTAATGATGGATCAACTCCTCAAATATTTAGTCATCCGCCACCTTCAAGTGTTACTCATTCATTTTCAGTTTCATCATGTGGAGTGACGAGTTCAGATGGAAGTAACTCTTATCCAAATTCTTTTTCCGCTAATATTGTTGCATCTAATCCTTGTAATACTTCTTCTGTAGGTGTCGTTCCTATTTATGTATCTACTCCACCAATAGCTGATTTCACTCTTCCAGTAACCGCATGTACAAATACACAAGTTTGTCTTGCAAATACTTCTGTTGGTGCATTTGAGAATAATGGAAGTAGCGTAGCGTGTACAACAAGTGCAAAGATAATCTGGTCTATATCTCCAGCAGCAGGGTTTTCTATTGCAAGTGGAAGTTTAGGAAATGATTTTAATTCTACAGATCCTGGATTATGGTTGTCAGGTTCAAATTCTTTATGTTTATCATTTTCACAATCAGGAATTTATACTATTACTTTAAAGACGGGAAATAGATGTGGTTTTGACACCAAGGTCAAAACAATCTGTGTTGAAGGGGCTTTAGTTCCTTTATTTAGCTTGAGCAACACTTTAGGATGCACGCCTTTAGGTCTATCAGCAAATAATAGCACAAATGTTAGTAATTTATGTACGGTACCAACTTATCTATGGACAGTAACTTACAATTCAGGAAATTGTGGTATTTCTCCTGCTAACTGGAGCTATGTTGGAGGAACTAGCCAAAGTTCTCCTAACCCAAGTTTTAACTTCATTACACCAGGAACCTACAGCATAAAACTAACAGCGACTAATTCTTGCGGTGCGGTAACATCAGCCATTCAAACTGTAGTTGTTAAAAAACCACCAACCGCGTCGATTAATGCTATACCTGATTTTTGTGGTTCGGCAGCCGTAACGCCAGTTGCGGTAGTAAATAGTTGTGCCCCAGCGAGCAGTATTTTAACGTATGCTTGGAGTTTTCCAGGTGGAATACCAGCATCCTCAAGTGCGCTAAATCCTGGAACAATTTCGTATACAACTGCTGGAAATCATACCGTTTCTCTGACTGTTACAAACGAATGTGGGGTTTCAACTACAGCGACAGAAACTTTCTTAGTGAGTGTTAGTCCAACTATTACCAATGCCACTTTAAGCCAAACGATTTGTTCAGGGACTGCTACTTCTTTAGTTACTTTAACCTCAGATACAGCAGGCACTTCATTTTCATGGACAGCAACCGCAACTGCTGGCATCACTGGTTTTACACCTTCAGGCACAACGAATACTATTCCTATTCAAACATTAACAACAACAAGCGCTACACCAGGAACAGTAACATATACCATTACACCTTCTGTTGGAAGTTGTATAGGAGCTATAGTAAATTATGCAATTACAGTAAATCCAGCCCCATCTTTTACTAATCAACCGCTGTCAAATACAGTTTGTCAAGGTGCGGTATTAGTGCCATTGTCTGTTGGTATTGCTAGTTCTAGTGGAACTCCTACTTACCAATGGTATAGTAATGTTGTTAGCAATACTACTACGGGTACTATACTTGTAGGTGAAACGAATGCCACGTACACACCAGCTACTGGTACAATAGGTACGACCTACTATTATTGCGTAATTACACTTTCTTCAAGTGGGTGCTCCAATCTTACCTCTGCAGTAGCCACTATTACGGTAACTCCGACAGCGTCTATTACGGCTCAACCTATTATTAGTCAAGATATTTGCGTGGGTGTTTCCATACCCAGTGCCTTAACAGTTAGTTATTCTGGAGGTACGGGTACGCCATCTTATCAATGGTATTCGAATACTAGTAATGCTTCCACTGGAGGTACCGCAATAGCAGGAGCAACTACCTCGAGTTACTCTCCACCAGTATTTAACAGTCCAGGTACTTACTATTATTATGTTGTAGTAAGCTTAACTGGTACTGGCTGTGGTCCAACAACAAGTTCAGTAGCTTCAATAAACGTATTTTCGGACCCTACGGTAAGTTTGCAACCGCTTGTTTCCCAAACGCTCTGTCAAAGCGCAACTCCCGCCACATTGAATGTTGTAGGAACCGGAGGCAGTGGTGCTTTTTCGTACCAATGGTATAGCAATACTGCGAACAACAGTACTTCTGGGACTTTAATTTCGGGTGCAACGACTAGCACTTATTCACCAAACACTACTACTATTGGAACCGTTTACTATTATTGTTTGATAACGCAGCCTAGTACCTTGGGGTGCAGTGTTAAAAGCAACACTTCAGAGTTAGTGGTAAACGCTGCGCCAACCATTACAACGCAACCTCAATCCAGCACTGTTTGTCAGGGAGGTACTCCGACTTTATTAACCATAGCCTATACCAATGGGGTTGGAACACCTTCTTATCAATGGTACAGCAATACCACGAATAATACTACAACTGGAACCGCTATTTCAGGGGAAATCAATTCAAGTTATGCACCACCTGCAGCCACATTAGGAATCGTTTATTATTATTGTGTCATCAGTTTACCATCAACTGGAGGTTGTTCTAGTATTGCATCCAATACCGCGACTGTAACTATTACACCTATAGCTACAATTGCGTTGCAACCAATACCAAATCAAAGCCTTTGTGTTGGTGCTACAATCCAAAACCCTTTAACGATAACTTATAATGGAGGAACAGGAACGGCATCTTATCAATGGTATTCGAATACTTCCAACTCCACAGTAGGTGGCGCAGCAATTACTGGTGCTACAACCGTTACATACACTCCTCCAGTCTTTACAAGCCCTGGGACTTTTTATTATTATGTTGTATTAACATTGAGTGGTAGTGGATGTGGTACAACAACTAGCGCCGTAGCATCGATTGACGTATCTGCTGATCCAACGGTCAGCGTTCAGCCTTTACCTTCACAAACTTTATGTCAAGGAACAACTCCTGCAGCTTTGTCGGTCACTGCCATAGGAGGATTGGGAACGTTTAATTATCAATGGTATGCAACAATACCGCCTGGAGGCTTAATTCCAGGAGCAACGAACAGTACATTTGTTCCAAACACAAGTGGAGTAGGGACAACCCAGTACTATTGCGTAATAACCCAACAAGGATTAGGATGTGAAGTAACAAGTGCTAATGCAGAAGTTATTGTAGTACCGGCTCCGACATTTACTACTCAGCCCCAATCTAGCGCCATTTGTGTTGGTGGAGTACCTTCTTCGTTGAGTGTAGCTTACACTAACGGAACTGGTACAGCAAGTTATCAATGGTATGATGGAACCGGCTTAATTGCCGGAGCAACCAACGCAACCTTTTTACCAACTGTCTCAACAACTACAAGCTATTACTGTGTTGTTACATTTTCAACGGGGGGGTGCACCAATATTACGTCAGATACAGCATTGATTACGGTTGAGCCGCTTCCTACCATTGATTTACAGCCAGTAGTTACTCAAAATATATGTGTTGGTGGAATCATTGCACCTTTGAGTGTTTATTATCTCAATGGTTCTGGGATTCCTACGTATCAATGGTATAGTAGTAGTACTAATACAACTTCTGGGGGAACACCTGTGGGAACTAATGCTCCAAACTATACGCCGCCAGCTTTTAACACTTTAGGAACATTTTACTACTATGTCGAAGTTACACTGAGTGGAAACGGTTGCGGAACGGTCACAAGTAATCCAGCCGAAGTAATTGTTGTTGCAGATCCAGTAGTAACTGCACAGCCATTCACTAGCCAAACGTTATGTCAAGGGTCAACTCCAACTACTTTATCAGTTACAGCTACTGGTGGCTTAGGAACATACAGCTACCAATGGTATTCCAATACACCACCGAATACATTGATTTCAGGAGCAACAAGCGATACTTTTATTCCCGATACGAATATCACAGGGACTACCAATTATTATTGTGTTATTTCGCAACCGGGTATTGGCTGTGAAGTGGTAAGTAATATAGCGGAAGTTATTGTAGTACCAGCCCCACTGATCACCGCGCAACCACAACCTTCCGCAGTTTGTGAAGGAGGGTCACTAGCTCCTTTGCATGTAGCTTACAGTAATGGAACAGGAAGTGCCACTTATCAATGGTTTAGTAATAGTACCAACACCAACTCTGGAGGTACTATAATCTCCGGAGCGACAACGGATACATTCAATCCACCCTCAACTACGGTAGGAACTCTTTTCTATTACTGCGAAATTACTTTTTCTTCTGGCGGATGTACCTTGATTTCATCAAATACTGCTGAGGTTAACATCTTTCAAATACCAGTAATTGTCGATCAAAATGTAGTAACATGCAGTGGCGATGTGTTGAATTTTATTCCACAACTGGGTAATGGGAATACATTTCCTTCCAACACCATGTATACTTGGACTTTAATCAGCAGCAATCCTTTAGGTAGTGTTACAGGAACCACTAATGAACTTGTTCCACAAAGTGGATTAATTCAGACTTTAGTAAACAATACTAGTCAGGTGGCGACGGTCACGTATTCAGTCATTCCTGTTGCTGGTATCTGTACTGGGAATCCGTTTACGGTTACTGTTTTAGTATATCCAAAACCTGCCGTTATTTTTAATAGCGCCAATCAAACAATTTGTAATGGAGCAACTAGTAACGTTGTGACGTTATCTTCTGCGACGCCGGGTGCTATTTCTTTTACTTGGAGTGCCAATGTTCCTGCTGGGATTACAGGAGCGGCCTTGTCAGGTACTGCTTTAATTCCTGCTCAAACCCTAGTTAATACGACAACTTCTCCTTTGACAGTAACTTACACTGCTGTAGGAACCTTTAATTATAATGGCGTGGGTTGTACTGGCCCGCCTTCCATTTACTCCATAACGGTCAACCCAACTCTTGTAAGTTCTGGAACTATATCAAATTATAATGGTTATGGTGTTAGTTTTTTTGGAGCCACAGATGGTACTATTGATTTGACCGTAACAGGCGGATCGGGAGTTTATACCTATACATGGTCTGGACCCAATGGTTTTTCAGCAACAACAGAAGACCTATCGGGTATTCCAGCAGGAATTTACAGTGTGATTATCGATGATGGTTTTTGTGCCCCAACTATTTTGACTTTTACACTAACACAACCCCCAGAATTATTATTTAATGAAGATATAGCAGTACATGTTAACTTGGTATGTTTTGGAAATAGTAACGGTGTTCTAGGCATTACTATTACTCAGGAATCCGTTCCGCCTTACGATTTTCAAGTTATAAATTCAAGCGGTACTGTTGTGAATAGTATCGTAAATGACCCGGCTCTACATCAGGTTTTTAGTGGTTTGGTGGCAGACACCTATAGTGTTAAAATTACAGATGCTAATGGTGGCGTAAAAACTTTAAGCGGAATTGTTATAACGCAACCCAATGACATTCTAATTACTGCGGCAACAACTCCCATAACCTGTTATGGAGCCAATAACGCTTCGATTACATTAACGGTCAGTGGAGGTACAGGACCGTATCAAGCCCAATGGGATAATTTGGCGACCGGATTTTATCAGAATAATTTGTCAGCGGCTACCTATAACATAATAGTTACGGATGCTAATAATTGTTCAAAATCTATAGCCGTAATTATTCCAGAAGCGCTTCTTTTTACCGTTAATCCTATCGTAAAAAACATTTCCTGTTTTGGTGCTAATGATGGAAGTATCAATCTGAATTTTGTGGGAGGTATTCCAGCAATTACTCTAAGTTGGAGTGATGGCAGTACAGCTGGTACAACAAGGAATAATTTAGGACCAGGAACTTATTCTGTAACCATTATTGACGGGACACCCTGCACCATCTCAAGAACTTTTACCATAGTGGAACCTCAGCCGTTAGTGTTAAGTGCCAATCTCATCAATGCTTTTGATTGTAATGATGCGAATAGCGGTAGTATTAACTTATTAGTTTCGGGAGGTACACCGCCCTTTACGTATGCATGGTCGAATGGTATTGCCACAGAGGATTTGAGTGCCATCCCTGCAGGTAATTACTTTATTACCGTTACCGATGCCGGAGGGTGCATCAAGACAGCTTCTTATGTGATAAGCCGTCAAGCTCCCATTTCAATTGCGGTTACTACCCAAACCGACTTTGATTGTGCTACGCATTATGTCAATCAAAATTTTGTAGCACAAGTATCAGGAGGAATTCCACCTTACCAATTGCAGTGGTCGAGTGGAACCGTTAGCGGTGCCAATAATGAAATCATGCACACCAATACTAATGGGACGGTATTTCTAACTGTTACCGATGCTCAAGGATGTGTGGCAACTTCCACCGTTGTAGTAGCCACACCAATTTTAGGGTACAGTACTTTTGAAACGAGTTCTTTTGGTTATACCACCTATGGCTTGTATGCTGTTGGTGATCCTATTCAATTTCAAAGTAATGTTACGGGTGATTATACTTCTATTTCATGGGATTTCGGAGATGGTACTTTTTCAACAGAACTAAATCCAATCCATATTTATAATATTCCCAAAGATTATATTGTCAAGCAAACCGTAACCTATCCTTTTGGGTGTATTTATGTGCAGACTATTAGTTTAATAGTAGAAAAAGGCTATGTACTGGTTGTGCCTACTGCCTTCACGCCAAATAATGATGGTGTTAATGATACTTTTCGTCCCGTTACTAAGGCCTTAAAAAATGTGAAACTTGATGTTTACGATACCTGGGGTTCCCTAATTTATTCTGAGACTGGAGATGTTTTAAAAGGATGGGATGCAAAAATAAAAGGAGTAAATGCTGAAAACGGGAACTATTATTCAAAAGTAAGCGCTGAAACGTTCTACGGTACTATAGTCAATTCTAATCAGACGTTCGTATTAATTAAATAAGCCCCTATTGAAATGAATTTACGACTGTCTTTGTATTTGGTTTTGGTCTTTTCTTTTATGGAAGTAAAGGCGCAGGACCCTATTTTTACACAATACATGTTAGTACCCGAAACCATAAATCCGGCGTTCACTGGTATTGCTAATGCCTGGAATGCGGGTATTATTAACCGCCGTCAATGGCCTGATGGTAATCGGAGAATGGACACCCGGTTCGGGTATGCTAATAATATGGTTACCGACCAACTTGCTGTGGGAGGAACTGTTTTAAATCATCATGAAGAGTTTACAAATTACAATTACTTTCAGTTTAATGGTGCTGTATCGTATCGAGTGGAATTGGATTATGATTGGCGTCTGCGGTTCGGATTAGAAGGGGGCTATGGGCGTAAAAATTTCAATTTCGGGAATTTGCTACTAGAAGACCAGATTGATATCAATGATGGATCGATCAGTAGTGGAAGTATAGATCCAGGAGTTTTGCATACTGGCAATAAAATTGACTTTTGGGATTTTTCAGCGGGGATTGTGGTAGATCAAGAAAATGCTTGGTTTGGTGCTGCTTTAAAGCATCTCAACCGCCCTGATATTTCTTTTACTGAAAATGGTAATGTGCCCTTGGATTTATTCTTAACGGTGCACGGAGGGTATTATTTGGTTTTAGATCAATCGCCGTTGAGTTTCTTGCCTGATAATTCGGATGTTTTGTTTACGTTTAATTATATGAGACAATCGCAATACAATCGACTGGATATTGGCGGCATCATGGAGTTGCCCATGTTTTCGTTTGGCGTAATTGCAGCGACCAATCCTGCCGGTAAGAGCACCAATAGTCATTTTGTTACTTCGCTTAACCCGATTGTTTCGATGAAGTTAGGGTTATTTACATTTGGCTACTCGTACGATTTGAACATATCAAAAATGGGCCATACTCAAGGCGTACATGAACTGTCTTTGACTTGGCAATCGAATCATACTTGCAACCGTTGTGACAATTATAAGGTGAAATTGAAAAGGAATGGAGAAAATGGGTATACGCACTAAAAAAAGTGATCCATACCTTACCTAACCTTTTTTTGGACATGATTGGCAATGATGTATTTTGTAATAGGATGCAAAGGTTTTCCGGTTATTGGATGCAGACCAGGTGCATTAAAATACTCACATTCCCCATTTTGTTTGATATACCAGACCAAGGGTTGATTGTCTTTAAAAAAAGTAGTAGTGTCGCAAACATCAATTTTTTTAAAGTCCAGCAAATCGTCATTGCTTTCAAAGATGGGATTGATGTTCGAAAAACCAATCTTCTTACCTACACAGACCACTTCTTCATAATGGTCATTATTCCATTGCAAGCACTCTTTTGCAGGAAAGACCTCTTTTCTTACAATATAACTTCCTATAGCTAAAGCAATAACTGCAAAAGCAACGATCACTATTCTTCCTTTATAATTCTTAACGGGTATTAGGCCATATTCGGCAAGAGGCGAAGTAATGATGCTTTCTTCTTTAACTTTGGGTTCACTTTGAATCCTTTTTTCGTCCGTAAGCCCTTCATGCAAAAACTTACTGTAAGGCCTTTGTTCAAAACCGACCAAAACCGCCAAAAAATCGGCTCCATTAAAATCGGACAATTCTGTTTCATTTTTTAAAAATGTAGCCAATGGCTTGAACTTATTAGTTTCCCTTCTTATTTTCTGGATACTATTCATTTCAAATTCAAAACCTAAAAAACTTTGAAAGACCTTCTTATCATTTTGGTTTCTATTTTCTTTAAATAGTAGTATCCCCAAATCTCTCAGTCTAGCTGGTGTTGGTTGTGCCAAAAAATTGGCAAAGACTCCCAATTTTTCTTCTTCGTACTTCTGTTTTATGGCTTCTTTATAGCTAGAAAAAGTATCCTTCATTTCAGAATTTTTAATCATTGTAAGGAATCTATCGGAATTATCGGAATCATCGGAATTCCGTTGCTATTACTGCAAACTGTTGTGATTACTTTGCTTCAGAAATAGTTCTTGTTTTGACTTGCAACCAAAGCAAATGTACAAAACTACTTCTAAAAAAGTGTTGCGGAACAGTAGGGATTTTTTATTCGGGAAGTATAATTAAGCACTACTGTCTCAGCACACTTCACTTCCCAAAAGTGCGAATGGTCTATTCGCTTTTTAACTGGTTTGGCACCTAACAAACATTCGATTTCAACAATCGAACAGCCAAACCTATGTCCAATTTTTAACACAAAGTATTATGAAAAAATCAGTTATTTTATCCTTATTTGTATTGGCGCTCACCTTGTTTTCTTGTACAGCCGATAGTTTACCACAAGCGTCTACAACTAATAGTACCTCTGCCAGTGACATTGGCGGGCAAAGTGGTCAATTGCCTGTTTCTCCGCCAAAGCCCTAGTTTTTGTAGCTGAAATAGGTAACTATTTTAATTAAATTCAATACTTTCGGGAAATGATACGTAAACAGTTTCGTTTCCCGAATTTTATTTTTTATGTCTTGCTACCATGCTACTTCTTTTCATGTCAAAGAGAGGAAAAGAAAGATACGGGTTCCAAAAACGCAGAAACCTACTCATCGCAACTGACGAAAGCGGAACAGTATGAAAGTAAACTCATTTATGACAGTGCTTTTTATTATTACAATCAAGCTAAGGTCAGCTGTAATCCTAAGATTGACGGAGACAAAATCATTTACGCGTTGATTCGCATGTCATTCATACAACAAATACAAAGCGATTATTCTGGAAGTGAAGCGAATGCGACCGAAGCAATACCTTATTTTAAAGGTACAAAACAAAATTCCTATCTACCTGTTGTTTACAATATTCTAGGGATTGCTTATAAGGAGCAAAAGAATTATGAAAGCTCGCTTTATTATTACCAACAAGCCTCAAGATTTACTGCAAATTCGCTTGAAAAGTTAATTCTGCAAAACAATATTTCGGTAGTGCTTATGGATCAAAAAAAGTTTCATGATGCAATTACCATATTGAAACCGCTCATTAATAAGAAAGAAACCATTCAAAATAAGGAAACACAGGCTAGGATTCTAGACAATCTTGGTTATTGCTATTTTAAAATTGGTAACAACGATGGAATTTCTTTTTTGAAGGAATCCTTGGATCTAAGAAAGCAAAATCACGATGAATTTGGTCTTATTGCTAGTTACTTCCATTTAGCAGATTATTACGAGATAAGTCAGCCAGCGCTTTCCAAAGAATTTGCTTTGAAAGGATATGAAATAGCATCTAAGTTGAAAAATGCCGATGACCAATTGCAATTATTAGGCAAATTAATTAAGAATACTGTAGGGGAGGAATCTAAGAAATATGCACTAATGCACCTTTCTCTAAGCGATAGTTTGACACAGGCAAGACAAATTGCAAAGAATCAATTTGCCAAAATTAAATACGACGCTACAAAAACCAAAGCCGAAA
>Ga0209023_10000615_pt1 | contig 52951 bp, 52 predicted proteins | sample LakOneMetagenome_FD_187468 | JGI IMG/M metagenome (GOLD analysis project Ga0209023, IMG submission 187468) | Freshwater and sediment microbial communities from Lake Erie, Canada (SPAdes) (version 2) | ecosystem: Environmental > Aquatic > Freshwater > Lentic | place: Lake Erie, Canada... | reverse complement strand
GCCTAACATAGCATTGCTAATATTGGGGCGGACGGAAGTTAATCAGCTTATGGAATGCTATTAAACTTTTGTACTTTTAACCAGGCGGACGATCTTGAATCCCCAACATCAGCAATGCTTTCACGTTGTACGCAACCAACAACACCCTAAATGAACAAGAAATTAAATATCACAAATGAGTTGCTCATTGACAAACCTTTTGAAGATACAGTATCAATGCTTAACACAATCGTAACGACTAATTACGAAAATTCGGTTTACTCCACGTTTGGAAATGTAATTTCAACTAATCCTCCGGAATTTAGTCTAATGACAAAGTGGTATTCATTCGGTAGACCTCCTTTTGCAGAAATTGCATCAACAAAAATTAATGTAAAAATTTTACCTTTCGACAATAAGTCTAAAATTTCGATAAAAACGAAAACAAATCCTGTTTTCTATTTATACTTTTTCGTTTTCATCCTATTTGCTGTTATTGCCATTTTGACTTTACAAAATATACTTGGAATTGCATTATTTCTTTTATTAGCAATTTTGACGATTATATTTGATAGGTGGAAGAAAGACGATTTAATATATCGGTTTGAAAGAGACATTAAAGTCAAAATAATGAAATAATTGCTGCGTACAACATCAGGTTTGCTGCAAGGCTGGCTGGCATTGGAGCAATGGTCATTTTATCGCTGTTGTGCTTTATCTGGGCTGGACGTACATTGTTGGGCTTTTGTTTGTTAACCTGTACTTTTATATCTTTAATCAGCAGCGGTTCCGGGCGGACAAGCAATGAATTCCAGCCCTGCAGCAAGCCCTGCTCGTTAGCTGCAAATTTAAAAGACACCCTACTAACTTATGACACCCAGAAATCTATTTAACATCATACTCAAGTTATTTGGACTCTTTTTTTTAAAAGAAATTGTACTAGTACTCCCACAATTGGTTTATCTGTCTCTTTCGTTTACCGATGTAGGTTCGAAACTAGAGGGACTTTATATGCTTATTGAATATTTAGCAATCCTTATAGTTTGTACGATTTTCGTCATACTATTAATCTTCAAGTCTAATTTTGTAATAGACAAACTAAGGCTTGACAAAGGCTTTGATCAGGAAGAATTTTCATTCAATATCTCAGCCCCAGAAATTTTAACGCTTGGGCTAATTGTTATAAGCGGAATAATTTTAATCACTGAGATACCAAATTTTTGCAGACAAGTTTATTCATACTTCCAAGAAAAGCGTTTGACAAATGGAATGACACATCCCCAAATTTCATATTCCATCATTTCCGGAGTAAAAATAGTGTTAGGATTTCTATTAATTGGTGAGAGAAAACGAATTGTTGCATTTATGTTACCCAAGCCGAATGCCGATAGCAATCCGTAACTAAATCTGCAGCTAACATTAGGTTTGCTGCTATGGGGGCAGACGGAAGGAAATCCAGGCATTAATCCCTTATTCAGCTTTGGCTATGGGGTTGACCGTTTAATTATTGGCTTTACTTTTAAAATAAAAATTCGTTTCTTTAATCAGGTTTTGCAGCCGGGGCGGACACAGCAAAAATCCCCCACAGCAGCAAGCCTGCCACGTTGGGCGTCATGCCGCAGTCATCACATTGTTATGGAAAATATTTTAATAGAATTTGAAAAAATAGAAAAGAAGAAAAGTAGGATTCAAGGTCGGATAATTCTACTAATTTATATTTTACTCATATCCCTTTGGATCTTTCTATTAAGCTATTATAATAATATTGGTTTTTCAAGTATCAACTTTACAGACTTTAGCACTTATATTTTCCCACTATTAACTCTAATACTGATTGGGAGTACTTATATTTTATCTAAAAATAAATTGAGTGGATGGTACTTAGTATCTTTTTTCGAAACAATACTTCTTGGAATATTCCTAAAATCCATTATTTCAATATCTAGTAGTACTAAACCAATGATTCCTCTATGGAGATTCGGAATATTAACACTAATGACTATTGTAACAATTTCAACAATAATTTTGCTATTTCATAAGAAGCTAATAAAAGGTATGGAAATTACAAATCCTCATGTTGTACTCTGCACAATTCTTTGCACAATTACATTTTTAATTAGTTATTTCAATTTTTAATAAGGCACGAACGCCCAACATTAGGTTTGCTGCTATGGGGGCGGACGGAAGGAAATCCAGGCATCACTCCCTTATTCAACTTTGGCTATTGGGTTGACCGTTTACTAATCGGTTTCACTTTTAAAATAAAAATTCGTTTCTTTAATCAGGCTTTGCGGCTGGGCGGACACAGCAACAATCCCCCACAGCAGCAAGCCCTGAACGTTGGGCGTCATTTTGAAACACCCTTATCGTTACAGAAAATGACTTTCATGAAATCTTGCCTTATATCTTTTCTTCTGCTAATTATCGGCTTTCAAAGCTATCCCCAATTACTAAAAGGGGAATGGGAAGGAAATTTCAGCCAAGAAGAGTTTAAATACCCAATATATCTAGAATTTATATTAAATGCGGACACAACATACAGTGTATATAGCTTTTCCATAGGTCAAACTATTAATGGCCTTGATACAGTAGTTGTTTGTTTAATTCATTATGAATTAATTTCTCAAGATTCCATTTATTTAGAAGAAGTTGAAGCTATTGAGCCGAATAAGTACAAATTAACTTGTTTTCAAAAAATGTATTTACAAATAAAGCGAGGAAAAAAGGACATAGAGTTGGTTGGTAAATGGGAAAGTGCTTCTTCTGATTGTAAATCATCTGGAAAAATTAATTTCAAAAGAAAAGAACGTTCCTAACGCAGAGAAGATGTCTTCCAAAAACGAACGCCCAACATTAGGTTTGCTGCTATGGGGGCAGACGGAAGGAAATCCAGGCATTACTCCCCTATTCAACATTGGCTATGGGGCTGACCGTTTACTAATCGGTTTTACATTTAAAATAAAAATTCGTTTCTTTAATCAGGTTTTGCAGCCGGGGCGGACTCAGCAACAATCCCCCACAGCAGCAAGCCTGCCACGTTGCCTGCAATTATATTAGACCATGCGTATCTTAACAATCATTTTTTTATTAACAATTATTAGCAACCTTGCCAGCTCTCAAAATATTTATACCGCTCTACAATTAAATCAAAACAGAGAATACAAAACCAAAAAGCCTAAAAAAATTGTTGAGACAAACACTTTCTATAATACAAGCGGCACTCAGGTCGACAAAAATGTAAAGACATTTGATGAAGCAGGAATGTTGCTAATTGAAGAACGTTATGATGAAAGTGGAACTCTTAAAGCCAGGTTAACCTATACAAACGACACAACAAACAGACTCAAACTGACAAGAACTTTTGAAAGGTGGAATCAGTTTGGTTTTTCAAAAGAAACCGCTTTTTACAATTATGACACCAATCATTTCCTAATAAGTACGACTGACAAAGATGCTAACGGAAATATTCTTCGCCAATCAGATCTCGTTTGTAATGCCAAAGGGCATCCAATACAGCTTTCTCTATTTGACGGCAATGGAAATTCATTTGGAAAAGAAATTGCGACATACTTATATGACATTAATAAAGTAGTTACTGCTGTCGTTTCCAATGACGGCAGGACTCTTTCTTTTGACACAATTAAAATTAGTTTCAAAGCAGCTAGTTTGTTGCCAAATGAAAAGGAGGCTTATAATGCAAATGGCGACTTAGTCAATTGGACAAGTAGAAATTTCAATGGAGAAGAAAGCTTTTATGAAGCGGAATACAGTTATGACAGCTTTGGCAATTGCATTGAAAGCAGAATTTACAAAGTGACAATAAAAAGGAACGGAAATAAAAAAAAAGACATAGACAGGATTTTTAAAAAAGACTTTACTTACTGACGACAAATAACTGCAGGCAACATTGGTTTGCTGCTATGGGGGCAGACGGAAGGTAATCCAGGCATTACTCCCCTACCAATCATCGGCTATGGGGTTGACCGTTAACTAATCGGTTTCACTTTTAGAATAAAAATTCGTTTCTTTAATCAGGGTTTGCAGCCGGGCGGACACAGCAACAATCCCCCACAGCAGCAAGCCTTGCACGTTGCCTGCTACCTTAAAAGACAGATTACTCCGAATGACAAATTGGTTAAAGACACTGTGGAAAGACTTGGGTAACTTACCTAAAGGAGAGTTTTTTCATAAATATGTTTTGCCTGTAGTTGCAGTATTTTTTTCATGGGGTTTAGCTGGACACATTCTTCTAATTAATCTGGACAAAAATTCGCTTGTAGCAAACAAAGGACAAGTGACAGATATTGCAGTACGGTTTGAACAAGGAACAAGGGCTTCTTATAAATATTATCCATTAAAAATCGGGTTGACAAATTGCTCTGAAGATTTTAGACTTCCCGACACATACAAAAGGGACTTCCCTTTTTTACAAGAGAAGATTTTAGTTGGCGACACAATAACATTATTCACTCGACATCAGTGGCAGACAATTTTAGGCTGGGGCAAACAGATTGACATATACCAAATTGACAAAGACGGAAAAACCCTTTTCGACATTTCAAAAGTTATAAATGAGAAAAAAAATCAAGCGACACTATTCTCAATTTTTTCAATTATACTTTGGACTTGGTATATCATTTATCGACGAACAAAAAAAGCATAATCAACAAGGCAGCAGGCAACATTGGGTTTGCTGCAAGGCTGGCTGGACGTTGGACCAATGGTCATTTTATCGCTGTTGTGCTTCATCTGGGCTGGACATACATTGCTGAGCTTTTGTTTGTTAACCTGTACTTTTATATCTTTAATCAGCAGCGGTTCCGGGCGGACAAGCAATGAATTCCAGCCCTGCAGCAAGCCCTGCCCGTTAGCTGTAATTTTTAAATGAACTCATTCTGAAATTAAAAAGATATAGCCCATTATTATTTTGCGGCTTCGTGGGGCCAATTGTATTCATTGTGAGCTTTCTTATTCAAGGGATATTTAAACCTGGATACAATTCCTTACAGCATCCAATTAGTTCTCTTTCAATTGGAGACAATGGCTGGATTCAGATTCTCACTTTTATAATTACGGGGCTATTAATTCTCTGCTTTACTATTGAGATTCAAAGAATGCTTAAAAATAAACTGATATCAATTCTATTTGTTTTAGTAGGTATAGGTTTAATTGCTTCAGGTATTTTTTCAACAGATCCACTTTTTGGGTATCCAGAAGAGCACCCAATCTTAGGTAAAGAATTCACAATTCATGGTAAACTGCATTCTATTTCCGCACTTCTTGTATTTTTCGGACTCCCAATTCTATGTTTTAAAACTAGAAATCTTTTTAATTCGCTGAATAAATCAAAATGGAAGTCTTATTCGATTTTGACGGGGATATCAATGCTTCTTTTATTTTTCTTGGCTTCATTTGCTATGAACAATTTTCTAGGCCAAAAATTATGGGGAGGACTAATCCAAAGATTGTGCATTATTATAGGGTTTTTATGGATATCATTTTTGGCTAATCATTTAAATACTAAACAGAATTTAAACCAAAACTTAAGCTAACATGAACTGTGTTAAAAAAATCTGGAATATGCCGGATTTTTCTAGATCAATTAAAACTATTCAGGAATAAGTGAAATAATTCCTGAATTCTTATAATTATTATAAAGAATTCCGGAATATTCCGGAATATTTCCCAATCCAAAGAGTTTTTGATTGCGTTATATAACCAACAACAATATTCTTAATTGAGTTTTATTATGTTTCTATACATGTTCTAGTCTGGGCAGGTCTTGTAATTGGTTATGCAAATTGGTTTTGTCTAATCTCATTTGCAATTTCCCCAATCTTTTGATTTATACCTGATTCAAATGGCTGTTCACCGGTTTCGCATTCCCAACCCCTCTTTTCATCTGGCATAAGTTGAAAGGCAACAGTTCCTGTTGTTTCACTTACCAGGATCCCTTCAAAACAACCTGTGAATTCAAGGCCATCATCCCCTTCCCAACTTCCAAGTTCATGGGTGAGTACAACTTTGTACTGATCACCATTATACTCAAAGTTTTTAAAGCTGAAATTGTAAGAAAAATCTGCCGGTGCGTTTTCCAAAGGCAGTTTATCACAAACCCATACTTTATCCGGGTGCTGGTCCCTTTCAAAGGTCATCGTGCCGTTATCACTGATGATTAGGATCCCGATAAAATTTCCTGTAAAATCGAGCCCCATACCGCTGGGAAGCATTTCGGGCACAGCAGTCAGCTTGTACTGGTTACCTTCAAACTGGAAGTAACTCGTAATGAAATCTGGGAGGTTTTCATTGCTTTTCATATCCTGAAAGTTAAATCTATGCATAAAACTAACTATTTTGGCCCATAATCCCAAATAATTTAGTATTTTTAGGTACTAAATCACAGGCTATGGAAAAGAATATTCAACAACTTCCCGGCTATAGGGTTAAGGAATATAAGTTGGTACTTGTTCCCCACTCAGAACTGACCAGACACATCCTCGAGGTAAGAAAGTGTTCAACGACAACTTCTCTGTAGAAACCCCAACCAGCAGCCTTCCTCAGGTCTTACTGGCAAGTTTCAGACAGATTCAGGCTGCAGAGGACCGCATCGTAAATCGCCTTAAATTAATTGCCATGGCTTGCCATGCATTTAAGGTTGAATTGAGGGATTTTGGCAGTTTCCCATCTCATACCATTTTCATCAATGTCACCAGTAAGGTTCCTGTGGGCGACCTGGTCAAAAAGATAAAGACCGATACCCAGCGCCTAATGAAGCTTGATGCTGAAAACAAGCCCTATTTCCCAACTGATTCCCACATAACAATCGCCATGAAACTAAAACCATGGCAATACGAAAAGGCCTGGCTGGAATATCAAAGGAAGCACTTTACCGGCCGCTTCATTGCCGATCACATGATATTGCTTGGGCGCAGGGCTGGAGAATTAAAATATAATGTCATCGACAGATTTAAATTTGAAAATCTGCCCGTAGGAGTAAAACAAGGTGATCTGTTTACATGATTTTGATTAATTTTTCTTTTAGTAATTTACAATCGATTTATTATGGAATTGGAGTTTGACAATAGTGTAAAAGACCAGGAAAAATTTTCTTTGGATTTTAAAGGAACAACTTTAAACGTTCGAAGATTATATGTTGCAAACCAGTTTATTTTTCATGTTGAGTTTCCCGAAGGAAAACCCCCACTTGTCTTAACCAGAGCGACAGATCACAATCAAAACAGGTTTTGGACCTCCATTCCTCAAGGCCGTCAAAAAGAGGCAGTGGAAATCGGACCCTTGATCTCTAATCATATTTTATCAACGCAATCAAAGTAAATGTGTTACTATAACGGACAGAAGGTTACCCGGGCAGAGAAGATAAGATTATTGCATTTGGAGAAAACACTTGCTGAATATAATTTTCTTAACCGTGTAGTGATCGATGGCTTTGATTATGGTGACCATGCAATTCTTAAGCCCCAGCAGGGTAAAGAAGATTTTGATATCATAAAATCAGAATGGGGAGTTATTCCAACCTGGCTAAAAACAAGAGCTGACGTAAATCATTTCCGCCGGGGTGGTACAAATCCTGATACAGGCAAGTACGATAAGCCCATTACTACCCTCAATGCAATTGGTGAAGAGGTATTGGAAAAAACAATGTATAAAAAAGCAGCAAGAGAACAACGCTGCATAATTATTTCATCAGGTTTTTATGAATGGCGTCATATTTATCCCATTGGGAAAAAAGGACAGCCTTTGAAGACTGCAATTAAGTATCCATATTACATTTCATTGCCCGACAAAGAATACTTCTATATGGCAGGTATATGGAGCCCTTGGGTGGACAAGGAGACAAATGAATATGTAGAAACTTCTGCTATCATGACTGCGCCGGCAAATGAGCTTATGGCACAGGTTCATAATGCTAAGAAAAGAATGCCTACAATTCTTACAGAAGAACTTGCTTATGAATGGATGTTTGGTAAACTTGATGATAAAAGAATTATCGAAATTGCAACAACCCAGCATCCATACGAGGAAATGTATGCTTATAGTCTGGATAAAGATTTCTTGAATTCAATTGATCCAACCAAACGAGCTAACCATCCAGACTTGCCACCAATCCCATTACCGAAGTATCTCAATGAAGCTGAGCACATGATTATTGATGATGGAGATCTAAAGCAGGGTAGACTTTTCGGATAATAGCCTGTTGCTTTCTAATTGAATTTCTTTTCTCACACCCCTGCAGCTCTCATCACAAGCCGTTCCCCGTAACGCTTTTTCACGCTGTCAATAGCTTGGTACAAGCGAATGTTTTCCTGTGTATCCTCAAAAAGCCTGATCTGGTAGTTACCCGGTATCAGGTTCGTAAACCTAATCCCTATCAGCCGGATAAGCATCCGTCGCTCATAGAGCTTTTTAAATAGTTCTTGGGCGGTATTCATTAAAACATGGTCCGCATTAGTATATGGTATGGTAAGTTGCTTTGTATACGTCTCAAAATTTGAGTAGCGCAGCTTTACAGTTACACATCCTGTTAGTTTGTTTTGTTTGCGCAGGTCAAATGCCAGGCGTTCCGTCATGCGGACCAGTTCTGCATGAAGAAACCGCATATCGATCGTATCCTGGTCAAAAGTGTTTTCCGTGCTCATTGACTTTTGTTCATGAAAAGGTATCACCGGCGATTCATCAATACCATTCGCTTTTCGCCAAAGATCAGCACCAGGCTTGCCTAAGAAGTTCTGAAGCATCTCAACAGGTATTTCGCTTAACAACCTGACTGTTTCAACTCCCATCTTTAGAAGCTTGATGGCAGTTTCTTTTCCTACTCCTGGGATCTTGATAACGCTGAGGGGTGCAAGAAAAGATTTTTCATTACCGAATGGTATTTCAATCTGCCCGTTTGGTTTCACTTCATTGGTGGCAACTTTACTTATCAGTTTGTTACTGGCCAGCCCGTAGGAAGTAGGGAGACCGCTTTCTTTCAATACCTTCTTTTTTAATTCATCAGTAAACAAGCTGCATCCAAAGAATCTGTCCATTCCCGTCATGTCCACATAGAATTCATCTATCGATGCCTTTTCAAAGAGCGGTACTGTATCTCTGATGATATCAGTCACAAGGCCCGAGTACTTGCTGTATTGCTCCATATCACCTCTTACAATGATGGCATGAGAACAAAGGCGCCGGGCAACTGCCATTGGCATGGCGCTATGTATTCCAAACTTTCGGGCTTCATAGCTGCAGCTGGCCACCACACCCCGGTCTCCACTTCCGCCGATCAGTATGGGCTTACCTTTCAGCTTCGGGTTTCGCAACTGCTCCACTGATACAAAAAAACTGTCCAGGTCCAAATGCGCAATATGTCTTTCTCCACCTATTATCATTGGTCTTATAAATTAGCGTACTTCCTTTCTTTAAATCCTACTTTATACATTTTGCTTACTTCCAAACTGTAAACCCCAAAATCATCCGTCACCTTCCCGGTAATCTTATAAAATCCTGTGTTATGGAGCGGAAAGTTTTTGGCACTGTCTGGGAAATGAACCGTATCTATCCAGTCAAGGTTACTGTCAACAAAAGTTCCAAAAAACATTTGATCCTGGTGCTTGGTTGTCACATGCTTTCTTGCAATAAAATAAGCAAGCACAGTTATTGATTTTCCAAGATGGTTTGCCATGTCTTTTGATGAGATATATTTAGCCGGGTCATCATCAACCAAAGCAAAGGGATTTGATAAAGTGAAACCCAATATTTCCATTTCATCGTACAGATCATCAAGCCTGGTATCTACCAACACCGGCATCTTAAATTCGAAGGGCTTATCTTCAAATAATACAGGTGCGCCATGTAACTCAGGCTGGTTCTTCTTTTGCAGGAAATTAGCTTCCCATAAAAGTGTCTTCTTCGACTTACCGGTGAACCGGAAAGCGCCAATGCTTACAAGCGTATTCAATTGTTCCTGCCCGATATTGGTCCGTTCAATAAAATTCTGCAGGTGCAGGTATGGACCGTTGATCCTTCTATCTTCCAAAATATTTTCAGCAAGTTCCTGCTGCAGCCCCTTGATATGAATGAGCCCGGTATAAACTTCATTACCATGAATATTGGTGTAATAATCACTATTATTTATGCAGGGCGCCTTTATTTCTCCACCTGTCTTTAATAATTCTAAAAAGTAAAGTTCACGTGAATAGAAGCCGCCAAAATTATTAATGACCGCCACCATGAATTCTTTAGGATAATAAGTTTTCAGGTACAGGCTCATATAACTTTCTACTGCAAAACTTGCAGAGTGGGCCTTATTAAAACTATACCCCGCAAAGCTTTCCATCTGTCGCCATACTTCTGCTGCAAGTGCATCCGGGTGACCCTGTGCCTTACAGCTGACCATGTATTTTTCTTTTATCTCGTTGAATTTATTATTAGATCTGTACTTACCGCTCATGGCTCTCCGCAAAATATCTGCTTCGCCCAGGTCAAGTCCACCAAAGTAATGTGCCACTTTAATAACATCTTCCTGGAACACCATTACACCAAAGGTTTCTTCCAATAGTTCTTTCAGGATATTATGCAGGTATTGCACTTTGCTTCTGTCATGGTAGCGTTCAATATATGCCCTCATCATGCCTGATTGTGCCACACCCGGACGTATGATTGAACTGGCTGCCACCAGTGTCAGGTAATCATCACAACGTAGTTTTTTTAATAGCCCACGCATCGCCGGCGATTCTATATAAAAGCACCCGATCGTATTCGCCTCTCGTATCTGCGTTGCAATACCTGGGTCATTCTTGAATTTCTCTACATCATGAATGTCTATCTCGATTCCTTTATTCTGCTTTATAAGCTTCAGGCTTTCTTTAATATGCCCTAGCCCACGCTGACTAAGAATATCAAACTTATTCAGTCCCACATTCTCGGCAACAAACATATCCATCTGCGCTGTGGCAAAGCCTTTCGGGGGCATGAATAACGATGCATAAGTGGTAATAGGCTTTTCGCTGATCAGCATTCCGCAGGGATGTAAGGAAAGTATGTTTGGGAAATTATAAAGCAATCTCCCGTACTTAAATATCAATACCTTTATTTTATCCGAAGCTTCGTTCGTTCTTTTCAACTCTTTTATTTCTTCCACCGGCAGGCCAAAGACTTTTCCTAATTGTAAAATGATCGCATCATGCTGAAAGGTTGAATAAGCTCCAAGCAGGGCTACATGCTTTTTGCCATATCGTTTGAATACATAGTCTATAACTTCATCCCGGTCCGTCCAGGAGAAATCAATATCAAAGTCTGGTGGAGAGGTCCGATGAGGGTTCAAGAATCTTTCAAAATAAAGATTCAGTTCTATAGGATCCACATCAGTGATCTTTAAACAATAGGCAACAATTGAATTGGCACCACTTCCACGCCCAACATAATAAAATCCCCTTGACTGTGCGTATCGTATGATATCCCAGTTTATTAAAAAGTAAGAATTAAAACCAAGTTCATCTATGATCTTTAATTCCTTTGCCAGTCGCTCTTTTGCTGTTTTATTCTTTTTACTGTACCGGCTCAAAAAGCCGTCTGTAGCAAGTTTCTCCAGTAGTATCCGGTCATCTTCTGCAGCCCCGCCAAAAGTCATTTTATTTTTATCCTTATAAAATTCGATTTCTACATGGCAGCTTTCCATCAATTTATAAGTATTCGTAACAATAAAGGGATACTGTTTGAATTTTTCCAGCAATTCGCCTGGCGAGACAAATGTTTCGCCTTCCATTGCCTGTGCTTCTGCAGGCAGCTTAGAAAGCAATACGTTTTTATCAATGCATCTCAATAACCGATGGAGGTTATGATGTGTTTTATCCTGTACCGTTACCGGCTGCCTTATTACAAATTTGTCGGCCCATGTTTTAAGGTCTATCCCAAACAACCTGTTCACTTCCCAGGGCAGTACACCAATTCTTTCGTTTGCTGATAACATTTCCAATGGCTTTACCTCAAAGGGGTATATCACAAAACCATCGGTACTGTTTTCAAAGAATTTGTTGTCGATACTGTTATCGGGGAAATCCCTTTTTAATAGCAACTGTTGTGATAAAAATTCATGTATCCATTGTAGTCCTTTATTATTTGCGGCTAGTAAAATATAAAGCAGTTTGTCGCCATTCCTTACTTCAACCCCTGCAATTGGCTTTATGCCCTCCTCCTGGCAATACTTTACAAAGTCCCATACGTCGCAGGTCGAATTGATATTGGTCAGAGCAAGTGATCCAACTCCCATATCCACGGCTATTTTCACTAACTCTTTTGTTGAAATAGTTCCATAACGGAAGCTGAAATATGTCTTGCAGTTTAAATACATCCTACCTTTTTACAAGTCAAGGTAAGAAAGGTTTGCTAATTTTATTAGCTTTGTTATACTAACATATTTAGTTATTTGATTTAAAGCTACTTACGGATTAAAAGCATTGTTATTCATTTCAAGTGGCGTTAGCACCTCTTCTGAAAAGCTACCCTACCCGTATCACGATTTCTTACTAAACTTTAATTTGGCGTGCACCAGGCCCCGTCGTGACATGCAGCTGTCTGATTAAGATTATCTATTATTTACACCACACAGTTTAATCATGCTCAATTAAGTACTTGGTAAATTAGTAATCGTCCTTCAGGTAATAAAACCTTGGGAATATTATTCTGCACCTTGCCTTTTCATGCTTCGTTAGAATACCCATTGGTTTAAAATAATAATAATTCCTTAACCTATAAGGACAATATTGTTTCCTTATCAAAAAACCACTTACCAATAATAATTCATCTGCTTTGGGTAAAGGACCCTTATACCGAAAGCGTCCTACAATTTCAAAATAAGAACAACCTCTTGTCCATCTTCGATAAATTGCTATTCTTTGATATAATTCTGATAGTACACCATGATAGCTTACATACATATCCTGGCTATTTAAGATGGTAAAATCAATATTACTTCCATTTGCTGCATATAATGAATTGTGTTGCTTAGAGCAGTATTTCGATGTGGACCGGTTTGATCTATAGATTTTACCGCAATAATTGCAAATACTGGTATAATTTAGGTTCATAATTTTAAATTTTATGGTGGTATTAATTGGTGCTATATAGCGCTTTTAACCGCTATATACCAGAGATATAATTTTCGGATGTTCCGTATTAAAAAGCTCTATAAAATCTTATACAGCAGGTGTTTTAACGCTTTCCCTTTTCAAAATTATAACCATAAATTAATTATAAAACATAGGCTTTGGAAATAAACGCCAAAATGTTTCACCAGTTCTATAGCATTCAGTAAAATGTTTGATTTTTTTGGGAAAATGAAGGAAGGTCAGGACTCTGTTTATTTCATAAAAAATTCTTAAAAGATGAAATTGTCCATTTTGTTCCTTCCGAACACACAAAAACCAGTAATCAAGACCGGAAAAATTCCAATGTACCTGCGAGTTATTCTTGACCGCAGAAAGGCAGAAATGCGCTTAAACATTGAAGTAAAATTCTACCTAGATATAATAAACCTGCAGGGTTTGTGGACCAGGGAATTATCTAACCAAGTTGTAACCGATTTTATCAGCTTTTCGGGCCTTTGTAATCCGGATTTTTGACCACAAAACCTGAAGACCGTTGAGCAAATACCGAACAGTTTATTAGAGGATCTAATACCACTAATTGAGTATTTTTTAAAAGAGTTCGGTCGATATACTATCCGGTAAATAAAATCCCCTATCTCCAGGTACATAACATATTGTCTTTCAAGGTTGGCAGGCTAAAGTTAATGTCAGTAGCCCGACAATTGACACGACATTCTAATAATACATTGCAGGTTATTATTAACTTTATTCAGCACAAAATATCAAACTATTTTTCCTGATGGCTAAAACATCCACAAAGGAGTTTGAAAAAGACCTCAATCTTTCTCATTTTACTTTTGAGAATCTTCACGAAGCAGTTTTCTGGGTGAATGCAGCAGGCAATATCATTTATGCAAATGATGCTGCCTGCAAAATGTCGGGTTATTCAAAACAGGAATTAACAACGATGCACGTGAAAGACATTAATCCGTCGGATATAGTGGCTGACTTTGGTGCATTCTGGAAACAACTTAAGACTAAAAAACATTTCAGCTTTGATGCCAGGCATAAACACAAGTCCGGGTATGCCTATGACGTGGAGATCACCGGTAATTTTATAGCATACAACGGAGAAGAATTTACCTGTAGTATTGTACGTGATACAAGCCGGCGAAAAAGAGAAGAGGAACTACTAAGAACAGTATCTGAAGCAACATCCGGATTGGTTGGCCAGGATTTTTTTGAAGCTTTAACACGGTATGTTACCCTTTCTCTCGGGATCAAAACCTGCATCATTACCGAATGTACCGATGTTGATAAAACGAGAGTACGCACCCTCTCTTACTCAAAAAATGATAAGCTGGAAGAGAATATCGAATATGATGTAGAAGGTACGCCCTGCAAACTGGTAATGGAAGGAAAAGGTGCCAGCCTGTTCATTCCTGCAGACCTAGATAAAACCTATCCGCTGGAAGCTGGTTACGATTCCTATGTTGCAGTACCCATCAACAGTCCGTCAACCGGTGATGTGATCGGGCATATTGCAGCCCTTGACGACGGGCCAATGCGGAATGAAATGAATCAGACCTCCATTCTTAAAATATTTGCAGCCAGGGCAGGGGCAGAGATTGACAGGTTACGGGCAGAAGAAAAATTAAAGATCGCAAACAGCGAATTAGAAAAATTGCTGGCAGAGAGTGAAGAACGATTCAAAGACCTGTTTGAAGAAGCTCCCATTGCTTATGTACATGAAGGACTTGATTCAAAATTCATCAAAGCAAACCGGGCTGCCATGCGAACACTCGGAATCAGGCCAGACCAGATAGATGGCACATATGGAGCTTCTTTTATCCCCGATACGCCAGATGCGCAACGCAGGCTTAAAGAAGCATTCGATTCCATTGGCCGTGGAGTTGATACCAGCGGTGTAGTACTTGAACTTCGAAGGAAAGATAACGGGAAGCCAATCTGGATACAATGGTGGAGTAACCCCGATGTGGGCGGGCAGTTTACAAGAACCATGTTTATCGACATCACAGATAAGGTATTGATGGAACAGGAACAGGCAAGGCTGCAGGCCCAGAATAAATACCTCCAGGAGGAAATCAAGTATAATCATAATTTTGAAGAGATCGTCAGCAGGAGCAAAAACTTCCATAAGATATTACAACAGATAGAGCAGGTTGCATCCACCGATGCAACCGTTCTGATCACTGGTGAAAGTGGCACGGGAAAAGAATTACTGGCAAGAGCTATTCACAATATCAGCAACCGGAGCAAACGGCCACTTATAAAAATAAATTGCGCAAACCTTCCCGCTAACTTAATAGAAAGTGAATTGTTCGGTCATGAACGTGGCGCATTTACCGGTGCCATGGAAAGAAAGATCGGGCGTTTTGAACTGGCCGATGGCGGCACTATATTTTTAGATGAGATAGGAGAACTGCCGGTAGAACTGCAGGCTAAATTATTAAGAGTTTTACAGGAAGGCGAGTTTGAACGGCTGGGCAATCCAAAAACAATGAAGGTGAATGTACGGGTGATAGCCGCCACTAACCGGAACCTGGAAGAAGCCATTACCAAAAAAGAATTCCGGGAAGACCTGTTCTACAGGCTGAATGTATTCCCGGTCATTTCTCCGCCATTGCGTGACCGGAAAGAAGACATTCCCCTGCTTGTAAAACACTTCGTAAAAAAATATGAAGGAAAGATGGGCAAAGAGATCACTGATATACCCAACAAAGTGATCGATGCATTAATGTTGTACGACTGGCCGGGAAATATCCGTGAGCTGGAAAACCTGGTAGAAAGAGCATTGATATTATCACCGGGAAATACACTTGAATACGGCAGCTGGATACCGGCTGTAAAGACCACCGGCGCCAATGGCAAACCTGCTGTTCAAAAATTAGACGATGTGGAGAAGCAGCATATAATAAGTGTACTTGAAAAGACCAACTGGAAAGTGAGCGGAGAAAAAGGTGCTGCAAAAATACTGGGCATCAACCCCACAACCCTGGAGGCAAGAATGAAAAAAATGGGTATCCAAAGGCAAAAATAAACCAGCTTATTTCATACAGCTGCCGACACAAGATGCTATCTGAACTTCTGACCTGTATAAACTGATCGATGAAACTCTTTTAATGTTTTTATCTTTTACATAAAGTATCACCCAATCATCCTGCTGCACGGCCCTTGCCTCAATCTCTACCGGTTCAGCCACAAAGTCCCGAACAGCTTCATTCATCTTTTCCCCATTTGCACCAACGATCAGGTAATAATTCATCGCTCCTTTTTCATTCATCACTTTTAATACGGGGGGTATGCCGCCAAGGATGCAGCGGATGGCACAATCCCGGTGAACTTTACCTTCACCGGGTTTCATAACACCGAAATAGCACTTGGGATCAATGATCTCTCCTTTTATTTTCTGAATGCCCAGGTCGGTTTGTTTCGGCAACAACGAAATATCTGCATCTTTTCCAACAGCAACAACCGGGTCTTCTTCTTTGCTTACCTGCAGCAATGTTTTCCCATCGCCGTACAGCAGGGTTCCTTTTAAAACAAGCTCTTTATTATTAAATGAAGTATTCTTTTCTTTTTCCAGTTCCTTAATGGCCGTCTCTGCGCCATGTTTACCATAACCAATCAATGGGATGCTGATGTATGATGCATTGCCCCAAATATCTTTTCCATTTACAACTTTTAGCATGGGTACAGGTGAGTTAGTATAGATCCCCTTTATCTCCGTGCTCTTGCCGAATTCAAAACTGGCTGTTGAGAATCTCTTTTGAAATGAAGCCAGCACCAGGCCAATAATTAATGCCAATGGAAAAAGAACGAACAATGACATCCTTACCTGTTTGGCAAAGCCTGCCGGCGCCTTAGGCATCCATCCAATATAGAACTCTGAATTCATCATTTTTAATTCTTACTTTTTAATTGAGGCACCGGGCCTTTCTGTTCCTTCTGCAAATGGCTTTGGATCTAACCACACTTGTTCTCCCTCGATCCGCACATCATACGTACTCACTTTCTCTGTGAATGGCGGCGGCGATTGCCCGTTTTTGGGTAAATACTGGTAACCATGCCATGGGCAGGTTATGCAGCCATCAACGATCCTTCCTTCTCCCAATGGCCCGCCCTGGTGTTTGCACACATTGTGTATGGCGTATAATTTATCTTCATGCTTATAAACAGCGATCCGCTCTTCATCAATACAAAATATTTTTGCACGGCCTTCTTCAAATTCATTAACGTCACATACGGAAACAAACCCTTCTTTAATCAATCCAAATTTTTCATTGTCCTTTTTTACTTCTTTTCTCCCGGTAATGAGATGAAGGCTGATCAGCCAGGATGCCCCTGCAGCAATGAGTAAGACAAAGACCGGGTGCGTTTCATATTGGATCACACCCAGCATCACATGCATCACAATTAAGAAATAAGCCAGGTAAACAAACATGTGCAGCGTCTTCCAGATTTTCGGCGACAGGTTGTGCAGCCAGAAATCATGGCTGGTAACCGCCATCAGGAAGAAAATGATCAGTGCAAAAAATCCCAGTGACTGGAAAGGGAAACCACTCAAGGAAAAGAAATTGGTATTGGAAGTAAAGAGTGAAACAAAAGGATTTACATTTCCCAACGAATGAAACTGTATGATGCTGAAAACCCCGTGTACGGCAGCAATGCAAAACATGGTCACGCCCAAGTGGCGCCGGTTATATAACAAAGGCAGAAATTTTTTATTGATCCTTGCCAGTGGCCCTATGCTGAGGATGATATGCAGCAGCAACACAGCCAGTGTTGAAGTGGAACGTATCAGAACCGTTTCAAAAGTGTAGCCGGGATTTACAAATGCGGTAATGAGAATAAATACCGTTAAATACAAAACGCAAAATCCGGCGATGAACCAATCGTATAATTTCTTCTGCCTGTTCCACCCTACGGCGGTATATCCTGCACTCATCGTTTAAAATTTTATGCTGTCGGTTGTTCGCTGGTGAATGATGTCGTATAAAGTAAATTTGTACCGGCCCATTGAATCTGTTTTTAACGGAAAATAATAAATGCCGGTAGATCCGACTCTCCCGATAAGTTCTTTCTCTCCATTATTTTCTGTATAAATAAGGGCCGAAGGCTGCGTAAATGCTTTTGTATTGATCCATTGCAACTGGTAATTCTTTTTATCCGCAGAGCTTCTTAAATAAACAGAATAATTCTTTGTCTCTGTTTTATTAACAACGACCGGTAATGCTGCACCCTTATCTTCCTGGAATAATTTATTGACTGCTGCTTTTGGAACAACCATATACCCGGAGATAATGCCTGCAGGAATTAATATGGCCAGCAATATCCATATCTGCAAATGTTTTTTACGAAGCGGCTTCATCATGGCTTTTCTTTTTTACATTCATCCACTTCTTTAATAATACAGGCCATAAAGCAATTGTTCCCGGAAGGATAATCAGCCTGAATCCAATGCCGGAACCATGTGCAGCCGTATCCATTTTTTCAATCCCTTTACGTAAAAAGAAAATCGCAAATATAATCCCCACTACCAGGTATACCAATCCCAGCATGAACGCTGTGTTAACTGCTATCATCATGTTCTTTAGTTTTCTACCATTAAAATGCTGTTGAACCCATTCAACCCGTCGGGTTCCCGGTAAGGATTATCAATATCCTCCATCCAGGTCTTATCGTCTACAAAGAATTTGTATTGATAAGTTCCCTTTGGCAGCATGGGGATCTCGATCTTCCACATGCCATTTGCAGTGGGTTCCATTAACAGAGAATCATGTGCCCAGTGATTAAAGGTTCCGGCCAGGCAAACATGCGAAGCACAGGGGTTCTGGATATAGAATTCGATCGCTTTCTTACGCTTGTTGATAAAGGGAGATGTATGTTGTTTCATAGCAAATAAATTTTGTAAGGTTTTTATGACGGCTTTCCCGGGATGGATCACTCCGTATCCTTGCTGCTCAGCGGGTAAGTTGGGTAAACGTTTTGCGGTGCCGAATAATATCCTCCGTATCTGTACCGGTGTTAATTCCGGTTGGATCTCCAGCATTTGAGCAATCACAGAAGTAACAATGGGTGCCGCAAAGGAAGTTCCGTCAACATGCATATAATGCGGCGAAATAAATTTACTTTCCTGTATGCGGCCCTTGATCTTCTCCCTCCAAAAAGTTACGTCGTTATTTTCAGTTTCGTCAATATTGATACCGGTTTTCTTTGCCGATGTTAATATCTTGTGCTTTAGATTTTCATCCGGTGCCCGGTGCAGTTCGTATAATACTTCGGCTGTTCCCTGGTCGGGTGTTCCAGGTAATATGGGCGCTGCGATCCATATCGCATTGGCCATCAACTCCGGTTTATGTAACTCGTCGTCTGTTTTGCCAAAAGCAGAGTGATACAACTTATTCTCTGACCCACGCAGTTTATTATTATCATCCCAGCCACCAACGGCGATCACATTGGGTGAATTGGCCGGAGGTTTTACAGCTGCACGATCATCATTGCCAACAGCAGCAACAATGGTAATTCCTTTCCCAATTAACTGTTCTGCCAGCACATCAACTTCGCTTTCCTTCCAGGATCCCGTTGCGTCGTCACCCAGCGACATATTTACAACCCGTATGTTATACTGCTTATGATTCTTAATTACCCATTGCAATGCTTTGGAAATATTTTCGGTGGTGATTTTTCCTGCAGCATCCATCACTTTAAGCAAAACCAGCGAGGCCTCACTGGCAATTCCTTTATACAAACCATTGCTTAGGAACCCATCGCCTGCACATACCACGCTGGTCATTGTTCCATGCCACGACTCATTATGGGGTTGAGAAAAATATTTTACTGCTGTACGTGGCTTGGTTATGTCTACGATCTTTTTGACGCGGTTCTTATTTTTTACCAGGTCGGGATGCAAATAAAATCCGCTGTCGATAAAACAAATCGTAACTCCCTTGCCTGTGTACTTAGGGTTAGCATCCACCCGAAGGGCTGTGGGAAGGACGACGAAATCGTCTGCACTCTTTACGGAAAAAAACGGGCCAATTTCGGGAAGCAGTTTTTGTTCCCTGATTATTTCTATATTGTAATAATCAATGCAGCGGCTGCAAATGCCATCCTGTTCGGTCCAGGAAGGATTATTTTCTTTTATCTTATCAATCACTGCTTTCTCACTGTTGATATGAAACCGGTACAAAAGTTCATCAACGGCATCGTTGCACAAGGGGCAGGTTATCTTTCCGGTATTATTCATTCGTGAATTTTATCTGTAACAAAGAAAAGGCAGCTTGAACAATACCATTGTCGGGCACTTGACCAGTCAAAAAAGAAAAAGGAACGCATGCGTTCCTTTTAGCAATACGCATCAAACGGTCTACAAATGATCCAACAGATCTTTTACACTTGGGCGTTTCCGGTAATCAGCATCGAAATATTTATAAATGATCTCGCCCTTTTTATTAATAATGTACACTGCCGGTACAGGCAAACTTGCACCATTGCTGCCGTTTACTTCATTAAAGTCGATCCCGTATCCCTTATATTTCTCAATCGTTTTTGGGTCTACTGCAAAAGCAACATCATAACTCTTCATGATCTTCAAACCCTCATCAAATAGAACCGGGTAAGTAGCCTTTGTTTTTTCAATGGTCTTCCTGATATTCTCTGGCTTTTCAGGAGTTACAGCTATGAGTGTTGCCCCCTTTGCTGTGATCAATGAAAGTGAGTCTTCCAGGTTCTTTAATTCCCTGTTACAATATGGGCACCACTCCCCACGGTAGAAGAGCAATACAACAGACCCGGTTTTCAGTTTTTCTTTAAGACTGATGGGTTTGCCGTCCTGGTTTTTTGCTGAAAATTCCGGGGCTTTGTCATTTACATTCAGCCCCTTCGGGCCTTCCTGGGCACTGAGATTAATAGCAACGATCAGTACTCCAAGTGATAGGATTAATTTCTTCATGTTTTTTTGGCAAATTTACAGCGATGGCTAAGTTGTCTTTGTCAGCTTCCCGACCTTATGCTCTTTTAACGAATTAATTCTTTTAACAGCATGGCATGGCCATCGGGGTCTTTTACAATGAAGGATTTTGTATGTCCCCCGTTTGTGTGCATATTTACCAACCCTTTAGAAACAAATGTATAGCCTGATCCTTTCAATTTATTATATAAGGCAGTGGCATCATTTGTAATTAAAGTTGTCTGCCAATACCAGATATCGTCGGCTCTTGTATCGGGTGGATAATTTTTTCCCGGCCCGGGTTGCAGGTATTGCAAAAACTCTACACCAGGTCCTGATGCTGCACGGAAACCGGTAATGTGCAGACTGGCTCCTTCCACATTATTCAGGTGTTCCTGCTCCGTTCCAAAATTCCAGCTATCCCCTTTTCTCTCAATGCCCAAAATATCCTGGTAAAACTTTTGACCATTTTCTGTACTGCTTACACCTATCGCTGTATGATCGATCCCCAAAAAAATCTTGCCACCTGATGCCTGCCATTTGGGATTTCCTTTTCCCGGTGGAAAATAGATCAGTTCAAGGTTATGGCCATCGAGATCATGAAAATAAAATGCCTTAATGCCGGCAGCTGCAACGTTCGTAACAGGAAGGGTTTGAGGTGATGTGGAAACATACTCCACGTTGAATTTCTTTAACTGATCAAAAGCTTTTTCCATATCACTCACCACAATGGCAATATGCTGAAAGAAAAGGTCATTGGCCCTCTGGTCTTCGGGGATGCTTCTTCCCCCGGCCGTTAAGTAATCGGTCAGTTCAATGAACTCGTCTCCCAACTGCATACGCACTACACGGATGTTCAAACCAAAAATAGCTTCCAGTCTTTCAAATTCTGTTCCGCTGTATTCATTATCTGAGATCTTCCTGAATCCAAGTATCTCCTGGTAAAATTTCACAGAACGGTTCATGTCTTTTACGGTAATTCCAACAGCATCCACTTTAATTACCTGCGCTTGGATATTGCCGTTAAATAAAAAAAGGTATAAACTAACCTGTAATAATTTTGATATCTTTTTCATGCTGTTGTAATTGACCATTGTTATTGATTTCATATTGCCGGTGTACCACTTTTAATTTTGTGTTCCATTTCTTTTTTTTTACCAGTAAATAAAATTCTGCGGCAGTCAGCATTCCCGCAACCGGAATGATCATATATATCCAGAACGCCGTCCAGGTATGTGCCGGCAATGCACTGGCAAACGTTCTTGCCGGGTTCATACCAAAACCGGATATGGGACCGGCGATGATCACCCAGGTACATACCAGGCAGCCCGCAAATATTCTTGTATATCGCTTCAGCATACCGTGATCGGAAGTGAGCAGTACCATCGTCATGGTGATAAAAGAAATTATTAATTCAGTGATCAATGCCCATGCCGTTCCTGACTTTCCCGGAATCGTTACAGCAGAATTGACCGGTGCTTCTGTCAATATATTTCCCATCAGCAATTGCAGCAGGTAAACTGCTGCAGTCCCTCCAATAAATTGAAAGATGATAAAGAACAGGGCATCATACCGGCACATTTTATCCAACCGTAAAAAAGTTAACGTAACTGCCGGGTTGATCTGAGAGCCGCTGGGTGATGTCCATGGCGAATAGAAAATAAACAGTGCGGTCAGTCCCATCATTATTCCCATAAAAACATTCCTCGTCATGAAATTTGGGAAGAAATGATACCAGGAACTTTTTTCTGAGAACAGCATCGCACTGAAGAAACAGGCAGATGCCATAAAGATGCCGAGGCCTAATGCTTCCCGCAGGTAATGTCTCCAGTTCATTTTAAATGCTGCTTTCATCTGAACATAACCCCTGCTGCCTGTAACTATTTTTATTGGCATTACTCTCATGGTACAAAGAGAATAAATGATCAAGAAGGGTACTGTCGCATGAGCGACCTCAGGCAACAGATTTTTTATGCTTCAGTTCCTGTTCCAGGAAATAATTCAATCCCGTACGCAGAATGGCTATGGCAGCCAGTTTTCCGATATCGTCCCAGCTGGGCGCAACGGCAGTGGCCAGCACATCAGCGCCCAACAACAATTCCAATGAGACCGCTACGGCACTTCCAAAGACCATCCTGGCTTCCATGGCTGATAAACCATTTTTCGGTTTCAGGAAGGTCTGAAAATAACTGAATACTAATTTTACCAATGCGGCTGCAATAACCAAAGCAGAAATGATCTCCAGCGTATGGCTTATATAAATGGTTATCGTTTTTGCTATTTCTTCCATAGTTATTAATGACTAATTAATTCCGTCTTTCAGCTTTACCCAGATGTAGTCGTTCATAACCAGTCCATTTTTGATCACAGCGTTCTTTCTTATACTCTCCAGGTAGTAACCGTTCTTCTCTAATGCTTTCATAGATGCTTTATTAAATTCAAAAACGCCCGCTACAATCCTGATGATATTGAAATTTTCGAAAGTGTAATCGGTCATTTTTTTTATTGCTGCAGTAGCCAGGCCCCTGCCCCAGAATGCTTCTGCAATAAAGTAGCCGATCTCTGCATTCAGACGGAATACATCTTCTTTAATGGTGATCCCGATCTCACCCGCCAATTGATCCTGTTGAAAAATCAAAAAGCGTTGGGCAGGGTTCTTATCAGCCTGGTTATTGATAAAAGCTACTGCATCCTTTGTGGTAAAAGGATTGGGTATCTTGTCATATCCATTGTCCAAAACAACCGGGGTATTCCGAATGGCCGCCAAATCTGCTGCATACTCAAGCCTATACTCTCTGAATTCCATGTTTGATCTTTTATTATCCCTCGCCGGGTCTTTTAAAAAGGCGATGAGTAAACCCATCGCCCTAAACCAACAGCTATGAGAAAACTACTATTATTCAACCGTCATCAGGGATGGGTTCTTTTTCTCGCCTTTAACCTTTAACACTTCATTCAGGAGATGATCTCCTACTCTTAATGCATTAGCTGCAATCGTCAGTGCCGGGTTGAAGGCACCGCAGGATGGAAAGAAGCTGGCATCCACCACGTACACATTATCCAGGTCATGTGTTTTGCAATTCAGGTCCAGCACTGATGTTGACGGATCAGTACCAAAGCGCAGCGTGCCATTCTGGTGGCTCATGCCGCTCACGTCGAGGTCATAACCTTTCCATTTTACATCTTTATAATCCGCATCGATCTCTCCCAATTTCACAAAAACCTGTTTCAGCTTCGCCTTCAATTTTTCGTAAGCGGTATAATTATTCCTGGCATAATCAATTTTTATGGAGCCATCTTCTTTTAATGTAACCCGGTTATCAGGCGAAGGAAGGTCTTCTGCTGTGAGCCAGAAATCGATCGTCATCTCTTTTAATTCCTCGTAGGTCTTATCGCTGTAAATATCTTCCGCCATCCACACAATGGTCTCGGGATCATTTCTTCCCATCAGCTGAATTTCTCCTAACGGAAATTCGCTGTCATCAGCGCCGTGGTAAAAATCTGCAAGGCCCAAACTTTTCTGAAATACACTATCATTTTTCTTTTTGGTGAAAGCCACCAGGCAGCCATTATGATGCAGCATCAGGTTCCTCCCTACCTGGCCGGATGTATTGGCGAGTCCGTTGGGATGTGAATAACTTGCACTACGCAGAAACAACGCTGCACTGTTCACGGCACCACATGCCACTATGAATGTACCGGCACTAAAGAATATCTCCTCTCCTTCAACAATCGTTTTAGCAGCTATCACTTTAGTTCCTGTTTCATCGGTGATCAGTTTTTCAACGTATGCATGCGTTATCATCTCTACATTACTCAACATAAGCGCATGATTCAATGCCACTGTTTGCGCATCGGCTTTCGAATCGGTGAGATCAGGGAAACCGTCAAAATTCTCCAGTACCAATGGCGATACATTTTTGCCAGTGTCTTGCGGAAGGTTCACTCCCATCGGCAGGGGAAAAGGTTGCAAGCCGATCTGCTTCATCTTTTCATCCAAGTCTTTTATTAATGGCTCGTATGGTAAGGGTGGCAATGGATAATCAAAAGAAGCCGGTGGCTCGGTGGGATCAATACCCCGCTTACCATGCACATAGTACATTTTCTCGGCGAGGTCGTAATAAGGGCGCAGTGTTTCGTAGCCAAATGGCCAAGCGGGTGAAGTACCTCCGTAATGTTTTATCTCTTTAAAGTCGCTTTCCCGGAAACGGAAAAGTGCGGCACCGTACACTTTACTGTTTCCGCCCACATTATAATGTATATAAGGCAAGAAGGGTTTATCATCCTTATCGTACCAATACTCTTTTGGACGGTAGCGGCCCATAGTCACCACTTCATGGGGATCCCAGTTTTGTTTTTCTTTGGGAATAAATCCGCCCCTTTCAAGAATGAGAATTTTCTTTCCGCTAGCTGCCAGTTTTTTAGCGATGGTACCGCCGCCGCTACCGGTACCGATGATGATGATATCGAATTGTGTATTCATGTTCATTTATTTCAACTACAAAATGAATCATTTCGCAATTGCTGTTATGTCATTTGTTTGACCAAAGAAGACATTTAATTATATGATCCATCCTGTCTTACCGGCGACAATTATGATCATCAACCCGGATTAATTTTACTAATCATGGAATTAGCCAACCGATCAGAGATACAATTACAAAAAGAAACTCTCCGCATTGAAACATTCAGCGATGGGGTATTCTGCATTGCCGTTACTTTATTATCCATTGAAATTGGAGTGGAGCTTCATGGCGAAGCAACCAATGACGGATTAGCACAAGCTTTAGTACACAAATGGCCCATCTGCCTTGCCTATGTGATCAGCTTCATAAATGTGCTGCTGGCATGGATAGGCCATCACGGACTGTTTAAAATGTTCCGGCAACCGGATAGCGCCATCATGATAACAAACGGCTTATTGCTGATGCTGGTGGCACTGGTTCCCTTCCCAACAAAAACACTGGGTGAGTTTTTATTGACAGATGCTTTAAAAACCGCTGTTATTTTTTACACCGGCTATTTTGTTTTGATAAGCCTTGCCTTCCGCCTGCTTTGGTTTGCCGCCAGCCGTAAAAAAGAATTACTGATCTATGATATCACTGCAAAACAGGTAAGGCAAACTACAAGGAATGAGAATATCGGCCTCATCTGCAATGCCATCATCTTTGGCGTTGCTTTCATTAATCCCTGGGCAGCCCTTGTATTAAGTTTTGTTATGTGGGTTTACTGGATCGTATTTGCCTGACAGTAAAAACGGCTCATACCCGCTTTCCGTTTATATTGAAAATATAATTCAGCCGTATATTTTTCGAGAAAATGAATGCCAGGTCCTCATCAGAGCAGATCCTGAACTTCCCTACAATGGTATAAGTAAAGTATTCCAGGTCGTTATTCTTATTAAGCCAGAATTCTTCTACAGATAAAATCCCGAATTGTTTTTCAAAAATAAGTTCAATGCCACAGCATCCTTTTGAGGGCCGGTAAAACCGGTAAACCAATTCCTGCGGACCCGACAGCACTTCATTCTTTTCAAACCCCATCGCATGCAAGTAATTTTCATTGATGCGGTAGGCAGGTCTTTCATCAAAAGGCAAAGGCAATACCAATTCTTCATCATGTTTGATGTGCACGTACATAAGCAGCATTTTAGGGTTAATAGTTATGTTCGCAGGGAATTACCTGGTAAATGGGTAAACAAATTGTTCCCCCGCACCCGAACCGTTGAGTTTGAAATAATAGATACCCTTGCTTATCCCGATCATATTTACCCGTACCTGGTTTGCGCCCGGGTGTAGCTGGCTGCCGCCCCTTTGTACCACACGCCCGCTTGCATCAATTATATGCCAGGCTACAAACAACGGATCAGAACTATTCATGGAAAAGATAAGATCATCTGCCGCAGATCTTTGCCAGCCGGTAAATTCAAGGCCTTTCTGATTGTTTGTAACAGCCACTATCTTACTTTCTGTTGTGTCGCCCGTATTTTCTATCATGATCAGTTTATAATAATTTGTTCCGGGCATTAGTGCATTGTCATCAAATGTATAAACGGCACTGCTGTTTGATCCAACCCTTGCTATTTCTTTGAATTGTATTCCATCCGGGCTTCTTAAAATAGTATAGGAGTCTGCCTGCTGAAACGGATCCAGTTTCCAGTTAAGTTGAGCCTTATTCCTGTTCACTCTTCTGCCGGTGAAAGCGATCAACCGTACAGCCAATACTCCGCCGCCCAGTTTATTACTTGCTACGATGGCTTCGTATATCTTATCATTCCCCGCCTGGTTAATGTGTACCCCATCCCCGGTGTCATAAATTCCCTTAAGCAGGTTTCCATTCGCCATACTGTCCCATACATTTATATAATATGCCGGGTAAGTTGCAGCGATCCAGTCTTTGAGCGGAACAGTATTTACCCCCAATGCCTTGGTATAGTCTTCCGGCAGAACAATATGGTAAACCTTTGCCCCGGTAGCCAATAAGAGTTGCACAAGTGAATCGTAATTGTATTGCAATTCAGTCATCGTTGAACCAAAACGAAGATCATTGCTGCCAATGTTGAGCAGGTATTTGTTGGGCGCCAGTTTTACAATTTCTTCCTGGCGGCTTAACACATGCGTAACCCTGTCGGCCCCGCCGGCGTTTATTACCGCAGACGGATAAACATTGTTCAGCTGCGCTGCATATCTCCCCGAAAATGTGTTACTGAAATAACCGATGGTCTTGCTGTCGCCGATGGTTACGATATTACCGCCGGTTAGTTCTTCGCTGCTTATCTCAATATTTTGTACCTGGTGTGTACCACCCAGTTCCATCAGTGAAAAATTACTTGTATTAGGAACCACATAAGTACTTCCGTTGCTGGTAAATGTAAAACTTACGGATGCAGTATTACCCGAGTTGATGTTATGTGCTGTAAAATGAAATACACTGTCGTAAAATTCCCCGTCCAGGTCTATGACATCATTAAGGGCAACACCTAAAGGAGCAGCACCCGAAGCAACAATGGTTCTGCCCGACTTAACAATGTATAAACCGCCGTTACCGGTATTACTGGTTTGTATGAACCCCATGATATCGTTCTGCACATATTCGTTGGCAGACTTAAGGCCAAAGCCAAGCCCATAAGAATTTCCACTCCAGGCAAGTATCTTAAACCGGAGTTTGAAACGCCATTTCTCCAACTTGGTCCGGTACCCGGTAATGTGGATCGTGTTGTTCCAGTCATCCTGTGTGGCACTGCTGATATTTACATAGCCACCACTTAGCACGGCGGTTGTGTTACCGTTTGTGATAAAATCGGAAACATTGCTCCAGCTGTTTTTGCTGTAAATGATGCCATTAGGGGTTGGAGATATTATATCGGAATTTTTTAATGGGGAACAAACTGCCTGGCTTGTTAAGATAAAAAAAGAAGTAATGACAAGTATTGAATAAATAATGGATCTCATATACTGAATTATTAAAGTGATTAAGTTAATTGATGTATGAGGGCTTATTGTTTCAGGAATTTTTCAACCTTTCCGTTCACTTTAATAAAATAAAGGGCGGGGGTTAAGGCATTGATGTCAATCCTGCTGTTACTATATGTATTTATTTCCTTCAGTAACCGGCCCTGGGCCGTAAGAATGCTGATATGAATTGGTTCAGTTTTTTCCGAACGGATATACAAATGATCTGCCGATGGATTTGGAGCTATCGTTAAAGAGACGGGGTCTGTTTTATTAAAATCAATTCTGTTTATTTCGCTGTATTTGATCCTTCCGTCATTATAATTCATCCGGAGCCGGTAATAGTTAATTCCATAAGCAGGATCGTTATGCATCAGCTGGTAGTTTTTATTTTCAGCTTTCCTTATGCCGATACTGTCCCAATTATATCGGTCAGTACTGTGTTCTGCGGTATAACATTTCATACCAGCTTCATCATCCATATGCCAATTGAGCTGAACGGCGTTGTTCTTTATTTGCGTGGTAAAGCCTGCATTGTTTGCTGGTAATACCGAGCAGGATCCGAGGAAACCATATTTGCCCTGGAGGTAAGTTTCTACCTGGCTGATCTCCGATGCAATCAATACCCGGTTGTAAACAATTATTTCAGCAATATAACCACTGAGAAAACTGTAGTTCTGTTCCGGCGCCCGCCCTCCGATGGTAGAAGTATCATTGATAAGCCTGCCAAATAAACCGCTTGTTGAAACAGCAACAGGTGCTGCGTTATAATTAGACGAATAACTGGAAGGGGAAGAAACAGGTCCGCCATCATAGGTCATCGTAAAAATATTCCCGGCCGGGGAAAAACTTATATTGTTTCCAAGTGCAGGGAGTGTAGTACCACCCGATATGCTTGCAGGCACTTCGGATATATAAGAGATAGGTTTATACGCCGGGTGATCGGCACAGAGTATTTCCGAATAGGTATTGGAAACGCCTTTTACAGACAGCAGGGTTTCAGGATTTCCAGCCAGGCCGGGTTGAAGGAAAACAAGAAAAATAGTTTTCGGTCCGGAGAGTTTGAAAGTGCTTCCAAGATAGGTTCGCCTGCTTACATCGAACTGGATTAGCGGTTGCGAACATAAGGTATTGCCAATGGCCACCAGCTGCGGACGGTAACTATTTACGTCCTGGTGAAAGTGATTGCCGTTGTTGCTTTGGTCTTCCCATACCTGCACCAGGTCACCCAGAATGGCTTGTGTACCGGAGTTGTTATTATGCACACCCCTGTCTGCACGTAGCCATAATACATTGCCGGTAGAAGGAATTTGTCCGCAGGCCATGCGGCCTGCGGTAACAAACAGAACTGAGATCAAAAGGTTTTTCATTGAACTGGATTTTTGAGTTTGTAAAAAGGATATTGCCTGAACTTTTACCTGCACATTGAAATGCAGCAAACGTTTCAAAGTCAAGTTTAGCGGATAAATTCAGAAAGCACATTAAACTTTCCTGAAAATTTAAACTTGTTGTAAAGTAGTTTACACAAAAGGAGGGGTATAGAAAAGATAAGTGTGTTTATCCCGTGAGTTTTTGTTTTTCAATATCCTGTTCAAGGAATGAATTACTTACTTCAATTTGTTTGCGTGAATAATTCAAAAGGCCTTCTTCTTTCAGTTCATTAAGCATGGTGTGCATGAACTGGCGTGTAACACCAATGAATTCCGCAATATCTGTGAGGGCAAAATAATTCTCAAGTATCACACTGTTGGCCGTTCTTGTTCCGGCACAGGAAGCCCATCCCTGGAAAAAGTATAAAAGACGCAGCCGGGCATCCTTGCTTGTCCACACCGAATGCCTGGCTTCAAGCTGTCGCAATTTCATGCTGACCATTTCCATGTAGTTGAGCGACATGGTATGATTGCGTTGCAGTATCTTCTTCAGATCGGAAGAAGTAAAGTAGAACATAAAGGTATTGCTTCGAAGCCCCGTTACATACCCATCTATGTTAGAACCGACGAAAGAGAAATCGCCAAAAAGCTCCCCGTCTACGAGGATTTCTTTTACCAGGTCATGGCCCGACCCATTGAACTGAACCAGTTTTGCGGTTCCGCTGCCGATAAAGAATACCCTCCCCTGCGGTTCGCTGTTAAGTAAAAATGGGTCATTCCTTTTCAGCTTGATAAGCTTTGCACGGGAGCACAGCTCCCGGAACTGTTCTTCATCCAGCTGCCGGAACAGAGCATGGTTTTTTATATAAGAAGACTTTATTTTTTCACTGATCAATACACTTTTCATTTTGTCATTTTTAATACTTTTCCCAACAGTGTTTTGAACCAGCGACAAAGGTATACTTGTTGATGTTCAGGAAATGTAAGCTGGTTTACATTAACCCCCTAAAAGTGATAAAGGGAAAATTGTCCATCAACCTGCGTTCATCATCCATTTTTCAGGGTGCATTACCGGTGCATCTTTGCAGGGTCTATAAAGACATCAAATCAAAAACATAAAAAATGAAAAAGTTCACCGTTCCAACAAGAGACCAGGTTGCTCCAGCCAACCAGGCAATTTTTGACAATCTTACCAAAGCACTTGGTTTTGTACCAAACCTATATGCAACCATCGCTTACTCTGACAATGGTCTGGGCAGGTACCTCTCCTTTCAGAATGCCAAAACAACATTAAGCAACAAAGAAAAAGAAGCCGTTAACCTCATCGTAAGCCAGGTGAATAATTGCCTGTATTGCCAGAGTGCTCATACCGTGATCGGCAAAATGAATGGTTTTACCGATGAACAACTGCTCGACATCCGCCGTGGAATAGCAGACAATCCCAAACTGAATGCACTGGTTAGGTTGGCAGCAAGCATTACCAAAAACCGGGGCAATGCCGATGCATCATTGGTTGATGACTTCTTTGCACAGGGTTATACTAATGAGAACCTGGTTGACCTGGTTTTGCAGGTAAGTGATAAGACAGCTATGAATTATTTGCACAACCTTACGCAAATACCGGTTGATTTTCCTTTGGCCCCCTCATTAGAATTGGTTTCTGCCATCAGTCAGAATCAAAATTAAATATTGCAAAGCCGGGAATTTCTCCCGGCTTGTTTTTTTCATTCAACTAAAAAAACGATCATGGAACAACGTCATCCCCTTCCTCCTTTTACATTGGAAACTGCATTACAAAAAGTACAAATGGCTGAAGATGCCTGGAACAGCAAAGATCCCGAGCGAATCAGCCTGGCTTATACCATCGATACCGAATGGCGCAACCGCACCGATTTTATCAACGGGCGTGAAGCCGTTAAGCAATTTTTAAAAGGCAAATGGGAAAGAGAGTTAAATTACAAACTCAAAAAAGAATTGTGGGGATTCCGGGAGAACCGTATGGCTGTACGTTTCGAATACGAATACCATAATGCAGAAGGGCAATGGTTTCGTGCCTACGGCAATGAGAACTGGGAATTTGATGAGAACGGGTTAATGCGGAAACGGTATGCCAGTATTAATGACCTTACTATTGAAGAAAAAGACCGGAAATATAAATAGACAACCATGGCAAAGAATTTTGCGGCTTTGGCATTTACTTCTGCAGTAAAAGAAATGCAGGAAAAACACGGCAGCCGGAGCAGCTATGCCCGGATGGAGAGGGATACCTATATTGATGGCCTGACAGACAATGAATTTGATTTTATTGCAGAAAGGGATAGTTTTTATATGGCCAGTATTGGCGAGAATGGGTTTCCCTATATACAGCACCGGGGCGGTCCTAAAGGATTTTTAAAAGTATTGGATGCAAAACGGATCGGTTTCATCGATTTCAAAGGAAACATGCAATATATTTCCGTGGGCAATATCGCTACCAATAATAATGTTGCATTGATCATGGTTGACTATCCTTCAAGAACAAGGCTGAAGATCCTTGCAAAGGTTAAGATCGTGGAACTAAAAGATGATCCAGCGTTATACGACCAACTCGACCTGAGTGAATATAAATTCCGGCCGGAGCGCATGATGGTCTTTACCATTGAAGCATACGACTGGAATTGCCCGCAGCACATTACGCCACGCTACACAGTAGCTGATATTGAGCAGGCATTTGCCGGGCAAAGAGAGCATATCAGCAAACTGGAAGCAGAAGTAAAAGCACTCAAACTAAAATTAAAAGAAAAGGCAGCATGCTAAAAGAATTAAAAAGAGTGGTGATCACGGGCATGGGTGCCATAACACCTCTGGGCAACAATGTTGATGAATTCTGGAAGAACATCGTTGAAGGTAAAAGTGGTGTGGGAATGATCACCAGGTTTGATACGACACATTTTAAGACAAAATTTGCAGCAGAAGTAAAAGGCTTTCATGCCGCAGATCATTTTGAAAAGAATGAAGCCCGCAAATACGACCTGTTCACACAATATGCCGTTGCCGCTGCGGAAGAAGCCATAAAAAACGCCGGTCTCTATTTTGAAGAACTCAATAAAAATAAGATCGGTGTTATCTGGGGTTCGGGCAATGGCGGCATACAAACCTTCCAGGATCAGCTGGAAGATTTTTTTAAAGGAAATAAAAAACCACGTTTCAATCCTTATTTCATTCCAAAGATCATTGCAGATATCCCATCGGGTGTCATCTCCATCAGGCATGGGTTGAGGGGATTGAATTTCTCCACCATCTCGGCCTGTGCTTCTTCCAACACGGCCATCATTGATGCATTTAATTATATACGGCTGGGTAAGGCTGATATTATCATTGCCGGTGGTTCTGAAGCAGCCATCAATGAAAGTGGTGTTGGCGGATTCAGTGCATCCAAAGCGCTATCTACGCATAACGAAGATCCGCAGGCAGCATCGAGGCCCTTTGATATAAAGCGGGATGGCTTTGTGATGGGTGAAGGCGCCGGCGCATTGATCATTGAAAGTTTGGATTCTGCCCTGGCTCGTGGCGCAAACATTCTTGCAGAAATTGCCGGCGGCGGCATGGCTGCAGATGCCTATCATTTAACCGGCACTCATCCCGACGGCGAAGGCGCTTACCTGGGTATGGTAGATGCATTGGAAGATGCAGAAATAAATGCACAACAAATAGATTACATAAATGCACATGCTACATCCACGCATTTAGGCGATGAAAGTGAGTTGGTAGCCATTGCAAGATTGTTCGGCGAATGCAAGGACCTGAACATAAGCGGAACCAAATCCATGACGGGACATTTACTGGGAGCAGCCGGGGCCATCGAAGCCATCATTTCTGTTAAGTCCGTATTGCAAAACATTGTTCCGCCCACCATTAATACCAGCGAAGTGGAACCCGCCTGGAAAGATAAATTCAATCTAACCCTTGGCAAAGCACAATCCAAAGAGATCAATTATGCGCTTAGCAACACATTTGGTTTTGGCGGACATATTGCCTCGGCGATCTTTAAAAAATATAAAGCGTAAATTCATACATGCTCAATCAATCTGCATTTACCCTGGTCAATCCGCAAAACGGAAACCTGGCTTTTAAATACCTGGAGTTTGAGGATAACAGTTTCTTCGACCACATACAGCGCAATAATTATTTTTCGCTGATCTGGGTAACCAGTGGCAATGGCAAACTAAAGGCCGATTTTACGGAATATGATTTTATCGCAAACAGTTTATTTGCCTTTTCTCCCTACCAGCCTTATATGTTCAGCGGCGATGAGCCTATCAAGGGAATTGCGATTCATTTTCACCCGGAATTCTTTTGCATTTTCAAACACCACAAGGAAGTTTCCTGCAACGGTGTCCTGTATAATAATATATACCAACCGCCCTTGGTTGCCGTGGATGAAGCTTCTGCAGCCACTTTTAAGATGCTCTGCGAACAGATAAAAACAGAAATGCAGAACCCCGACCTGGCGCAATACGAACTGCTGGTCTCCTACCTGAAGATATTCTTAATAACTGCTGCCCGTTTAAAAACACAGCAGCAACCCGATGCGGCAATTGCTGTAAAGGGAAGTAAAGAACCTTTTATATTGCAGAAACTGAAAGACGCCATTGAAGAGAATTTTAAAAGCAAGCACTCCCCTGCCGATTATGCCGAGATGCTGTACATCTCGCCCAAGGCCCTGGCAAAGATCACCAGGTCGCATTTCAATAAGACACTCAGCAGCCTTATCAACGAACGCATTATCATTGAAGCGAAACGGGAATTATATCTCAGCGATAAGACCATTAAAGAGATCGCTTATGAATTGGGTTACGAGGACGAATACTATTTCAGCCGCTTTTTTAAAGTGAATGCTGATGTATCGCCGCAACTGTACCGGGAGACCGTAGGCTTTGCCAGGGCTAAGGCATAAGGAAATTTAAGTCAGCCAGGTTACAAGTTAAAACAGGGAACCCGCTTATTTTTATTACTTAATATGAGACCGATCATCTTCATTCTTTTATTATTACCTTCTGTCAAGGTTACCTGCCAGCCCTTTGATACAGGCAGGTACAGCATTAAAGTTGAAATATCAGGAGAGGCAAATAAATTTTTCACAAACGATCCCCTGTGGCGTGGCGCTGACGGCGCAGCTTCGGTTGACCTGGGGAATGGGAAAGTATTATGGCTATTCAGCGACAGTTTTACCGGTAAAGATTCATCGGCTTCAGGAAAAAGAACAACCATGGTTCGCAACAGCATTGCCATACAGCAGGGTTATGATATTAAAAACGCTTCACTTAAGTTTTACTGGAACAGGTCAAAAAAGAAGCCCCGCGATTTTTTTTATTTACCGGGTAAGCCCTGGTTCTGGACGGGGCATGGAGTACATATAAAAGATAAGCTCCTCATTTTTTTAATAAAGGAGCATGGCACCAAAGCAGGGCTTAGTTTTGAGGCCATTGGATGGTACGCCGTACTCATTTCAAATCCCGATGCCGATCCGGCTGCATGGAAGATGAAATATATTGAAGGCCCTGAAACCTTTGGGACCATTGCGGGCTCAGCCGCAATACTTACCGATGAAAAATATCTTTATGCTTTTGGTGCAGTTGAACCGGCCACACACGAAGTGTATGTATTGAAGTGGAACCTGGATGATGCATACACAGGGAATTTAGCAACGCCGTTGTGGTGGATCAACGGAACCTGGAAGGAAAGAAAATCAGAACGCCCGGTTCCTGAATCATTATTCATTGGCGCAACGGAATATTCTGTTCATTACGACAGCTCACTGAAAAAATACATACAGGTTCAATCCTTTGGTTTTGGTGAAGGGCAGATCGGTATCAGGATGGCCGATCAACTTACCGGCCCCTGGACAGAACCTTACTTGATCTACACCCCCACGTATCCCAGCGTTAAAAAGCCATTCATGTATTCCGCAAAAGCACACCCCGAACTGGCTGGCGATGGTATATATATAACGTACAATGTAAACAGTTTTGACTTTGGGGAGCTAATGACTAACCAATCCATTTATTTTCCGCAGTTTATTAAATTGAAAATTTTAAAGAAGAAATAACAGGCAACTCAAATAAAATTTATACAAAAGATTCAATGCCCCAGCCTTACCTGTAACCCGCGGAAATCTTGCGAATATCAAACTTACTGTAAGTCTCCAAATTGAGAATCAACAAATCAATAATTCAATTAATTACATTTGCAGAATGGAAAATTCAAAAAAACGATTATTAACGGGTGACAGGCCAACAGGGAAATTACACCTGGGGCATTATGTTGGCACCATTCAAAACAGGGTAAAACTTCACAGGGATTATGAATGCTTTTTCATAATAGCAGACCTCCACATGCTCACAACAAAGAACACAAAGGAGGATATTCAGAAAACAGCAGAGAACGCAAGGTATTTGGTGCTGGATACTTTGTCATCCGGCGTTAATCCTGAATCCGCTACTTTTTATCTCCAATCAGCCATACCCGAAGTTTGTGAAATGAATACATTGTTTCAAAACCTGGTTACTGTTCCACGGCTTGAAAGAATTCCAAGTTTAAAAGATATGGTAAGAGCTGCAGGTAAATCAGAAATGCCTTACGGACTTTTAGGTTATCCTGTTTTGCAAACGGCAGACATACTTTGTGTTAAGGGCGAATTAGTTCCCGTTGGTAAAGATAACGCAGCCCATGTTGAAGTATCCCGGGAGATCGCAAAACGATTTAATCACTTATATGGTGACGTTTTTCCTGTTCCCGATGTTTTAGTCGGTGATGTTCCTTCATTAGTTGGAACCGATGGCCAGGCAAAAATGAGCAAAAGCCTGAATAACGCAATCTTTCTTTCGGATGACCAAAAGACTGTTGAAATAAAAGTAATGAGCATGTTCACCGACCCTAACCGCACCAGTGCAGATGTGCCGGGGAAAGTGGAGGGCAACCCTGTTTTTATTTACCATGACATTTTCAATCCAAATAAAGCAGAGATCGAAGATCTGAAAACCCGTTACAAAAAAGGGCAGGTCGGCGATGTAGAAGTAAAACACAAATTGTCAAAAGCACTTAATAATTTCCTGGACCCCATACGTGAACGCAGGACCAGTTTTGAAGCCCAGAAAGGATTTGTAGATGAGCTCATCTATGAAGGAACAAAGAAGGTGAGAGCAGAAGTGCAGAAAACACTCTATGAAATGAGAAAAGCAATGGGTTTTGTTTCGTCATGGAGAAGCATTGAAAGAAAGGCAACTGAAAGGATGAAGTCAAACAATTAGCCCGGCATTACTGAGAAACTTTTTTTATCAGGCTTCGCTCAGTTCCCCCGTATTCCTTTTCTTTTTCTCTGCAATCCACCCATACTCCTTCATCACCCGCAACAATTCCGCCACCCCCCATGCCTGTGCAATACAACCCCGTGGATGATGTGGTGCGTCGGCATCAAATATTTCTGATACACTCCCGATACATCCTTCGTTTAAATGGTATTTAAATGCATCAATTATTTTTTTAGCTTTCCTCTTCTTACTTCCGTCTTCAGACCTCATAACTCCATCCACATAAGCCCCCAGCAGCCAGCTCCATACCGTTCCCTGGTGATAGGAAGAATCCCGGTGCATTGCATCACCACCGTAGATACCGATATAGCGTGGATCATCAGCAGGCAGGCTTCGTAATCCCACCGGCGTATATAATTTTTCTTCCACGATCTTTAAAACAGCCTTTGCCTTCTTATCATCAATCAATGGGTAAGGCAGGCTTATCGCAAACAACTGGTTCGGGCGAATACTCCTGTCCTTCATTTCTCCATCAACTACATCAAAGAGGCAAGCATCTTCTGAATTCCAGAATTGTTCTGTAAAACTTGTTTTGACAAGTTCAGCCTTATCCGCAATAACTGCGGCCTGCACTTCCTCATGGTGCAGGGTAAGCAGGTTTTCATAGATGCGTAATGCATTATACCAAAGCGCTTGTATTTCCATGGCTTTGCCGGAACGGGGCGTTACCACCCAACCGCCTACTTTTGCATCCATCCAGGTAAGCTGCACGCCTTCCTCACCGGAATATAATAACCCATCTTCATCCACATGAATATTATACCTCGTTCCATTGTAATGCCATTCAATGATGTCTTTTAATACCGGCAGTATCTTATCCAGCACAAAACGTTTATCATTTGTTGCAAGCAAATATTTATATACAGCAATAAAATACCAAAGCGTTCCATCCACATTATTATATTCGGGCGCTTCGCCATTGTCCTGGAAACGGTTTGGCAGCATACCCTTGCTAACGTTGCTGGCGAAGGCTGCCAGGATTTTTTTAGCATCCGCATAGCGTCCCGTGCTAAGACAAAGGCCGGGTAAGGATATCATGGTATCCCTTCCCCAGTCGGTGAACCAGTGATACCCGGCTATAATGGTTTTCAGACCTTCACCACGTTTAACAATAAATTGGTCGGCTGCCAATACCAACTGTTGCAGCGTTTCATTATCAGGTTGCTCATTCAGTAATAGTTGTCGCCTTAAGCTTTCCTTTGCCAGTAATGCCTGCGCATCTCTCCCTTTTGCATTTTTGGTGGAGATGATGATGCCGAGAGAATCGCCTTTTTCCAGGCATACAGTAAATATGCCGTGGTTAAAAAGATCTTCGGTAAAATCCTGTCCCCGGTATTTTTCAACGGCATAATTGAAATTATTGAACCACCTGGGTGTATGCGCATAGGTGGAACCAGGTATATTTATATATATATCCAGTTCGCCATCGGGTTTGTTATGAAACTGCCCTTTTTCAAAATCAGCATCCCAGTGCATTTGCGGACCAGTATGCTGCAACGAATGATAAAACCGGCCGGCCACCAGGGGCAACAGTTCCATTGAAAAAGGCTTCCTTGTTTTCAATACATCGTACAGGATAACCACCGTGTTCTCATCATGGATCATGGCGATGGTCTTCTTTAACCGGATGCCGTTCAGTTCATATTCCCATTGCGGGAATAATTCTCTGGTAAATGTTTTTAAGTATTGATTTCCGTTCGGGCTTATCACTTCTCCATAATTATTTACGCCCAATTCAAAACGTTCGTTGTTTGTTATGATGGTCTCGTCAAGTTTTGAAAGCAATACTGTTCTCTCTGTTGGTGGTTTTGTGGCAGCAACCAATAAGCCATGGTATCGCCTCGTATTGCATCCGATGATACTGGTACTGCTCCATCCGCCGAGGCCATTGGTTTCGAGCCATTCGTTTTGTATGGCTGCATGGTAATTCTGTAAATGAGTTTTGTCTTTTTTAAGCATGATCTTTTTCGGATTGCACCAATTAAACGAATTACACAAATTGAGTCGGGCTAATTTCCCTCTCCTTAAGAAGAGGCGATGAGGGTGAGGTCAAACTTATCCTGTTGATCAACTCCGCCACCACCCCCGTCCAGCCGGTTTGATGAGAAGCACCCACACCTCTTGAATTATCTCCATGGAAATATTCATAGAAAAGTACCAGGTCTTTAAAATGTTCATCGTGCTGGTAAACCGAATGATCGGCATTGGATCTTCTCATTCCGTCGGGGTCTTTTTCAAAAATTGAGACCAGCCTTTTCGCCAGGTCGGCCGACACATCATTCAGACAAACCAGGTTTCCGGAACCTGTTGGCAGTTCCACCATACAATCCTTTTTGTGATACCCGCCCAGTGTTTGCAAAGCCTGCACCAGCAGGTAGTTCATCGGCATCCATACCGGGCCACGCCAGTTGCTGTTGCCGCCAAACAAAGCGGATGTTCCTTCCGCCGGCTGGTAATCCAAACCAAATTCCTGCCCGTCTATATTTACGCTGTAGCCATGCTCATGAATCCTGGAAATGGAACGGATACCACCCGGAGATAGGAATTCTTTTTCGTCCAGAAGGGCTTTCATAAGTTTTTCAAGTCTTGCCTTTGGAACGAGTGATAACAAAATATCATTATGATCATTCAACTCCTCAATCACTAGATACTGCTGGTTCTTTTCCCGGTACTGCTGGAACCATTTCAGCCGTTTATGAAAATCCGGAACCTTGTCCAGCATTTCCTTTTTCAATACCAGTGTTGCAAACAATGTACTTAAGCCAACCAGGCTTCGCACTTTCACCGGGATGAACCTTCCATCAGGCATGGCGAGTACATCATAAAAGAATCCCTCTTCATCATCCCAGCTACCAGTCCAGTTCTCGCCAATGCGGTTGAGTGATTCGGCGATATAAACAAAGTGCTCAAAGAATTTGGTTGTCACGTCTTCATAGGTATCATCAACCTGCGAAATTTCCAACGCCATCTCCAGCATATTCAGGCAATACATCGCCATCCAACTGGTACCATCGGCCTGCTCCAATATACCTCCGCCGGGTATGGCGCTGCTGCGGTCGAATACACCGATATTATCGAGGCCCAGGAACCCGCCTTCGAAAACATTATTTCCCTTGTGATCTTTTCTGTTAACCCACCAGGTGAAGTTGATCAGTAATTTTTGAAATACTCTTTTCAGGAAATTAATATCACCCTTACCTGTTTTATTCTTTTCAATTTTGTACACCTGCAAACAGCTCCATGCGTGTACGGGCGGATTCACATCGCCAAATGCCCATTCGTATGCCGGCAGTTGCCCGTTGGGGTGCATGTACCATTCCCGCAGGAACAAGATGAGCTGGTCTTTTGCAAACTGCGGGTCAATCATGCTGATGGGCACACAATGAAAAGCCAGGTCCCAGGCCGCATACCAAGGATATTCCCATTTGTCCGGCATCGAAATAATGTCTTCATTGTTGAGCGATTGCCATTGATGATTACGCCCCGATCTTCTTGTTTCCGGTGGCGCAGGATTGCCAGGATCGCCATTCAGCCAGCGGGGTATATCAATATTGAAATACTGTTTACTCCAGAGCATGCCGGCAAATGCCTGGCGCTGGATATTGCGGAGGTCGTCGGTCTTTGCTTCGGCGACCGCATTGTAAAATTCATCTGCTTCTGTTATCCGAAGTGCAAATACATCATCAAATGACCGATCAAAAGGAGCGGCCTTCACACCATGTTTACTCAATCTTAGTTTTATGGTTATTGATGACCGTGCAGGAATATTTTGCTGGTACAGCGGTGCAAACTTTGTTCCTTCATTCTTATCGGCCAGCAATGAGTAATCATTGTTAACTACCGCATGATGAAAACTGTCTTTTACAAAAGGTGTTTTATTTGGCTGCCCATACAATCTTTCTGTGTTGGTCTCATTTTCAGTAAACAAAGTACGAACCGGTTTTTCAAAATATAAATGGTATTCACCCACCCAGTAATGATCAACCTTAGCATGACCAAATCCATCTCCGTCTTCTTTTAAATAAATGAGTGGTTTGGTGTGCATCATCCCAAAACTCCAGAGGTTACGCATCCATAAGGTAGGCAGCACGGAAATATCAGCCGCCTCGTTACCCCGGTTATGAACTGTAATTTTTATCAGCAAGTCTTCCGTATCGTTCTTCGCATATTCGGTAAATACGTCGAAATATTTATTGTCGTTAAAAATTCCTGTATCAAGTAACTCATACTCTGTTTCATACTTACTGCGGTTCCGGTTTGTATTCAGCAGGTCGGCATAAGGAAATTCGGTCTGTGGATATTTGTATAAATGTTTCATGTACGAATGCGTGGGCGTACTGTCTAAATAATAATACAGTTCTTTCACATCCTCACCATGATTGCCTTCATTTCCTGTTAAGCCAAACAAACGTTCCTTAAGTATCGGGTCTTTGCCATTCCATAATGCAATGCTAAAGCATATGCGTTGCATGTCATCACTGATGCCGGCAATGCCGTCTTCGCCCCAGCGGTACACCCGGCTGCGGGCATGGTCGTGCGGAAAATAATCCCATGCATTTCCGTTTTCGCTGTAATCTTCCCTCACGGTGCCCCATTGGCGCTCACTTAAGTAAGGGCCCCACTTCTTCCATTTGGGATCTGATAATCTTGTTTGTTCTGCGTTCATTACAATGGTGATTGATCTGTTAACTGTTACTTATGCCGGGCCAATGACTCGTCAATACTTTTCATGAGTTTCCGCTCAATATCTTTTTGTTTCCCGATGGCGTGAAATCTTACCAGCCCTTTCCCATCCATAACAATATGAATGGGCCAGCCGGGAAAGGGATCAAAGATGGATCTTGGTTCTGTTGCCGGAACATGGTTATATTGAAACAGGGTTTTAGTCAGAAATTTGTTTAGCTCTTCCTGGTTGTTTGGCGTAGAGGAAATGAATACCACATTCTTTCCTGCATACTTTTTCACCAGCTCATTTAACAAAGGCATTTCTGCTATACAGGGAATACAGGAGGTATGCCAGAAATTGAATACCACTGTTTTTCCCCTGAGGCCATCCGTTGATAGTTTATTCCCGTTTTTATCCGTCCAGTTAAAAGCAGGGAATGGAATTCCTTTCAGATCTTTCAAAAGATCAAGGGTTATTACTGATGTAGCCAATGGCCTGGTATCCTGTTTCTTTGCTGTTTCAAAATCCGGCAGCAACAGGTTTATTTCTCCCGTGATCTCTTTACCAATTGTTTTGATATTGAATTCCTGTTGAACATATGTTGCTTTTGCAAACAGGGCTTCCTTATCCTTGAGAGATATGGCTTTCCCGTTCAGCAGGTAACTCACTTTTAGTTGCTGCCCGTCGTCGAACTGCTGCAGCTCGGTACTGTCGTTTACAACCGACACCAGCCTGCCCTGGGAAAAGGCAGCTTGCATTAAGAAAAGTGATAGTATTGAGAATATGAATAGTTTCATCTGATCTTGTTTTAGCCATTATCTTCAAAACCTGGATATAATGTCATTCCCCCGTCTACAAAAAGGGTCGTTCCGTTAACATAATCGCTGTCATCACTGGCCAACCAAACGGCCGCCTTGCCAATGTCACCCACCTGTCCAACTCTTTTCTGCGGAATAAGTTTTAATAATTCCTGCAAATGTGCCTGTGTATCCCATGCATCATGGTTGATAGGTGTGGCAATAGCACCGGGAGCAATACTGTTTATCCGGATCATCTTTGGTGCAAATTCCTGTGCGATAGTCTTCATCATCAGCATTACACCTCCTTTTGATGCCGCATAATTGGCATGTCCGGCCCAGGGGATCACTTCATGCACACTGCTCATACAGATAATTTTTCCGGCGGATTTTGATTTACCGTTCACCCCCCTTCGCAAAAATTCCCTGATGGCTTCTCTTGCGCAAAGAAATTGCCCTGTTAAGTTTACGGCAAGTACATAGTTCCACTGGTCTAATGTCATTTCGGTGAAAGGCGCATCTTTTTGCAGCCCGGCATTGTTTACCAGGATATCAACCGTACCAAATTGTTTTATCGTATCAGTAAACATCTGTTTCACTTCATCTTCTTTACTTACATCACATTTGTATGTGATGGCCCTCCCACCATCGGCAATGATTTCTTCCACTACCTTTTCGGCCATTTCTTTTCCCTGCGGAATGGGATAGTTAACAACAACAGTTGCCCCGGCTTTTGCCAGTTCTATTGAGCAACCTGCTCCAATGCCGCTGCTGGCACCTGTTACAATGGCTATCTGCCCTTTCAATTTTTCTTCCATTTTTAGTTTTAAGTTTTATTTAGAATAACATGGTTGATAATACAGGGCTGAACCTGCTCCGGTTCTTCTCTACATTTGAAGTGATGACCGAAATTTCAAAATCGGTGAGAATATTAGCGATCTGCTGGTATTTTTCAGCCGTATATTTTGCAAGGCTGCTGAATTCATACACCTGCATTTCGGGTTGCCGGTGTCCTACTATGAAACAGAAATGCTCTGTTGATTGCAGCTTCCCCCAGGTATTTAATAACCGTTCATCTCCAGTTTCAATAACGAGGGTTTCGAGTTTATATAATTTTTTGAGGATATCATTTTGTGCTGCGCTGATGCACCATTCCCCGCTTGTGTTCAGGTCATCACCCATGCCAACGGTTTGCGGGACATCATAAATATCTTTCGGGTAACAGTCATCCAATGCTTCCCCGGGTGTTTTAAAAGAGTATCCAAAATTCGAAAGAATTACTTCGGGCAGTTTTTTTAAAAATTCAAATATGCCTGTTTGGGCAGTTTTATGGATGCCGAAAGTTTCGTAATCCAGAAACAGGTTTATGCTGCAACTCTTGCTAGGATGATTATGAAAAATGCGCTCTGCAAACTTTTCTGCAGTGAGTGCATAGCGGCTGCCCTTTGCTTTTCCGATCCAGCCGGCGATATCATCACTTAATTCTCCGTTCCGTAGCAGTATGCCAAAGTCGCCGTTGCCTGGCGACGCATAAGTCTGGTTAGGCGAGCGGCCATTCAATACTTCATCAATACCCTCTGTGATCATTCCTTTATATCCAAGGTCAGCAATATGTTTTGCCAGCTCATTGTCATGTATCATTTCTGTATTCCGGAACACGATTGGTTCAAAATCAAATAATTTTTTAACCAGTTCTTCATGCAACCGCACCTGTCGGTTGAATTCTGTTTTTGAATGCAGCCAGCTTAAAGAATTATAATAGGTTTCCCCTACTATTTCCACACAACCTGTTTCTATAAGCAGTTTAAAAGAGATAATGAGGTCGGGCCTGAATTGCTCAAATAGTTCAAGTGTAGTTCCGCTGATGGAAAACGCAACCCGAAATTTACCATTTGCCTTTATTATCTGTTCCAGCAAAATCTTATTGGCTGGTAAATAGCAATGATCAGCCAGGTTATCCATGATCATTCCCATGGCCACTTTATCTTCATACAAATGAAGCCTGCCTATGTCGTTAAAGCAGTAGCTCTTGAACTGGAAGGGCTGGTGTATCCTGAAACAAAAATTGATTGAAGGCATTGTATTAATTTTCATTTTTAAAAAGCAATCGTTGGGTTAATCAATGGTTAATCAGGATTTCGGCAGCAAGGTAACACGGGTACTATGGCTCCGCTGTCTGCTGTTTTACATTTATACTTAATTCACCAGGCACCGGTCGCTGAGTTCAATGTGCTTGCGGTTGTAAAAGATCACGCCGCCGTCTTTTAGTTCATTCAGCAAAGTCGTTACGCTTTGCCTGGATGTGGAAATGATACCTGCAATATCACTGTGTGTTAAATAATTATTCAACTTTATCTTATCGCCTTCCTTATTACCTTCACGGTTTGCCCAATCGCGGAAAAAACTGATCAAACGGCTTTTGGCATCTTTAAATACCAGGTTGGCATGCCTGTTCTCAAGTCGGCGGAACTTACCGCTCACCTGCTGGATGAAATTCATGGCCAGCACTACGTTGTTTTGCATCAATTGCTTGAACTCGGCAGACCGGAAAGAGCAGATCACGGTGTTCTCAGTCAGCGCTTCTGCAAATTCATCATCAGAAACACTGCCGTCGAGGCTTACATCTCCAAAGATCTCTGTAGCCGTGAGTATCTCCTTTATTAATTCATCACCCCGGTCATCTACTTCAGAAATTTTGATCTTTCCTTTTACCAACAGGTAGATACGGCTCTCAAAGCCATCTTCCATGTAAACACTTTCTCCTTTCTTTACGTTTTTAACCTTCACGGTATTGGTCATTTCCAGAAGCTGGGCATCTGTTAAACCTGCAGTTACTGCATGTTGCTTTAAATACAGGTACTTGATTTCTGTGTGCATGATTTTTAGTTTTAGTTTTAAGAATTTTAATTAGATGATCTTTTGTTATTTAATAAGTTTTCCAGCTTGGCGATAAGTGAGTTCCTTGACGCCAGGCCATTCACAAAATCCACCACAACCCCGTTCATGTAGAATAAGATGGTGGGCATCTCAATCACACCAAGTTCCTTTTTTAACGCAGGTGCTTCTTCCACATCCACCCGGTAAAAATCAGCAGAACCGCTATACATACTTGCCAGTTCATTGTAAATAGGAACCATCATCTGGCATGGACCGCTCCAGTCCGCATAAAACTTCACTACCTGTAATCCTGTTCCGTTTAAAACTTTTTCGTCGAATCCCTTTTTGTCTTTTACTTCAGTCATTGTATTTTTTTTATTTGGCACAATCTTTATAGCCAAACGGAATGCCAGCTTATTTTGAGGGTTATTAATGGCCGTGAAATGAAGCACAGTAAAGGGTTACAGAAGAATACCTAAAATCATAAAAAATTAATTCCCAATAAATATTTTCCCAACCCCTTGGGAAATTCCCGGAATATTGGGAAAGCAGGAGCAGCGAAAATGATCTTTTGTGAGGGGAAATTTATAAGTGCCAGGTATGCACAAACTCAGCAAAATTCGGCAGCAGGTCAACCATGGCGTGTAAGGCCATAACGAGGTATAAGTTTTTAGTACGCTGCCAGGCAATGCCTAAAAATATCCCGGCAACCGACATGGCCGAAATGGTATAGGCAGCCCAGAAGCTGAAAGGCAATTGTTCGCTGATGCCCTCACTTTCTGCTCCACGTAAATACAAGCCGGGTGCATGAGCAAGGCCAAAGATCAATCCACTCATAACAATCCCTGCAACCGGGGATCTGAGCAGTACCGAAATTCTCGATTGCAAAACAGCCCGGAAGAAAAACTCTTCTACCAATCCCACTTCAATAAAGAGCCAGAGGAATAATAAGGGTAAGCCAATGATAAATTGATGACTGTTGAATTGTCCCTCCCGCACTGACCTGGCGCCGCCACTGAAGAAATACTGGAATATCAATATCAATGCAGATAAAACGACAAGAACAAGAATCGTCCTTTTATTGAACAGGTTCATCCTTCCAATGCGTAGCCCAAAATCTTTCCATGAAAAGCCTGCTATTTTATAAAGCAAAAAAGGCACAGTCACAAAAACCAATAATTTTTTTATAAGAACAGCAACAGCATTCTTCCATCCGGATTCCGTGGCCGTTTGCGGGATGAACTTATTGATAACAGAGGAACCGTAAGTAACATACCAGGTAAAAAATAATACAAGGCCTGCTACAATGAACAGCTCTCCCTTAAAAGCAGGCTTGTCCTGAAATGACGGAACCAGGTCTTTTAAAAACACCCATGCAATAAGCGAAAACAGGATGCCAAAGAAAAGGAATGGGATCACCAGGTTTGTGAACGGCTGATGGAATACCAGCGTCAATAAGGCTATTGAAGCGCTGTACAAAAGAAAAAAAGCAATGAAATACTTGTTACGTATGAGTTGCAGCATGGTATTCATTATTAGCAAGACCTGAAGAGTCCATCTTTACGCCTGTAATTTATAAAAAAGTGCCGCAAGAATTCTCCGGCAGCACCTTATCATTAATCAAAACAACTGTAAAACACATCTAAGCGTTATTGTACACTTTTATCAAAGGCTCCCTCAACACCGAAGCTTTATCTGTACAGTAGAAATAAATAACATCTGCAATGTCTTCTGCCTTTACCCAGTTTTCAAACTTAGCGTCGGGCATTGCGTTGCGGTTCTGCGGCGTATCTATTGTACTTGGCACCAGCACGCTTGTAACTACATTGTGCCCGCGGGCCTCATCATTCATTAATTCTGCCAGGCGAAATATCAACGACTTGCCCAACCCATACGCCAGCATTCCTTTTCCATTTCCGGCATTAAGGCCAGGTTTTGAACCGATGATGAATATCCGTCCGCTTCCCTGCTGCATCATTTGCACAAACGAAGGATGGGCAACATTATAGGCAGTTTCAAAATTCAGTTTGTATTGTTTATAGATATCCGATGTTTTGGTGTTGGCCATATTGCCCACTGCAAAACCTCCCACTGTCAGTATAACCACATCAACGGTTCCGTATTTTGCGATCACCTTCTGTACGAATTTTTCTGATTCATCTTCATCCATCAGGTTTACGATCACTTTTTCCAGCTTCGCATCATTTATCTCAAAGGGCATGGGGTCATTTGGAATGATTGTGCCAATTACATTATATCCTTCGCTAAGAAACTTTTTTATTACTGCCTGTCCCAAATTACCCGAAGCACCTGTCACGATAGCCGTTTTATTATTCATATTTGCTGGTTTAAATTATTGAAGCAATGCCCATCCGAACAGGTGATTGTATTGCCGGCAATGGATCAATGCATACCGGTATTGTGAAAGATCAGGCATTCCGGGGAGTTGATATACCTGGTTTCCACCAGTTGCCTTTAGAGCTCCCAGATCAATAAAATTTACCGGGTACATTTCTTTCGACAGATACACACGCAGGTCGGGTCCGTTGCTGCTACAGAAGTTCATCAATTTCAGATCGTACATTGTTCCGGTCAGAAGTACTTTGGCTTCGCCCCTAACCGTACCGTATGGGCCGTTATTAAAAACTCCTGTTCGCTGCGGCATTGCAGAACTGTCTGCCATTTCGTTTAAAATAAGGGAAGGCGTGTTATTTTTCTTACAAGCTGTAAACAACATAAGTGAAATAAGTGTAAGTAATGAGATGCTATTTTTCATATTTTTTCTAGTCAGCTTTCAATTTTTATTACATGCTCATTCTTGTTCCGATAAAAAGAGAAACACCTTGCAACCCTGATCCCTGGATCTTTACAGGAGATTGCCACCAGGATGCATCGATGTAGATCGTTTGAAGGAATTTTATTTTGGTCTTGTACCCCAGCCTGGCACCTCCTTTCCCGAAGATCCCACCCTGGCGGTTCACTTCCTGCCGGAAAATATTATCTTCTTTCATCACAAGCCTGGGCTCACCGATATTGAGATAACCGCCACCAGCATAAGGCGAGACAAGCCATTTACGACCGAAATAAAAATTGTAACCCCCACTTATTGCACCCATGATCAGGGAACTGCTTGTACGTTGAAATAAATAGGATGAGTTTGCATCCAGTTTCCGTTGGTCGTATTTCAAGCTGTTAAAGTCAAGTGTTAGTTGTGCAAACCATTTGTTTTTGCCTGTATACTCAAGCCCAGAGTTGAATGCCACAGAAGGATGAAGCACATTACTCAATTTGCCCGGCGATTTGATCAGGCCAATACCAGTAGTGAATAAGAATTTATTATCCTGTGCATTTGCCAGGGCTACAAAACCCAACAGCGCCACCGTTGAAAGAAACCTTTTAATTTTTATCTGTTTCATATAATTATTTTTTAAGCGAATGACTGTTTGATCTATTGCCAACTGAATTTCCCTCCCGTATTCACCCTCACTTTATAAACACTTGTATGTGCTGTCAAATACAATGCTTTTCCATCTGCATCGCCCCAGGCCATGTTGGCCGGACGTTCAGGTGTTACAATCTTTCCCAGCAATTTTCCATCAGCACTTAGTATCCATAAACCACCCGGAGCAGATACAAAGAGGTTGCCTTCCCCATCCACTTTCATTCCGTCAAGCGCTTCCTCATCCTCGGTAATATTCCAGTCAAATAATATTTTGCCGTTCTTTAAAGTTCCATCTGCCTGGACTTCATATCGCCACAACGTTTTGGTATGATGTATGTCCCGGATATCCCAGTTTGTAACATAAAAATATTTTTCATCGGGAGAGAAAGCCAGGCCGTTTGGTCCGCCCAGGTCTTTCGATACCACAGACACCTTCCCGTTTTTTATCATGAACACGCCTGAGTAATCTAATTCTTTCCTGCTGTCGTTAAAGAAATTGGGCAACCCATAAGGAGGATCTGTAAAGTAAATACTGCCATCACTTTTTAATACCACATCATTCGGACTATTGAATCTTCTGTCGTCTATCTTGTCTGCAAGAATGGTCAAGGGGCCTTTCTTTTCATATCGAACTACACGCCTGTTGCCATGTTGGTCAACGATCAGTCTTCCTTCTTTATCAATAGCTAAACCATTACTCCCCGGTTGGCCGTATTCGCCAATATCGGCCCCGGTGTAGCCACTATTGCTCATATACACTGTTATATTATGATTTGCCGGATCGTAGCGGTAAATGGTATTTGTATTAGGATCGCTGAATAATAAATATCCATCCGGATGCCACACTGGGCCTTCTGTAAATGAAAATCCATCAGCTATTTTTTCAACCCTGGTTCCGGGTTTGATGATCGAACTTAATTTTTCATCAAGGGTATATATCTTACCAATATCTTTCCAGTCTTTATTGGATGGAAATTCCCTGTAAAAATCAACCACTGCATTACGAATCCAAATATAATTATCAGGGATCTTTCCCATTGGTCCGTTTATACCCAGGATTGCGATTGAGAACTTATCACCTGCTTTTGCATCGTTGGTTAAGATCACCCGGTTCCTTGTGTTATATCCTGCAATTAATCCGTTTCCGCTTTGTCCGAAACCCTGTACCTGTTTCCCATTTACCCATATTTCACTGTAGTCATCCACGGTAATTTCAAACACGGCTGTTGAACCTGTTGTATTCAGTTTGCCGATTACAGCAGGAATGGCCAGTTCAACTTTATACCATACATAAGATACCAATCCTGTTCCCTGTCTTGATTCAAGTTCGGTGGGTTGCAATGATCTGAAAGCCTTATCAAAATCTGCAGCACCGATCTGTGGATGAATGCTGTGTGTTTTAATTGCGTTCCCGGTTGGATACAATGGCAATGGATCTCCATTCACTCCCGGGCCGGGTGTTTTAAAATCTGCATCCACCAGATGTGCATCCTGCATAAACCATTTGGCATTGACCAGCGTTGCACCTTCTGTCGTTTTCAGGTCGGCTATTGCTTGCGGCTTGTCGACTGATAACTGTCTTGTTTCCTGGGCAAATAATTGAAATGAAAGCAGGGAGAAAAATAATACCAGTAATATGATCAGGTATATTTTAAGTATTGAATATAATTTTATCATCGTTTTTATTTATGATCCTGGGTTAACCTGACTTAATCAATCTTTGCCTTTGCGCCTGCATTGGCCATATCTTCATCCTGCTGGGCACTGGCGCTTCCGCTCACGCCAATAGCGCCAATCACCTGCCCCTGGTAAATGATGGGAATTCCACCTTGTAAAAAAGTATGCCCAACAGTTATCAATGCCTGTCTTCCTCCATTAATAGAATTCTCCAGTTTGGAAGAAGGGGCTTTGAACAAAGCAGCTGTATTCGCTTTTTTGGTTGCCACTTCCGAAGCAGCAGCGAACGTATTGTCCAGGCGTTCCAGGTAAACGAGACTGCCGCCTGCATCAACCACTGCTATGGCGCCCCCGGGAGCGTTATTTGCCCTGGCATAAGCAACTGCATCTGCAACAATTTTTTTGGCTGCATCGAGGGAGATATTCTTCGTTGAAAGTACCTGTGCCTGGGTTGGTATTGAAAAAATAACAGCAGCGATCAGCAGCAGGGGAAAATGTTTTTTAAAGAAATTCATGGCTATACTTTTAATGTTTACTTAATTTTATTTTGCAGGTTCATCAAACCCAACAGATTTACCTGCATTCTTCTTTACTTTTTTTGGCCAGTACATATCTGCCTTTACAATATTGTCAGCCAATCCATCGTGAAATTTATCATAGGCATCTTTACTGTGCTGCAAAATGAGGTGGCCATCGATCACATCAAAGATCTCGGGATTGATGGGACGGAGTTTATTAATGCTCATGGCATATCCACAGTATGCGCCATACTGCGGTGCAAACATCTCCGGGTGATCTTTGAACATAGCTGCATTCTTTTCAGAGGAGAACCAGTAGGTGGCGCCATTATACCGGGCGGTATATTTATCGCTGCCCATCACTGCCTTGTTATCGGTAAAATAAGCCACGGCATCGTAACCCTGCAATATCACCCCGTCTTTATCCGTGTTATTCAGGAATCCCTTTTCTTCATCCGTCGATATCTGTTTCCCGTTCTTAGAAGAAACAGCCGGCCAGTATTTATCCGCCTTAGATAGATTCCCCGCAACATCCTTGTTCCAGCCTTTAACAGCCCTTTCGTTGTGCTGGATCACTAACCTGCCATCTACGATTGAAAATGTATTTACATCAATGGGAGCTACTCTTCCAAGTGTAACTGCATAGGCACACCAGGCACCAAACTGTGGTTTATATTTATCCGGGTTACCCTTGAACAGATCCAGGTGTTGTTGTGATGCGAAATAATAAATGGCATCCTGGTAGCTGTATTGGAATTTCTCATCTCCCTGTACCGGTTTGTTATCGGTAAAGAAAGCTACCGCATCATAACCGTCCAGTATCACTCCCTTATCATTGAGGTTGTTAAAATATTTGCCGGAATTCTTCTGGGCATGACTGCTGCTAACAACAGTAAGCAGCAGCAAAGCTGCAAAACAGAATTTTAATACAATGGTCAGTTTATTGGTCTTTGCATTCCGGTAATAGGAAATGGCTTTTAATGTTTTTGGTGATTTTGTTATTTGTTTCATGACTTCTTATTTTTTCACAAAAGAACCACCTGTGAGAAGAAGTCATTGTCGGACGTATTACATTTATGCTTCCGGATAAATAAAAATGTCCGGTATTTGTCGGGTATTTTGCAAATGGGGTTTGATTTCAGATCAAGCGAGTAACAAAAGATTCAGTTGCAGGCCCCATCTTGAATTCATTTGCCAATCTATTGTGGCTAAAGAACTTCACTCCCATTCGAATATCGACTCAATAAATTGATCAATAATACATTCCAGGTTAATATAGCATAAAATAGAAACTTCCAGAATAATAAAGAATATTCCAGATTATACTTATTACTTACTAAATAAAATAAACGGGTATTTTTTCTCCAATTAAAAATGTTTCCCCAGGTTTATTTCGATTCTTTTATCTTACTAGACTTAAAAAAATAATAATCCAAGGTCAAAAGTCTGTTTGCATTTGAACAAAAAACTAATATTGTTCGTTACTTTCAAATTCTCATGCTAAATAGGGTTATTACGGTTCCCTATTGCTATAGATTACCGTTTCTTTACTTCTAAATAATAGAAATAGAGGAATTGCTTATCCTAGCCCAAACAATTCTCCCCCCTTACTTACTCATTGAATTATTTGTAAGTGAGTGTGGCGAAGCCCTCTGGAAAAGTTGTGTCCTTCATGTATTAGATTTTTTAATAAATTGCATTGACGCAACAAACAATACAAAATGTATAATACTGACCTGTTGAAAATCAATGTCTATTATGAATA
>Ga0209023_10000614_pt1 | contig 52953 bp, 49 predicted proteins | sample LakOneMetagenome_FD_187468 | JGI IMG/M metagenome (GOLD analysis project Ga0209023, IMG submission 187468) | Freshwater and sediment microbial communities from Lake Erie, Canada (SPAdes) (version 2) | ecosystem: Environmental > Aquatic > Freshwater > Lentic | place: Lake Erie, Canada... | reverse complement strand
GGCGTAATTGTTGCCGAAGGCCGGGTTGGCCGGCGTGTCCTTGCGGCGGAACATGCGCACGACAAACAGCACGGCCAGCACCAGCAGGCCGATCATCAGGATGGCCGAGATCGCGCTGGCCAGCGCGCCGCCGATGCCGAAGTGCGAGAGCAGCGCGCCCAGGCCGAGGCCCAGCAGGGCGCCGCCCAGGATGCCCTTCCACATGCCGGAGCGCTGGGTGTTGCGTGCGGCGGCAGCTGCACCCGCGGCGCCGGCAGCCGGCACGGCCGCGGGGCTCGGTGCGCGCTGCTGCTGGAATCCAGGCTGGGGCGCGGGCGCCGGGGCCGGCATCTGGCGCACGGCCTGCGACTGGCGGCCGATCGAGCGCTTGCCGCCCATCGGCTTTGCCGACGCTTGCGCGATCATGGATACGGCGGTGAGCGCCAGTACCAAAGTTGCCACGATTTTTTTCATTGCACTTCCTTCTTACATCTTGATGCCGGTATGCAGGGCCGCCACGCCGCCCGTCAGGTTGTAGTACTGGACCCGCTCCAGTCCGGCATCGATCATCATGTTCTTCAGGGTGTCCTGGTCCGGGTGCATGCGGATCGACTCGGCCAGGTAGCGGTAGCTTTCCGCGTCGCCCGCGATCTTCTGGCCCAGCCACGGCAGTACCGAGAACGAGTACAGGTCGTAGGGCTTCTGCAGCGGCGCGATCACCTTCGAGAACTCCAGCACCAGCAGCTTGCCGCCCGGCTTCAGGACGCGGCGCATTTCCGCCAGCGCCTGGTCCTTGTGCGTCATGTTGCGCAGGCCGAAGGCCACGCTGACCCGGTCGAAATAATTGTCCGGGAACGGCAGCTTCTCGGCGTCGCACAGCATGGTTGGGGTCACGAGACCCTTGTTCAAGAGTCTATCCCGCCCCACGCGCAGCATCGATTCGTTGATGTCGGTGAGCCAGACCTCGCCGGTGCGGCCCGCCTGCTTCGCGAAGGCCTTGGCCAGGTCGCCGGTGCCGCCGGCGATGTCGAGCACCTTGAAGCCGGGGCGCACGCCGGCCTGGGCGATGGTGAACATCTTCCAGACGCGGTGCAGGCCGGCCGACATCAGGTCGTTCATGACGTCGTACTTGGAGGCGACCGAATGGAAGACCTTGGCGACTTCCTGGACCTTCTGGTCCTCGGCGACGGTCTTGTAGCCGAAGTGGGTGGTATTGGTCATATGTGCGAACGGTTGAGGGTTGCCACATTATACAGGCGCTCGCCAGGCCGTCCCGGCGCGCCATGCCGGCCGAACGCATTACGAAAGTAAATATTGCCTGAAGTATAATGACGAAATTGACGACCCACCGATTCGCCGGACCATGCGCATCCGCACCCGCCTCCTGATCCTCGTACTGTCCATCCTGGCGCCGGCCTTCGTTGCGGCGGCCCTGGCGGTGGCCTACGTCTATCACGAGGAACAGAAGTCGCAGATGCAAGGCGTGGCCGAAGCGACGCGCGGCTTTGCCCTGCTGGTCGACAACGAGCTGCAGGCCCACGCCGGCGTCCTGCGCACCCTGGCCGCGGCATCCTCGCTGCGCAGCGGCGACCTGCGCCAGTTCGACGGATTTGCGCGGCGCATGGCGCCCGGCCGCGAAACCGTGATCGTGCTCACCGACCTCGAAGGACGCCAGCTGGTCAACACGCGCCAGCCGCCCGGCGCCGCCCTGCCGCAGCGGCGTTCCTCGAATGTCGGCGAGCTGATGCAGCGCCATGGGCCGGACCGCATGCTGGTCTCGGACATGTTCATGGCGCCGATCGGCAAGCGCCACGACTACACGATCCAGCTGCCGGTGACCATCGACGGCCGGATCCGCTACTTCGTCCTCATGGGCATCAACGTCGCCACCCTGCAGTCGCTGATGGAGCGCCAGCATTTCCGCAAGAGCTGGATCGTCACCGTGGTCGACCGCCAGGGCAAGGTCCTGGCCCGTTCGCGCGCGCCGCAGCGCTACGTCGGCCGGCCGGCCAGCCCCGCCACCCTGCAGCGCCTGCTGGCCGGCCAGGTAGGCGTCTGGGCCAGCCGCACCCTCGACGAAATCGACGTGCGCGCCTTCTTCAACACCGTGCCCGCGTCGAACTGGAAAGTCCTGATCAGCATTCCGAACAGCGACATCCGGCGCGTGCCGCTGCAGGCCGCGGCCCTGCTGGGAGCGCTGATGGCGGCCCTGCTCGCGGCCGGCCTGCTGGCGGCGCACCGGCTGGCGCAGCGCGCCATCGTGCCGATCGAATACCTGGGCCGCAGCGCCGAGCTGCTGGGACAGGGCAAGAAAATGGACTACCGGGCGCAAGGCATCGTCGAAATCGACAACGTTGCGCTGCGCATGCTGGAAGCGGGCCGCCAGATCCGCCAATCGCAGCAGGAACTCGAGCACCGCGTGGCCGAGGCCGTGGCCCGGGCCGAGCGCGCCCAGGGCGCCCTGCTCAAGGCCCAGAAGCTGGAGTCGCTCGGGCGCCTGACCGGCGGCATCGCCCACGAATTCAACAACCTGCTGCAGACCCTGAGCACGGCCCTGCAGCTGGCCGAGCTCACCACCACGCAGGACAAGATCAAGGGCCTGGTGCAGACCTGCAGGAAGACCGTGCAGCGCGCCACCACCCTCACCGGCCAGCTCGGCGCCTTCGGCCGCATCCAGGAAGCACGCCAGGAAACCGTGGACGCGGGCGCCCAGCTGGCAAGCGCCGTGCAGTTGGTGCGCGGCGCGTTGCGCGAGGACATCCGCCTCGAGCTCGACTGCGAGGACGCCCTGTGGCCGGTGACGGTCGAGCCGCTGCAGTTCGACCTGGCCCTGCTCAACCTGGCGGTCAATGCGCGCGACGCCATGCCGCGCGGCGGCCTGCTGCGCATCGAGGCGCGCCGCATGGACAGCCCGCCCCAGCCGCTCGCCCCGGGCGACTGGGTGCGCGTGCGGGTGGCCGACGAAGGCTGCGGCATGGCGCCCGAGGTGCTGGCGCATGCCCTCGATCCCTTCTTCACCACCAAGGGGCAGGGACAGGGAAGCGGCCTGGGCCTGGCGCAGGCCTATGCCTTCGCCACCCAGTCCCAGGGCCTCCTGGTGCTCGACAGCGCGCCTGGCGCCGGCACGCGGGTCGACATCTGGCTGCCGCGTGCGCGCCAGCCGGTCTCAGGCAGCGAGCCCGCCCCCGCCGCGCTGCCGGCGCCGGCGCCGCGCGGCACCGTGCTGTTCGTGGAAGACGACCCGCTGGTGCGCGAAGCGGTCGGCCAGGCCCTGCGCGAATGCGGCTTCGCGGTGCTGGCGGCCGAGGACGGCGAACGGGCCGTCGCCCTCCTCGACGGCGGCGCCCGTCCCGCCGTTGTGTTCTCGGACATCGTCATGCCGGGCGCCGTGAGCGGCATCGACCTGGCGACCATCGTACGCCAGCGCTTCCCCCGGCTGCCGGTGGTGCTGGCCACCGGCTACACCGAGCGCCAGGTCGCCCTGCCCGGCGTGCAGGTGCTGGCCAAGCCTTATCCGATCGAAAAACTGCTCACCCTGCTCGCCAGCGCTGCGGGCGGGTCGCGCGAAGCCCCGTTCGACAGCACCATGCCGTAAGGCATTGATTCCTGTAGGAATTTTATAGGTGCAGATTACCAACTCAGCAATATTCGTGCGCCCAAAACTCTCGGTTTCTGTTTAAATAACACCTATTCGTTGTCGGATAAATCCGGCACACGCTACCGGGTATTTGCCTGACCTTGGTCCTGGTATTCCGGCCGACAGCGCCGTCCTGCATTGCCGCAATAACAATCAAGAACGAGGTTAATGGTGTCGGTCAAAAGACTGTTATGCATCACGAATGAAGGCAACCCGGGCGTCCGCGCCGCCTGCGGGGAGCTGCGAGGCTGGGACGTCTGCACGGTCGGCAGTATTGCTGACGCAAACAAGGTGCTCGCTCAGCAGCACTATCCAGTCGGGTTGATGCTCGACGGCGACGGCAGCTTCGAGCACGACGACACCGAACGCTTCCTGCAACGCCACCACCACATCCGCTGGATCGGCGTGTTCAATAGCGACCTGCTGCACCGCCCCCAGCTGCGCCAGGCGATCGCCACCCACCTGTTCGACTTCCATACGCGCCCGGTGGACACGGTGCGCCTGCACCACTCGCTCGGCCACGCCCACGGCATGGCGATGCTGGCCAAATCGACGCCGCCGCACCAGCGCAAGAATGGCGCGCGCCGCATCGACGGCCAGTCGGTGGCGATCCGGCGCCTGCGCGCCCACATCGACAAGATCGCCGCGATCGACGCGCCGGTGCTGATCGCGGGCGAAAGCGGCAGCGGCAAGGAACTGGCTGCGCAGGAAATCCATGCGCAGTCGCCGCGCGCCAGCGGCCCCTTCATTGCGATCAATTGCGCAGCCATTCCGCCGGCGCTGATCCACTCCGAGCTGTTCGGCTACGAGCGCGGCGCCTTCACCGGCGCGGCCAGGGACAAGCCCGGCCTGATCGAAGCGGCCTCGGGCGGCAGCATCTTCCTGGACGAGATCGGCGACCTGCCGCTCGACCTGCAGGCCAGCCTGCTGCGCTTCCTGCAGGAACGCACCATCTACCGCGTCGGCGGCACCCGCACGGTGGCGGTCGATGCGCGCGTGATCGCCGCCACCCACGTCGACCTGCCCAGGGCGGTGGCCGAGGGACGCTTCCGCGAAGACCTGTACTACCGCCTCAGCGTGTTCCCGATCCGCGTGCCCTCGCTGCGCGAGCGCAAGGACGACCTGCCGATGCTCACCGAGATCGTTTTCAACAAGTACGCGGACGAAAAGAGCCCGCAAGTGAAGGGCGTGAGCAAGCAGGCCCTGCGCGCGATGGCCCAGCACGACTGGCCGGGCAATATCCGCGAACTGATCAACCGCATGCGGCGCGCCATGGTGCTGGCCGAGCACCGCCTGATCATGCCGGAAGACCTGGAGCTGGCGCCGCAGGACGACGCCATCATCCTGCGCGACGGGCTCGACAATTCGCGCGGCAGCGCCGAACGCACCGCCATCTGGAACAGCCTGGCGAAGTGCGGCAACAACATCAGCCAGGCCGCGCGCGACCTCGGGGTGTCCCGCATGACCCTGTATCGCCTGATGGCGAAGCACTCCATCGCGCCCTGAAGCGTCGCAGCTGGCTCCTCCTCTTTTCCTACGTCCTGTCGGCAAGCGCTGCAGGTGCTTGCCCGCGCACGTCTGCGCATCCTGTTACAGCTTGATACAGTCTGGTGACATTCAGCCCTGAACTGTCACAGCTTTGCGACAGCAAGTACTGAAGCTATTGATCGCTCCCATCAATTTAGTCCTACATACTTTCCGGATGTAAAAACCTGCATGCGAATCAAGGACTTGCGTGCGATTCGTGCGCTGGCACGCAAACTGCTAACGATGATATCGGACCGGTGCAACGGGCGCCGGGCATTTCAAATCAGCGAACCACACACAGGGGAGTAACAGATGAAGCGCACTATTCTGGCGACCGCAATCGCACTGGCCTTCGGCATGGCCCAGGCACAGGATGGCAATGGCAATACCGCTGGCAACGTCACCGGCGACAATAACCAGACCCAGACCACCAACCAAAGCAATAACTCGGACAACCGCAATTCCTCGGGCCAGAACCGCAGCCGCGGCGAGGCGTCGGCCTCGGCCGTCGGCGCCGCTTCGGCGAACAACAACGGCACCTCCTCTGCCACGACGACGGATTCCTTCAACACCTCGAGCTCGGCCTCGATCAGCACCCTCGGCGGCGCTGCCTCGAACGCCAACACCCACTCCATCGGTAACACTACCACCAGCACCGGCAATGCCAATGGCGGCACCGGGATGGGCATGGCAGGCGGCACCGCGACCGGCGGCGAAGCCCGTGGCGGTGCTGGCGGCATGAGCGGCAACGCCCGAGGCGCCGGCGGCGCCCGTGGCGGCGATAGCGCTTCGGCCACCAGCGGCAACGCCGACAGCGGCAACGCCTCGGTCGGCACCGCCACCGGCGGCAATGGCGGCAACGGCGGCAATACCGCCACCGCCAGCAGCGGCGCCGGCGGCAGCGGCGCCGCTGGCGGTATCGGCGGCAATGGCGCCGGCGGCGGCACCGGCGGCAATGGCGCCGAAGGCGGCACCGGCGGCACCGGCGGCGGCGGCAACCTGGGCGGCAACGGCGCCACGGGCGGCAATGGCGGCACCGGCGGCAACGCCGATGCGACCGGCGGCGCAGGCGGCGGCTCGGGCGCCACCGGCGGTGCGGGCGGCGGCGCGACCGGCACTGGCGGCGCCGGCGGCGCAGGCGGCGCAGGCGGCGGCGCTACCGGCGGCGCAGGCGGCTCGGGCGACGGCGGCGCAGGCGGCAGCAGCGGCCAGCAGACCGGCGGCAACGGCGGCGATAGCGGCGGCGCCGGCGCAGGCAGCGGCGGTGCGGGCGGCGGCTCGACCGGCAACGGCGGCGCCGGCGGCGCGGGCGGCCAGGGCGGCGCAGGCGGCAACAGCGGCAACGCAAGCGGTTCCACCCAGACCTCGTCCAACAGCGCCAGCTCGGGCGCGGCCGGCAGCGGCGCCAATACCGCCAGCGGCGGCGCAGGCGCATCGGGCGGCGAAGGCGGCACCGGCGGCGCCGGCGGCATGGCCGACGCCAACAGCGGCGCAGCGAACTCGGGCACCGCCGGCAGCGGCGACTCCTCGAACACCGCAGGCTCGGCCTCGTCCGGCACCGGCGGCGCCGGTGAAGCAGGCGGCGCAGGCGGCGCTGGCGCGGCCGGCACGTCGAATGGCGGTGCGGGCGCAGAAGGCGGCACCGCCACCAGCGGCGCAGGCGGCGCAGGTGCGGGCCTGTCGGGCACTGGCGGAGCAGGCGCTGCAGGCAGCGGCGGCGCCGGTGCGGAAGGCAGCGGCGGCGCAGGTGCCGCCGGCGGTGCAGGTGCGGAAGGCAGCGCGACCGGCGGCGCAGGCGCTGAAGGTTCCTCGAATGGTGGCGCAGGCGCAGGCGGCACCGCAACCGGCGGCGCAGGCGCGGCAGGCGGTGCGGGCGGCGCAGGGGCGGCCGGCGGTGAAGGCGGCGCAGGCGCGGCAGGCGGCACGGGCGGCACCGGCGCGGCCGGCGGCGAAGGCGGCGCAGGCGCTGCCGGTGGTGCCGGCGGCGCGGGCGCGGCAAGCGGCGAAGCGTCGAACAGCGGCGGCTCGGGCGCAGCCGGCGGCGAAGCCAGCGGCGGCACCTCGACCAGCGGCTCGGCCGGCTCGGGCGAGGCGACCGGCGGCAATGGCGGCGCAGGCGGCGCAGGCGGCAGCAACACCTCGGGCGCAGGCGGCGCAGGCGGCACCAACACCGGCGGCGCAGCCACCGGCGGTGCGGGCGGCTCCGGCGCCGGCGGCAACGGCGGCAGCCAGGAAGCCACCACCGGCGCCTTCAATATGTCGAACAGCATGTCGGCCGTGTCCCAGGCTGCCGCCGGCGTCTCGGTGATCAGCCAGAACGGCGGCTTCACCTCGCTCGTCCAGCAGAGCGTCAACGTTCAGTCGAACATGAACGTCGGCCAGTAAGTCCCCCCCGAAAAACCGCCGCGCGGCCCTGCCGTGCGGCGGTTTTTTTTCGCCCCGCAATTCCCCTTGCAGGCTGCGCCATGGCGTCGCGGCATCCGGGCCAGGCGCCGTCGTCGTGCCATCGAGGTGCTCCCGCAGTCGCCAGGGCCCTGCACCGAGGCGTGTTTCCCCCTCATTTTTTCCTACATGCTGTACGCAAGGTCCGGCGAACTGTCCGGCCTTGCCCAGCCTTGCGGGTGTTACAGCTTGATACAGTCTCGTGACCGTTCCGTTACAAGTGTCACAAGCTTGCGACACCATTTGCGCGACTTGTTGAACCATCCCATCAATCCAGTCCTACAAGCTTTCCATAAGTAAAAATAGACATCCAAATCAAAGACTTACGCGCCTTTTCGATGCTGGCACGCTAACTGCTTACAGTGCTGGTGGACCGGTCGTGTCGACGCCGGGCATTTGAAAATCACCGAACCACAAAGGGGAGTAACAGATGAAGCGTACTATTCTGGCGACCGCGATCGCCCTGGCTTTCAGCATGGCACAGGCACAAGAAGGCAATACCACGACCGGCGACATCGGCGCCAACAGCACCCAGACGCAGTCTACCGACCAGAGCAACAACTCGGACAACCGCAACTCCTCCGGCCAGAACCGCAGCGTCGGTGACTCGATGGCCAGCGCTACCGGCGCGGCTGCCGCCAACAACAACAGCACCTCGACCTCGAGCGTCGCAAGCTCCTTCAACAACTCGAGCGCAACCGCAACGAGCAACCTGACCGGCACCGTGACCGGCAACACCATCAACAATATCGGCAACACCGCGGCCATCAACGGCAGCGCCAACGGCGCAGCCGGCACCGGCGCTGCCGGCGGCGCGGCGAATGGCGGCAACGCCAGCGGCGGCGCAGGCGGCGACAGCGGCGCGGCCCGCGGCGCCAACGGCGCAGCCGGCGGCGCAGGCGCGACCGCCCAGAGCGGCGCAGCCACCAGCGGCCGCGCTGACGGTGGCGCAGCCACCGGCGGCGCAGGCGGCATGGGCGGCACCACCGGCAACGCCACCACCGGCGACGGCGGCATGGGAGGCGCAGGCGGCGCCGGCGGCTCGGGCGCCATGGGCGGCAACGGCGGCAGCGGCGCTGCCGGCGGCGCAGGCGGCATGGGCGCCGGCGGCAATACCGGCGGCGCAGGCGCCGCGGGCGGCATCGGCGGCAACGGCGGCACCGCCACCTCGACCGGCGGCGCTGGCGGCACCTCGACCTCGGTCGGCGGCGCCGGCGGCACCTCGAGCGCCATCGGCGGCAACGGCGCCAACGGCGCAGAAGGCGGCTACGGCACCGCAGGCAATGGCGGCAACGCCACCGGCGGCATCGGCGGCAACAGCGGCGCCCAGGATGGCGGCAACGGCGGCGGCACCGGCTTCGCGACCGGCGGCACGGGCGGCAGCGGCGGCACCTCGGGCGCCACCGGCGGTAGCGGCTCCACCGGCGGCGCAGGCGGCATGGGCGGCGCGAGCGGCTCGTCGACCGGCTCGGGCCAGGGTGCGACCGGCATGGCCACCAGCGGCAGCGCAGGCAGCGGCGGCAACATGGCCACCGGCGGCACCGGCGCAACGGATGCCGGCGGCGGGGCAGCCACCTCGGGCAGCGGCGACGCCACCTCGGGCGGCGCCACGTCGGGCGCGGTCTCGAACAACGCAGGTGATTCCATGTCCGGCGCCGGCGGCGCGGGCGCGGCAGGCGGCGCCGGCGGCTCGGGCGCCGAAGGCTCCTCGACCGGCGGCGCAGGCGCGGCAGGCGGCGCAGGCAGCAGCGGCACCGCCGGCAACGGCGCAGCCCTGACCGGCACCGGCGGCGCGGGTGGCGCAGGCACCGGCGGCGCGGGCGCGGCCGGCACCGGCGGCGCAGGCGGCGCAGGCGGCGCCGGCGCGGCTGGCACCTCGACCGGCGGCGCGGGCGCGGCCGGCACCTCGACCGGCGGCGCAGGCGCCGAAGGCTCCTCGACCGCAGGCGCAGGCGCGGCCGGCGGCGAAGGCGGCATGGGCGGCGCAGGCGGCGCAGGCGGCGCAGGCGCAGAAGGCGGCGCCGGCGGCGCAGGTGCAGCGGGCGGCGCAGGCGGTTCGGGCGCAGCCGGCGGCGCCGGCGCTTCGGGCGCGGCCAGCGGCTCGGCCTCGAACACCGGCGGTGCGGGCGCGGCAGGCGGCGCGGCCACCGGCGGCGAATCGGCCAGCGGCGCGGCCACTTCGGGCGCGGCCACGGGCGGCAACGGCGGTGACGGCGGCGCAGGCGGCTCCAACACCTCGGGCGCGGGCGGCGCGGGCGGCACCAACACCGGCGGCGCTGCCACCGGCGGCGCAGGCGGCGCGGGCACCGGCGGCAACGGCGGCACCCAGTCGGTGACCACCGGCGCCTTCGACATGTCGAACTCCATGTCGAACATCGCCCAGTCGGCAGCAGGCGTCTCGGTGATCAGCCAGAACAACGGCTTCTCCTCGCTGATCCAGCAAAGCGTCAACGTTCAGTCGAACATGAACGTCGGCCAGTAAGTCCTGTAGCAGCCGCCGCGCGGGAATCCGCGCGGCGGTTTTCCGAACCAAGGGAGATCGTATGAAACCTGTGAACCGATTGATGCTGGCGGCGCTGGTCGCGCTTCCGGTAGCGGTCCAGGCCGCCGAACCGGCGAAGCTGCCGGTCAAGATCAGCTTCCTGTCAGAAGTGAACGTCGATCCGGAGGCAGGCAGCGCCACCAGGGGATGGGGCGAGGCCGCGACGAGCGAACGCCTGGGCCGCACCAGCGGCAAGGACGGCGCCATCCACAACGAGGCGACCCTGGGCGGCACCGTGGGCAACAATACCGCGATCAATACCGTCAGCGGCAACAACATCATCGACAGCGGTTCCTTCGCCAATGCGCAGGGCCTGCCGATGGTCATCCAGAACAGCGGTTCGAACGTCCTGATCCAGAACGCCACCGTCATCAACCTGCAACTGCAATAGGCCTGGCTACGTGATGAAACATGTTCTCGCCATCTGCGCCGCCGTGTGCGGCATGCTGCTGGCGCCCCGGTGTCCGGCATCGTCGATCGATCTCATCGTGGGTCAGCGCGCGACGGTCCCGGTCACCTCTTTAAAAGAAATCAAGTTTCGCAAGACCACCCGGCAGCAGTTCGATTTCAGCTGCGGCTCGGCCGCGCTTGCCACACTGCTGACCTACCACTACAACACTCCCGTCGGCGAGAAGGAGGTCTTCGAGAAGATGTTCCTGAGCGGCGACCAGGCCAAGATCCGCCAGCAAGGCTTTTCCATGCTCGACATGAAACGCTACCTGGCGAGCCGGGGCTTCGTGGGCGACGGCTTCCAGCAGCCGCTCGACAAGCTGCTCGAGGCCAGACTGCCGGCCATCGTCCTGATCAGCGACCGCGGCTACAACCATTTCGTCGTGATCAAGGGCGCCGAAGACGGCCGCATCCTGCTCGGCGATCCATCCAGCGGCACACGGTCGGTGACGCGCGAACGCTTCATGGAGCTGTGGGCAAACAAGCTGCTCTTCGTGATCCACAAATTCCCCGGCAGCGTCGCCTTCAATGCGGCCGACGAGTGGCGCGCCGCGCCGCGTGCGCCGCTGGGCAACGGCATCAACCAGGAACAATACAGCCAGAGCCTGCCGAAGTTCGGCCCTGGCGACTTTTGAAAGGAAGCACCATGCGATGGCTCACACATGCATGCCGGGTCTTGCTGACCACGCTGCTGGCCGGAGCCTGCGGGGCAGCCGCCGCGTCCGACGCGGGCGGTCCGGAAAGCTGGACGGCAGTCGATGCCGACACGCTCGACGAAGCGCGCGGCGGCTTCGAGACGCCAGGCGGCCTCAGCCTGTCGCTCGGGATCGAGCGCGTCGTCTCGATCAATGGCGAGGTGATGTCGCGCACCAGCGTCGCGCTTCCCGACCTTGCGACCGCAAGCGTCGAGCAGCTGGCACAGGCCCGCGACGCGCTCGGCAGCGCCCGCCTGATCCAGAACGGCGCAGGCAATTTCATCGCCACCGACCTGGGCTTGGGAAATGGCGGCACGCTGGTACAAAACACCCTGGACGACCAGACCATCAAGACCTATACCACGATCAGTTCGACCGTGAACAGCATGGCGCTGATCAAGGACATCAATTTTCAGTCAACCATCCGCGATGCAATCGTGCGCTCGGCAGGAAGCCTGTAGTATTGCAATATTATTAATCTGCTGACGGAGAACACGGATGCACATCCCTCTTGCGCGCATCAAGGCAGCCGGATTGGCCGCCATGCTGCTGGCGCCGGTCGCCCATGCGCAGCAAACTTCCCCGAGCGAACACGACCGCAGCCAGGAACTGTCCACGCTGAAGGCGGAGCTGGCGGCGCAGCGCGAGCTGGTCGACAAACTGATGCGCGAACTGCAGGCGCAGCGCGCCAAGATCGAGCGGATCGAGGAAGGACGCGGCGATGCCGGGCCTGTGCTGGCCGACGCGATCGTCTTGCCGCCGCGCATTGAAGACGGTGTGCTGGACGAACAGCGCGGTACTGGCGGACAGAACAGTAATTCGCAGAACAACAATCAACAGAACAACGGCCAGCAGAACAAGGTGCAAGCCAAGGTGGCGCAGGGTCAGCAGAGCCAGCAGCAGCGCCCGGCCAATCCGCCTCCCGCGACGCCGGGCCCGGCGGGCCGGTCGGTCCCGGCCCAGCCGGCGGCCCGTCCCCAGGGCCAGGCCCAGAACGTCGCGACGCGCAACCAGAAAGACCAGCGCCCGCCCGAAGTGGCGCCGTTGTTCGAGGCGCCGGGCGTGCTGACGCCGCGCGGCAAGTACATCCTGGAGCCCGCGCTGCAGTTCGGCTACTCCTCGAGCAATCGCGTGGCGCTGGTCGGCTACACCGTTATCCCTGCGCTGCTGATCGGCCTGGTGGACGTGCGTGAAATCAAGCGCAACACCTTTACCGGCTCGATTGCCGGCCGCACCGGCCTGAGCAACCGGATGGAGGTCGAGGTCCGGGTGCCCTATGTGTACCGGTCGGACGCGACCGTCAGCCGCGAAATCTTCACCGGTACCGCGACCGAGCGCGTGTTCAACACCAGCGGCAAGGACCTCGGCGATGTCGAGGTCGGCGCCCGCTACCAGCTCAACGACGGCGGTCCCGACAAACCGTATTACATTGCCGGCCTGCGCTACAAGTCGACGACAGGCAAAGACCCCTTCGAGGTCGTCACCGACTGCCAGCCCCGCTGCATCGGCGAGAACGTGACCGGCACCGGGCTGCCGCTGTCGCTGCCGACCGGCTCGGGCTTCCAGACACTGCAAGGCAGCCTGACCTGGCTCTTCCCCTCGGACCCGGCCGTCTTCTTCGGCAATCTCAGCTACCTGCACAACTTCAAGCGCGACAATGTGCAGCGCCTGGTGCGCAACAATATCCGCGAGCCGCTCGGTGAGCTGGCGCCGGGCCCCATCATCGGCTTCAACTTCGGCATGGGCCTGGCCCTGAACGAAAAGGCCTCGCTGAGCCTGGGCTACGACCACAGCACGGTGGGCCGCATGAAGCAGAATGGCCGCACGGTGCCGGGCTCGGTGCGCACCCAGCTGGGTACCCTGCTGCTGGGCTATTCCTACCGCCTGAGCGACAAGCGTTCGCTGAGCGTCGCGGTGGGCGCCGGCGTGACCCGCGACACCCCGGATGTCTCGCTGACGGTGCGCATGCCCTTCAGTTTCTGATCGATTGCAGGATGCCCTGGGCGCCTTCGAAGACGGGCGGCCAAGGCAAAATTTGACGGTGCGCACGATTGAAAAAATCTTGTCACCGAATCAAGAAATTGTCTTTATAATCAGTTTTGCAATGTTGAGCGCACCATCGGTAATTGACCCCTGGATACGCTAACAGGGCGAGAACACAAATAAACTAAATGAGGGAATTACCATGGCGACTGGCACTGTAAAATGGTTCAACGATGCTAAAGGTTTCGGCTTCATCACCCCGGACGGCGGTGGCGAAGACGTCTTTGCTCACTTCTCGGCAATCAACGCGAACGGCTTCAAGTCGCTGGCGGAAAACCAGCGCGTGAGCTTCGACATCACTGCCGGCCCGAAAGGCCAGCAAGCATCGAACATCCAGGCGCAAGCACAGTAAGACAGGCCGCCCCTCCGCGGGCAGGTCGACAGGGCACGTCCACGGACGTGCCTTTTGTTTTTCCAGCCCCCCCTAATTGGGTCAGCCCTAATTGGGGTCAGAGTCAAATTGTTTGCCAATTGATCCGGCGACCTAGCGCGTCGACATCGAAAAAAGATCTCCAACCATTGCCTAAAGACTCTTGGCGAATAATTCGACTCTGACCCCAATGAGGTTTGCTTCATTTTCCGGGCAACAAAATGAGGGTCAGAGTCGAATTATTGGGTACGGTCTTCGACTCAATTGGCAGCCGCAAAGATCAATTGGGCGACGTGCCTTGATGCCGGGATGTTGGCGAATAATTCGACTCTGACCCCAATTGCGGGTCAAGCCCAGCCTTGCAGCACCGTCAGCAGGGCGGCGCCGACCAGCACGGCGCCTACTGCGCGCGCCGCCGCCAGGCCGGCGCGTGGGTTTCCTCCCAGCCAGCGCTGGGCCCGCAGGGCGCCGGCCGCGACCGTGCGGTAGACCATCGCCTGCGTCAGCGCCGTGATCAGGCCGAGCAGCGCGGCCTGGGTCCACAGCTGGCCGCGTTCCGGGTGCAGGAATTGCGGAAAGGTCGCCAGCATGAAGACATAGGCCTTCGGATTGAGCAGGCAGGTGAGCATGCCCTGCAGGAAAACCGGGCCGCCCCGTGCGGCGCGTGCTTCCGGCAGCGCTACGCCGTCGCGCGAACGCAGCAGGCTCCAGCCGATCCAGGCGATGTAGAGGGCGCCCGCCAGCAGCACGGCGTTGAACAGCGGCGGCCACACGGCCAGGATGGCGGCCACGCCCAGCACGCCCATCGCGACATGCGCGACGCCGCCCAGCATGATGCCGCCGACCGCCGCCAGTCCCGCCCCGTTCCCGCCGCGCAGCGCGCTGGCCAGCACGAAGGCCATGTCCAGGCCGGGCAGCGCAATGACGCCGAAGACGACCACGAAGAACAGCCCCAGTTGGGCGAAGTCCGCCATTGTTTTTCTCCTTATCTAAAACGAAACCGCACGATAAGGGCGAATCAGGACATAATCGGCCCTGATTTATCGGGAGACCTCATGAAACCGACGACCCGCGTGCTGGCCGTGCTGGAACTGCTGCAGGCCCAAGGCCAGGTCAGCGGGGCCGAGATCGCCGCGCGCCTGGAAGTGGACGTGCGCACGGTGCGGCGCTACATCGCCATGCTGGAAGAGATGGGCATTCCCGTGACTGCCGAGCGGGGACGCGCCGGCGGCTATGCGCTGGTGGCCGGCTTCAAGCTGCCGCCGATGATGTTCAGCGAGGACGAGGCGCTGGCCCTGTCGGTGGGCCTGCTGGGCGCGCGCAGCCTGGGGCTGGAACGCGCCGCGCCGGCGCTCGCCAGCGCCCAGGCCAAGCTGGAACGCACCATGCCCGCCGGACTGCGCGAGCGCCTGCGCGCGGTGGCCGAGACCGTCCAGCTGGATGTCCGCCACGCGACGCGCGGCGCCGGCAGCGCCGCCCTCGGCATCCTGTCGGTCGCCGCGCGTTCGCAGGAGCGGGTGCGCCTGGCGTACTGCGATGCGGCCGGCAGCATGACGGAGCGCGACATCGATCCCTACGGACTGGCCTACCACGGCGGCTGCTGGTATGTGGTCGCCCACTGCCACCTGCGCGCCGGCCTGCGCTCCTTCCGCCTGGACCGCATCGATGCGCTGGCGCCGCTCGGCCGGCGCTTCGAACGGCCGCGCGATTTCGATGCGCTGGCCTGGCTGGTGCGCTCGGTGGCCACGCTGCCGCGCGCGGTCGCGGTCGAGGTGCTGCTCAAGACCACGCTGGCGCAGGCGCAGGCGCAGTTCTTCGACACCATCGGGGTGTTCGAGCAGGTGGAAGATGGGGTGGTGATGCACAACCAGTCGGACGATATCGACTGGTTCGCGCGCCAGCTGGCCGCCCTGCCCTTCGGCTTCGAGATCAGGGAGCCGGCGCAATTGCGTGAAGTGGTGCGCCAGTGCGCGCACCGGCTGCTTGCGCAGGTGTAGGCAGGCGCGGGAGCGCCTGCCCTGCGCTCAGTGCTGGTGCCCGCAGCCCGACTTCGGCGCGGCGCCCGGTAATGCGGCGTCCGGCTCACGCCCAGTGTCGCCGTCGAAACCGGCCGCACGCAGCCGGCCGAGATACTGCTCCCACAGCGCATCCTGCTCGCTGCCCAGCTTGTGCAGGTAATCCCAGGTGAAGATGCCGCTCGCGTGGCCGTCGTCGAACAGGGGCTTGATCGCGTAGTTCCCGACCGGCTCCACGCCCGTGATGCCGACCTCGCGCTTGCCGACCTGGAGCACTTCCTGGCCCGGACCGTGGCCCTTCACTTCGGCCGAGGGCGAGTAGACGCGCATCAGTTCGAAGGGGATCGAGAAACTGCTGCCGTCGTCGAAGGCGATGTCCAGCACGCGCGACTTCTGGCGCACGGCGATGTCGGTTGGAATGGGCATGGATACTCCTCTTATCGATTGAAACGGCGGACGATGGCCTCTTGCAGGGCCGGCAGCAGGGCGCGACGCTCGGCCAGGGTGGCTTCGTCGGTCTGGCGCGCTGCCTGGGCCCACACCGGCGCCGGGAAGTGCGCATCGTCCGCATGGCGCGGAATCACGTGCCAGTGCAGGTGCGGCACCACGTTGCCCAGGCTCGCCACATTGACCTTCAGCGGGCGCATGACCTCGCGCACCGCCAGCTCGACCTGGTAGACCGCCTCGTTGATCAAGAGGCGGTCATCCACCGTCAGGTCGCTCATCTCGCGCACGTGCTCACGCCAGATCACGCGGCAAAAGCCCGGATAGGCCGCGTCGTCGACGATGAGGACCGCGAACTTATCGCCTTCCCATGCCTTCGGGACGGACAGCTCGCAGAGTTCGCATCCTGGCTGCCTGGTCATACCAGCACCCTTTCGATGCCGCCGTTGTTGGCGCGTTCGACGTACTCCGGCATCCAGTTCTCGCCCAGCAGGTGGCGCGCCATCTCGACCACGATGTAGTCGGCGGTGGTGCCGGAATCATGGTTGTAGCGCGACAGGCCCTGCAGGCAGGACGGGCAGCTGGTCAGGATCTTCACATTGCCGTCGAAGCCGTCCTCGCGCAGCTTATCCGCGCCCTTCTCCATCTCGCCCTGCTTGCGCGAGCGGACCTGGGTCGCGATGTCCGGGCGGCTCACGGCGAAGGTGCCGGATTCGCCGCAGCAGCGGTCGTTCTTCTCGATCTTCACGTTGTCCACGGTGGAGACCAGTGCGTTCACGGTCTTGAGCGAATCCTGCATCTTCATCGGGGTATGGCAGGGGTCGTGGTACATGTAGCGGGTGCCGGTGACGCCTTCCAGCTTGACGCCCTTTTCCATCAGGTATTCGTGGATGTCGATCAGGCGGCAGCCCGGGAAGATCTTGTCGAACTCGTAGTTCGCCAGCGAGTCATAGCAGGTGCCGCACGACACCACGACCGTCTTGATGTCGAGGTAGTTCAGCGTGTTGGCCATGCGGTGGAACAGCACGCGGTTGTCCGTCACCATCTTGTCGGCCTTGTCGTACTGGCCGGCGCCGCGCTGGGGATAGCCGCAGCACAGGTAGCCCGGCGGCAGCACGGTCTGCACGCCCACTTCCCACAGCATCGCCTGGGTCGCCAGGCCCACCTGCGAGAACAGGCGCTCCGAACCGCAGCCCGGGAAGTAGAACACGGCCTCGGTGTCGGCATTGGTCGCCTTCGGATTGCGGATGATCGGGATGACCTTGTCGTCCTCGATGTCGAGCAGGGCGCGCGCCGTCTTCTTCGGCAGGTTGCCCGGCATCTTCTTGTTGATGAAGTGGATCACCTGCTCGCGTACCGGCGCCTTGCCGGTGGTCGGGGGCGGCGCTTCCACCTGGGGCTTGGCCAGGCCGCGCAGCAGCTGGTTGCCCATGCGCTGGGCTTTATAACCCCAGTCGACCATCACCTTGCGGGTGGCGTTGATGGTGGTCGGGTCGGTCGCGTTCAGGAAGAACATGGCGGCGCGGTTGGCCGGCTTGAAGCTGCGCTTGTCCATCTTGCGCAGCAGGTTACGCATATTCATCGAGACGTCGCCGAAGTCGATGTCGACCGGGCACGGCGTCACGCACTTGTGGCACACGGTGCAGTGGTCGGACACGTCTTCGAACTCTTCCCAGTGTCTGATCGACACGCCGCGTCTGGTCTGTTCTTCGTACAAAAAGGCTTCGATCAGGGCCGAGGTCGAGAGAATCTTGTCGCGCGGCGAGTACAGCAGGTTCGCTTGCGGCACGTGCGTGGTGCAGACCGGCTTGCACTTCCCGCAGCGCAGGCAATCCTTGATGCTGTTGGCGATCTCGCCGATGTCGCTCTGCTGCATGATGAGCGATTCGTGGCCCATCAGGCCGAAGGACGGCGTGTAGGCATTGCGCAGGTCGGCCGACACCGCCGTCGTGTTGAGCAGCTTGCCCTTGTTGAAGCGGCCTTCCGGGTCGACACGTTCCTTGTACTCGCGGAATTCGCGGATCTCTTCGTCGGTGAGGAATTCGAGCTTGGTGATGCCGATGCCGTGCTCACCCGAGATCACGCCGTCCAGACTCCTGGCCAGCTTCATGATGCGCTCGACGGCCTGGTGGGCGTCCTGCAGCATCGCGTAGTCGTCCGAGTTCACCGGCAGGTTGGTGTGCACATTGCCGTCGCCCGCATGCATGTGCAGGGCGACAAAAACGCGCGAGCGCAGCACGCGCTTGTGGATCGCCGTGCACTCGTCGAGGATGCACTTGTAGGCCGCGCCGTTGAAGAGTTGGCGCAGCGGGGCGCGCAGTTCCCCCTTCCAGGAGACGCGGATGGTATGGTCCTGCACCACGTCGAACAGCAGCGCATCCGGTTGCGTGCCGATGCGCAGGTCCAGCGCCTGTGCCAGGCCGTCCAGCCCCAGCTCAGCGAGCTTGCTGCGCACATCACGGAGCGGCTGGTCCAGGTTCGCCAGGATGAAGCCCCAGCGCGCCGCTACCCGCTCCACCAGGGCCACCGCCTGTTGCGGACGGTCGCCCAGGATTTCTTCGCGGTCGACGGTGTCGCCGGTGGCGTCGTCGCTCTTCTCGATCGGCAGGTGCTCGTTCGACAGGTAGGCGCGCAGCTGCTGCGCGAGCTGCAGCTTGTTCTTGATCGACAGCTCGACGTTGATGCGTTCGATGCCGTCGGTGTACTCGCCCATGCGGTTCAGGGGGATCACCACGTCTTCGTTGATCTTGAAGGCATTGGTGTGGCGCGCGATCGCCGCGGTGCGGGCGCGGTCCAGCCAGAATTTCTTGCGCGCCTCCGGGCTGACGGCCACGAAGCCTTCGCCCACGCGGGCGTTCGCCAGGCGCACCACTTCCGAGGCGGCAATCGCCACCGCGTTTTCGTCGTCGCCGACGATGTCGCCGAACAGCGCCATCTTGGGCAGCACGCCGCGCTTGGATTTGGTGGCGTAGCCGACCGCGCGCAGGTAGCGCTCATCGAGGTGCTCCAGGCCCGCCAGGCGCAAGGTCGAAAACGCCGGGTCGCCGTTCTTCGGCAGGCTGTCGAGGTAGTCCTTGATCTCGACGATCGACGGGATCGCATCGCGCGCCTGGCCGAAGAACTCCAGCGCCACGGTGCGCGTGAACTTCGGCATCTTGTGCAGGATCCAGCGCGCCGAGGTGATCAAACCATCGGTGCCCTCTTTCTGGATGCCCGGCAGGCCGGCCAGGAATTTATCGGTGACGTCCTTGCCCAGGCCCTCCTTGCGGAAGCGGCGCCCTTCGATGACGAGCGTCTCGGTGCGGAAGGGCGCGTTCTTGGCCGCGCCGCGAGACGAAGGATGCGTCCATTCCAGCTTGAAGGTGGCGACCGGGGCGTCGTGGATCTTCGACAGGTTGTGGTCCATGCGCGTGACTTCGAGCCAGTCGCCGTTCGGGTCGACCATGCGCCAGGACGCCAGATTGTCGAGCGCCGTGCCCCACAGGACGGCCTTCTTGCCGCCCGCGTTCATGGCGATGTTCCCGCCGATGCAGGAGGCGTGCGCCGAGGTCGGGTCCACGGCGAACACGAAGCCGGCCTTCTCGGCCGCCTGCGAGACGCGCTGGGTGACCACGCCGGCGTAGGTGTGGATGGTCGCGTACTCACGGTCCACGCCGGGCAGGCGTTGCAGTTCGACCTCGCCGATGCCGATCAGCTTTTCGGTATTGATCACGGCCGACAGCGGCGTGAGCGGAATCGCGCCGCCCGTGTAGCCGGTGCCGCCGCCGCGCGGGATGATGGTCAGGCCCAGTTCGATGCAGCCCTTGACCAGGCCGGCCATCTCTTCCTCGCTGTCGGGCAGCAGGACCAGGAAGGGATACTCGACGCGCCAGTCGGTGGCGTCGGTGACGTGCGAGACGCGGTGCATGCCGTCGAAGCGGATGTTGCGCTTGTCGGTGTAGGCGCCGAGCACCTGCCTTGCGCGCTTGCGCAGGTCGTAGGTCTCGCGGAACTCGCGTGCGAAATCGTCGACCGCCTTGCGCGCCGCGGCCAGGAGCTGCTCGACGGCGGCGCTGCGCGTGGCCGCGGCCTGCGATTCGCCCTCCTCGGCCGCATCCACCGTGGTGCGGCGCTTGTCGACTTCGCCCAGGCGGTGATGCAGGGCGTCGATCAGCTTCTGGCGGCGCTTCGGGTTATCCAGCAGGTCGTCCTGCAGGTAGGGATTGCGGCGCACCACCCAGATATCGCCCAGCACCTCGTACAGCATGCGCGCCGAGCGGCCGGTCTGGCGCGCGCCGCGCAGTTCGTCCAGCAGGCGCCAAGAAGATTCGCCCAGCAGCCGGATCACGATTTCGCGGTCGGAGAAGGAGGTGTAGTTATAGGGGATCTCGCGCAGGCGTGCAGGAGCATTGTCGGCGAGCAGGGTATGGATGTGTGCGGGCGCGTTCATGGATGCTAGGCGTCGGTCGGACGTGTCCGAAGGAGGTTCATTCTAGCTTATTGCGCTGCACCACGCTGGGGAGCGGAAGGAAAACTGCCGGGGCCGACACAAGAAAATTCTAAAACAACACCCTGAATGCAAATTTCGTTTGCAAAAACCGGCCCCCATGCATCGTTCGTTTGCACCGTGGCAAATAATGGCATATTGCATAAGGCAGGTGATCTTTCGGCCGTTTTGAGCGAGACTGCTGGCTGAACGCCATCTCCACAAGAAAGGAAGCGACTTGCCGACCTGCGAAGACGTCAATCTGCTCGCGCAGTACAACGAGACCATGAACCGCAAGCTCTACGATGCCGCGGCCATGCTGCCGGAGCACGAGGTGACGGCGGACCGGGGCGCGTTCTTCGGTTCCCTGCTCGGAACCATGAACCACCTGCTCGCCGGGGACACGATCTGGCTGACCCGTTTCGCTCAGCACCCGTCGGCGTTTCGCGCCCTGGAGCCGCTGCGCGGGGCGCCGCTTCCCACCAGCCTGCGGCACTCCTTCGGCGCCAGCCTGGCGGAACTGCGCGTGCACCGCGAGCGCCTGGACGGATTGATCGGCGCCCTGGCAAGCGAGCTGCGTCCGGCGGACCTGGACCAGACCTTCAGCTACCGCACCATGAGCGGCCAGTCCTTCCGCAAGCACTTCGGCAGCGTTCTGCTGCACTTCTTCAACCACCAGACCCATCACCGCGGCCAGGCCAGCACCCTCTTGACCCAGGCCGGCGTGGACATTGGCGTTACCGACCTGCTGGTGTGGATTCCGGAGTCGGCGCCTGTTTGAGCAGGCCGTCCAGCCTTGCGCTGGCGTTTGCATCCATCCTCACCGAGCGCAGGCAGTCGACGACCTCCGCGCGCACGGGCTCGCGGGTCGTCACGTTGCAGGTATGCGCGAGCTCGACCAGGAAGCCGCGCTCGGCCTCCGGCATGGTCTCGATGTTCGGCCAGACGGTGCCGAGCTGGTTCATGGTCGTTGCCGAATGCCTGCCCAGCATGAACTTGGCGCCGACGACACCGAAGACCGCGAGCAGGACGAGGACCAGCAGGAGAGACAGAATACTTGGTGGCTTGTTCATGAGAGTTTCCCGGTTCAGGCCCGCATGATACGCCAGCACGTCCTCAGTCGCGCGCGGTGCGCCACGCCTGCGGCTTGGCCGGCTCCTCGTGCGCGGGGCAGTTGGTCAGCCTGGTCCTGCCATGCATCTGGATCATGTCGACATTGGTCGTGGGCGCGCGCTCGGTGATGCAGTAGGTGCGCCGGCCGGTGATCACGCGCGTGCGGCGCGCGCCGTCGCCGGTGTTGTTCACCAGTTCCTCGACCTTCGGCGCTTCCCACAGGCGCGGTGCGGCCATGGCGTGGGCGTGCTCCATGCCCTGGCGCAGCCGGATCTGCGCACTGTCGGGCGGCGCCACGATGAGGGGACGGCTGTCCTTGCGCAGCGCACGCGCGATATCGCCGGCGCTGCGCCGTGCGTTTTCCACGATGGACTCGGCGGTGGCAGCCGGCGCCTCGGACAGGGGCGCCGCTTGCTCGATCAGGGGCGACGGCGCCGCCTCGGCGGCTACGGGAGCGGGAGCGGATGATGCCGAGCGTCCGGCCCGGGCAGTCATGGCAGGACGCGCGACGGCCGGCGATGGCGGCGCCGCGACAGGCGCGGCCGGCGGCGGCAGGCGCAGCCACTGGATGGCGGTATCCGGCCCCTCCTCCGGCGGCGGCAGCGTGCGCGTCATCTGCCAGCCCACAACCAGCACCGCATGGGCGAAGAGCGTGAGCGCAAGGCCGGCCAGCCGGCGCTCGGCGGGAAGGTGCGGAAAAGCGTCGGGACGCAAAGTCAGGCTGGCCATGACCGTGCAATATAGCCAGGCGCGCTGGCGGCGTGTTGAAGACTTCCTTAAACCGCGAGGTCCGGCAGCCCGGCCAGCACCTCTTCGAACGAGACGCTGCGCGTCAAGACCTCGACCACGACCGGCAGCGGCTCGGCCAGGATGCCGGGCAGGTCGCGTTCTTGCGGGTCGTCTCCCAGGCGGAAGGCCAGGGCTTCGCGCGGCGGGTCGAACTGGGCATCGACGCCCGGCTTGTTGCCGCGCGGGTCGATCCGGTACCAGCCGAAATCGTCCAGATACACCGCGTTCAGTCCGTGCAGGCAGTAGGGAGAGCGCGCGTCGCCGGTCGCCAGGCGCTGGTAGCACAGGCCTGCCGGAATGCCGTTGGCGCGCAGCAGCGCTGCCAGCAGGTGGCTCTTGGCGTAGCAGAAGCCCACGCCGTTGCGCAGCACGCTCGAGGCGCTGCAGGTGACCGGGCCGCGCCGCACGTCCGCGCTGTGCGCGATCTCGTCGCGCACGAACGCGAAGCAAGCGCGCGCGATGTCCTGCTTGCTGCCGCCACGCGCCGCCAGCCGGCGCGCGGTGGCGCGCACCTCGGGATAGCCGAAGTCGATGTGGCGGCTGGCGCCAAGGTAGTCCCGCGGGTCCGGGCGACGTCCTGCATTGTCCATACGCCGATTCTACATCGCTTCACGATGCCGGCAGCATCGCGGTATCGGCTCGCGGTACCGGACGTCGCGCGCCATGCGACCCGGCCAGCCCGCCCGCGCGGCCGGCGCCAGCGGCGCCATACTCCGTCCACGGCGATCGCGCCGCACCGTCGACAGGATGTGCATGGACCCGCTGACCTACTCCCTTTGCCACAAGCCCGTGATCGGCTTGTTCATGTTCGCCGCAAGCGCCTGCGCCTTTCCGCCGCTGGTCCAGGAGCTACCTTTCGCCCTGCAGCAGGCGGGGGCGCTGGCGAGCAGGGAGTTCGAAGCGCCGGTCGGCAAGCCGTATTCCCTCGACTTGCATTTCCGCTTCCCGAGCGCGGCCGCCAGCCTCGCCGACGAGGTCGTGGGCTCGCGCCATGACGAAAGCTGCGGACGGGCTTACCAGACGATCTCCCTTGCCCAGCGCTCCGGCCTGGGACGCCCCATCCCCATCCACGTGCTGGTCCGGGAACAGGAAACGGGCGCGGTTGCACTGGACAAGGTCTTCGACACCCTGTGCATTACCTCCCATGGCGGCCCCGGCTTTCGGAAAACGCGGACCGCGGCCCGCTTCGAACTCGCCAGGGGAAAGTACATCCTCGAAGTGCGCAGCCTGGAGAGCCAGTCCGGGCTCGATGGGGTGCAAACGTCGGTATCGCTCGTTTCCGGCGACCGGAAATGAGCGGCTGCTCAGCCGATGATGCGCTCGAAGAAATCGCCGACCGACTTCCAGAAGCCGTTCGGGATGTAGAGCAGTACCGCCGTCATCGTCACATAACGCAGGAACTTCCCGATCGCCATGTAGATCACGCTGGGCCAGAACGGCAGGTGCAGCCAGCCGGCCAGGGTGCACAGCGGATCGCCCACGCCCGGCATCCAGGACAGCAGCATGGTCTTGGCGCCGTATTTCTTGAGCCAGCCGAACCAGCGGCTCTGGCGCTCCTTGGCGAAGGCGATCTTGGCGCGGTAGCCGATGAAATAATCGACCGCGCCGCCCAGGGTGTTGCCCAGGGTGCCCACGAAGACCGCCGGCCAGAACATGGCCGGATTGGCCTTCACCACGGCGAACACCGCCGGCTCCGAGCCGAGCGGCAGCAAGGTGGCGGAAATGAAGCTGATGATGAAAATCGAGGTCAGCCCGATGCTCGGTGCGGCAAGGACGTCCAGCAACCAGGTAACGGCGGATTCGATCATTGAAGGAATAGGCTTGAGCGATTGCGATAATGGTCCATTATAATGAGGATCACTTTACGTAACGACACGATACGTTGGGCCTGTCATCCAGCCCGCCGCATCGGTACTCGAGCGCCCGGCCACCCCTGAGCGGAACAGTTTGCGTCGTCCGGACCCGCCGGCCCATCCCCGCCGGCATTGCACACCCGATTGCCGACCATGACCACCGACTATCTCAAGAGAATCCTGACCGCCCGCGTCTACGACGTCGCCGAAGAAACCCCGCTCGACTACGCTCCGACGCTGTCGAACCGCCTGAACAACCGCGTCTACTTCAAGCGCGAGGACATGCAAAGCGTGTTCAGCTTCAAGCTGCGCGGCGCCTACAACAAGATGGCGAACCTGACGCCCGAGAGCCTCAAGCGCGGCGTGATCTGCGCCTCGGCCGGCAACCACGCGCAAGGCGTGGCCCTGTCGGCCGCGCGCCTGGGCTGCCGCGCCCTGATCGTGATGCCGACCACGACGCCGCAGGTGAAGATCGACGCGGTCAAGGCGCGCGGCGGCGCCGCGGTCGAAGTCGTCCTGCACGGCGACTCCTATACCGACGCCTACAACCACGCGCTGCTGCTGGAAAAGGAGCAGCGCCTCACTTTTGTGCACCCCTTCGACGATCCGGACGTGATCGCCGGCCAGGGCACCATCGGCATGGAGATCCTGCGCCAGCACTCGGGGCCGATCCACGCCATTTTCGTGGCCATCGGCGGCGGCGGCCTGGTCGCGGGCGTGGGCGCCTATGTGAAGGCGGTGCGGCCGGACATCAAGATCATCGGCGTGCAAACGCTCGATTCGGATGCGATGGCGAAAAGCCTGAAGGCCGGGCAGCGCGTAACGCTCACCGACGTCGGCCTGTTCTCGGACGGCACCGCGGTGCGCCTGGTGGGCGAAGAGACCTTCCGCGTGGCGCAAGAGGTGGTGGACGAGATCATCATCGTCGACACCGACGCCATCTGTGCCGCGATCCAGGACGTGTTCCAGGACACCCGCAGCATCCTGGAGCCGGCCGGCGCGCTGGCGGTGGCCGGCGCCAAGGCCTATGTCGAGCGCGCCCAGATGTCGCGCAACCCGGTCAAGAACGAGACCCTGGTGGCGGTCGCCTGCGGCGCCAACATGAACTTCGACCGCCTGCGCTTCGTTGCCGAACGCGCCGAGCTGGGCGAATCGCGCGAAGCCGTGTTCGCGGTGACGATTCCGGAACAGCGCGGCAGCTTCCGGCGCTTCTGCGCCCTCGTCGGGCCGCGCAACGTCACCGAATTCAACTACCGCATCAGCGATGCGCGCGAAGCGCACATCTTCGTCGGCGTGCAGGTGGGCAGCCGGAGCGAATCGGGCCTGCTCGCGCGCACCTTCGAGGAACACGATTTCCGCACCCTGGATCTCACCCACGACGAACTGGCCAAGCTGCACATCCGCCACCTGGTGGGCGGAAAAAGCGCGCTGGCCCAGGACGAATTGCTGTATCGTTTCGAGTTTCCCGAACGGCCGGGGGCGCTCATGCGCTTCCTCGACAGCATGGCGCCGAACTGGAACATCTCGCTGTTCCACTACCGCAACCAGGGCGGCGACGTGGGGCGCATCCTCGTCGGGCTGCAGGTGCCGGCGGCGGAGATGGATGAGTTCAGGCAATCCCTGGCGAAGCTGGGGTATCGGTATTGGGATGAGAGTGCCAATCCGGTGTACAAGCTGTTCTTGGGAGCCTAGTTTGAACGAACAGCATCCCTTAACCTAGAGACCGTCGTACGCGCCACTGGCGCTACGACTTCCGGCGTAGGCCGGAACCCAATTCTGTACCGCAGTGTTATCCCCACCGCGAGTACACAACTTTCCGTTGAACGCGTGGGCGGCAAAGCCGCCCACCCTACGAACGTCAAAAGCGTTCAGTTTGCTATGAATACTCCTGATCAATCGCCACTCGGCAAATCCTCCGCCTACCAGAGCCAGTACGCTTCCGAGCTCCTGTTCCCCATCCCGCGCCTGCACAAGCGCGAAGAGATCGGGCTGGGCGCGGGCGTGACCCTCCCCTTCTTCGGGGTCGACATCTGGAACGCCTACGAGCTGTCCTGGCTGAACATGCGCGGCAAGCCGCAGGTGGCGATCGCCACCATCACGGCGCCCGCCGATTCGCCCAATATCGTCGAATCGAAGTCCTTCAAGCTCTACCTGAACTCCTTCAACCAGACCCGCGTGGCCGGTACCGACGCCCTGTCCGAACTGCTGCGCCAGGACTTGTCGAGCGCCTTTGGCGCCCCGGTGCACGTGACGATCACGACGCCGGATGCCTTCGGCCGCCTGAAGATGGGCGAACTCGAAGGCACGCTGCTGGACCGCCTCGACGTCGAGATCGACCAGTACGTCCCCTCGCCCGAGCTCTTGAGAGCGAACCGGGAAGACGCGCCGGTCGAAGAGACCCTGGTCTCGCACCTGCTGAAGTCGAACTGCCTGGTCACCGGCCAGCCGGACTGGGGCACCGTGCAGATCCGCTACGTCGGTCCGCAGATCGACCAGGAAGGCCTGCTGAAGTACCTGATCGGCTTCCGCGAGCACAACGAGTTCCACGAGCAATGCGTCGAGCGCATCTTCATGGACGTGCTGCGCCAATGCAAGCCGACCAAGCTGGCCGTCTATGCCCGCTACACCCGCCGCGGCGGCCTCGACATCAATCCCTGGCGCGCCAACTTCAGCACGGGCAAGCCGGGCAATCTGCGCACCGCGCGCCAGTGATCGCGCTGTGCGCTGTACTTTTTCAGCCACAGCGCGATACTGCTTGATCAAGACTAAATGGCAAGCAAACGCCCTGCTGAAATTCAGGGCGGAATGCGTCTAAAAGTCGGCTGCGAACGCTTGGAAGGCCCGTTTGCGCGGCTTTCTCCGCAATTTCGTTTAGGAAATTGCGTATCGTGATGAACGGCAACTTGTATCAAAACCATACGGTTTCGCCCAGTTGCCCTCATCTGCTTTACTGTACACCCGTACAGATGCGAAATCGAATGCCGCGCCCTGGAAACAGGCCTATAATTCCGCCTCGCAAGCAGCTACCCTGTGCCACGCACACTAGTCATGACGAACCTTAGCAAAATCCTCTCGCTCGAGAACGTGCAGCTGGACCTGGAAGTCTCCAGCAAGAAGCGTGCTTTCGAGCAGGCCGGCCTCATCTTCGAAAACAATTGCGGCATCGCACGTTCGACCGTGTCGGACAATCTGTTCGCCCGCGAACGCCTGGGCTCCACCGGCCTGGGCCACGGCGTGGCCGTGCCGCACGGACGGATCAAGGGCTCGAAAAGCCTGAAGTCGCCGCTGGCCGCCTTCGTGCGCCTGCGCGAGCCGATCCCCTTCGAGTCGCCGGACGGCCAGCCGGTCAGCCTGCTGTTCTTCCTCTTGATCCCGGACCACGTCACCCAGCAGCATCTCGAGATCCTGTCGGAGATCGCCGAACTGTTCTCGGACGAAGCGGTACGCACCGCCCTGGCCACCGACCCGGATCCGAAATCCGTCTACGAGCGCATCATCAACTGGCAACCCAGCCTCCAGGCAATGGGCTGAGCTATACTGAGCTGTCCACACGGCGCTCTGCCGAGCTCACTTTATTATGCCCATGCTGCAATCCCCGCTGACGATCCAACGGCTGTACGACGACAACCGTGACAGCCTGCAACTCGGCTGGTTCGCAGGGTTCCCGGGCGGCGAACGCCAGATCGCGGGCGATGCGGCCTCGGCCGCCGACCAGGTCGGCCACCTCAACCTGATCCACCCCGGCCGCATCCAGGTGTTCGGACACCAGGAACTGAACTACTACCACCGCCTGAAATCGAGCTCGCGTTCCCACGTGATCGGCGAGCTGGTCGGCGGCGGCCCGCCGGCGCTGATCATCGCGCAGGGCCTGGAAACCCCGCCCGACATCCTCGCCATCTGCGACGAGCAGAACATCCCCCTGTTCTCGACCCCGCTGCCGGCGGCGCAGGTGATCGACTTCCTGCGCGTGTACCTGTCCAAGAAGCTGGCGCAGCGCGTCATCATGCACGGCGTCTTCATGGACGTGCTGGGCGTGGGCGTCTTGATCACCGGCGACTCGGGCCTGGGCAAGAGCGAGCTGGGCCTGGAACTGATCTCGCGTTCGCACGGCCTGGTGGCCGACGACGCCGTCGAATTCTCGCGCATCGCGCCGAACATGATCGAGGGCCGCTGCCCGCCGCTGCTTCAGAACCTGCTGGAAGTGCGCGGCCTGGGCCTGCTGGACATCAAGGCCATCTTCGGCGAGACCGCGGTGCGCCGCAAGATGCGCCTCAAACTGATCGTCCACCTGGTCAAGCGCGGCGCGCTCGACGAAGAGGTCGAACGCCTGCCCTTCCACTTCCCCACCGAGGACGTGCTGGGCCTGCCGATCCGCAAGGTCGTGATTCCGGTCGCGGCCGGCCGCAACATCGCGGTGCTGCTGGAAGCCGCCGTGCGCAACACCATCCTGCAGCTGCGCGGCATCGATACGCTGCAGGAATTCATGGAGCGGCAAAGGCAGGCGATGAGCGGCGACTGAAGGCCACGACACCCCATTTGGGGTATCATCGCGCCATGCACATCGTCCTCATCACCGGTATCTCCGGCTCGGGCAAATCGGTTGCCCTCAACGTCCTGGAAGACGCAGGCTACTACTGCGTCGACAACCTCCCGCCGGCCCTGCTGCCGGCCCTGGTCTACGCGGTCAACGAAAAAGGCGTCGACAAGATCGCCGTCGCGGTCGATGCGCGCAGCGCCGAATCGCTGGTGGAGCTGCCGGTGAGCGTGCGCCACCTGAAGGAAGAAGGCCACAACCTCAAGGTCATGTTCCTGACCTCGAGCACGCACTCGCTGGTCGCGCGCTTCTCGGAAACCCGCCGCAGCCACCCGCTGTCGCACGAACTGCGTCCCGGCGAGAACCCCGCTTCGCGCCGCACCCTGATCGAATGCATCGCCGAGGAACGCGAGCGCCTGTCGGCGATCGAGAACCTGGGCCACGTGATCGACACCTCCGAACTCTCGGCCAACAAGCTGCGCGCCTGGATCAAGGAACTGGCCGACCTCAAGCACGCCCCGCTGACCCTGTTCTTCGAATCCTTCGCCTTCAAGGTAGGCGTGCCGCTGGACGCGGACTTCGTGTTCGACGTGCGCGCGGTGCCGAATCCCTACTACGACCTGGCCCTGCGCCCGCTGACGGGCCGCGACCAGCCGGTGATCGACTTCCTCGACGCGCAGCCGAGCGCGGCGGAGATGCTGGGGGATATCAAGGCCTTCGTGGCCAAGTGGCTGCCCTCGTTCAAGACGGACAACCGCAGCTACCTGACGGTGGCGGTGGGGTGCACGGGCGGGCAGCACCGCTCGGTGTACATGGCCGAACGATTAGGGGCGTACTTCAGTGCGACCGAGCGCGTGATCGTGCGGCACCGCGAGCAGCCCAAGCACGCGGGCCACTAGACCTGCAGGGTGGGCGGTCCTCCGCCCACGCGTTCAAACCGTGCGTGAACAGCATGCGCCGCATCCGTTCGAACGGGAGCTGAACGCGTGGGCGGGAGACCCGCCCACCCTACGCCAAATGGCGCAGCGGGTGCGCGTACTCCGGCCACACCGGCTCGAAGAAGCGCGCCACCATTTCCGGCGTCACCTCCTCCAGCGTCGCCGGGTTCCACTTCGGCTGATTATCCTTGTCGATCACCAGCGCCCGCACACCCTCCAGCACTTCGCCGTGCTCGAAATTGCGGCGCACCAGGTTGCGCTCCATGCGCAGGCAGTCCGCCACATCGAGCGCAGCGCCACGCTGCAAGAGTTCGCGTGTCACGCACATCATCAGGGGCGAACGCTGGCGCATCGCCTTGAGCGCTTTCTGCGCAAACGGATTCTCGTCGCGGGCAAGGGATGCCATGATGGCCGGCACCGAGGCCGCGCCGAAGTGCGCATCGATCACGCCGCGCTGCGCCTGCAGTTCGCTGGCGCCTGCCTGGCCCGCGAACTGCGCCGCGAAGGAAGGGATCGCCTGCGGCAGCTGGGCACCCGGCGTCGACGCGATGAGCGCATTGAGTTCGCCCAGCTTCTCGCCAGGCACGAACACGTCCGCCAGTCCCACGTAGAGCGCATCGGCCGCGCCGATGGTGAGCCCGGTCAGGCCCAGGTACTGTCCCAGCTGCCCCGGCGCGTGCGAGAGGAAGTGGCTGCCGCCCACGTCCGGGAACAGGCCGATGTTCACTTCGGGCATTGCCATCTTCGTGCGATCGGTAACGATGCGCAGGCCGCAGTCCGGGCCGCCCTGGGCGATGCCCATGCCGCCGCCCATCACCACGCCGTCCATCAGCGCGATATACGGTTTCGGATAGAAGTGGATCAGGTGGTTGAGCGCGTATTCCTCGGTGAAGAAGTCTTCCAGCAGCGCGCTGCCGCCGGTCGGGGCATTGCTGCCGACGTCGTGGAAGAAGCGGATGTCGCCGCCGGCGCACAGGGCCTTCTCGCTGCTGCTGGTGATCACCACGGCATCGATGCCGGCATCACCCTTCCACTCCAGCAGGATCGCGGTGAGGGCGCGCACCATGTCGAGCGACAGCGAGTTCAGGGCTTTCGGGCGGTCAAGCGTGATGACGCCGGTGCGCTTGGCGACGCGGGTCAGGACGTAGTCGGTCATCGAGCGTGTTATGGTCGAAAAAACATGCATTCTACAGAAGACGGTAGAAAATTCCTGTCTTTACAATGCAAAAAGGGCGTCCCCTTAGACGTCCTTGCTGTGTTACCGCTGTCGATGCGCGTATGTGTTTACGCTGCTGCTGCGGCCTCGTCGATATCCGGCATGCGCTTGTGCGCAACGTGGTTATGGTCTTGCAGCATAGATTTGTGTTTCAGAACCTGCCTGTCCAGCCTGTCCATCAGCATGTCGATCGCCGCATACAGGTCTTGCGCGGCGCTGGCGACGTGCAGCTTCTTTCCCGATACCGATAAGTTGATTTCGGCTTTCTGCCTTTTTTCTTTTTCGGTGAGGTTGTCGATCGCGAGGATCACGTGGGTATCGATCACGTGGTCGAAATGGCGGGTGATGCGCTCGAGCTTATTCTGAACGTATTCACGGATGGCGGGGGTGACGTCGAGATGGTGACCGCTGATTGTGAGGTTCATACACACTCCTTGGGAAGGTGCCCTGCCCGCGCCACAAGGTGATAGTGGGCAGATGCTTTACAGGGATTTGCGGAGGCTGACGGGCGGAATCTTGAGCGCTTCACGGTATTTGGCAACCGTCCTGCGCGCAATGACCATGCCTTGTTCCCCGAGCATCTCCGCGATCTTGCTGTCGGATAGAGGGTTCCTAGGGTCTTCTGCTCCTGTCAATTGCGCTATGAGAGCGCGGATCGCCGTCGAGGAAGCTTCTCCCCCCGCTTCGGTGGCGACATGGCTTCCGAAGAAATACTTCAGCTCAAACATGCCGTGCGGGGTCAGCATGTATTTCTGCGTGGTCACACGCGAGATCGTGCTCTCGTGTAGGCCTAGTGTATCAGCTATCTCACGCAAAACAAGAGGGCGCATGGCAACCGCGCCGTGGCTGAAAAAGTTGCGCTGGCGTTCCACAATGGCCTCGGCAACACGCAGGATCGTGTCGAAGCGCTGGCGCATATTCTTGATGAGCCACTTGGCTTCCTGCAGCTGCGCGCCCATCTGGCTTTCGCTTTTCCCCTGCTTGAGCAGGTTGGCGTACAAGGAATTCACGCGCAGCTTCGGCATCACGTCCGGGTTCAGCGTGACCGCCCAGCCGTTCTTGGCGCGGCGCACGATCACGTCGGGCACCACGTAGTCGGACACGCCCGAGCCGAAGGCCGCGCCGGGATGCGGATTGCACTGGCGGACCACGGCCTGCACCTCGCGCAGGTCTTCGTCGTCGCAGTCGAGCGCCTTCTTCAGCTTGGTGTATTCGCGCTGGGCGAACCAGGACAAATACCCTTCGACGATCTTGAGGGCCAGGCGCCGCGTCACCATCGGCACGCCCGGCATGCGGCGGATCTGGAGCGCCAGGCACTCGGCCGCGCTGCGCGCGCCGACGCCGACCGGGTCGAGGCTCTGGATCAGGGCCAGCGCGCAGCGCAGCTCGTCGATCTCGACCTCGAGTTCTTCCGGCAGGCGCGCGTGGATCTCGTCGAGCGGTTCTTCCAGGTAGCCGTTGTCGTCCAGGGCGTCGATGACCAGCTCGGCCAGCGCGCGGTCGCGCGCGCTGCAGCCGGTCAGGCGGATCTGTTCCGCCAGGTGTTCGCGCAGGGTGACGCCGTCGGCTTCCAGTTGCGGGCGCCCGTCCTCGTCGTCGCCGCTGCGTGCGCCGCCGCCCTCGCCACCCCAGTCCGAATCGGCCTCGCCGCGCTCGCCAGCCTCACCATGCGCGCCATCCTCATGTCCCTCGCCCTCGGCTTTGGCGCCGCCCTCTTCCTGGGCGGGCTGCGTGCTTGGCGCCTCGCCATTGGCGGGCGCCGAATTGATGGCGCCGTCGGCCAGCAGGCGCACCGAGCGGTCGAGCGGATCGTCGAGGCGCTCGAGCAGCGGGTTGTCGTGCAGGATCTGCTCGATCTCCTGGTGCAGTTCGAGCGTGGACAGCTGCAGCAGGCGAATCGACTGCTGCAATTGCGGGGTCAGCGCAAGGTGCTGCGAAGTACGGAGCTGCAGGGACTGTTTCATTACATCCTGAAGTGTTCGCCGAGGTAGACGCGCCGCACGGATTCGTCGGCGATGATGTCGTCGGGACGGCCGGAAGCCAGCACGGCGCCCTGGTTGATGATGTAGGCGCGGTCGCAGATGCCGAGCGTCTCGCGCACGTTGTGGTCGGTGATCAGCACGCCGATGTTGCGCTCCTTCAGGAAGCGCACGATGCGCTGGATCTCGATCACGGCGATCGGGTCCACGCCCGCGAAGGGTTCGTCGAGCAGCACGAAGCGCGGGTTGGTGGCCAGCGCACGCGCGATCTCGACGCGGCGGCGCTCGCCGCCCGACAGCGACAGCGCCGGGTTCTCGCGCAGCTTCTCGATCTGCAGCTCGGCCAGCAGGGTGTCGAGGCGCTCGTTGATCTCGTTCTTGCCCAGGGCCTTGCCGCTCTCGTCGCGCTGCAGCTCCAGCACGGCGCGGATGTTCTCTTCCACCGTGAGCTTGCGGAACACCGAGGCTTCCTGCGGCAGGTAAGACAGGCCCAGCACCGCGCGGCGGTGGATCGGCAGGCTCGTGATGTCGGTGCCGTTGATGTCGATCGAGCCGGCGTCCGAGGGCACCAGGCCCACGATCATGTAGAAGGACGTGGTCTTGCCGGCGCCGTTGGGGCCGAGCAGGCCGACCACCTCGCCGCAGTCGACCTGCAGCGAGACGTCGCGCACCACGAGGCGCTTGCCGTAACTCTTCTGCAGGCCCTTGACGACCAGGGTGCTGCAGCTTGCGCCGGCGGGATTTTCTAGCACGGCATTCATTGCTTGGCGCCCTCCGCGGAAGTCGTGCGGCGCGGCGCGATGATCAGGGTGCCGCGGCCGCCGCCGACCGTGCTCTTTCCGCTCGCGTCGTTGCGCACCTGCGCCACTTCACGGCGGTTGTCGTAGGAGATGAAGGGGCCCTTGATCTCGTTGCTCATGCGGCCGTTCTCCAGCTCGCGCACTTCGGCGGTGGTGAACAGCTTCACCAGCTCGGCGCGCTCGTCGTATTCGATGCGCTGGGCCTGGCCCTCGACCCACAGGTCGGGACCGCCGTCGCGCTTCTGGCGGAAGGTGGCGAGCTTGCCGTTGTTGGCGGTGAGCGTCACGCTCATATAGCCTTCCGGGGTTTCCTTCACCAGGGCCCGGTCGGACTTGAGCACCAGCGTGCCGCGCGTGAGCACGACGTTGCCGGTCAGGATGCGGGTCTGGGTGACTTCGTCGACGTCGAGCGTGTCGAAGTTGATCACGGCCTGCTTGAGCGAATCGGCGCGCTCCGCCGTGGCGGTGAGCGATGCCAGGGTAAGGAAAGCGGCAGCGAGTATTTTTTTCATGGTTGCTGGTCCTGTTGTAACGCGGCGCGCTTCAGCGTTGCGCGCGCGGCGGATAGACGATCTGGCCGCGGCTGGCCAGGTGCAGCTTCTGGGTCGCATTGTTCGCGACCATGCCGGTGCCGGTCACGGTGGCGGCGCCGAGCTGCATCTCGATCGGCTTGTCGGTCTTCATGATCTCTTCGTCGGGCAGCACGGTGAGCGCCTGGGTGCGCACGCGCAGCGCCTCGCTGGTCGGCGTGGCCGGGCGCTGGATGTCGACGTTGCCGAGCAGGTCGACGCGGTGTTCTTCGTGGAAGATGCGGCCCCGCTGCGCCACCACCGTCATGCGCGGACGGCCGGGCGTCATGCCCTGCACCACCGGCGCATCGACCTCGGACACATCGCCCAGCGGCCGGTGCGCCAGGCGCTTGCCGGAGACGACATAGCTCGGCTTGCCGTCCTGCGTCATGCGCACGAACGAGAAGTTCTCGACGATGTAGTCGGGCTCGGTGGACGGGCCGCCCAGGCGCGGGTCTTCGTCCTCGCCCTGCATCACCTGCAGCAGCCAGAAACTGCCGAAGGCGCAGAACACCCCGACGATCATGACGATCAGGAGCTTCCAGCGGTGGGCGGTGCGCTTGTAGTTCGACGGAGCCATGCTTGTTCCTGGAGCGTCAGGCGAAATACGGCGCCAGCGCCTGTTCGTAGGTGCCCTGGGCGCGCATGATCATGTCGCACACCTCGCGCACCGCCCCCTTGCCGCCCGCATTGCGGGTGACGTAGTGGGCGCGGTACTGCACCTCCGGGTGGCCCGAGGGCACGGTGATGGCGAAGCCGACTTTCGTCAGCAGCGGCAGGTCGATCACGTCGTCGCCGATGTAGCCGCATTCTTCCGGCAGGACGCCGGTGGCCTGCAGCAGTTCGGCAAAGCCGATGCGCTTGTCGTGGATGCCCTGGTAGACGTGGGAGATGCCAAGGTCCGCGGCGCGCTTGACCACGATCGGCGACTTGCGCGCGCTGATGATGGCGGTCTGCACGCCTGACTTGTTCAGCAGCTGAATGCCGAGGCCGTCGAGCACGTTGAAGGTCTTGGTGACCTCGCCGTCCGGGCCATAGGTCAGGCTGCCGTCGGTGAGGATCCCGTCGACGTCGAAGATCATCACCTTCACGCGCGCGGCGCGCTGCATGTGTTCGAGCGGCGTCATCAGATCACCTTGGCGCGGGTCAGGTCATGGATGTGCAGGGCGCCGACAAGGCGATCGTCCGCATCGACCACGAGCATCTGGTTGATGCGGAATTCTTCCATCACGGCGACCGCGTCGACCGCCAGTTGCTCCGGGTGGATGCGGCGCGGATTGGCGTGCATGACGTCGCGGATCAGGATGTTCGAGAAGTCGTGGTAGCGCTCGATCAGACGGCGCAGGTCGCCGTCGGTGAACACGCCGATCGGGCGGCGTTCTTCGTCGACGATGGCGGTCATGCCCATGCCCTTCTGGCTGATTTCCAGCAGGGCCTTGGCCAGCAGGGTGTCGGGGCCGACGCTCGGCACCGCGTCGCCGGTGCGCATCACGTCGCGCACGTGGGTCAGCAGGCGGCGGCCGAGGGCGCCGCCCGGGTGCGACAGCGCGAAGTCTTCCTCGCGGAAGCCGCGCACGTCCAGCAGGGCCACGGCCAGGGCGTCGCCCATGGCGAGCGTGACGGTGGTGCTGGTGGTCGGGGCCAGGTTGAGCGGGCAGGCTTCCTTGTCCACCGCGATGTTCAGGTGGATCTCGGACAGCTTGGCCAGGCGCGAATGCGGCTTGCCGGTCATCGAGATCACGGGCGTGCCCATGCGCTTGATGGCCGGGAGGATTTCCAGCAGCTCGGACGATTCTCCCGAATTCGAGATGGCGATGAAGACGTCCTTGGCGGTGACCATGCCCAGGTCGCCGTGCGCGGCTTCGCCGGGGTGCACGAACATGGCAGGGGTGCCGGTGGACGCCAGCGTGGCGGCGATCTTGCGGGCGATGTGGCCGGACTTGCCCATGCCCGAGACCACCACGCGGCCCGTGCAGCGGAACAGGAGGTCGGCGGCGCGCACGAAACTGTCGTCGTCGCCGAGACGCGCATGCAGCGCGCGGATCGCGTCCGCTTCGATGGCCAGGGTCTCGCGGCCCAGTTCGAGCACGCGCCGGGCCTGGCCCTCGTCAAAACTTTTCAGCATTGTTTTTTCATCGGTTACACTCATGTTGGCAGTATAGCCGAAACGCGAAAGCAAAAAACTTGCCAGTCGTAACAAACAACAACAAAGCACCTAGGGGACAATGCATTCCGGACTTGAACTAACCCTGCTCCTGCTGGGATGCGCCGTGCTCGGCGTGGTCGCCTTCCGGATGCTTCACCTGCCGCCGATGCTCGGCTACCTGGCCGTCGGCGTATTGATCGGCCCCCACGCGCTGGCGCTGGCCGACGACAGTCCCGCCACCCACTCGCTGGCCGAGTTCGGCGTCGTCTTCCTGATGTTCTCCATCGGGCTGGAATTCTCCCTGGCCCAGCTCAAGTCGATGCGGCGCATCGTGTTCGGACTCGGCCTGGCCCAGGTCGTCTTGACGATCGTGGCGGCCATGGTGTTCGGACTGTTCATTTCATGGTGGGCGCCGAACCTGCACGTAAGCTGGCAGGCCGCGTTCGCGCTCGGCGGGGCGCTGGCGATGTCCTCGACCGCCATCGTGGTCAAGATGCTGACCGAGCGGCTGGAGCTGGAGAGCGAACACGGGCGCCGCATCATCGGCATCCTGCTGTTCCAGGATCTGGCCGTGGTGCCGCTCTTGATCCTGATTCCCTCGCTGGCGCGGCCGGCCGAGGAACTGCTCGTCACGCTCGGCTGGGCGCTGGTAAAGGCGGCTTTCGTGCTGGCCCTGCTCCTGATCTTCGGCCAGAAGCTGATGCGTTTCTGGTTCACCGTCGTCGCCAAGCGCCGCTCGCAGGAGCTGTTCATGCTCAACCTGCTGCTCGTGACCCTGGGACTGGCCTGGATCACCGAGCAGGCCGGCCTGTCGCTGGCCCTGGGGGCGTTCGTGGCCGGCATGCTGATCTCCGAGACCCAGTACAAGCACCAGGTGGAAGAAGACATCAAGCCCTTCCGCGACGTGCTGCTCGGGCTGTTCTTCATCACGGTCGGCATGCTGCTCAACCTGCAGCTGGTGCTGGAGCACTGGTGGGTGGTGCTGGCGCTGGTGATCTTCCCGGTGCTGCTCAAGTTCGCGATCATCGCGACCCTGGCCAAGGCCTTCGGCTCCTCGGACGGCGTGGCGATGCGCACCGGCCTGGCGCTGGCCCAGGCCGGCGAATTCGGCTTCGTGCTGCTGAACCTTGCCTCCGGCTCGAAGCTGATCGATCCCTTCCTGATCCAGCTGGTGCTGGCCTCGATGGTGCTGTCGATGCTGGTGGCGCCCTTCATGATCGCCAACATGGACAAGATCGTCATGAAGGTCGCGGCCAATGAATGGATGATGCAGTCGCTGCAGCTGACCCAGCTCGCCAGCCGCACCATGAAGACCCAGAAGCACGTGATCATCGCCGGCTTCGGGCGCAGCGGCCAGAGCCTGGCGACCTTGCTCTCCGATGAAAAGCTGCCCTGGTATGCGCTCGACCTCGATCCGGAACGGGTCCAGGAAGCCCAAAGCGCCGGCGCCAACGTGTCCTATGGCGACGCGGCGCGCCGCGAGAGCCTGATCGCGGCCGGCATCAACCGCGCCAGCGCGCTCGTGATTACGTTCGCGGATACGCGCCAGGCGCTGAAGGTGCTGCACCTGGTGCACGAGCTGGCGCCGAACCTGGCCGTCATCGTGCGCAGCCATGACGACAGCGACCTCGATGTCCTGAAGCAGGCAGGCGCCACCGAGGTGGTGCCGGAAGCGCTGGAGAGCAGCCTGATGCTGGCCTCCCACGCCCTGGTCACCATGGGCGTGCCGCTGCGCCGCGTGGTGCACCGCGTGCAGAGCGCCCGCGACCAGCGCTATGCCTCGCTGCGCGGCTACTTCCACGGCGCGGGGGATGTGTCGGATGACCTGGAGCACACTTATGTGCGGCTGCATTCGGTGACCCTGCGCGAGGGGGCGGCGGCGGTTGGCAGGCGTCTCGGCGAACTGGGGCTGGCGGAGGTCGAGGCCGAGGTGACGACCGTCAGGCGCAACGGGAAGAGCCTGGAGGGGGATCCGGAGACGGTGCTGCTGGCGGGGGATGTATTGGTGCTGCGCGGCGCCGGCGAAGCGGTCAGCCGGGCCGAAAGCCGGCTGGTCTGATCTGCCGGATACCGTAGGGTGGGCGGGTCTCCGCCCACGCGTTCACCCGGCGCGGATATGGTCGCCGCGCGTCAGATCACTTTATGTTTGAACGCGTGGGCGGGGACCGCCCACCCTACGAAAGCGACACGACGCGGTTACGCCCGGTGCTCTTGGCCCGATACAATGCTGTATCCGCCTGCGCCACCAGATCCTGCGCCACGCCCTCGATCGCATGGTCGCGCTCGAAATCATCGAGCGTCGCCACCCCGATCGACACCGTCACCGACACACGCTCGCCGCCGCCGATATCCACAGGCTGCGCCTCCACGCTGGCACGGATCCGGTCCGCCACCGCGCTCGCGCTCTCCAGGTCCGCATCGATCAGCAGCACCACGAATTCCTCGCCGCCGAAACGCGCGAGCGCATCCGAGATGCGCAGCTCGGCCTTGATGCGCTGGGCCACTTCGCGCAGCACGTCGTCGCCGCCCTGGTGGCCGACGGTGTCGTTCACCTGCTTGAAGTGGTCGATGTCGATGTACATGACCGAGATGCGGTACTCCTGGCGGCGCGCGCGTGCGATCTCTTCCACCAGGCGACGGTCGATGTAGCGGCGGTTGTAGACCCCGGTGAGCGAATCGGTCAGGCCGATGAACTTCAGCATCTCGTTGCTGATCACGTTCTCGAGGCAGATCGCGATGATCGAGCCCATGTGCTCGATGAAGTCGGTGCCCAGCGCCGGGGTAAAACGGTGCGGGTCCGCGCTGCCCAGGTTCAGGCTGCCGATCAGGCGGGTATTGCGCAGCAGCGGCACCAGGGCCACGCTCTGCAGGCCCTCGGGCGGATGCGGGAACATCGCCTTGTGGCGCGAGGGCGCATACGGCCCCAGCACCGGCGTCGGACGGCGGCCCTCGACGTGCGGGAAACCCAGCTCGCTGGCGTGCTCGCAGAAGCTCAGGTGGGGCAGCTCCTCATAGTCCACGCCCAGCTTGTGCATCACGGTATAGATGTCCGCCTCCGGGTCGACCAGCGACAGGGTCACGATGTCGAGCTCGGAAATGACCGGCAGGGTCTGGAAAATCGTGGTCACCAGCTCCTGGAAGGTGCTCGCACCGACGATTTTCAGGTCGAAGGCCTGGTGCCGGGTCATGATGGAATGGTTGCGTTCGGCCTGTTCGAGCAGGTACGCCATGCGGGAACGCAGGGTCTCGTTCTCCAACATCAGTTCTCGCGTTTGCGCATCCGGCTCGTGCATTGAAAATTCCTTTCAGCAATAACCGTAACATTACGCCAATTGCCGGTGCTTGAAAATGAAAAACGCCCTTCGAGGGGCGTTTTCGCGACACTGCGGCGTCCATGTGTTGCGCATGAACAGCCCGGAATTGATAACCGATGGTTAAAACGCTAACGCGACTTCCAGCCCCTGGCCGACCTGGAGGATATTGCCGGCGCCTTCGCTGACGATGGCGTTCATGCCCAGGCAGACGGCGCCCTCCATGCGTGGATTGGCGCGGTAGGTTTGCAGGATGTCGAGCGGGTCCGGGCCGGGGATGCCGGTGGACTGGTCGATCGCCGGGATCGGGCAGCGCGCGCAAGGCTTGACCGGGCGCAGCGCCAGGTCCTTGGCCGAGAACGATTCGACGAAATCTTCCTCGAACGCTTCCAGGCCATCCACCACGAGGTTCGGGCGGAAGCGGTTCATCGGCAGCGGGCTGCGGCCGGCGTTTTTCAGCTTTGCGTTCAGGTCGTCGAGGGATGCCTGGCCGATGACGAGGATCGGGTAGCCGTCGGCGAAGCGGGTCTCGGCGGGGGCGCCGCCGGTCCATTTGGTGCTGGTGGGGCGCTGCACATCGGGGCGGAAGCGCACCAGGCGGCAAGGGCCTTGGATCGCGTCGGCGAACCAGCTTGCTGCCGCGTCGCCGCAGTCGGCGGCGTTGACGGTGTGGTCCCAGATTTGCACGGTGATGTTGTTGGCTGCGGGGTCATGCGCCAGCAGGAGGCGCAGGGGCGGCATGCCGGGGGCCGTCACCTCGACGGCGTCGTCAACGATCCGCGGCGTGACCAGCGCCATGCGCGGGTATTCGCGCTGGGTCAGGAACAGGCCCTCGCGGGTGACGAGCATCCACTCGCGGTCGTGCACACCATGGGCGCGCAGGCCGGAGACGCTGAACTCCGCCACGGGCACGGAAATGCCGGCGCAGGACTTGATCGGGTAGATGACGAGTTCGGTAACGGTGGCCATGCTGTCGGATCCGGAAAGCGAAGACCGACAGTATGGCAGGGATTGGGGGGGTGCGTCAGCGCGCCGCCGCTTTCGCCTTCTCGTCGCGCTCGCGCTGCAGCCGCTCCTCGAACTTCTGCGCGGCGCCCGCGGCCAGCTTGCGGCAGCCTTCGGGATCGATGAAGGGGTTCGATTGCGCCGTCTTCGCCGCCGCCTTGCCGAAGGCATCGGTGGCCGAGGGGTGGGCGGCGATCACGATATCGCACTTCAGGGCGGCGACCTTGGCGATGCTGGCCTGGGCGCTCGCCGAACGGTCCGGATAGCCCGGGCCGCCGGTGTAGTAGAAGCCGTCCGTGGAAATCATGGTCAGGCTGTCGGCGTAGACCATGTCCAGGCACTTACCTGCTTCGCAGGATTGCCAGGTCCAGGTGATGCCGCCGGGCGTGTGGCCGGGCGTGGTGTGGGCGGTGAGGCGCAGCGGGCCCACCGACAGGGTCTCGCCGTCCTTCACCACCTCTACCTGCGCGACCTTGGGCATGGAGGCGCGCTCCTTCGGGTCGTACTGCGGGTCGTCCGGACCCGGCCTGCCATCGCGCAGCACCTGGGCGCCGTGGGCGGTATGGGCGACCGTGGCGCCGCTGGCCTGCTGCAGGGCCGCGATGCCGCCGGCGTGGTCGAAGTGGGCGTGCGAATTCAGGATCAGTTTCACGTCCTTCATCTTGAAGCCGAGCGCCTCGATGTTTTTCTGGATCAGCGGCGCCGACTGCGGCAGCGCGCCGTCGAGCAGCACGTGGCCTTGTGGGCTGGTCACCAGCACGGAGGACAATCCCTCGGTGCCGACGTAGTACGCGTTACCGTAGATGTTGAAGGGCGCGACCGGCTTGTTCCACTCGGCGCAGGAACTGCAGTTGATGGCATCCTGGGCCAGGGCGCCGTGCACCGCCAGCAATAGGACCGCAGCAATGATCGTTTTCATGGTTCGCTCGCTTGTCGGTAAGGGTGGACTGGATCGTTTCCGCCCAGTTGAACATGGACCCGGCACCCGGCCAACCGTTCTGGGATGAACGGCCGCCGGTATGGGACGAACGCCTTGCCCGATCAAGCCTTGCCGATCCGGGCTCCCATCGCCTGCCGCGTCGCTGCCGCCTCCGCCAGGATCCAGTCCCGCACCGCGCACAAGGCGGGACTGTCGGCGCCGCGGCGCGCCAGCATCCAGTAGCCATGGTCGGTCGCCACCGGCGCGATCGCGGTGGCCAGCCGCAGCTGCCCTTCGGCCAGCAGCCTGCCGACCAGCGCCAGCCGGCCCAGCGCCACGCCCTGCCCTGCCAGGGCCGCCTGCATGACCTGGTCATACTGGTTGAAGAGCAGACGGCCGGCGGCCTGGGCCCCTTCCCCCGGCCCGGCATCGCGCATCCAGTTCTTCCACTGCATCCAGGGACGCGAACTGTCGTCGTAGTCGACCAGCACGTTACGGCGCAGCTGCGCCGGCTCCTCGATCGCGGTGACGCCCAGCGATGGGTGGGCCACCGGCACAAGGGCTTCGCCGAACAGCCGCAGCGCGCCGCCTGGTGCCTCCACGTCCGGGCAGAAGCGCAGCGCCAGGTCCATGCCGTCGCGCTCGAGATCGACGATGCGGTTGGTCGCGGCCACGCGCACGTCGATCTCGGGCGCGCTGCGCTGGAAGGAACCGAGCCGCGGCAGCAGCCACAGGGAGGTAATGCCGATGCTGGCCGTGATCGTGATGCAGGGACGCGCCTCCGGGGGCTTGAGCGTGGCGGTGACGGCCCCCAGCTGCTCGAGCATCGGATCGGCCGAGCGGAACAGGTGCCGGCCTTCGGGCGTGAACTCGATGCTGCGGTAGGCGCGTACGAACAGCCGGCACCCGAGCGCCACCTCCAGCGCCTGCACCTGCCGGCTGACCGCGGACTGGACGATGCACAGGTCCTGCGCCGCCAGCGTGATGCTCATGCGCCGGCCGACCGCGACAAAGGTCCGCAAGAGGTCGAGCGGCGGCAGGTCAATCAATCGATTCGGCATTCGTTCACCCACGATATGCTGGTCTGGCCAGCTACTCACATGCCGATCCGGCATGCGATAAGTGCATTTTAAACGTTTGAACGAGACGTCGGCAGGGATTCTAATGGATGCTCCATCGACATCCTGTCACGACTCCCATGCAAGCGCACCCCACTAACATCGAGCCCGTCAGCGCCACGCTGGAATATCTGCGCGACGCGCAGCGCAAACCGGTGACTTACGTACTGGCTCCGCCGGGCGGCCACGAGTGGGAACTCGCCGACTATGTCGATGTGCCGGTGGCCATCCACGACGGGCGCGGCAGGGCCACGCCGCCCACGCTGGAGGCCGAAGGCTTCCGCCTCGCCAGTGCCCCCAGCGCGATGCGCGCATTCACCGATCCGGAGGAGATCCGACGCGTCTACTATCCCGAGATGGAAGAGTTGGCACGGGCGACGAGCGACGCACGCCATGCCATTGTCTTCGACCACCTCGTGCGGCGCCGCGCGCCGGGGACACCAAGCCCATTCGGCGCATCCCCGGGCCAGCGTCCGGGGACGGCGACACGGGTCCATTGCGATTTCACGCCCGCATCGGCGCGGCGCCGCCTCGCGCTCGAAATGGCGCAGCGCGGGATCGCCAAGGTCGGCCGCTACGCCATCCTGAACCTGTGGCGCTCGACCGCCCTGCCGGTGCTCGACGCACCGCTCGCCGTCTGCGACGCGCGCACCGTGCGCCCGGAACAGCTGGTCGCAGCCGACATCGTGTATCCGACCCGCACCGGCGAAATCTTCGAACTGCTGCACAGCCCCGCCCATGCCTGGTCTTACTTCCATGGCATGGCCTACGACGAGGTGCTGATGTTCAAGCAGTTCGACTCGCAGGAAGGCGTTGCCTGCTACGTGCCGCACGCCGCATTCGCGCACCCGGCGACGCCAGCCGGCACGCCGCCGCGCGAGAGCATCGAGATCCGCTGCCTCCTCATCTTCGAATGATCCACGATGGACGAAAGGGCTCCATGAAGAGCATCGAATTCTGGTTCGACTTCGGCAGTAACTACAGCTACCTGAGCATGATGCGCATCCAGCGGCTCGCCCGCGCCGCGGGGGTGCGGGTGCGGTTGCAGCCGTTTATGTTGGGGCCGATCTTCAAGTCTCTGGGCTGGGAAACCTCGCCCTTCGTCCTGCAGGAGCTGAAAGGCAGGTACGTCTGGCGCGACATGGAGCGTCAGTGCGCGAAGTTCGGCCTGCGTTGGCAACGCCCTTCCACCTTCCCGCGCAACGGCCTGCTGGCCGCGCGCATCGCGCTGGCGGCCGAAGCGGCGCCCTGGCGCCAGGCATTCTGCGAACAGGTCATGCTCGCCAACTTCGCAGACGATCGCGAGATCGGCGATACGGCGGTCCTCGCGCGCATCCTGGACGGCCTGGGCGCCGACAGCGGCGCGGTCCTGCAGGCGGCGCAGGCGAACACCATCAAGCTGGCCTTGCGCGAGCGCGGCGCCGTTGCCCAGGCACGTGGGATGTTCGGGGCGCCCACATTCTTCGTTGGCGACGAGATGTTCTGGGGGAACGACCGCCTCGAGGATGCGCTGGCCCTGGCGGCCGGATGAACCTGATACAAAGGAAAACACCGGACCGATCGGACAATTCATGCAGGCCGAACCGGCCACCATCGAGCAGGGTCGACGCTGCGTTGCAACGGCAGGCTCTAGTAGTTCTTTTTTCAAGGAGGTTCTCATGCATGACAAGGTCAATATCCCTTCCACCCTCGCCGGGCTGACCAAGTTCTGGTCACAGCAAACCGTGGCGCAAGCGAACGGGCAATTGTTCAAAGTTGCCAAGGGCATCGGATCGACACGCTGGCACCAGCATGACGACCAGGATGAGCTCTTCGTCGTCTATGGCGGCCAACTGACGATCCAGCTGCGGGAGAGAAATGTCGAGCTCGGTGTCGGGGATATCTTCGTCGTACCCCGGGGCGTGCAGCATTGCCCCAGGGCCGACCGGGAAACGTATTTCCTGATCGTGGGGCTGAACGTCACCTCGCATGCGGCGGGTGGGAAGCCGGAGCAGGTCCTGCAACCATGAGCCAATGCCGCAATATCCGTGCGGCTCGCGGACAATAAAAACACCCCGGCTCCGTGAGAGACCGGGGTTCGTTCGTCAATCGGAATCCGTGGATTCCGACCTCGTGCTTTAGACGTTGAACAGGAAGTTCAACACATCCCCATCCTTGACGATGTATTCCTTGCCCTCCGCGCGCATCTTGCCCGCTTCCTTGGCACCCGCTTCACCCTTGTAGGTGATGTAGTCGTCAAAGGCAATGGTCTGTGCACGAATGAAGCCGCGTTCGAAGTCGGTGTGGATCACGCCCGCCGCCTGCGGTGCGGTGGCGCCGACCTTGACGGTCCAGGCGCGCACTTCCTTCACGCCGGCGGTGAAGTAGGTCTGCAGGCCGAGCAGCGAGTAGGCGGCGCGGATCAGGCGGTCGAGGCCCGGCTCTTCCATGCCCATGTCGGCCAGGAAGTCCTTCTTGTCGGCGTCTTCCATCTCGGCGATTTCCGATTCGATGGCGGCGGAAATCGCCACGATCGGCGCGTTCTGCTTCTTGGCGAATGCGGTCAGCTGGTCGAGCAGCGGGTTGTTGGTGAAGCCGGTGTCGGACACGTTGGCCACGTACATCGCCGGCTTGGCCGTGATCAGGTGCAGTTCGCGGATCAGCGCCATCTCTTCGGCGTCCAGGCCCATCGTGCGCACCGGCTGGCCTTCGTTCAGGTGCGGCAGCATGCGCTCGCACATCGCCACCAGCTTGGCGGCATCCTTGTCGCCCGAACGCGCTTTCTTGTTTTCGCGGTGAATCGCCTTCTCGACGGCGCCCAGGTCGGCCAGCGCCAGTTCGGTCTGGATCACTTCGATGTCGTCGATCGGGCTGACCTTGCCGGACACGTGCACGACGTTGTCGTCTTCGAAGCAACGCACCACGTTGACGATGGCGTCCGTTTCACGGATGTGGGACAGGAACTGGTTGCCCAGGCCCTCGCCTTTCGACGCGCCGGCCACCAGGCCAGCGATGTCGACGAACTCGACGATCGCCGGCACGATGCGCTCGGGCTTGACGATGTCGGCCAGCTGCTGCATGCGCGGATCCGGCACCTCGACCACACCGACATTCGGCTCGATGGTGCAGAACGGATAGTTCTCGGCCGGGATGCCGGCCTTGGTCAGGGCGTTGAACAGGGTGGACTTGCCGACGTTCGGCAGGCCGACGATGCCGCATTGGAGGCTCATGGGAACTCTTTCTCTCGTATAGATGCGGAGCGGAAGGAAGCCCGGCTCCAAAACCCCACATTGTAACCGCGGACGCCCCAGGTTGCCGAAAAAACCGGCCTAACACGGGCGCGACGTTGCTGTACGATCTCCAGCCAGGCCCACCCTGGATGCCGAAATGCCAAGCTGCGAGTATTCGTTACTTTCTCGCCGGCATTTATTGCTAAGATCGCCCATCCGCCGCTTTCTGACTCAGCCATGCCCAACGACGCCTTCCAGCACATCGGCGACTACATGATGCCCTCTTTCCCGCCGCAGCCGTCCGATCTCGGCTTCCTGCTCGGGACCCGCCACGGCGTGCCGGAATTCTGCGCAGCGGCGTATGCCTTGTGGCAGGAGGGCATGTTCCAGCGCCTGCTGGTCTCCGGCGGGAAGACGGGCGGACACGTCCAGTCCGAGGCTGAACTCATCGGCGAACATTTGCTTGCGCTCGGCATGCCCGCATCCAGCCTGATCCTGGAAACCGTCGCGACCAATACCGGAGAAAACGTCCGCCTCGGCCGCGCCGCGGTTGCCGAACACATGGATGTGGACACTATCCGCAGCGTGCTGGTCATCGGCAAGGTCTGCTCGACGCGGCGCTACCTGATGACCCTGCAGCGCCACTGGCCCGGCCTGCGCATGTCGGTGTGCCCGGTCAATTATTTCGGCGTGCCGGTCGAACGCTGGCACGAGCACGAAGAATTCCGTGCCCGAGTACTTGGGGAATTCGGCAAAATCCCTGGCTATCTGGACTGCGGCTTCCTCCACGAGATCGAAGGCTGCCCGCCCTACCCGCAGGTGCGCCGGTGATGCGCTGGCGCAGGGCGCTCCTGCTGGTGACGGCATTGCTGCTGGCCTACCTGGCCCTGGCCGGCGCCTGGGCCTGGACCGTGTTCGACGAGGCGCTTGCAAGCAGGCCCGTCGCGGATACCGCCGCCTTGTCCGAACGGCAGACCGCCATCCTGCTGCGGGTGGAAGACCCGACCTTCTTCGAGCATGCGGGCCTGAGCATCGCACCCGGCCAGGGGGTGGCCACGATCTCGTCGGCACTGGCGCGCGACGTCTTCCTGGGGGAAGGCCGCCTCGGTGGCATGAGCGGCGCGCTCCAGGGCTTCTATCGCGCAGTGTTCGACTGCTGCAAACGCATCGACCTGGGACGCGACGTGATGACGCTCGTGCTCGATTCACGGATGCCCAAGCGCGATCAACTGGCGCGCTACGTGGCGACCGTCTACATGGGGACGCACGAAGGACAGCAGGTGAGCGGCCTGGCGCCGGCGGCCCGCAGCTACCTCGGCAAGCCGCTCGAGGAAACGAGCGAGGTAGAATTCGTGAAGCTGGTGGCAATGATCAAGGCGCCGAACCAGTATCACCCGACGCGCGGCCCGGAAGAGCTGGCGCAGCGCGTGGCCCGTATCCAGACCCTGCTGGCCGGTCGCTGCACGCCGAGCGGATGGTTCGATACCGAGTTTAAGGATTGCGTACCGTGAACGGCCAGACCAGATCGCAATGCCTTTGAGTTGAGACGTTGTAGGGTGGGCAGATTCTGCCCACGCGTTCAACTCAAGGGCGCACTGTGGCAACGCTTTTGTTAATTGAACGCGTGGGCAAGGAACTTGCCCACCCTACGAAAACCCGGCAGCGCTTAAGCTATGGGCATTAAGGTCAGATCGATTTGAGCAGCGACAGGTCGGGCTTCGCCACGAATTCCGCCAGCTCGTCGCGCAGGCGCTGCCCCTCCCCCATCGCGCGCTGCCAGTTGCGGATGCGCTCGTCATGGTCGAGGCCATAGAAGGCGAAGTCTGCCCGGTCCGGCAACTTCTTGCGCGGCAGGGTGCGCAGGAACTCGCTCGATGGCGAGACGATCAGCACATTGTCCAGCCATTCCCGGTGGGCGCGCGCCGCGCGGCGCCACGGGAAGCCCTTGTCGAGCCAGCCCGGCACGATGTGCTGGGTGAAGTGCGGGTACAGCACCAGGTCGCTCTTCGATTCGCCGGCCGCGCGCGCATAGGGCAAGGCCAGGTGGTAGTCGATGATGCCGCCGTCCCAGTAGCTCCCGGGCGGCAGGTCCGCGATCCCCGTCACCGGCTTCATGATCAACGGCAGCGTCCCCGAGGCCAGCAGGCTGGCGGCAAGGTTCGTGTGCGTGAGCGAGGAAAAATGGGTGGTGAAGGCGTCGAAGCGCTCGCGCAGCCAGGGCGCCTGCGCGCGCGTGTCGCCGATCACGACGCGTTCTATCAGGCGGCCGAGCCAGGTGCGCGAGCAGGCATTGTTCAGCGCCGCCGCAGCGAAGCCGCGCAGTTCGGCGCGCGGATGCCCGGGTGCGGCGAGGCGCCCCTTGCCGCGCACCGCCAGCAGGTGCAGGCGGTGGTGCGGATGGCTGACGATGTCTTCTTCGTGACCACGCACGAATTCCCCCAGCAGGCCCTGCACCACCTTGTCGATGTCGTGCTGGGTCGGCTTCTTGGTGGTGTAGCGCTGGCCCGCGTACAGCTCGCCCAGACGGGCAAAGGCCTTGACCGGGTCGCGCTGGCAGGCGGCGGCCATGCGCCAGGCGCCGATCGAGGAGCCGATGAGGACGCGTTCGCGCGGGTGTGACGGCAGCCATTCGCCGAACATCCACTGGTCGAGCGCCTGGAAGATCAGGCCCTTGGGGCCGCCGGCCGCGGCCGGCACGATGGCGATGTCCTGGGCGCGCAGGCCCTGCGCGCGGATCTGAGCCAGGGCCAGCGGCCCGGCGTGGAATGTGAGTGCCTTCATGGGCAAAATTATCGCAGGAAGAGCGCGCTTGCGCTGACTCAAGGGCGGCATGGGGGTGCTGCGTAACATGGGTCGCTCGCCCATGTGGAGTCGACGATGCCGTTCCGCTTAGCCCTTGTTTTGCTTCTCTTGTTCGCCTTCGGCCAGGCCGCAGCTGGCGACAGCGGCACCGACCGCTCGGTGATGGTCGACCGCCACATCCAGCATTTCACGGTCGACGCCGACGGCTCGTATCTGCTCGAGGTCGAGCTGGTGAAAACGATCGCGAGCGCCACCGCCATCGCTCAGCACGCCGAGCAGTTTATCGGCTTCAACGCCACGCTCGATACCGTCAGGTCCATCGAAGCCTGGACCACCAAGCCGGACGGCCGCCGCATCCCGGTCGGCCTTGATCGCATCCGAGAGCAGCAGGAAGCCGCATCGAGCGACGCCCCGATGTTCCAGGACACGCGCCTGAAAGCCATCATCTTCCCCGACGTCGCCGTAGGCGACACGCTTACCCTGCGCTACACGGTGCGGCGCCACACTCCGCTGTTTCCCGGCCAGTTCGAGGATTTCACCGTGGCCCGGCCCGTCCGGTACGGAGACTTTCGCCTGGTCTACGACTTGCCGGCATCGATGCCCCTGCATGCGGATGCGGCCGGCTTCACACCCCTGGCCCTCGACAGCCCGCCTGGACGGCGCCGCCATGCCTGGCGCCATACTGGTGGCGACAACCAACGCATCGAGCACGGTTCCGTGAGCTATCTCGACTACGGCAGGCGGCTGGCCGTATCGACCTTCCTCGACTACCCCGCCTTTGCCCGCGCCTACCAGGAGCGCGCCGCAGCAGCAGCCAGGCCGGACGCCACACTTGCCCGGCTGGCGGCCGACATCACGCGCGGCATCGATGACCCACATGCGCGGGCGCTTGCGCTGTCGGACTGGGTCCGGCGCAATATCCGCTACGTGGCGGTCTACCTCGGCCCCGGCGGCGTCGTGCCGCATGCCGCTGCATCCGTGCTGGCGAACCGCTACGGCGACTGCAAGGACCACGCCGTGCTATTGCAAGCCCTGCTGGCGGCGAGCGGCATCGATGCCGGCCCGGCGCTGGTGAACGGCGACAATGCCTACCAGCTGCCCTCGGTGCCGACCCTGGGCGTGCTCAACCACGTCATCGTGTACGTCCCTGGACTGCAGCTCTACCTCGACCCGACCGCCGGCGCGGTGGCTGGCGGCTTCCTGCCCCCAAGCCTGCTCGGCAAGCCGGTGCTGCTTGCTGCGAGCGGCGAATTCGCGATGACGCCGGTGTACCAGCCGGCGCCCAGCCGCACGACGACCCGCTTCGACATCGCGCGCGACGGCAGCAGCCGCTTCCGCGTCACGCGCACCAGCGGCGGCGCCGGCGCCGAACCCTACCGCGAGGCCGTGCGCGCCACCCCGCAGGCCGCACGGACAGGCCTGGTGCGGCGCATGCTGACGGGGCTCGGGCAAAGCGGCGACGGCCTGCTCGAGGCGGACGACACCGAGGCACAGGGCGGTGACTACACGGTGGCGTTCTCGGGCGCGAGCGAAGGCTTCGTGCAGCTGCCGGGGCCGGTGGCGCTGGCCACGGTCCACAACTTCTGGGGCGGGCTGGGCGATGCGGTGTTCGAGCTGGGGCGCGAGCCGGAGCGGCGCCAGGACTTCGTCTGCCCTGCCATCGATGCCGAGGACGAGCTGCGCTACGCGCTGCCGCCGCGCACCCGCGTGCTGGCGCTGCCCAAGCCGGTGCTCGTCGACGACGGAAGGTTTTATTACCGCGCGCAGTATGCGCGGCGAGGCGATGCGGTGGTGGTGAGGCGGCGCCTGCAATTCAGGCACACGGCGGCCACCTGCACGCCCGGCGACTACCGCCAGATGCGACCGGCGCTCGAGCGCATGATGCGCGATTTGCGCGGGCAGGTGGTGGTGCAGGCGCGCTAGCCTGCGACCGAAGAATTGACGGCGGGGACTGGGCTCGCGCTCAGGCCGTATGCAGCTGCATCATCGCCACATCCATCTTGCCTTCGCAAGCGAGCGGAATGATGCGCAGGGCCTTGTCGATCGATTCCTCGATCAGGGTCTGCTCTTCGCGGCGCGGGCGGTGCAGCACGAAGTCGGCCACGGCCTGCTGCAGGTTCAGGCTGCGTGGATGGCCGATCCCCAGGCGCAGGCGCCAGTATTCCTGGGTGCCCAGGGCTGAGGTGATGTCCTTCAGGCCATTATGGCCGCCCGAGGAACCGCCCTTCTTCATCTTGGCGACGCCGGGCAGCATGTCGAGCTCATCGTGCACGACCAGCACTTCGTCCGGGTTGATTTTATAAAAACGCGCCAGCGCGCCGACCGACTGGCCGGAACGGTTCATATAGGTCAGCGGTTCCAGCAGCCAGACTTCATTGCCGGCGATCCGGGTCTTCGCCACCATGGCGTTGAAGCGCGACTCGCGCTGCAGGCGGCAGCCCGGCAGCGAGTTGGCCAGGTTGTCGACCAGCCAGAAGCCGGCATTGTGGCGGGTTTGTTCGTATTCCGGACCCGGGTTGCCGAGGCCGACGATCAGACGGATGGACATGCGCTGTCTACTTTGATTCTGGGAAAAACAGGATTATCGCTGAAAACGGTAGCAGCATGCCGTTCGTAGGGTGGGCGGCTCTACCGAATAAGCGGATCAGCCTGGACGACAGGGCCGCCCACGCGTTCAACAGGCCCGCGAGCAGGCGCACGGACAGCATTGCCGTGGTTTGAACGCGTGGGCGGCAGTGATAGCGCGATTGAGCACCATGCCCGGCCGCAGCCGCCCACCCTACGAAAAACAAAACCCGCCGGGGCTGGGCCACGGCGGGTTTCGGTTTCCAGAGGGCCGCCGAAGCGGCCTACAAGAAAAATATTACTCGGCAGCGGCTTCAGCCGATGCTGCACCACGCGGGATCGAGGTGGTGACCAGGGTCAGGTTTTGACCGTGGGTCAGCGCGGTGACGCCTTCCGGCAGGGTCAGGTCGTTCACGTGGATCGACTGGCCGGCTTCCAGCTTGCTCAGGTCGACTTCAATGAATTCCGGCAGTTTGCCTGGCAGGCAAGCCACTTCCAGTTCGTTGGCGACGTGCGAGATGACAGCGGCGCTCAGCTTGACGGCTGGCGAGATCTCGGCGTTGACGAAGTGCAGGGTGACCTTGGTGTGGATCGGCTTCGATGCATCGACGCGCTGGAAGTCAGCGTGCAGGACCAGTTGCTTGTATGCGTGCATCTGGAAGTCGCGCAGCAGGACTTGCTGGGTCTTGCCTTCGATTTCGAGGTCCAGGACCGAACCGTGGAACGCTTCTTTCTTGAGCGCGTGGTACAGGGCGTTGCCGTCCAGTGCGATCAGTTCCGGGGTAGCGGCGCCACCGTAGATGATGCCTGGGGTCTGGCCAGCCTTGCGCAGGCGGCGGCTCGCTCCGGTCCCCTGCTGAGTGCGGTTGAATGCGACTACTTTCATGTGAAGCTCCAAAAATAAACGGGCCCGAATGCCGGCTTTGACGCCGGCCCGGTAACCCAGTGGTGACCGCCCCGCGACCAGGGCAGTCGAGAATAAGCGCTTTGCAGCGCTCAAGAATGCGGGAAACCTGAGATGTTACAACGGCGCGCCGGCTTTTTCAGCCAGGCGCGCCGCAAAATACGACAAAGTGTTGCTTAATCGACGAACAGCGAGATGACCGAGTCGCCCTTGACGATACGCTTGAAGGTCTCGGCCAGCAGCGGTGCGCTGGTCAGCTGGCGGATCTTGGTGCAGGCGGCGCCGGCTGCGCTCAGCGGGATGGTGTCGGTGACGACCAGCTCGTCGAGCGGCGAATTCTGGATGCGGTCGATTGCCGGACCCGACAGGACCGGGTGGGTGCAATACGCCACGACTTTCTTGGCGCCGCGCTCTTTCAGCACTTCCGCTGCCTTGCACAGGGTGCCGGCGGTGTCGACCATGTCGTCCATGATCACGCAGTTGCGGCCTTCGACTTCACCGATGATGTTCATGACTTCCGACACGTTCGCCTTCGGGCGGCGCTTGTCGATGATCGCCAGGTCGCAGCCGAGGC